>Ga0105053_10001144_pt1 | contig 42351 bp, 32 predicted proteins | sample BON01_FD_78093 | JGI IMG/M metagenome (GOLD analysis project Ga0105053, IMG submission 78093) | Freshwater microbial communities from Lake Bonney liftoff mats and glacier meltwater in Antarctica - BON-01 | ecosystem: Environmental > Aquatic > Freshwater > Ice > Glacier meltwater | place: Lake... | reverse complement strand
TGGCACCTCCCAACGGTTTATCCGTTTTACCGCGACGGACGCCTGTGGCAACGCATCTTTTCAGGATGCCATGTTTACCATCATGGATATGACGCCGCCGACCTTTACCGTGCTTCCGACGAATTTAAACGTGGAGTGTACGGTGGGTTCAAATGGCGAATTGGAACTGTTAGAATGGCTGGATAATTTCGGTTTCGCCGAAGTGAGCGACGAATGCGGCCAGGTCTTCACCGATATCGTTTTGATTTCACAACAGCAGACATGCGGGAACACCTTTATTCGCAACTATCAGTTCCGGGCTTGGGACGAATGTGGGAATACGAATTATGTGATGGCAACCTTCGCGGTGGTAGACATCACCCCACCCGTCATCGTTACCTGCCCGCCAGGCAATGTATTATTGACTTGCGCATTCTCCATACCTGCTCCCAATACAGCGGGTGTGGCAGCCTTTGACAATTGTGGCGGCCCATTGACCGTAAGCGTACTGGATAGTTTCAGTTATGGTGTTGGATGCGCCTATTTTCCGCTCACCAAGTCCTACACTTATGGTGTCACCGATGCCTGCGGGAATGTTTCCACTTGTATACAATCTTTCCAGGTGATAGATTCGATTCCGCCTATCTATACCGGTCCTGATACGCTGTATGTATTGTGTGTGGCTGATATCCCAGGAATAGGTGAAGTTGCGGATATCCTCGCGCCCTATCTGATTGACAACTGTTACACCATCATCTGCGTGAACGAAGGGGTACCCGTGATTGGCAACAGTTGGGCTACTTTTTGCATAAAAGTAAAGGATCTATGTGCGAATTGGACCGACAAATTTAACATTACCTTTATTTCTACCGGAGGCTGTAAGCCGCTTTGCTCGGCTCCGCAGACAACCTGGGGCAACGGAGCGGGCACGATCAACGGAATGCCCACAGCCGGGGCCATTGAACAATTAATAAGCAAAAATGGTCCTGTAACAGCAGGGGAAATAGGCAAAACAATTAAAGTTAGCAGTGCAACTTGTTTGCAAAATATGCTATCCTTTGATGGCACTACCAATCAACTTTCCCACGGCAACTTTGAATTCGGCGAGTTCAATGATTGCAATTTGACTTCGTCTTTGCTAAATACTGATGGTACGCTGAAGAACAAACTTGTCTCGAACGTGCTCGCCATGCAGTTGAATATCTGGTATAACCTGGAATTCAATGATCGCAATCTGGGCGTACAGCCAATAGCCACATTACCGGCTTGCCTCGTAAATCCTGTGGTTGTAGCCAAATTAGAAACAAACCATTCCAATGTACAAGGTTTGCTCAACTTGTCGAACGACTATCTCGCTGGCTTAGGATTCTACCCGGTTGGTTTTGGCAATCTCCTCAACGAGGCTGTGGGTCAGGTGAATAATTACTGGCAGAATTGTCAGAAAAACGACCCTTGTGCGACTACTGTCAGTGTTTCTGGCAGCTTGAAAACAGAATCGCAGGACGGTCTGGACGCGGGACATGTGCGCTTGGATGGTTCAGACAATGTCGTTCCGCTGGCAAACTTGTATGGATATTCCAATCCTGCGGGTCTTTATGAATTTTCGAATGCGATACCCTTTGGCAGCAACTACCGGGTGATCCCTACCTCGGAAAACATGCCCCACCTGAACGGGGTTACGACGTATGATCTCCTGCTGATTTCAAAACATCTTTTGGGTATTCAGCCCATCGCTACGCCCTACAAAATGATCGCCGCAGATGCCAACAGATCGGGCAGTATTACCACTTTCGATATCGTGGAATTGCGCAGGTTGATTTTGGGTATTTACGCGGAACTGCCAGAGAACACAGCTTGGCGCTTTGTGGACAAGTCCTACGTATTCCCTACACCTGAAAACCCTTTCTTCCAGGATTTCCCGGAGTATAAAACGGTAGGGTTCCAGGCCACACCGCAAGCGGAAGATTTCGTCAGTATAAAGATCGGCGACCTCAATAACAGCGCGCAGGCAAACGGCCTCATGCAAGCCAGCGATCGCACACTCGGCGTCCTGTTGTTCGATGTGGATGATCGTGCGGTGCAATCCGGAGAAACCTTTGACGTGACGTTGACTTCGGACCAAAAAGTGCAGGGCTTCCAGTTTACGCTCAACACCGCAGGGCTTGAAGTACTTGAGGTATGGGGTGAAGGCATGAGCGCGGCCAACTTTGCCGTGTTCGCTGCCACAGGCCAGTCTTCCAATAAAACAGGCGCCTTGACCACCTCCTGGAATGTATTAACAGGCAATTCCGCTGAAATAGCGTCAATTGCCTTGAAATTACGCGCTACCCAATCGGGCAAGCTTAGTGACTTGTTGGGCATCAGCAGCCGGCTTACGAAAGCAGAAGCTTATCTGGACAATGGTAAAGCTGCTGTCAGCCCATTGGATGTGGCGCTCCGCTATCACGATGCAGGCACGACAAACATCAGCGGCCTTGGATTCGAGTTGTATCCGAATGCACCGAATCCGTTTGTTGATAAGACGACGATCGCCTTTAACCTGCCGGAAGCGGCGGAGGCGACCCTTACCGTGTATGATGAAACCGGTCGCTTGGTCTATCGGCAAATAGGCGATTTTGCAAAGGGCTACAATGTTTTTGCCATCGAGCGCCAACTTGTTCATACTAATGGTATTTTGATGTATAAAGTTGAGACTGCTACGGACAGTGGAACGGGAAAAATGATTCAGGCAGAATAAGGAGACAAGATCAACGTAGGAAGAGTGCGATTCCCAAGTTAAAGGGCGCGCATTCGAATATTGCTTCATTTTTAATCAAAAAGGAGTTATGAACTTTCGTTCATAACTCCTTTTTTAGTGCGCCCAGCAAGAGCGCTGACATAGCAAAAAACCAATGTCCAATAGTCCAACAAGGAATGTCCAATTTACAAGTATTAAACGTACACCTCATTCACTCGATAAACCTAAGAAAATATTGTGTGAATTATGTAACTTATTTACAGAATCATGTAACTCCGCCAAACAGCACGCCCCTCACCTTTGTGAAATGACAATGTTGTCATAATCAATTCAATAATATGCCAACCAATGTTATTCCAATCCCCAAAAACCAGCCGGATACCACTTACGGTGATACAAAAGAAATGATGAAAGCCCTGGTGTATGGCGGGCCTGGTATAATCGAATGGAAAGAAATCGCCAGGCCCGTTATTGAAAAACCAACCGATGTCGTCGTCAAGGTGACAAAAACCACCATCTGCGGAACCGACCTGGGTATTCTCCATGGTAAAACGCCGAGCTGTAAGCCGGGCACTACGCTGGGGCACGAAGGTGTCGGGATCATTGAGGAGGTCGGCGCAGTAGTCCGGAATTTCAAAAAAGGGGATCATGTCGTTATTTCCTGCATCACTTCGGATGGTACTTGCGAATACTGCAAAAAACAAATGTACGCACACTGCGAAGACGGCGGCTGGATCCTGGGGCACATCATCAATGGTACGCAGGCGGAGTATGTGCGGATTCCACATGCAGACAACAGCCTTCATCCAATTCCGGAGGGTGCCGACGAAGAAGCCTTGGTCATGTTGAGCGATATTTTGCCTACCGGCCATGAAATTGGCGTACTGGACGGCTGTGTAAAGCCGGGCGATACCATCGCCATCGTAGGCGCAGGGCCTATCGGTATGGCGGTATTGCTGACGGCGCAATTTTATTCCCCTTCAAAAATCTACATGATCGACCTGGATGAATACCGTTTGGAAATGGCCAAAAAATTCGGGGCAACGGATACCATAAATTCAGGAAAAGAGGATGCCATAAAAAGAATAATGGCAGAAACAAAAGACGGCGTCGATGTCGCCATCGAAGCGGTGGGAGTGCCTACCACTTTCGACATCTGCCAAGGTATCGTGCGGCCGGGCGGGCATATCGCCAACATTGGCGTGCATGGCCAGAGTGTGGACCTTCAAATTCAAGACCTGTGGATTCGCAACATCACCATCACGATGGGGTTGGTCAATACCAACACCACGCCCATGTTGCTGAAAACCGTTTCTTCTGGGAAAATAGCACCAAAGCAATTAATCACCCACCATTTCAACATGGATGAAATGCTTAAAGCTTATGAAGTATTTGGAAACGCGTCGAAAGAAAAAGCGATGAAGGTGATCATAACGAACCAATAAAATGCTGGATTCGTGGACGCGGCTATCGGGTTTTGAGGAGATAGGAGCTTTTGTGCCCTTCATCATGAAATATTAGTGTATATTTGATGATTCTAGTGCTTTCTCCGGTGGATAAGGCACTGGCTCTTTCTTTTCATCCTTTTAACATCAAATATTTTGGCCAGACGAACTTTTTTACCCAGTGCACCCAACAAAGGTCTTTGGATCGCAGCAATAATTATTGGCGTTTTAGGCATCTTGGCACACTACACCACATTAGCCGAACTGTCGCAGTATAACTTTCAGCTGGTCATGATTGGCTTTCTACTTTTGGTGGTTGGCACTGCTTATCGGAAAATTTAGTTGTTTATTTCGCCTTCCCGATATTTTGATTCGGGAAGGCGAAATCCTTTGATCTAGCGTTTTTTTGGGCAAGGGCGGGGAGCAGGAGGGCCCAGCGAGGCGGACACGTTCAACGACCAAAATCGTCTTGAACCCTGACGATATCAGCTTCATCTGAGGGATGCGCTGCATCCGTATGTTGCCATATCTCCGCAACAAGACCCCAATCCTGCAAGCCAATCAAGCGATGACGCTCTCCCTGCTGCAATTTTATCTTATCGCCGATCTGGAGCGTGTGTTCGTCGGCCGCTTCATCGGTGAGGCTGGTGACGACACCCACTGTGCCGTTGATGCAACGCCAGATTTCGGCCCGGCGGTGGTGGTACTGCCAGCTCAGCCTTTTTTCCGGGGCCACTATCAGGATTTTTGGGCTTAGCTTTTCTGAAATCTTCAGTTTTTCAAAATCCTCTTCCGGGAAAAAATATTGTGCAAATTCCTTTGCCTGGGATTCGTCTATGACATAAAACCCGCCCCATGGGCGATCTTTATCTTGCTTGACGATGCGGAAACCGAGGTCTTTCATCAGGTCTGCGGCTTTATCGAATGTGTCGGTGTTTGTATTCATGGTGTAGTCTCTAGGGCGATGCCCCAGGTTAGTGATTTCGCCCTTTCAGGGCTTAAGGTGTGCGGGTCGTGCGTTCGAGTCTCGTTTTCTGGTCTGTTATTTCGTGGGGTTTAGATTTGTGGGCAAAGTTAGTTGTTTGTTGTTCGTTGTTTGTTGTTCGTTCGCATTCACTCGATGGTTGCTGACCACTTAGTTTCAAGTAGTTTGTATTTCCGCTTCGCTTGGTCATACGGTATTTACTGGTTGCGGCACTAGGGTATGTACGCATCTCAGCATTGGCTGGCACGAACGCTAAATTACACTGATTATCATACAGTTGTGTCATTCCGAGCGAAGCGAGGAACCTGATTGTTTCTCGCACCCCAGGTTCCTCGCTTCGCTCGGAATGACACAACTGCTTGGTTTTCAACATTGCATAAAATAGGAACAACTGCATTGCCGAATTAATTTGTCGGCTTTTCGTTTGATTTAAAACTATACCTCAACTCAACGCCAACTTCAACAATCGTAAATCATCACTCGTCAATCGCAAATCAAATAATATTTGTTTTTTTTCTTTTTTACCTCATAATATTCATGCGTCTGCCCTGCCCCTACCCCCCAATCCCTCCAATAAACACCTCCACAAATTCCAAAATCTTTCTGGTGATCCGCTCCGCAATAGTACCCCGCTCCTTGAGGCTCGGCCGCTCCTCCATCATACCAATAATATCATCCCGCAAGGGCGTTTTGTCCGTGAATAAATAAGCACCGATAATGTCTTGCAAGCGCGCGACATTCAAGCCCTCCTCTTTGCTGAGGGTTTCCAGCGCCGCCTGTCTTTCCACATTCCATGTAGCCCACCGCCTCTTTGTCTCCCTCATTCGCCTGATAGGAAAAAATGGTCGCCAGGCGCATATCATGTTCTCCCGCCTCCTTTTTTTGCAGGAAAAGCTGATAGTATTCAATCAAAATAGCCACACTGGAAACACAAAATATGGCGCTAAACTCCCGGCTATGGGTTTTGCGGTTGTGGTTGGCGATGATATAATCCACGATGTTGTTCAGGCGCGGGGGCGCATTCATCACCTCCGCCTCATCAATGGCTTCCACATCAATATCCAGGATATGATCCTTCTTTTTAAACGTACTGATGTATTCAATGGAGAACTTCAACACATTGTCGTCCCGAATGGCATCCGTGATGACGTATTTATGCAGGCAATCCTCAAATAACATGCTGGTGATGCGCTTGCCGTATTCATTGCTGCCGGCATTTTCCTTAAAAATGGGCGTTCCGGTAAAACCAAACATCTGGCAGCCTCCAAAAAAACGCTTGATGTCTTCATGGGTTTTACCAAACTGGCTGCGGTGGCACTCATCAAAAATGAACACCACGCGCTTGTCTTTCAAGGCTTCCAGGCTCGCCAAATACTTCCCCTTGCTGATGGCAGTATTGAGTTTCTGAATGGTGGTAACGATCAATTTGTTCGCCCCGGCCAACTGCTTCACCAGCGTATGGGTATTGCTCGTGCCGTCGATGCTGCCTTCGCTGAAGCTGTTAAATTCCTTGGTCGTTTGGTAGTCCAGGTCTTTTCTGTCCACCACAAACACCACTTTGTGCACGTTGGGCAAGTTGGTCAATATCTGCGCCGTTTTAAACGACGTGAGCGTTTTCCCCGAGCCCGTGGTATGCCAGATGTAGCCAAACTTCGTGGTCGATTTCACCCGCTCAATAATGGCTTCCGTCGCGTAATACTGGTAGGGCCGCAGCACCATCAATATTTTCTGAACATCGCTGAGCACTACGTATTTGGTGATCATTTTTGAAATATGGCAAGGCTCCAAAAAGATGTCGGCAAAGCTGGAAAGCTGGGTAATGAGCTTGTTGTGCGTATCTGTCCAGTAAAAAGTCTGTTTGAAGGAACGCGCTTTTATGGGGCCGTTGGCGTAGTATTTCGTATTCACGCCATTGCTGATGATAAAAATCTGGATAAACTGGAACAGCCCCTGCCCGGCGGCGTAGGAATGCCGCTCGTAGCGATTCGTTTGGTTAAATGCCTCTTTCAGTTCCAGCCCCCGGCGTTTCAGCTCTATCTGCACCAGCGGCAAACCATTGATGAGCAAGGTGACATCGTAGCGGTTTTTATAGCTGCCTTCCATGGTCACCTGTTGCGTGACCTGGAATTCGTTTTTGCACCAATGGATTTGGTTGATAAGCTCCAGTGTTTTGTGCTCGCCCTTGTCGTTGGTAAAAGGCACGCGGTCGCGCAGGATTCTGGCGCGTTCAAAAATATTGCCCTTGCTGATGAAGTTGAGCACCTGCCGGAAATCGTCGTCGCTCAGTACGAGCTTGTTGTGCTTTTCCAGTTGGCGCTTCAAATTGGCCAATAACGCAGCTTCGTCTTTTATGGGTACGGCCTCATAACCCAGGGATACCAGCTGGGCGACGAGGTTGTTTTCTAAAATTTGTTCTGGTTGCGCGGTCATTTTATTAGGGATTACATCCTGCTAAGTACTAAACTTGTCATTTCGAGCCTTGGGCGAGAAATCTGCACAAGCCAAACTCCGGTTCATTTGAAATGTAAAGGTGCAAAACTGTGCCAATATATTCGGCAAATTGCCCTTGTCGATAAATGTAGCATTGATGCGTAAAAAGTTTGCCAAGCAATTGTCCAATCCCGATACCGCCGAGCGTTGGCTTCGCATAACATCTATCATATTGAAACCTCTCGTTTCAACGAGGGGGGGGAAACACACCCAATACTATCCTGGAATACGAACAGGCGGGAAATGACAAAGCCGAATATGGCTCCAAAATTCTGGAACGGCTTTCAAAAGATTTGTCTGACCAATTGGGGCGTGGATTCGATCGTAGTCGTTTGATTTACATGTAGTTATGTTTTTGCAATACCCAGAAATATAGGTTTTGTCTCACCAATTGACCTGGAACTCGTAACACAAGGCAGAGCCGTAGGATGACATAAATACTTCAAAATAACCTTTTTGGTAAGTATCGATAACTGTATTTGTATTTTGTGCGTACCTTTGCAAATACTTTTCTACAATTGGAGATATATTTAGATGATAAACACTTAGAAGTACTTTATACCACCGGAAAATCAAAGAAGCTGAAACTGCCCGAACAGGTTATAGAGAAGTTCTTTGCAACGGTGCAGAAAATTGAGGCTGCAGAAACTGTTCATGACCTTTGGACAGATAATGGTTTGCGGTTTAAGAAGATTGGTAATAACGAAGAATACTATTCTATGCGGCTCAACAACAAGTACCGTTTGGAAATGGAGATCGAATGGACCGATAAAGAAAAGACCATTGGCAATTTCCTACTGAAAACCGTATCCAATCATTACGACGACTAAAAAATGAAACAAAAGATTCCCATTAGCGCACTTAATGCTGCCAAAAAATTCGGTCCAGGATATTTTATTCGTGAAAAAATGGAAGAAAGAGCTTGGACTCAGGATGACCTTGCAGCCGTTACGGGCTTATCGACCAAACACATCAATAAAATTCTTCAGGATCAGCAGCAACTGACCCTTGAAAACGCCCGGCTTTTTGCCGAAATATTTGATACTTCTGCTCAGTACTGGGTCAATCTTAATACCAACTATCGCCTTTGGCTCCAACAAGAAAAGACGCCTCAGGAACAGGATGCAGATACAAAATCGGTGATCTATGAGCGCATGCCTGTTAAAGATTTGATTTTAAAAGGCTGGCTCCCACCATATAACTCTGTAAAACAACTGCTGCAAAATGTATTGATGTTCTGGGGCTGGACAACCCTTGACTTTACCCGTTTAGATGAGCAATACCTTCCCTTTTTGACTCGAAAATCTCCTGCCTATAACCAGTTCAGTGCCTCTTATGCCATCACTTGGTATCGCAAAGCATTGACCGTGGCAGCGCAACGCCCGCGACTGCAATATGATAAAGTTCAATTGGCCGCTTTGTACGATCAAATGCACCAATACTCCATAGCAGAGAATGGGATCAACCAGTTCATTCGGGCATTGGAAGCGGCCGGCGTAATCTTCTTCGTGTTGCCCCATTTGCAAAAAACCTATTTAGACGGCGCAGCTTTTTTTTCAGACCAAAACCCCGTCATTGTGTACACAGGCAGGTACAAACGGGTTGACAACTTCTGGTTTACAATAGCCCATGAAATAGCCCATGTATTGCTTCATTTGGATGCAGAAAACCCGTTTTTCTTAGACAATTTGAAAGATGGTGAAATGAATGACCTTGAAAAAGAAGCCAATGCCAGCGCTGCTGAAAAGCTAAAACATGCGGAAATATTTGAATTTTTAGCACCCTATTGCAACTACCTGACCGCTGCCAAAGTGGAAGAGTGTGTGGCTACCTATCAAGTACATCCAGCAATTATTGTAGGCAAGCTGGCGCACGAAAAAGCCATCTCATACAGTAACCAGAACCAATACAAAGAAGATGCCCTGCAACTTATTGAATCTCAATATCAATTTTGAAATGTTAAGTACCAGGACTGAATTGATTACAAAGCGTGTAACGGTATTCACACCCTGATTTTTACAACTCCTTTTGTACCAGCTCCCAATACGGATACACCGCCAAATAAAGCCGAACCATGGCCTCCCGGTACCAGGCGAGCAGCGCATCCCAATCTTGCTCTTCACTGAAGGTTCCTGACAAGCCACTGACTTGTTCTGGTGGCATTTCATATTTAATACGAGAAGCCTTTTTGTTTTCCAGGCGCTCCCACACAAGTTCTTCCTGCATTTTGTCATTAATCTGATCTTCGTATTTGCGCATCGTATCAATAAGTGTTTTGTCCGGGTCAGTTGACAAATACAATTCTACTCGAAACGAATTTCTTCCAATGCAGAACCCAAACCTGGCATTCCCTTTCCAAAAGCCCAAACTATAGTTCGGTTTCGCTTTTGTTCTGTCTAAAAAGTCTATATTATGGAGCATCAAGTCATTTTTTAGCATACCCCAAAATTTGATCAAACGCGCCTCCGATGCTTCCACCGTTTTGCTGATGCCTTTTTCTTCGATTTCCTTTTCCCGGGCATCAATCATAAATTCTTGGGTTTCCGGCAGTGGGATTATTTGCTCCACTTGCAGGAACATTTCTTCGCCCATGCTGAAAGGGGTGGCCCGGAAGCATTGCACCAGGACGTTGTGCTGGAGCAGCCAAAGCACCGTAGACGTCACCTCCTTGCGGTAGTTATTGGCCACAAAAATGATGCGTTGGTCGCCCCGGTTGAGTAATAGCTCTTCCTCGTCTCTTTCCAGGAATTCCAGCAGGCTTTCTTTGGCATCGGTGTTCGCGCCCGATTTGTCCAGAAAGCTCTGGTATAGTTTAATGATTTGTTTTGTGGTGAGGGTGGAGCAGTAGGAAGCGTATTTCAAGGCTTGCCACACCACATTCCTGCCCGTGTCGTCCAGCTTGTTTTCGATGATGACCAGGCCGCCTTCCTTGTCCAGGGCCAGGAGGTCGAGCCGCTCGTTGGTGTCGTTGAAGCCATCGAATTCTTTCTGGATAATCAGCAATTCCTCGCCCAGCATTTCCGGGTTCTTGGCGATCCATTCCTGCAAATGCTCCCGCTCCCGAATTTTCAAATCCTTGAACAAGCGCTCTTCCAGCTTGACAACATTGTTGGATGCTTTGTCTATTCGGTACATGGCTTGGTTGTTTTTATTGAAAAAATATAAAAACCCTACACAAACATCTTTTGCAACAAACCCTTTTTGTAGCTGCTGCTGTGCTCGATTTGGGTGGCGACGGTGGCGATGGATTTGTCGATGGCGGTGAGGAAGGTGGCGATTTTTTGTTGTTCTTTTAAATCTGCGGGGTAAGGAATTTTTTCATGCTGATATTCAGAAATCCAATATCTCTTATGTTCTGATAGTGGGAATTGTATTCTTTTCATAGCCTCAAATACAAATTTGAGGTTCACCTTTTCATTGGTTGGCACAAGCATTTTCATTGCAGATGATTTTGCTTTGAATGGGAAATCAACATACTTAAATGCTGTAGTAAAATCATCAAAAATTATAGTAGGGAGCCTTTCCTTAAACACTCCTTCCGTTTCATTCGTATACCCAAGAATAAAGGTTTTTCCTGCGGTCAAAACAGGAATTTTATACTTATCGTTATATTCAACAGTTGAAACTAGATAATCTCCAGGTTGCTCATACGTGAGCACCTCCCCTAACTTCTTCTCCTCCCACGCCGGAAACGCCCCCCCTTTCTCATCCCGAAACCGCATCCCCCCCGAAAACAACCCCTGCATCAGCCCCTTTTTATAAGCCTCCAGCTTGGCTTTTTTTTGTTGCAGCAGCTGGATGCGGCGGTCTATGGCGGTGAGGAAGGTGGCGATTTTTTGTTGTTCGGGGGGAGAAGGTAAATGAATTGGAACTTCACTCAATGTGCCCTGACCAACATTATACCTCGTGCTCCCCCCACTCTTTGAGGTTATTTCCTTCCGCGACTTTGAAGTCTTCAATAAAGCATTAAGAAATACAGGATCGAAATCTCCAATTTTCTTTCCTCTAATAACAAAGCCTCCAAAGGTTGCAGGTTCTTCCTTGTCTAAATAAACGTTTGCTTGCCCAACCTCTTCCCTGGTTTCAGAACTGCGTTGAAAAAGGATGTCGCCATATTCAACAATGTTTTTATTAAACTCAGGTTCTGATACGTCAACAGAACCCAATATTACATCATGAGTTATGAAGTCATTCCGGATGATATCCAACACATTAATGAACTTATACCCGCTACCATAGTCCTCTTTCGAAGCATTAAGGCCATTTTTAAAGGACATAAGCTGTGATAATTTCTTCTCCACCCATTCCCCCTCAAACCCCAAAAACCTTAACTCCGGCACTAATTTTCCTTTTTTCATGGCTTAAAACGGGCTTGGGATATTAAGTTCTGCACAAAAGGCAGCGATGTCTTTATTGGCACTTTCCAGTTCCCCTTCCAGGGCTTTCAGCGCCGATGATACCGCCGCCAAATCAATGGGCGCTTCTTCCTCGAAGGTGTCCACATAGCGCGGGATATTGAGGTTGTAGTCGTTTTCGGCGATCTCGGCCAGCGTGGCCACGTAGCTATACTTGTCTATGCTTTCACGGTTCCGGTAGGTGTGCACGATGCGCTCCACGTCTTCATCGCGCAGGGCGTTTTGGTTGCCTTCTTTTACGAAATGCTCGTCGCCACTGGCGTCGATAAAAACGATGTTGTCGTCCTGTTTCCGGCATTTTTTCAGCACCAGGATGCAGGTGGGGATGGAGGTACCGTAGAAGATATTGGCGGGCAATCCGATCACGGCATCCAGGGCGTTCATGTCGCGTATCACGTATTCGCGGATGGTGCCTTCCGCTGCGCCCCGGAACAGTACGCCATGCGGGAATACGCTGGCCATGATGCCGTTGTCGGCCAGTTGGAACAGCATGTGCTGCAAAAAAGCGTAATCCGCCTTGGTATTCGGTGCAATGCGGCCGTACTGGCTGAAACGCTCGTCGGTTTCGTTCAGCGGGTTGGCGCTGCCTTTCCAGTGCGCCGAAAAAGGCGGGTTGGCCACCACGGCTTCGAAGCGCTTTTCCAGGTGCTGCGGGCGCTCCAGGGTATCTTCCTGTCGTATATCGAACTCGCGGAAATGCACGTCGTGCAGGATCATGTTCATGCGCGCCAGGTTGAAGGTGGTGCGGTTGAGCTCCTGCCCGTAGAACTCGCTGACATTGGCTTCCTTCGCCACGCGCAACAGCAAGGAGCCGGAGCCGCAAGTGGGGTCGTACACCGATTTTATTTTGCTTTTGCCGGTGGTGACGATCTTGGCGAGTATTTTAGACACCTGCTGCGGGGTGTAAAATTCGCCGGCAGATTTCCCAGCCCCGGCCGCAAACTTGGCGATCAGGTATTCGTACGCGTCGCCCAACACATCGGAATCGAGTTCTTGCAGCTTGAAATCAATCTGGTTGAGGCGGTTCAGTATTTGGACAATGATGGCGTTTCTGGCACCCACCGTCCGGCCTATCTTGTTAGAATTCATGTCCAGGTCTTCAAACAAGGCATTAAAATCCTCCTCCGATTCGGTGCCCATGGTGCTCTGCTCGATGTGGTTCATCACCGCTTGCAGGTCTTCCAGGATATAATTGTCTTCTTCCTCGGTGTCGGCATTGCCTTTGGCGGCGATGGCGGAAAACAGTTCGGTGGGTTGCAGGTAGTAGCCCAGTTTCAGCAGGGATTCTTCTTTGATGGCGGCCAGGGTTTCCGGGTCTTTTACCTGTTTGTAGTCCTGCACGGCCTCGCCTTCCAGCAGGCCGTTGGCGTACAGGTATTGCTTTTCGGACAAGTATTTGTAGAAAATAAAGCCCAGGATATAGTCGCGGTAATCGTCGGCGCTGATTTTGCCGCGCAGCAGGTTGGCGATGCCCCAGAGTTGGGTTTCAAGTTTTTTCTTTTGGTCTTCAGACATGAGAAAGGGTGGATGATGGTGGAATTTGGTTTGGGGGCGGCAAATATAGGCGGTGTGGGGAGGAGTTGGGATGTTTTAGTGTGTTAAACCTGATTCCCGGCCATAACTTATGCCTCTTTTTGTTGAAAAAAAATCACAACACAATTTATTACTAACAAAATGTTTTATACTTTTGTAGCAAAATCACCCGCTTATGAAAGACTCCGTTGCTTTTTTTGACGATTTTAAAATCCGCCGCATCTTCTTGGAGATTCAGGAAAACGATGTTCAACAACGGCAACAATATTAATCCATAGTAATATAATATTATGGAAATAAAATTATCAAAAAACGCTCCTCCTGTTTTTGAACAAATAAAAAAACAGGATGAACACGGAAATGATTTCTGGAGCGCCAGAGACATGGCCAAAGTATTGGAAGATGCCGGCGTCATAGTGCCTTACGATTACGCCATTTTTCAGAATCACGGCTACATGGGTTTGTACGGCGGCCTGGATGCCAGGGGCATTCACAAACGGAAAGGCTTGAAGACCAAGGAAAATATCCTTGATCACATGGGCAGCACTGAATTGGCGGCCAACTTGTTCCGGGCCACCCAAACAGAAGAAAAATTGAAAAGGGAGCAGATAAAAGGTAAGCAGAAAGCCAACCAGGCGCATTATGAAGTCGGTAAAAAAGTGCGGAAAACCATTGAGGAAATCGGCGGGGAGATGCCGGAAAATTTGCCAGTGGCGGGTAGTATTAAGAGACTGGGCAAGCAGGTGGAGAAGAAGAAGGTGGATTCTAAAAATAAGAAGGAGAATGATCACTCATAAAACACCGACGCTGGGCGGCGTGGTGGTGGGTAAGGCGGGGATTAGGAAGACCTGGCGAGGCGGGAAAGTCATTGGTAAATGAACTGCTCGCGCATGGCGTACCGATCGTCGTGGCAACCAGTGCTCAAGTAAAGACCGAAAAGAAACCCCGTTTTGGGAAATGCTGAAACGCTGCGCTACTTCTTCCCTACCCCAACAACCTGATTCACAACCGCCTTCACCGCATACTGCCCCGGCAAAAACACATCCAACTCCCGTATCGCCCTTCCATCGGGCCAGCTGCCCATACAGCGCTGCTTCGCCGTATTGCCAAACGCTACATCGCCGCAGCGGCCATGGCGGGTGTACTCCATGAGCGCGTCGCCCAATTTCCAGTAACAATTGAAATCAACTTCGTTTAAGCGGGAGGTAAGCAACACCCGCTGTGCCGTGTAATTCCGCACACCAGTATCAAAATCCAGGTCGTAGCAATAAGGCTCGGAATGCGAGGCGAGCACCCAGCGGCTGCTGCCCGTCGTGTCGCGGCGTTGCAGGACAAAATTGCGATTTGGGGTATTCACAGCAGTTTCAAAAATGATGCGGCTAAATTCATCACCCACCACATAATCATCCTGGCCTGCGATAATGACCAAATTCAAATCTGCAGGAAGGGCAGAATAGTCCTTCAGTCGGGCACCTGAAAAAGGGCCGCTACCAGGTTGTGCCAGCAACATGGCTGTTGGCTTAGGCACATTGTATCTCTCCCAGTGTATGCCCAAATTGGCGGCAGTAACACCACCATAAGAATGCCCGATGTACGTGACTTTCTCCAATTTAGGTTTCACGTGCCCTTCCTGCTGGAGCACTGCAATGGCATCGCGGATGCCCTTGGCTGCATAGGCCGGAAAGTCTACCGGACGCGGCCACACCAGGTTTTTCTGATACCGTGGGTATATCACAATATTGCCTTTGGCCACCAAATGCTTGATCCATTTGCCATAAGCCATTGGATTGTATGCGCCGTAACCGTGCATGAACACCACTACTTCCGCCGAATCGGGCTTTGGATCGGCAGGCTCAAACAACCAGTAACCATCGGCACTGGCTGCAGCATCATAAAATGATACCGATTGGTATTTGTAGTCTGCACCGCCAGGGCCATCCAATGGCTGGCCCGGATAGGGCGCACCTTGGGCTGTGGCAAAAACACCCTTAAAAACGATGGACGACATGGAGAAAAACGTGCGCAGATGCATAATGTGATAATTGGGCTGAATTTGATAATTTGATAATGTGATAATTTGATAATGAAGGGGCGTTGCGTTTGGTATTTCGATTATTGTCGCCAGTCTAAGAGCATGTTGGGAGAGGAATAGGGGTTCAGGTGTTTGTCTGTAATTATTGGTCGGACGATGAAAAATCGTCAGACCCAAAGGCTCTCGTCCGACCACTTTTCGTGGTCTGACGAATAAGTTGGTACCAATTCAGCCCAATCCGGATCCTCCTTGCTATTCGATGGTTGTTTTCTTTGTGGGTAAACGTCGAAATGGGCGTTTTCGTTCAATGTAACATTTACTGTGCAATACTTTGAATGGCACCCAATGGGTCGCTCGTATTTATTTTAAAGCTCCAGGAAATCATTTCCAGGTAGTTGCCACCGCAGAAAATGGCGGATTTGTTGGTGCCGCCGCCCAGTTCACAGTATTGTCGTTTTAAGGTCTCCGAGCTGAACAGCGGGAAATACACCTCCAAACCGCCTTTCAAGAACTCCAGCATCAATCCGCCGTTCCACAACAATTGTTCTTTGCTGGGCCTGCCTGTGCCGAGGGGCGTAGCATCGTCAAAGTAGCCTAAATCAAAATAGGGCTTGAGGGGAATATTAAGGGGCAGCTTCTTGGGCAGGTCAGCTTTGAGGTTGAGCGATAACACATAATTGTTGGAATTACCCAAAATACCCGCAAAGGCAGCGCCAAAAGGCCCTTTGAAACCGCCTTCCGATTGGCTTACCTGCCTGCCCGCAATGCCCGATCCGCCATTGCGGGCCAAGAAGATCTCGTCGTATTTGTAGTCGTTGAAACCTTGGGGGTTGAGGCTGAGGGCGTTGTAGGGCGGATTGATATCGCTGTTGCGCAGGGTGTTTTTAAAGAAATAGCCGGCAAAAACGCGGGCAGTTACTTTGTGTTTGGGTTTGTAATAAAACTGCTGCCGCCACTCCGCAGTACCGCGAAGGTAATTGGCCGGGCGGTCAAAAACATCGCGGTAGTCCTGGGTTTCCAGGGCAACTTGAAAGCGATAGGGATTCGGGGCGGCCTTCTGAGCGCCTTCGTAGCGCAGTTCGTGGATGGTGTTTTTGCGCCAGCTTTTCCCTAAGTAATTGATGTCGTCAAAATTGGCTTCTTCGTTGCCAATAAACAGCGTCCTGAAAACCAGGGCGTGGCTGAAAGCCAAGGATGGACTGCGCAGCTCCGCCCGAATCTGTGGCATGATGCGGTAAAACCTGGTGTAGTAATCCTGGGTGGGATTGTAGTCAGCATTGAAGGTCTTGGCCCCAACGCTGAGTATTATTTTCTGGAATACGCCTGCTGTATAAAAGCGATAGCGCACATCGGCCAAGCCAACAAAGCTTTTAGAACCCAAAGCAAAGCCTGGGAGCAGAAAAACCTGCATGGGCCTGGGCGCAAACGGCGGATTGTAGAAGGCTAGGCCCAACATGGTTTTGTCCGCGTTGTTCCAGCCCACCCAAGGCAAAACGCCAATGGTGTTTTTTCGCGGCTCTTGAAACGGCGCGAGCATTTTCAACTGCCAAGGCTCCATGCCGGGGAAAACACCGCTGCTGCGGCGCATGTCGTTTTTGCGGTTCATATCCAGGGTTGTATGCTCCCGGTCGATGATGAACGCGTCTGCTTCAGGCACTGAAAATTTGATTGTTTGAGACCTGGCATCTTCCGAAGTACCATTGTCGCCGCCGAAAGCTGGATACCACATCGTTTTGACCGCAGCGCCGTCTTTTATGGCCGTAACCGGAAAGGGCGACTCCAAATTTCCTTTGCGTTCGATTGTTAGGTTCCATTCCCCGGCGCCTGATTTTTTTACTTGTTTCAAGGCATAATCTGCCCGTTTTTGGGTTTGCATGGCATCGAAAAACCAGTCAGCGGGCACGTCTTTTTTTCCCAAAACGACTTTCAAGTCCGCTGGATACGGGTGCTTAAACTGCCATTGCCGGTAATATTCCTGCATGGCTTCATCCATTTTTTTAGTTCCAACGGAGGCTTCCAGCCAGTCCATGCAAATGGCTGTTTTCATGTACACCAGCAGGCCATAGCCTAATTCCGTAAAATCGTTGGAATGGCTGTCGGGCGGCGTGTCCTTGTGTTCTCGCGCCAAAAACAAGTAGCCGTTTTCTTGCACCGAGCCTACTTTGGCCGGATCGAACAGGAACTTGGGCAGCTCCACCGGGGAATAGGAGCCGTAGAATTGTCGCATATATCGGCCCTCGTAATAGGAGTTCAAGCCTTCATCCATAAACGGGTGGTCGCGTTCATTGGAGGCCAGAATGCCGTAAAACCAGTTGTGCCCCACTTCATGGGTAATCACATTGTCCAGGTCTTTCCCGGAACCAGAGTTGCCGATAACGGTAATCATCGGGTATTCCATGCCGCCACCCGCGCTGAGCGCCGAATGCACGGCAGTGGCTTGGGGCCAAGGGTATTCGCCTACCTTTTCCGAATAAAATTCCACGGCGCGGCGTACATAAAAAGCGCCCTTTTGCCAAATATCGGATTCTGCATTGGTAAACATCGCCCAACAGTCCACGGTCTTTCCCGAGGCAAGCCTGGCCGTGTCTTTCAGCACAAAAAATCGTTTGTCGGCGAACCAGGCAAAGTCGTGCACTTTTTCTGCGGTGTACCGGATCGTTTTGAGTTGAGCGGAAGAAACTGGGTATGGGTCTTTTTTTTTGTCTACGCCCTGGCGCAGTTTTTCCCGGGATTCTATTTCCTTTTTATTCAAAAAATCAATTTCCGAAGCGGTTTGGCAGGTGCCGGTAGCGCCCACGACATAATTTTCCGGCAGGGAGATCGTCACGTCGAAGGAGCCAAATTCGGAGAAAAACTCACCCATGTCGAGGTAAGGCATGGCATGCCAGCCCTGTCGGTCGTACACGGCGGGTTTGGGGTACCATTGGGTCATTTGGTAGGAGGTTTCTACGTGGCCAAGCCGCGAGAAGGAGGCTGGCATTTTTAAGTTTAAAGGCGTTGCGATGCGTATGCGCGCGCCAGGATCCAGCGGCTTGGCGAGGCTCAGCACGGCGATGTCTGGGTTTTTCGGGTCGAAACGCCAGGCGATTTTGCTGCCATCGGCGCTGAAATCCAGGTCTTTGTATCGGCCCAAGTCCTTATCGTCGGCGAAATAGAAACGGCTGTTGCCACCGCGCAGTTTTTGCTTGCAGAAGGCTGATTGTCGGTTTTTGAAGGCATTTCCCCATAAATGCACCCATATTTCAAGCAGGGTGTCCGGTGAATTGTTGATGTATTCGAACTCGATGTTGCCGTTGAGCTCGTGCTTTACATCGTCGAGGGTTACGGCGATTTTATACTTGACTTCTTGTTGGAAGTAAGGGGCCTGGGTCGTTGATTGGCCAAGTAGGCAGACTGGGAGCAACAGCAGGGAGTACAAGGTAAGTTTCATTGAAGATATTTTGGGGCAAGATATGGGTTGTCGAAGTATAGTTCAAATGAAGTACAAAAGTCTGGCAGCTTACCAAAAAAAATATCTCACACAACGTAAAACGGTTGACGGTTTGCACAACATTTGATCTTTGGCTGGGCATCTATTTTCAGCACCCAAGCTGATATTATCTGTATTTTTTTTGGGTTTAAAGAGCTGAAAATCAAGCTTAAACAATTAACTAGATGATGGGCCACCGTCTACCGTCCACCGTCTAACCCATACGTCCCCGTCCTAAACAGCGTGTATGTGCTGCGTTTCCATTTATGCACCCGCTTGATAATGAATAAATTATCATAGTCATTGTCGGAAATAGGATTGATGGCTGTCCCCGTAAGGCTAAGGATGATCCCAGGCACCGTATTGCTATGGCCCACCACCAATGTATTCGGGCGGGAATTGGCACGCAATCGCATAACCAAGTCCTCAACTGGTTCGCTGGCATTGTACTGTGTGGGACTGATTTGCAACAAATTGGCCGATGGCTGGGCTGTTTGCTGGGTACGAAGGTATTGACTCACAAAAATGCTATGCACTTTTTTATCGCGCAGGGTGTCACAAAGGGCAATGGCCCGTTGCTGTCCGACAAGGGTCAAGGGCGGGTTTTCGGCTGGGGCGCTGGCCTTTTCGGCGTGGCGGACGACATAGTAATAGCTGGTGTAGCAGGAGCTTAGGCTGAAAATGCTGCAAAGCAATACAAGGAAAAAAAGAAAGTTGTTTTTCATGGTGCAGGAATTGAGTGAAGTACGAGCGGGTCGCGGCACTAGGCAAAAATGCACAATTACAGCCAAAGCGTGAACAGGCTTTTTAACTTTGCCGAAATTTTCCCGAGCACATGACACAAAAACGATTCCTGCTGCCATTTGTTTGGAGCGCCTTTTCCATACTTTCTATTTCCGCACAAAACCTTTTCCAGAAATCATACCATCGCGCATTTTCAGAACAAGTGCTGGCCGTGGAAACCCAGAGCAACGGCCATGTCGTCATGGCAGGCTACACAATTGTGGCAGCAAACGGGCAAAAAGATATGTGGATCAGCCGGGTAAACGCATCCGGCGACCTGGTTTGGTCAAAAACCTACACGCTCGGCCAGTCGAGCAGCGCAACCGCCCTCAAAAAAACAAGCGATGGGAATTTGCTCGTCGCCTACAATACCACGGGTTCCAGCATCAGTGCCAATGCCTCTGGCTGGATGAAAATAGGCGTGGATGGCAATGTCATCTGGTCAAAAAAAGCCATTGGCAATTCAGTGCTCAACAATATAAGCCCAATAGCAACGGGCGGGTACCTGCTTTGCGGCCAAAGTTTCACCGCTGCTGGCACGCAAGCGACGGGCTTGGTGGTAAAAATCACTGAAAACGGCGACTTGCTCTGGGCCTCCGTTTTTGGTGAAAATGGCAGCAGTGCTGTGACCGATTGCTGGGAAGACGGCTTGGGTTTGATCCATTGTTGTGGCTATACGAGCGACACCGGGGGCAAAAAAAATGGCTTTTGGGCCAAATTGAACGGTGAAGGGGAACATACTGGCCCAGTGCGCCGCTATGGCAGCGCCGACCACGATGAACTGACGCGGATTGTACCCATGGGCACCAATCGTTTGTTGATGAGTGGCTACACCCTGGGTTTTAACAACAGCCCATACGCTGTCGTGTGGACGGTGGTAATTGACTACGACGGCGCCTTAAAATCATCCAAAACGTTTGCCTTGGAGGAGAACAACCTCATCGTCAAGGATATGATTGCTGTTCCAGGCGATCAGTATTTGCTGGCTTTGGGGAACCAAACGGGGCAATTAAGCCCTGCCATTTTAATGAAATTGAGCGTTGATCTGGACCAATTGTTTGCCTATCAATACAAGGGTGGGAGCGAGTCGGATGTTTTTGCACAAGTCCTAAAAACGAGCGCGGGCTTCACGGCCGCTGGAACGACCAGTAAAAACGGCGACAGCAACGCCTATCTCATGACAACCGATGTAGAAGGCCGATTGAACAACGACGATTGTTGCCCGTACCAACTTGAAATCCTCCGCAAGGATGTGTCTCCGGAAACGGCGGCTTTTGTTCCTACACAAACTGCTTTTTACGCCGTGCAAAATGCGACCCTTACCACAACAGCCCAAATGCTCACCATCAATGATCTTTGTCAACAAATTGACCTGGATTTCAGCTTGTCGCAGGATACCATTTGTCCGGGCGAATGCGTGGAGATCATAGTAGTAGATAGTACATTAGGCGTGCAATATACCTTTGAATATCAAGGCGGTATGGAGAACCCAGACAAGCCAGGCCAAATATGCCACACCGATGGCCCGGTGCTTTTTATCACCCGAAAAGGCAATAACGGCGCTTGTGTGCACAGCTTGACCAAGCGCGTCAACCTGGGAGGGGAACGCAGTAATTTCCCCAATGCTTTCACCCCCAATGGCGATGGCGCGAATGATGTTTTTAAGCCGGTTTTTGGATGTGTGCCCGTGAGCGTACACTTCCAGGTTTACAACCGATGGGGGAAAAAGTTGTTTGAAACCAGGGATGTTAGCGGCGGCTGGGATGGTAGGGCTGACGGCATTGAGGCGGCCTCGGATGTGTATGTTTGGATGCTGACGTATCAAGTGGAGAATAATGGGGCCTTGGAGCAGTTGAGTGAGCGGGGGGAGGTGACCTTGCTGCGCTGATCACCGCGCCACCCGCACCCTTTTCAACGACAACAAATTAATCGCATTCCGCGACAGCCCGCTTACCCGCCGACTGGCAAACTGCGCCGTTTCATCGTAAAACAAAAACACGATGGGGGCTTCCACCACCAGAATCTTGTCCATCGCGTGGTACAGGGCATAGCGCTTTGCATCATCTGTTTCCCCCAAAGAAGCCTCGTACAGCCGATCAAATTCAGCATGGCTGAAATGCGTGTAATTGGGCGGCGCGGCATTTTTCGAATAAAAACAAGTCAGAAAACTCTCCGCATCCGGGTAATCCGCAATCCAGGAAGCGCGGAAAAAGGGCGCCTGGCCGTTGCGCATGCGCTCGCGCAGGAGGGCCGTTTCCGTCATTTCAATGCTCACCTTTATACCAAGGTCTTCCCACTGCCTGGCGATGAAAGTGCAGAGGTCGATGTAGTCGGCATTGCAGAGCAGGGTGATGGGTGGAAGGCCTTTGCCGCGTGGGAATCCGGCTTCGGCCAACAGGCGGGTGGCGCGTGCGGGATCGTATGTGTAGCCAGGAACCTGTTGGTCATCGAAAGAGGGTAGGCCACGTGGCGCAAAACCCGAATTGGCAGGTCGGCCAACGTTGTTGCGCAAGGTACGCAGCATCTGCGCGCGGTCGAAGCCGCAGTTGAGCGCCTGGCGCAGGGCTTTGATTTGTAAAGGATTCTGCTTGTCCGAGGCATCTATTTTTATGCCCAGGTATTCCGTGTTGAGGTAGGGGTTTTTCAAAAAGTAAAAATCCTGCGCCAAGGCGGGTTGCAAGTCGCCATCCGATGTCAACAGTTCGTTGATGTAGGAGCTTTCCAGTCCGAAGAAATAGTCGAGGTTCCCTTTTTTGAATTCTAGAAACGCCGTTTTGCGGTCGCTGATAAAGGTAGTTTTAACGGCATCGAGGTAGGGTAGGCGTTGCCCGCTGCTGTCGGTTTCGAAATAATGTTCGTTTTTCAGCAGCACCAATGCCTGGTTTTCCGCCCACACTTTGAAACGAAAAGGCCCGGTGCCCACGGGATGCCGCCGGAAATCGCGGCCATAAAATGCGCAAGCTTCACGCGGCACCACACTGGCGTATTGCATGGTCAGAATTTGGAGCATGGGCTGGAAGGGCTTGGCCAGGTGCAGCACAAATACGGAGTCTCCTTCCGTTGTAAAAGCACCAGTTTCTGCTACCCGCCCCTTAAAAATCCAGGAGCCCGGCTTGGGCCAATCCACATCCAGCAGCCGCTGAAAGCTGTACACCACATCGCTGGCAACCAGCTTCCTGCCTTTGCCGCCATTGGGAAACGATGGGTCGTCGTGAAAAAAAACATCGTCGCGCAATCGGAAGCGATAGGTGAGGCCGTCGGGGGAGATATTCCAATGGGTGGCCAGACAAGGTTTTACGTGCAGGCTATCATCCAGTTGCACCAAGCTGTTGAACAAGCAATCGATGGCCCAGATATTGTTCTGGGTGCGGGCGAAGGCAGGGTCGAGGGAGGTGATGGGGTTGTGCTGGTTGTATCGGAAGGCTACCCTGGTTTCTGTGTGGTGGGTGTCGTTTTGACAAGCAGTGTACAGCAGGAGGAGAAGTAAAGCAAGGCGTTGATTCATGGCGCAAGAGATATGTGACAAACCTCGTAGGTCTAAAACCTCAGAACCTCCCCAAAAAAGCAGCGCTTTTTTGGGGAGGTTCTGAGGTTTTAGACCTACGAGGTTTTCGCTGCAAGAAACACTAAATCCCACAAAAAAAAGCCGCTCTCCCTGGCAGAAAGCGGCTTGATAACACATTGATTTTCTAAATCTATTCTTTCGGTGGCGCCACATCCTTAAAATCAGGCATGTGCTCTGCCATCTTATGTTTTTTTGCGAAACGGTAGGTGACACCCAGGTTGACCAGATAATCGGCAAATGCCGCGTCGCCATTGGCCTTTCCAGTGGGATCAGACAAGTCACCCACGTTTTTGATCCGGTTGCGGTAGAGGGAATAAGGTACGCTCAGGTTGACACCCAAATTACCCGTTTGCCAGGAAAGCCCCGGTTCTGCCGAGATGATGTACCCTGGACGGCGCCAGCCCAAATTGCCGCCAATCAAGTCCTTGGCAGGTACACCTTCGGCCCGGATGCCCAAGCTAAGTACCAATCCTTTCGATGGCCACAATACATAACTCACGCCGCCTCGGAAAGCATACTGATCGGCTACAGAATGGAATTGATTGATCGTATCGGATAATTTGGAACTCGCTGACAGGACGCGTTGTATGGTATTGTTGGTTTCCCGTGGATTTGACATGTAGAACCCATTGACATACAAGGAAAGGCGCTTGGATAAAACGGTGTAGCCCTGTACATCCAGGGTAAAACCAACACCGCCATCGCCCAGCTGGATAGACTGATCGACGGCTTTTACGATGATGGTATCGCTTCCATCAGTGGATTTCCTTTTATGAAAACTATCCATCACATTGGCGTTGCCGGTGGGAAGTTTTAGTCCCAGCCCCAGTGCGATGTTGCTTTTGAGGTGTTTAGTAGGATTTAGCAGCCAGTAGGAAGCTGACAAACGCAGGTCGCCAATACCTTTGGCAGCTGTGCTGAAGCGAAGTTGTTGCGGATTCGCGCTGATGCTGTTGCCATAGTGCTCATACAAAGAAGAGCGGGCATAGGAAATGAACGGCAGCGTGGCGGTTGCGACCAGACGTTGCGAAAAAGCATGACTCAAGCTAAAATCAATGGAATTGGCATCGTTGATGACATTGGTGCCCAGTTCTACCCGCTCGTGTTGCTCAGAATCACTCCTAAAGTGCTTGTAGGATTCGAAGTATCGGTATAAAACACCTACTTGCCAATCGCCTTTATCCATCAAAAAAGTGCCGGAATTGGCATTCGCACCGCCACAACCCATCGGGCGAACGGCAACACAGCCTTGGGCATGAGAAAGGCTGGGTATCAAAAGCACGAGGACAATCGGTAAAAACAGTTGGGCGTAGTGAATTTTAGTCATAATAAAACAGCGGTAGTGTTAAAAGAATAAGGCGTTAAAACAAAAAATGCTGCTGTTACTGCTGCAAAGGTCGCTCCAGAAGGCCCATAGACTCCTTAGAAACCCTTTAGAATCAAGCATAACGTAAAGATACGTTAAATAACTAAAAAAATAGTTGCAAAACCGAAAAACCCGTTGCACCTTTGTGTCGTTACTGGTTGTTCGTTGTTCGTTGATAGTTGTTCGTTCGCGTTGTTCTTGGGCTTGTGGTTGGTTTCAATCGGGCGGCTTTTTTATCCTTTGCCAACAAAGAAGTGAATTGATCAAACAACAATAAAACGCCAAAGGCTCGGAAACGAACCCTCCTACGCCAAGGCTACGGCGGGCACGCAACGAAAAACGAACAACCTGAAATTTGAAACCTGAAACCCTGAAACCTGAAACCTTTTTTAAAATGCAGAAACTAACAAAAGCAGAAGAAGACGTGATGCAACTCCTTTGGGATGCAGCACGCGGCACCGTGAGTGATTTGCTCGAGCGATGCCCGGAACCCAAGCCGCCGCACAGCACCATTTCCAGTGTGGTGCGCATCCTGGAAAAGAAAGGTTTTGTGGGCCACAAGGCTTATGGGAAAACGCACGAGTATTTTCCGCTCATTGCCAGAGAGGATTACGGTCGCAATTCCCTGGGTGATTTGTTGCGCAATTATTTTGATGGCTCGGTGCCGCGCCTGGTGTCACATTTGGCCACGGAGGAAAAGTTGAGTAAAAAAGAACTGGAGGAACTAATCCGAATGCTTGAATGAGAGATGAGTTATGAGTTATGAGTTATGAGTTATGAGTGATGAGTTTGCACGATGCTTGTGCTTTTGCTTGGCTCGTGTATTTCAGCACCTTTATTCAATTCATAGTTCAGGTGCTGAAAAAACAATTCCAAAGAAAATAACAAACGCTGTCCAAACTCATAACTCATAACTCATAACTCATAACTCATAACTCATAACTCATAAAAATGGTTTTCCTGCTTAAACTTAGCCTTTCCTGGAGCTTTTTCGCCCTGCTTTACACCTGGCTCCTGCGCCACGAAACCTTCTTTCGGGCCAACCGGGCCTACTTGCTCGGTACAATGGTGTTGGGGATTGTCTTAGCGGCTATCCCTGCCGAACAGGTATATGAAAGCGTAGCTCCGGTGATGATTATGCCCGTATTTACCGTTGGCTTGCAGCAGGTGGAAACGGTGTCGAGTCAGTGGCAAAATATTGATTATCTGTGGGTTATATACTGGGTTGGGTTTGCCCTCCTGGCATCGCGTTTGTTTTGGGGACTGATTAGGCTGGGCATTATGATTCATCGCGGTAGCCACGAGCGACTTTCCGATGGCACACGACTTGTTCATACAACAGCAACCCAAACACCCTTCTCGTTTTTCCAGTGGATTTTCATCCCAAACCTGTCATCACAAACAGGAGTAGTGAAGCACGCCATCCTTGCGCACGAACGCGCCCACGCACGGGGCTGGCACAGCGCCGATGTGCTGTTGGCAGAAATACTCTGTGTGGTATTTTGGTTTCACCCATTGAGCCATTGGTACAAACGCGCCCTGCGCGCCGTGCATGAATACTTAGCCGATGCTGCTGCGTCGCGCGTATCCGATAAAAAACAATATGGCCTGTTGTTGATAGGGCAATCGCAGTTCGAAATGCTGGTTGCTTTCGCCAATCATTTTTTTCAATCACCACTTAAACAAAGACTCGTTATGTTGACGAAAAATACCTCATCGCCCATCCGGGCGCTCAAATTCGGGCTTGCAGTACCGATGGCCCTGCTTTTCGCCCTTTTATTCCGCCAGGCACCAGCCATGGCTCAAGTTGTTGACCCTGTCAAAAGCAAACCGGCTGAAACCGCCGTGACCGCATCCGAGAATGCGGTGACCGCATCCGACAGCGCCGACCCCGAATTTCCGGGCGGCACAGCGGCTTTGATGCAATACCTGAGCGACAATGTGACCTACCCGCCAGCGGCCAAAGCGGCCAATGCAGAAGGCATGGTTGTCGTGAATTTTGTCGTGCAGCAAGATGGCAGCATCAGCGATATCAAGGAAGTGGCGACGCGCCCAAACCATCCTGATCTGGTTACGGAGGCCATCCGGGTTGTTTCCACGATGCCGAAATGGAAGCCTGCTGTGAAAGAAGGTAAAATTGTAAAAATGCAATTTACCCTGCCTATCCGGTTTAAAATGACCCCGGAAGCGCCAAAGGAGCTGTTCGATGTAGACAAATTGCCTGAATTCCCAGGTGAGCCTAACGCTATGTTAGAGTTTCTGGTAAACAACATCAAATACCCGGAAGAAGCCCGTAAGGCCGAAGCTGCCGGTATCGTCGCCATTACCTTTGTCGTAGAAAAAGATGGCAGCCTAAGCTCCTTTGAAACGCTGAGAACGCCTCGACCTGACATGGAAGAAGAAGCGATTCGGGTGCTGAAATTGATGCCGAAGTTTACTCCGGCGATGAAAGATGGAAAGGCGGTATCGGTAAAATACACGCTGCCCATAAAGTTTGCCCTATAAGCGTGGAACGGCGGACGGTAGACGGCGGACGGTTTGCACAACATTGGTAAGCGCTCTTGGCTGTGTTTTTCAGCACCCAATTCAATCTCCAATTAATATTTGGCTAAGGTGCTGAAATACAAATGCCAAGCCTAAAAAAGAATGTTGTGCAAACCGTCCACTGTCCACCGTCCACCGTTTCAGCTACCTTTGCCCACAAAAAACACCCATGCGTTGCTTCTCCTGCTTCCTTGCCCTCCTATTATCCTGTAGTCTCCAAGCTCAAACCCTCGAAACCCAAATCCAAGCGGCCTACCAAAAAGTCCAGGCACTGGAAGCCCAGAAAAAAGGTGTCCAGTCCGAAATAGAAGGGCTGAAATTCCAAAAGATACAACGCGACCTAAACGCCGTTGGACTGCCCAACCTGCTGCCCGGCGATGCTCTGGTACCGCATTCCGCGCTCAGCCTGGCCTATTCAGAAGAACACGAACAAGCCCGCTGGGTCGCCCACATCATCCTGCCCGACGTGACGAGCGGCACGGTATTCCGCAGCAATGACTTCCGGCCCGACCCCGACGTGAAAACGGGCAGCGCCGTGGAAGCCGATTATTTCCTCAAACAATTGCAGCCCGACAGCACCTGGAAATACGACGGCTTCGGCTACGACCGCGGACACCTGGCACCCTCCGCCGATTTCAGGTGGTCGCAAAAAGCCCTGTCCGAGTCCTATTTCTATTCCAATATGTCGCCCCAACGCGCCGAGTTCAACCGGGAAGCATGGGGCGACCTCGAAGACAAGGTCAGGGGCTATCTCTACCGCAATCCGGATGTGCAATTGTGTGTCGTCACTGGCCCGGTGCTCGAGCCCAGCCTGCCCGTCATCGAGCGCGGGGTGAACAAAGTGAGCATCCCCAAATCATACTGGAAAGTGGTGCTCGACCTGCAAAACCAGCGCGGCATCGCATTCATAATGCCCAACCGCGGCATCAATGAACCGCTCACATCCTTTGCCAGCAGCATCAGAGACGTGGAAACACTCACGGGCCTCAATTTTTTCTCAAACCTGCCCGACGACATCGAAAACAAGATAGAAAGCCAAAAGAACCCTGCCGATTGGCTCAGCGAATCCGCGCTTGGTGATGTTGCGCCGCTGTTTGCGCCCGACTTGCCGCGCAACCATTTTAACACCACCCAGGCCAAGCTATACAAGGGCCGGAACGACGAAGTGTACGTGTGTGGCACCGTCGTCGGCAGTCGCCGCAGCCGCGCGGGTAACATCCTGCTCAACTTCGACCGGCAATTTCCCAACCAGGTTTTTACCGTTTTTATCAAAAAAGAATTTATCCCCAATTTCAGCTACGACCCCGAACACGTGCTGAAAGGCACGGTCATCTGCGCCAAAGGGCGGGTTATTGATCTGGATGGTACGCCGACGATGTTTGTGGAAGGGGAGGGTGCGTTGGAACGCTTTTAGAGTGTGGAATGCGGATTTCGGATTGCGGAATAGGCTCATTATTTGGCGTTGCTTTTAGTATCCGTCTCCGGCAGCTTTGGGTCTATACCTTGTAGGTTTGAAAAAACTAGTGCATACACACCTCTTTGCATTGCCTGGCATCGCCGTTAAGGTACGCTGAATATCAAGCAGTTGTGTCATTCCGGGCGAACATGAGTCATCCCTTATTGGCCTCTTCCTATCGCTCCTTTCCCAAACCGATCCCGAATCTTATCCATCGCCTCCAACAGCCGCCCTTCTTTCTCTGTATTGTCAAACAGGTTGAGCTGACTGGAGCCAGGTGTCAGCACACTGAAGCGCACGCCGACGAGTCGGATGGCCTGGCGGCGTTCGTAGAGGCGGTTGAAGAGCGAAAGGCTGTATTCGGTGAGGGTGCTGTCTTGGGCGGTGTAGGGTATTTTGGCTTGTTTGGTAAAGGTGTTGAAATCAGCGTAGCGCAGTTTCACGGTGATGCAGGCGGTCAGTTTGTTGAGGGCTCGGAGTTCATAGGCGAGTTGGGCGGTTTGCCGCCGTATTTCATCGTGCAGGAATGTCATGTCGATGCTGTCGCTGTGGAAAGTGCGTTCGCTGGAAATAGAATCCTGCTCGCGGTAGGGTACTACGGGACTGTTGTCTTCGCCATTGGCTTTTTTCCACATGCTGAGGCCGGGTTTGCCGAATTCGCGTTCCAGCAGTCGGGGCGGCACTTCACTGAGGATCTTGCAGGTGCGCACGCCCATAAGCGCGAGCCTGCGCTCGGTTTCCCGGCCAATCTGGGGAATCTTGCCCACGGGCAAGGGCGCGAGGAATAGCTTTTCATCACCAGCGGGTACCAGTTTGGTGCCATTGGGTTTTACCTCTCCAGCCCCTACTTTCGATACTGTTTTATTGACGGACAAGCCAAACGACAAGGGCAGCCCTGTTTCATGGATGATGCGCGTGCGCAACTCATTGCTCCATTTCCAGCAACCGAAGTGTTTGTCCATACCCGTCAGGTCAAGATAGAACTCATCGATGGAGGCTTGCTCGAACAAAGGGGCTTGCTCCTCAATAACTTCTCGCACCAGCTTCGATTGTTTGGAATACGCCTCCATATCGCCCTTCAGCACAATAACATCGGGACACAACAGCAGTGCCTGGCGCATGGGCATAGCGGAGCGTATGCCAAAGGCCCGCGCCTCATAGCTGCACGATGCCACCACACCACGGTTGCTGCTGCCGCCAATGACCAGTGGTTTGCCGCGCAGGCTGTCGTTGCGCAGGCATTCTACCGCGACGAAAAACGCGTCGAGGTCGAGGTGGAGGATGGAGCGATCGGTGAAATTGGGCCGCATACTGATCTGCAATTAACGATTGATCTCTGTCAATAAGTCTCTGTAAATTGTATTCAAATATGTCTGGTGCGCTGGCTGGAAGCGGGCAATGAAGAAGTTTTCAAATTCCTTCCAGCAGGTTAGCGCAAATTCTAGGTATTGTTGGTCTTCATCATTGATATGGGTAATCAGGTCGTCTTCTATGACGGCCAGCAGCCTTGTTTTTAGTTGGTCGGCATTGAGTTTTCCTTGTTGAAAGCGGTCGAAATTTTTGAGAAATTTGTTGAAAATATTGTCATATACTTTTTTGCGCCAGATCACCAGCCTGCCCCTGTTTAGGTTGCAGGTTTTGATGGTTGTTTCGCCCATGCTTGTTTTATGCTCTATGGTTCCATCGGCTTGAAAGCGAAAATGCTGCATTGGGGTCGGGTCAATTTCCGGATTCACCAATTGCGGCACCTCTGACAACAACGCGGCCCCATTCGACTGGCTTTTTTTTGTGTTCAAGGCCTTACTGGCTTTCAAAGGTGGTTTGTCGATGCGGGCGCTGTTTACCGGAAAGTGATTGCGTTTTCGGTTGTTACAGCTGGAGCAGGCTAGTAAAAGGTTGCTCCATTGGTAACCCAACCAGTAATAACCTGGATGTGTTTGGGCACCCGTTACTTTTGCTTTGGGCCGGTAATGTTCTACCTGCAGCGTAGCGCCTGCCGAGGTGTCGGTTTCACAGAAGGCGCACTTGCTTTTGTAAATTTTGTCGAGGGCTTTCCTCACTTCCTCATGGCCATATATATTGCTTTTGAAATCGTGGGCACCTTTTTCGGACAATGAAATCGTGATCAATCGCTGACAGGTTTCTCCCAGTAGTACAGGCGGTATGTCGTTAAATTTTTTGGAGACTTTTCGCATGGTTTTGGGTACTTAGTTAACGTTCAACTTAGCCTTCATTATTTGCAGTTTGCCTTTCAAGTCCTGCATTTGTTTTGCCGACTCATAAGAGTCTTCTGTTTCAACATCAGCAGAGTCGGCTGCCGCTGCGGGTAGGATTTCGTCTAAGCCAAAAACTGGAGAGGTCAAGATGGCATTGGGGAGCAGTTTGCTCAAGTCTATGTCCACTTTTTCGACACTAATGCCCGTTTCTGGCGTTCTGGTCACGGTCAAAACAATGCTTTCTTTTGGTGCGCCCAGGAGCGGGATCGGGCTGTGCGTGGCGGCAATGAATTGGACATGCGGAAATATCTTGGAGAGTTTGCCGGGCAGCATTTTTTGGTATTTTGGGTGCAGGTGCAATTCGATCTCATCAATTAATACAACACCTTTTAGTGCATCGGGTGCCACGGGCCCCGACTGGCCTGCGCTTAACCGGAGATACATGTCGCCGACAAAGCCGATCAGGTTGCGAAAGCCTGCTGCCAACTGGTTGAATTTTACGGGCTTATACGTGCCGCCTTCCCGGTCTTTTTCGTAATAAAGCACTTCTTCATAATTGCCTGTAGTGCGCACTTCTATTTTAGCTAAATCTGGTATCAGGTTTTTTACGATCTGTACAATGTAATCAAATTGGTCGCCCCGGTATGACCGCGCCCGAATCAGTTCGTTTTCGATATTTAGCAATGCCGGATTTTGATTGAAGATGTGTTGGGTAGCCCGCTCGTTTTGCTTGAGTGGCTCTGTGGAACCCGAGACTTGCAAACGGGAGGAACCGTATGCAGCGAAAGTCCTGTTCGGCTGATATCCCCGGACTGATTGAGCACCATAAAGACTGTTCACAATAGCTTCTTTGCCGTTAAACCACTCTACCGCGAGAAGCCAGTTTTCACCGGTTTCAGTTTTTGGCAAATCTTCGGGGCCAGCCAAGCCAAGCGCCAATGCTTGAAGCACGGAACTTTTCCCAAAGCCGTTTTCGCCTGTTATAAATATCCATTTCGCATCGGCTGGAATACCATCAACTTTGACGTGTTGGATGCCCCGGAAATTCCAAAATTCAAAGGAGAGCAGGCCTGTAGCAAGGCTCTTTTTACCCCAGTCGGTTCGCCGGGCATGAGTCATATTTCGTTCCAGCAGCGTGTCATTAAGCATCTTTTCAAACTGAAATGGGGAGATGGCTCGGACGGGTGGCCTTTCATCTGGCCGCTTTTCGTTCGCATCAAAAGCAAATTGATCCTTTACAATCTGCTGTATTTTATCAAAATCTTTGGCAAAAAAATTATCCAACCGCTCTTGATAGTTTTTACCGTCAGTGTAACCCTGTTCCCAGCGTTTTTTATCCAGATTCAATTTCAAATTAGGGCGAAGCAATGTAAGGGCACCATCAATCGCTTGCCCCCAACGTTCGTCGATATCCATAAAACCAATGGGTTTGCTGAGGAGGGGGGTGGGCGATGCCGTCTCTTGCTTATAAGGTATCCAAAACCATACGCTGCCATCAAGCTCTATACTCAAGTTGAACCAGTAACATAAAGCGGACGAATATGCCTTGTCTAGGCAGATGTTATCCCAAAAAGTAAGGGTTATCTTATGGTCGTCAGCTGAAATATGTTTTTACCGATGTAGGCATCCAGATAAAAACAAAACTCCTTCCCAGCCTCCTTCATTCGAAAGTGCCGTTGAAGCAAATATTGAAAAACCTGTTCGCTTAAATCTGCAGCGGTGTAAAGTGTCATGTGAGTTCTTTTTTAGTGCACAACAAACACAAAGTTATTACTTTATGGCGTGATTCATCTTATCCATTCCATATTCTACCAGCTTTCATTGCTCCTTGCTTTTTGCTCCCTCACCCATACCGTCCGTCCACCCGATACGCCAGCCGTTCCATCGCGGCGGCCTCCAAACTCACAAACCCAAAATCCGCCACCAGCCGCCCGCTAAGCCGGTAAATGCCCCGCCCCCTGAACGGCGCGGCTTGCAACTGCGGCGGAAAATGCACCGTGTCAAAAAAATGCCCGCTTTGATCAATCCAGGTGCCGAAGGCCATGCGCTCGCCTTTGATCGTGCGCGTTTCCTTGCGGCAAACATAGTAACCGAGCATGGTGGTCAACTTGTTGGGGTGTTCGTGCATCTCCAGGGCGTTCATGTGGTTTTCTTCTTTTTTTGCTGCTTCATCAAGTAAATCAAAAGGGGAACAGAGCGGGAAATCCAGCAATTCCATCTCATCAAATGCCTGGTCGAATGGCCCGTCTTCCAGCTGGGGCAGTTGGTAGCCATCGGCCTCGTCGGCGAAGAGCAGGTTGGCACCCAGACCGCTTTCCGGGGTCAACACGCGGCTTTTCTCCCAAAAAAGCTCGCTTTTTTTGAGTTTGGTAAACCGGAAAGCGCCGATGCGGATGAGTATGTTCAGTTGCGTCGGCGCGATGTGCACCCGGCGCACAAAATCTTCCAGGCTTTTGAAGGGGCCAAATGCCCCGCGCTGCTGCACGATCTCTTGTGCCAGTTGCTGCTCCAAGCTGCGGACATGCACCATGCCCAGGTAAATGTCTTTGCCCTCAATATGGGTGAGGTGCCGACTGCGGTTCACACAGGGCGCGTGGATGTTGGCGCCCGCCATACGCGCTTCGTGCACATAAAATTCCGTGCTGTAAAAACCGCCGAAATTGTTGATCACCGCCACCATGAATTCCAGGGGGAAATAGGTTTTTAGGTACAGGCTTTGGAACGATTCCACGGCGAAACTGGCCGAATGCGCCTTGCAGAATGAATACCCGGCAAAACTCTCTATTTGCCGCCATACCTCATGGCTCAGTTCGGCTAGGTAGCCTCGGGCGTTGCAGTTGTCGAAATACTTCTTTTGCAGCCGGGCAAAGTCCTCCGAAGAGCGCTTTTTACCCGTCATCATACGGCGCATCACGTCGGCTTCGTCGAGGCCAAGGCCCGCAAAATGGTGCAGCACTTTCATCACATCCTCTTGGTACACCATTACCCCGAAGGTTTCTCCAAGATGTTCTTTAAATACCGGGTGCAGGTATTCAAAGCCATTGGGCTGGTGGAAACGCTGGATGTAAGCACGCATCATGCCCGACTGCGCCACGCCGGGGCGTATGATGCTGCTGGCCGCTACGAGGTGCACGTAGTTGTCGCAGCGCAGTTTGCGCAGCAGTCCGCGCATGGCAGGGCTCTCGATGTAAAAACAGCCCATGCAGTTGCTTTTGCGCAGTTGTGCGCGCACGAGCGTATCGTTTTTCAAGCGCTCCACATCGTGTACGTTCACGGCTTTGCCCTGATTTTGTCGCACCAGCGAAACGCAGTCCTTGATATGCCCCAAACCGCGCTGGCTCAGCACGTCGAACTTGTGAAAGCCCCAATCCTCGGCGGCGTACATGTCGAAATGCGTGATGGGGAAACCTTTGGGCATCATTTGCAGGGCTGTAGCCTGGTTCAGCGGCGCTTCTGAAATGATGATGCCGCCCGCGTGTATCGACAGGTAGTTGGGAAAATCGTTCAACAGGTCAGCGTAGCGGAGAATGTGCTTGGCCCAGGGGTGCAGGGCTTCTGCGGCGGCTATATTGGGGTTGGCTGCTAAGGTGTCAATATCGGCTTTGGTCAGCCCGAAGGCTTTGCCCAGTTCCCGGATCACGGCGGCAGATTGGAAGGTGCTGTAGGTGGCGAGCAGGGCGGTATGCTCACGGCCATAGCGTTTGAAAATGTAATCGGTGACGTCGTCGCGCTCGTCCCAGGAAAAATCGATGTCGAAATCGGGCGGCGAACTGCGCTGCGGGTTGATGAAGCGCTCGAAATAGAGGTCGAGTTCCAGCGGCTCCACGTCGGTGATAGAAAGACAATAGGCCACGATGGAATTGGCGCCACTGCCCCGCCCGATATGGTGGTAGCCCGTAGATTCGGCGTAGCGCACAATATCCCAGGTGATGAGGAAATACGCCGCAAAATCCATCGTGGCAATCATTTTTAGCTCCTTTTGGATGCGTTCTTGTGCGGGCTTATGGTTTGAGCCGTAGCGGCGAACGCAACCGTTTTCGGCGAGTTTGGTCAGCAGGTTGATGTCGCCCTGTTTGTCGCCCATGAAAGTGCGGCGGTTGAGTTGCAGCCCCGTTTCAAATTTGATACTACAGCCCTCAAATACCCGGCGGGTGTTTTGTATAATTTTGGGATAATGCTCAAAAGCTGTTAGCACTTCGGCATCGCTTGGAAAATGCTCGTCGGGCCCTGCCATCGGCACCTCGTCGAGTTTGGTGACCAGGGTATTGGCATCAATGGCGCGCAGCAGCTTGTGCAGGCGGTAGCCATCGCGGTCGAGGTAGGTGACGGGTTGCCATACCAGCAGGCGTTCGGGGTGGTAGCGCCAGTGGGTTCCGTACAGCGCGTTCACTTTTGCCGGGCGGATGCCGATGAATTCATAGGGGCGGAACATATCCAGCGGTTTTACTTCCTTTTCGTAAATAATGATGACATTATCCATGGGCGGTGGCACAGGCGGCAGGGGCTTTCCGGCCAGTGAATACTCGGTCAAGAGGCCACAAAGGGCTGCCCAGCCTGCGTTGTTGCGGGCGATGCCCGTAAACAAAAAGCGGTGCCGGGCATCGCGGAACTCGATACCGAGGATGGGTTTTATGCCCTTGGACTGGCATTGCCGCACAAATCCCAGGGCCGCCGATGTATTGTTGATGTCGGTCAATATCAATGTTTTTACCTGTCGCTCCAAGGCGGCGGCTACCAACTGCGGCGGCGACAAGGTGCCGTAGCGCAGGCTGAAATATGTATGAGCCTGGTGGAACAGGATTATGTTGATTTTCAGAATGAGACATAGATTAGCTGATTTGGGCGCGAGGATTGTTGCTTCCAATCAAGTTGTGTGGCCGAGGCGGGCGGGTATGGATTGTTGTTTGGTTCGGGAAGGGTTCCGTTTAAATGTTAGGCCTCTCCGAGGTCTGGTAATAATGGCTGCCAATGATTTCTACAAATGTTGAACCTCTCTGAGGTCTAAACCATTCAGTCAACGACATTGGCCTAAAGGCGGTGCTATCAATACATGAGAGACCACTTTATTGTAAAACTAATTGTGGCAAAAATAGGGCGATTTGTCTATCGAAGCACACTTTAAAACAAATAATTTTATATGTAATCTTTGTAGTGTTACGTGAAAGCTGTCGGTATGATTTCCCCCTGGGGCTTTTATAGATAACAGGAGTCTTCCCTTATTTTTTCAAAAAAATTCCGGGATGATTCCTGTTATCCGGGTATGGGTCTGTTAAAACGCGTCGTAATTGATGTTACAGCTTCACCAACTTCCGCGTAGCGAGCCCCGATGCCGTCTGCAACGTACAGTGCAGCACCCCTGCTGGCAAGCCATCGAGTTCCAGGAACAACTGCCCCTGCTCATACGCACTGAAGGTTTTTTCCAGCAGCAACTTTCCCGACTGATCGCGGAGCTGCAATCTCCCTGGCTCCGGTTTTTGTAACGTCCAAGAGACGTAAGTGCTCGATACTGCGGGGTTGGGCATGATGTCAAAATTCAGAAAATTAGCGGGCTGTTTGGTCGCTGTGCTGGTGGTGACGATGATATCGTCTAGTTGCATCATGATATCATCTTTTGAATCGTGGTGAAAGGCGATATAGATGGTTTGCCCGGCGAAATCATTCAGTTTGACCTCGTGTGGTTCGAGTTTTCCAGCGTAAGGGCCATCTGGGCCGAGCAGATAGAAGTAGCTGGTGTCAGTAAACCCATTTGCATGGATATAGCCATCTGAATAAACATAGTCATCCAAATCAAGGGTAAAGTTACCAGGGTTGACAAAACTAACCATTTCCGCTGCTTTAAAAAGGAGGTGGGAAAAGTCGCCCGAAGCGGGCAGATTGGAATTGGTGGAGGCGAGTACTTTGTAGCCGTCTACATACGCGGGGCCTTCTGCGGTCAATGAGCGCCATAAAAGCCAGTAGTTATCATCTGGAATGTATATAGGCGGTAATATCAACCAATTATGGTTTTGGACACCGCCATTCAGATAGGAGCAACTGGTAAACGCCTTGTTTGCGGTAAAGATCGAATCCGGAAAGCTAAAATCCCGCTCGATATACCAGCCATTGGGGGTGATGCCATTTTGTACACAATTGCCTTTCACCAAATCCTGATCGTAGTTTACCCAGGCATTGTCGTCACCCGTTGGTACGCTGAGCATCATGCCGATGGGGTTGCCCATTACAGTCTCATTAATCAAAGTATCAGGTTGGGAGCCGCCGCTTTGTGCCATAAGTTGTTGCCCAAAAGCGATGGAAAAGAGTAGTGCTGTGTACAATATTCGCATGTCAAGTAGATTTTGTTTGTGCCGACTGTTCTGCTGCTTCCGTCAACTCTTTTTCCAACTGCCGCAAGTTTACCGGCACTACGCCGGGGAATTCGCACACCTGCCCGCCCGCGAGGTTGGAAAGTAGGGCTACGGTCTGCAAATCCAGTCCTGCCGCCAAGCCCATCGTCGCTATACTGATGACCGTATCACCTGCTCCACTCACATCCGAGATGTTGCGGGGCTTTGTTGGATAAAGCTTTCCAACTGATTCACCCCTCAAATATAGTCCCTTTTCTGATAGGGTCAGCATAGTGTACTTGTTTTTTAGTTTATTTTGCAAATAATCAGCGGCATTCTCCAAAGATTCCAAATTGGCAAAAACCTCGAACGGGCTGCTTTCCCGCACTTCTTTTAAGTTGGGTTTGAACAAATCAACCCCTTCATAGGCGAAGAAATTGGTTTTTTTAGGGTCTACTGCCGTGAAAACCCCGCGTGCTTTAGCCATTGAAATCACCGCTGCAATGACCCCAACCGTCAGCACGCCTTTATTATAGTCCTGCAATATGATGGCACGCACCGGATAGGTATCCAGCAGGTTGGCCATCCTTCGCAACAGCAAATCGCTTTCCGCTGCACTCAGATCATGGGTATCTTCACTATCAATGCGCAACATTTGCTGGTGGTTGCCCAGTACGCGCGTTTTCAGTGTTGTACAGCGTGTGTCGGAGGGCACAATGCCTTGGGCGGAAACCCCACTGTCTGGTAGTATTGCTTCAATCATTTTTTTGCCATCGCTGTCATTGCCTACTATACTGCACAAGAGCGGGATGCCGCCCAATGCCTGTACATTCAGCGCTACATTGGCTGCGCCGCCCAGCCGGTCTTCCGTAGCGGTATGCAACACTACGGGCACCGGCGCTTCCGGCGAGATGCGGCTCACTGACCCTGTCAGGTAGCGGTCGATCATTACGTCGCCGATGATGATAATGTGTTGGTTTTTAAAGTGTTGGAATATTGCTGCTGCGATCATTCTTACGGTGGACGGTAGACGGTGGACGATGGACGGTTTACCCGCCGTAGCCTTGGCGTAGGCGGGGCGCGTACGCTGTGAGGTTTGGTTATTGGGGCGGGGGAATACGCTTTTTCCAATACCGCAACAATCCTGCTACGGACATAAACGCTGGGTTGGCGGCTTCATAGCGGGGCAAATCTGCTTCGGGCACGCCTTCGGCAACTAACTGCGCTTGTACAAATTCTTGAAATAGTGGAACAATTGTCGCTGCGGGAGTTTGCTGCTCAAAATAGGGTTTCATCCAATTCGCCCAGGAAAGCAGGCGGTTTTCGAGGGCTTCCAGGTGCGCCATTTTTCCTGAAACTTCCCCAAAATGCGTCAAAAACAAACGCTCCGAGGGCAATTCTTTCAATAATCGGATGGAAGCCAGCCAATCTTCCACATTAATATCCGGCGGTGGGCAGGGCGGCATCACAGGCCCATTCCCGATCTTCACCCCAGCAACATCCCCCGTAAAAATAGCACCCTCGAAGCCTTTCCCCCTCTGGAGGGGGGCAGGGGGGAGGATGCCCCACGCGATATGATGCGCAGCATGGCCCGGCGTGTACCAAGCCCGGAACGGCACCCCGCCAACCTCAATTGTCTCTCCATGCTCCGGCGCGTACAGCTGCGCTTCCGGGATCGGGTTCATAGGCCCCCAAAGTCGATCCATGTTGTCGCCGTAGATCATGCGGGCGGAGTTGTAGAGTTTTTCAGGGGCTGCGAGGTGTGGTAGACCTATCGGATGGACATATATGGTCGCGCCCTTTTCGGCAAAGGCCCAGGCGGCTCCCGCGTGATCGAAATGGATATGGGACAGAAAAACATGTTTAAAATCACTGATTTTCCAGCCATTTTCATGCAATATCGATGTCAAATGGGGTAGGGTGGAAGCGGGGCCACATTCGATCATAACAGGGCCGACGGCAGTTTCCACGACAAAAACGGCGATGGCATGTTCCAGTTCCAGGAATTCGAGGTCGAGGGTATGAATCTTCACAGAAAGCAATTTTCAGGTAAATGTTGGCGGCGAAGTTAAGGAGTTTGTCGAAGGCTGGTGATAGTACAGGTTTTGATGTAGATTTGCGCGGCACAAATTCTGGCACATGAACGAAAACGAACAACTTATCCACCACTTTTATACTTGTTTTCAAAACAAGGACCATGCAGGTATGCAGGCTTGTTATGCTGACAATGCCCGTTTCAGCGATCCTGTATTTCAAAACCTGGGTGCAGCACAAGTCAGGGGAATGTGGGAAATGCTCGTTACCCGTGGCAAGGATTTGGTTTTGGCGTTTTCAAATGTGCAAGCGGATGGCAAGCAAGGCAGCGCCGATTGGGTAGCGACGTACACATTCTCTGCCACAAAAAGGAAAGTGGTGAATAGGATACACGCCGATTTTGTTTTTGAAAACGGTAAGATCGTACTGCACCGCGACCATTTCAGTTTTTACAAATGGGCGCGACAGGCACTCGGATTTCCAGGGTTGCTGGTCGGCTGGTCGGGTTTTATCCTCGAAAGCGTGCGCCAAAAAGCCATGGGGAACCTCGCCAGTTTTATGAACAAAAATTGATCGACTTTCCCTAAAAAACACGAATGAGCCCTCATTGAGTGGCTGAAAATTATCAAATTATCCCATCATCAAATTATCAAATTAAAAAAACATGCTTGCCAAAACATTAGCCGAATACCAAGCCGAAGGCCGCAGTCCGGAAATCCTTTTTTGGGTGGGTTGTGCCGGCAGTTTTGATGCCCGGGCGCAAAAAGTGACCCGTGCTGTCTGTGAAATACTCAACCGCGCGGGCATTGAATTTGCCATTCTTGGCAACGACGAGCGCTGTACGGGCGATCCCGCCCGCCGTGCCGGCAACGAGTTTCTGTTCCAGATGACCGCCGCCATGAACATTGAAACACTTAATATGTATGGGGTGAAAAAAATCGTGGCCGCGTGTCCGCACTGTTTCAATATCCTTAAAAACGAGTACCCGGAACTGGGCGGCAATTACGAAGTCGTGCACCATACCCAGTTGATCAATGAATTGATTGTCAACGGGAAAATTAAAATAAAAGAAGGCGGCGAATTCAAAGGCAAACGCATCACATACCACGATTCCTGCTACCTGGGCCGCGCCAACGACGTGTACGAAGCACCCCGCGCCCTACTCGAAGCACTCGACGTTGACCTCGTGGAGATGAAACGCTCCAAGAAAAACGGCCTCTGCTGTGGCGCAGGTGGCGCGCAAATGTGGAAAGAAGACGAGCCAGGCGACAAACGCATCAACGTCGAACGGGTGGAAGAAGCATTGGGCATGGAGCCTACTGCGGTGGCGGCCAATTGTCCGTTTTGCATCACGATGCTCCAGGATGGCTTGAAGGCCAAGGAGCGGGAACAGGTGCCGGTGTACGACCTGTCGGAGATGATTTTGTCGAATATTATTTGATTTTGCTGGGGGACTGTCGCATAAATCAAGTATGATTGGGTGCGGAATATTTGATCCGAACAAAATCTCGAGCATAGTGAAACATGACTCATTTATTAACAAAGATTTGTCATTGCTCGCCTGGGGCTCGAAATGACAAGATAGCATTAGCATGAAAATACTCCATTTCTCCGATACCCACCTCGGTTTCCAAGCCTTCGACCGGGTCAATGAAGCGGGTGTGAATGCCCGGGAACAAGACGTGTACGATGCTTTTGAGCGCGTTGTGGACAGGATACTGGCGATAAAACCTGATATCGTGCTGCATTCCGGTGATTTGTTTCACCGCCCAAGCCCCAGCAACCGCGCCCTTACTTTTGCTTTGGAGCAGTTGCGGCGCATCAGCAAAGCAAATATTCCGATCCTGATTATTGCGGGCAACCACGAAACGCCGAAGACTATTTACAACAGCCCCATTCTGCGGGCTCTGCGCTCCATTGACGGGGTTTTTCCGATGTTTGGAGAAAACTGGGAGGTGGAGGTATTCGACAATGTTGCCGTGCATGGCGTACCCCATATCAATGACAACCGCTTACTAATCAGCGAACTGGAACGCCTGACGCAGCAGCCCGGAAAATTCAATATCCTCATGTTGCACACATCGCTTGGTCGCCGTTACCTGATGGAAGAATATGGCGAACAGGTGTTCCCGGCTGAATTTGAGGCCAAATTGGCGGGCTTTCAGTACATCGCCCTGGGGCATTGGCACGATTGCCAGTCGGTCAATGTACATCCCTGCGCCTGGTATTCCGGCAGCACCGAGCGTTTCAGTGATACGGAAATCGGGGCAGAGAAGGGTTTTTTGTTGCTGGATGTAGCAGCTGACAATACTTGCAAGGTCACTTTCGAAGCCATTGCAACCCGCTCCTGGCTGAAATGGGAGCGCAAACAATGCCATGAAGTTTCGGTTGGTGAAATGGAGTCAGAGCTCGTGTTTTTCATCGCGCAAAACAAGATTTCTGATGCGATTGTCTCGCTGAATTTCATGGACATCCGTCCGGAGCAGGCCTTGGAGCTTTCCAATATTCGCCTGCGTCAGTTGTTTACGGATAGTTTTCAATTGATTCCAAAGCGCAAGACGTTCAGCGATCGCGCTTTTGTGCATGACATTGAGGCGAGCCAGTTTGATAGCCTGGATCAGATTTTTGGCGATTATTTGCGGAGTAAGTATCCCGACAACGAAGGTTTGGCGAAGGAGTTGGTGCTTCGCGCTAATCGTTACTTCGCGGCTTAACTTCCCGGAAGTTTTAAACTTCCGGGAAGTTGGCGCGACAGATTTTTGGCGATTATTTGCGGAGTAAGTATCCTGACAACGAAGGTTTGGCGAAGGAGTTGGTGCTTCGGGCCAATCGTTACTTCGCGGCTTAACTTCCCGAAAGTTTTAAACTTCCGGGAAGTTGGCGCGACAGATTTTTGGCGATTATTTGCGGAGTAAGTATCCTGACAACGAAGGTTTGGCGAAGGAGTTGGTGCTTCGCGCTAATCGTTACTTCGCGGCT
>Ga0105053_10001142_pt1 | contig 42384 bp, 40 predicted proteins | sample BON01_FD_78093 | JGI IMG/M metagenome (GOLD analysis project Ga0105053, IMG submission 78093) | Freshwater microbial communities from Lake Bonney liftoff mats and glacier meltwater in Antarctica - BON-01 | ecosystem: Environmental > Aquatic > Freshwater > Ice > Glacier meltwater | place: Lake... | reverse complement strand
CGAACAGATCAGCGCGTCTTTCTCCGCATGATTCAGAGTCGTCAGATCGGGCAGTTCGTCCATCACTCACAGATTACGCCCCTCTGATTTAAAGTACAATTCCTTCAGGCTGAATAGTTACCAGATATTTATCAGTCGCGCACCGACCGCGAGGCGGCGATCATCAAGCGGCAGGATCCGGTGGTATATCCCGGGCCGTATGAGCAGGGCGAGTTTGCATTGTCCGAACACCAGTTGCGCAGCTACCGCAACAAGGGGTTCATCCAGCTGCGCGGCCTGCTGCACGAAACGGAAGTCGCTGATCTGCTACGGGAGGCGAAAAACCTGGTGACCGCCAGCGCCCGTGAACGGCGTCCTGAAGCGGTGTTCGAATCGGACGGCCGCGAGGTGCGCTCGGTGTTCCGGGGGCATGAATTGAATTCCGTATTCGACCGCTTGATGCGCGATGGCCGGATGCTGGATGTGGCGCGGCAGATTCTGGGCAGTGATGTCTATATTCACCAGTCACGACTCAATTTAAAACCCGGTTACGCCGGCAAGGAGTTTTACTGGCATTCCGATTTTGAAACCTGGCACGTCGAAGACGGCATGCCGCGTATGCGTGCAGTAAGCTGTGTCGTGCTGCTGGACGAAAACAACGAATTTAATGCGCCGTTGATGCTGGTGCCAGGATCGCATATGCATTACATCGTCTGCATCGGGCAGACGCCGCAGGATCATTACAAAAAATCACTGCGCAAACAGGAATTCGGTGTGCCGGATCCGACCAGCCTCGGCTTTCTGATGGAGCGCGGTGGCGTTCAGTCAGCCAAAGGCCCGGCAGGTTCAGTGCTGTTTTTTGACTGCAATATGATGCACGGTTCGAACAGCAATATTTCGCCGTATCCGCGTTCCAATCTGTTTTTTGTCTATAACAGTATGGAGAATCGACTGGAGTCGCCGCAGCACGGATTGCAGCCCCGCCCGGAATTTATTGCGGCGCGTGGTGCGGATCTGTCGCTTGAGCGCGTCGCGCCGACACCGCGTTGAGCGGTTCCAATGCCCGATGCCGGGTGATGTTTGCGCGTCGCGGATTTCTCGGCAGTCTGGCCGGTATGGCCATGGCGCCGCTGGTTGCAGGGTGCGGGTCCGAAAATGACCAGCATGCACCGCAGATCACCACGCTGGAATGGGCCAAACATCAGGGCAAGCTGCGCATCGGTTATGCCAATGAAGCGCCTTACGCCTATTTTGATGCGGCAGCAGGGCGAGTGACTGGTGAGGCGCCGGAAATCGCGCGCATGGTGCTTGGCGAACTGGGGATCAGGGAAGTCGAAGGTGTACTCACCGAGTTCGGATCGTTGATCCCGGAGCTCAAAGCTCGCCGCTTCGATATCATCGCAGCCGGCATGCGCATCATTCCGGAGCGTTGCCGGGAAATCGCCTTTTCAAATCCCACATGCCACATCGGCGAAGCGCTGCTGGTGACGCGGGGTAATCCGCTGGCGCTGCATAGCTACGCAGACGTGGCACAGAAGGCAACTGCGCGACTGGCGGTGGTGACGGGGGCCGTGCAGGGCAGTTATGCGCGTGCGACCGGTATCCCGAATGACCGGGTTGTGGCATTTTCCGATGCCACCCGGGCCATGGCAGGTGTGGCTGCAGGACGTGCGGACGCCTATGCGGACAGCAGCCTGATGTTGAATGAACTGCTGTCCCGGGGCGGCGGCAAGTTGGTGCGGGCTGAGCCGTTCACGGATCCCCGCATCGACGGCGTGCAGGGGTATGGCGCATTTGGTTTCCGCCGCATGGATACGGAATTGCTGGAAGCCTTTAATGAGGGTTTGTCCCGGCTGATAGGTACGCCGCGGCACTTGGAACTGGTCAGTCCATTTGGTTTTACCGCGCGGGAGTTTCCTGGAAACGTGACTGCAGCAACGTTATGCGAGAGTTGAAAACCGGGTAACGCGCAATAACGGTCTGCGACGATCTGGCAGCACCCCTGGTGCGTGGCTTGCGCGTTAACGTGCAGATCGTGGGATCTGCATGAACGCTGGCATGCTGAGCGCCCGACGTCTGGCCGAAGTGTTGGCTGGCAATTGCAGATGTGCTGCCTCTATACGGCGTGCGCCAATGAAGCTTCCGGCAGCCGTGCGGCCAGCGCCTGATTGACGGCTTCAAAAACCGAAGGCGGGCTGGCGCGCACGCAGACCTGATCCTGCAACATGGTGTGCGACAGCAGTTTGACCAATGCATAGACGGCGCTGATCTGTGGCGTCGGGGTTTGTGTCAGTACACCCAGTTCAATTACTGAGCCGACCAGCGCATCGATTTCGGGGGCGCGCCCGGCTTCGATGTCCTGCAGCATGGATGTCTTGTGCTTGCCGACTTTTTCTGCGCCCGCGATGCGTTTTTCCAGCGGGACGCGGAAGGTGACGCCGAGCTTGTGGCCGATGGCCTGTGCTTCGAGCATCATGGTTTCGGCCAGATTGCGTGACAACGGAAACTGGCACAGCTCAACCAATGTTGCATGCGTCAGTGCACTGATCGGATTGAACGACAGGTTGCCCCAGACCTTGAGCCAGATTTCGTCGCGGATGCCGGTCAGGATGGGGGACTTGAGGCCGGCAGCAATGAACGCGTCGGAAATCGCCTTGATGCGCGGCGTTTCAGTGCCGTCGAGTTCGCTCAGCGGGAAACGATTGCCTTCGATATGGCGGATGACGCCGGGCGCGGCAATGGCAGCGGCTGGATAGACAACGCAGCCAATGATGCGGGCCGGATCAATGGTGGCTGCGATTTTGCCGTGAGGGTCGGCAGTGCGCACAACCTGGCCTTCGTATTTGCCACCGTGGCGCTGGAAGTACCACCAGGGTATGCCGTTTTGCATCGGGATCAGTACGGTGTTTTCGTGAAACAGGGCGGGCAGTTCATCTGCGATGGCTTCAACCTGATGCGCTTTTACGCCGAGGATGACCAGATCATGCTGGCCGGCGGCGGGTATGGAGTCTGTTGTGACCAGGTTGCGGGCCGTCTTGCGCGTGCCGTCTGCCATGACCAGTTCCAGTCCATTGGCGCGTATGGCAGCGAGATGGGTGCCGCGTGCAATTACGGTGACATCGTGTCCTGCATCGGCAAATTGCACGGCCAGATATCCGCCTATAGATCCCGCGCCTACGACGCAAATTTTCATGTTGATCTCCTGATGAGTGCAATATTGCTAAGCAGCATCTTTATACATCTCAGCGTAAAATATACTGCTACGCAGCATATAGTCAATAATAATAATGCGAATGGATAGAATAAATTAACCAATGTGAACATCAACTGTCATATATAACAATAATATACATAACAATAAATTTTGCATTATGAAATATTGGATATAGAAACAATTTTTGCTTCGCCGCAATTTATTTCACGTAACTGACTAAATTTAATCGGCTATTGGATATTAATTGTGCGCGGCATAATGGCGCGCTTTATGCCCTTTGCGCCGCCAATGCATTATCGTGAGTGCGTTCCACAAACATTCAGGAGAAACATTTGAGATTGATTCTGGCTGCAGTTGTCTGCTCCATCGCGGCCGGTCCGCTGGCCGCTCAAGGCAAGAGTCCGGAGCAGATTTTTCAGGAAGTGTCGCGCAGCATGGTCACCATTCATGCGCTGGATGCAGAAGAGAACGTCAGCAATCTGGGCAGTGGTGTCGTAACAGCGGCAGAAACCGTGGTGACCAATTGCCATGTGCTCGAAGGTGGCGTGCGTTATGCCGTGTATTCCGGCAAGACGCGATACAGCGGCACTTTGCGGGTCGCCGATATCGATCGCGATTTGTGTGAGCTGCAGGTGGGTAATTTGCGGGCGCCGCGTGTCGCGCTGTACACTGGACGGTTGCGGGTGGGGCAGCGTGTTTATGCTGTGGGTGCTCCGGAAGGGCTGGAACTGACGATCAGCGAGGGGCTCGTTTCCAGCATCCGTGAGCTTGACGACGCACATTACATCCAGACTTCAGCGCCAATCTCTTCCGGTTCCAGTGGTGGTGGCCTGTTTGATGTTGAGGGCCGGTTGGTCGGGGTGACGGCTTTTATTATCCCTGAGGGACAGAACCTGAATTTTGCGCTGCCGGCTTCGTGGATTACGGATCTCGCTGCACGCAGCGGATCAAAACCAACACTGGCCAATCGCGATACGGTCAACGACAAGTGGCAGACGCGCAGTACCGAATTGCGGGCGAAGAAAAACTGGATCGGTCTGCTGGCGGCGACTCAGCAATGGGTGCGCGCAGCGCCTGCGGCGGTGCCGGGATGGGTGGCGCTGGGGGAAGCTTATATTCTGGTCAATCGCCCGCGTCGGGCCATCGTCGCCTATAACCAGGCGCTCAAGCTCGACGGTGACAGCTATGAAGCCTGGCTGGGAGCGGGCGGCACCTATCTGGCGTTGAATCAGTACGATCGCGCGGTGGAGGCGATGCAGGAGGCATTACGGCTGCGTGCAGACAATGTGCCGGCGTTGTTGCAGCTGGGTGCTGCATATCATCATCAGAATCAACGAGCTCGTGTGCGTGAAGTGTTGTCGCGCATCGAAAAACTCGATCCCCGGGCGGCTCGCGAGTTTTCGGGAAAATACGTAAATAATTGATTTTATTGATTAATATTTTAACCCTGTCAGAGTATCCACAATGTGCTTGACGCTGTGCAGGGTATTCCGTATAAAGGCGGCGCGTGTTTGGTTTCTAAGTACTTGAAAGTTAGCGTTACCGCGTTAGCTGTTGTGGTGTTCGAACTTTTGGGCTGTGAGATTTAAATACGATACTCGGCACAAGCCGAAAATTATCAATACTCAAAAGGAATACAACATCATGGCAACCGGTACTGTTAAGTGGTTCAACGACTCCAAAGGTTTTGGCTTTATCACCCCTGATGGTGGTGGCGAAGACCTGTTTGCCCATTTCTCGGGCATCAACATGAACGGCTTCAAGACCCTCAAAGAAGGCCAGAAGGTGACGTTTGACATCACCGCCGGCAACAAGGGCAAGCAACAAGCGAGCAACATCCAGGCTGCCTAAGCCGGATGCAGCAATAAAAACCGGGCGCAAGCCCGGTTTTTTTCGCCTGAATTTCAGCGGTCCGCTCCGAGGTTCGACTGGCCGCGCAGTGGGACGGCATAATCGGTGCCGCTTATGGGTAATGCGCGTGCCATGAATGCCACTTGGGATATTTTCTGCAAGGTCGTCGATAATTTTGGCGACGCGGGAGTGTGCTGGCGCCTCGCAAAAATACTCAATCGCGAGCACGGTGTACCTGTGCGCCTGTGGATTGATGATCTGGCCACGCTGCGCGCGCTGGTTCCTACGGTGGACGCAACGCTGGCGGTGCAAACTGTGGCAGGGATAACAGTATGCAATCGTGTCGCGGGCGAAGCAGACGCCGTAGATGCGCGGACTGTTATTGAAGCATTTGGTTGCGGATTGCCGGATGCCTATGTTGCCGGCATGGCGGCACGCGAACGGCCGCCATTGTGGATCGTGCTCGAATACCTCAGCGCCGAGTCGTGGGTGGACCATCATCACGGCCTGGCTTCACCGCACCCGCGTTTGCCGCTGCAGCGCTACTTTTTCTTTCCGGGATTTACATTGGCCACGGGCGGCCTGCTGCGCGAAGCAGACCTGATGTCGCGGCATGAAGCTTTTAATGCGGCAAAGCGTCGCACGTTCTGGCGCGGCCTGGGCTACGACGAACCGACGCCGCAGGCGTTGACGGTATCGATGTTTGCTTATGCGAATGTGCCATTTGCTGATTTGCTGCAGGCGATGGCACAAGGCAGCACTCCAGTGGTGGTGGTGGTACCGATGGGCGTTTTAACGCCGGTGGTGCATTCCAGTTTCAGGAAATCTGGCGACGCGGATGGAACATCGTGGCAACGTGGCGCGCTGGAGGTGCGCACGCTGCCGTTTCTGTCCCAGGCGCGGTATGACGAATTGCTGCGGGCCTGCGACCTCAATTTTGTCCGTGGTGAGGATTCATTCGTGCGTGCGTTGTGGGCGGCGCGACCGCTGGTCTGGCAGCCCTATCGCCAAGACGACGATGCGCATCAACGCAAGATGGTGGCCTTTCTGGAGCACTACTGCACCGGGCTGGATCCGGTGGCCGCTGACGCGCTCCAGGCGTTCTGGCGGTGCTGGAGCGGCGAAGCCGGTGCGATCAGCAATGTTTGGCCCGCGCTGCGGGTGGCGCATGGGATTTTGGCAGTCCATGCCGGACGCTGGGCGCAGGATATGGCGCAGATGGGGGAAATGGCGTCCCAATTGGTGGATTTTGCGCGCAACAAGGTAGAATAGCGCCTTTTTTTACGGCAGTTACAGGGCCAGTTACAAGAAATGTAACGTTATGAAAATCGCACAGGAAATCCGCGCAGGCAACGTGATCATGGTTGGCAAGGACCCTATGGTCGTGCTGAAGGCTGATTTCAGCAAATCGGGCCGCAACGCGTCGGTGGTCAAGATGAAATTGAAGAACCTGCTGTCGAACGGCGGCACGGAAACGGTCTATCGCGCGGATGAAAAATTCGACGTTGTACAACTCGAGCGCAAGGAAGTGACTTACTCCTATTTTGCCGAGCCGTCCTATGTGTTCATGGACGCCGAATTCAATCAGTTCGAAGTGGACAAGGAAAATATGGGCGATGCGCTGAATTATCTGGAGGATGGCATGTCCTGCGAAGTCACCCTCTATGAAGATCGTCCGATTTCAGTGGAAATTCCGCAGTCGGTGGTGCGCGAAATTATCTATACCGAACCCGCGGTGCGTGGTGACACGTCGGGCAAAGTGCTCAAGCCGGCCAAATTGAGTACCGGTTTTGAAATTCCGGTTCCGCTGTTCTGTGCCACTGGCGACAAGATTGAAATCGACACTCGCACAGGCGAATACCGCAGCCGCACCAAGGGTTGAGGGGATTGCCGCGCGCGGTTTCCCGTTTGTTCAGATAATTGTCAAAACGCCGCGGCATGCCTGCGGCGTTTTTTATTCCGGCACCAGCCACTCACAGCGTGTGCCGCCCTGTTTTTCCGGCGACAGCGCCCGCCACAGCCAGTCGAGCATGGGCGGTGCTTCCCGGTCCAGTCCGAATGGGGGATTGACAATGATCATTCCGCTGCCGCGGATGTGGGCTGTCCAGTCTTCCGGATATACCGATAACTCCAACTGCAGTGTTTTCGGCAGCTTGATGGCCTGCAGGCTGCGGGCAAAGGCCTGCATTGCAGCCGGTGCCATCAGCGGATACCACACGGCAATCATGCCGGTAGCGAAGCGTGTATGGGCCTCCTTGATGGCGCGTGTGATCCGCCCGAACTCATCGGCTTGATCGAAGGCGGCATCAATGAAAGTTAACCCGCGTCGCTCTTTTGGAGGCAGGGACGCCTTGATCGCCGAGAACCCGTCCTGGTTATGTATGGCAGTGTTGCGTATACCGGAAAACACGACTTGCAGTGCTGCACAGTCGTCCTTGTTCAGTTCGTACAGTTGCAGGCGATCGTCGGCGCGCATCAACCGGCGGGCAATGCGCGGTGAACCAGGATAATGGCGCAGGTGACCGTCGGCATTGTCGGCGCGTATGGCTTCGAGATAGGGTGCTAGGGCCGCGGGCGCATCAGTGCGGGCCCAGACCCGTCCGACGCCGAGACGCCATTCAGCAGTTTTTTGCGACCACGGATGTTCCAGGTCATAGAGTCCGATTCCAGCATGTGTATCGACCACGCAATAAGGCTTGTCTTTTTTGCCAAGCCCGAGCAACAGGCGGGTCAACATGGAATGTTTGAAAACATCCGCAATATTGCCGGCATGGAACTGATGACGATAGGACAGCATGGCTGGTATTCCGCCGGGGTGCGTTAAGGTAGGCGCTGGCCTGCGACCGCGCTGAAAAAATGAATGGCCGCTTCTGCAAGCTTCTGCAAAGCAGCGGCCACCCGGCAATTGGTGGAGGCGGCGGGAATTGAACCCGCGTCCGCAAGTCCTCCACAGTCAGTACTACATGCTTAGCCTGGTTATTTGGGTCTCGCCTCGCACCCGCCAACCGGCAGGCTGGTGTTCGGCCAGTCGCTTCGACGGATCCACACGGTTAAGCGACCAAACCATGCAGAGAGGCTGATGTAAATGACGCTGCACCCCTTTCGGGGCCTGACCCATCAGCAGATCAGTGCAGCGTCTAGCCGGTGTTAGGCGGCTAGAGAATAACGCTCGTCGTTTGCGTGTATAGAATTTCCAGCGGATTTACAAGGTAACTGGACCTTGGCATGCACTGTGCTGCTTTGTAACCCACGTCGAAACCAAGTCGCCCCCATAAAATTTAAGATTGCGCCGCACGGCCCGAGTTCAAGTGCTGACCGTGCGAAGGGTGATTATCTCATAGCGCATATATTATATAACTTATTGTTTTTAAATTAATTTTTCTATCTCCGCCGGGGCGGAAACAATGGCATCTGCGCCCCACTGATCGGGATCGCTGCTGTTGAGGTAGCCGAAGCGGACCGCGACGGTGCGCATCTCGGCGGCACGCCCGGCGTCGATGTCGCGCTGGTCGTCACCCACATAAAGGCAATCACGCGGTGCCACGTTGATGATGCGCGCTGCCGCAAGCAGCGGGGCCGGATGGGGTTTCATGTGCGCCGTGGTATCGCCGCCAATGACGCAGGCCGCACGTTTGCCGTACCCCAGTTGCTGCAGCAGCGGTATAGCCAGGCGCTCGGCCTTGTTGGTGACAATGCCCCAGACGACGGACCGCTGTTCCAGGCGATCAACCAGTTCCGCCATCCCCGGAAACAGCACGGTGTCGCAGCACAGATTGTTCTCGTAGATCTGCAGGAATTCCGCGCGCATCGCGTCGTAATCGGTATCCCGGGGGCCGATGCCGAAACCAACCCCGAGCAGACCGCGCGCGCCCAGCGAGGTGACGCGGCGGGTGTCGGCCAGTGCCACCGGAGTGAGGCCGCGCGCCGTGCGCATCGCGTTGATGGCGCGGCCGAGATCGGGCGCGGTGTCGGCGAAAGTGCCGTCAAGGTCAAACAAGACGGCTGCGATCACGATTGCCGGGCCCGGGCGCAGAGGATGTAGTTCACGTCGGTATTGGCTTCGAGCGCGTAGGTCTTGCTGAACGGGTTGTAGGTCATGCCGATGATCCCGGTGACATCCAGGCCGGCATCGCGGCAGTTCGCGGCCATTTCCGATGGTTTGATGAAGCGTGCATAGTCATGGGTGCCGCGTGGCAGCAGATTGAGCACGTACTCGGCACCGATGATCGCGTAGAAGTAGGACTTCAGATTTCGATTCAGGGTGGCGAAAAACGCATGGCCACCCGGCTTGAGCAATTCGGCGCAGGCGCGCACCGTTGCGGCGGGGTCGGGCACATGCTCCAGCATTTCCATGCAGGTCACCACATCGAAATCTGCCGGCGATTCGAGCGCCAGGTCCTCGACTGCGATGTTGCGGTACGTCACGTTCAGTCCGGATTCGAGCAGATGCAGCCGTGCCACCTGCAGCGGTTTTTCGGCGAGATCGATGCCGGTGACCTGCGCGCCGCATTTCGCCATGGCTTCGGCGAGTATGCCGCCACCGCAGCCGACATCGATCACTTTTTTTCCGCTCAGTGCGGCAATGTCATCAATGTAGGCGAGACGCAGCGGGTTGATTTCATGCAGCGGCCTGAACTCGCTCTCGGGATCCCACCAGCGGTGGGCGAGTTCGCTGAATTTTTGCAGTTCTGCCGGATCGACGTTCTGGGTCATGACGGACGTATTTTCTTTTGCCATTGATGGGCGCGGGCGGTGATGGTCGTTTCATGCAGCGTTGTCAGTGCGCCATTTGCCACGCGCCGGGCGCCACCGACCCAGACGTCAGTAACGTGTTCGCGTCCGGCTGCATATACCAGGTGTGATATCGGGTCGTAACAGGGGGACAAAGCGGGAGCGGAAAGATCAACTGCTGTCAGATCAGCCAATTTTCCGGGCGCAATGGAACCCAGGTGATCCTGCAGTCCCAGTGCCCGCGCACCGCCGAGCGTTGCACATTCCAGAGCCTGATGTGCGGGCATTGCGGTGGGATCGCCGCTGTTGCCTTTGGCGAGCAGCGCGGCCAGACGCATTTCTGCAAACAGGTCGAGCCGGTTGTTGCTGGCAGCGCCGTCGGTGCCGATGCCGACATTGACGCCAGCCTGTAGCAGGCCGACAACCGGGGCGATGCCGCTGGCTAGCTTGAGATTTGACGACGGGCAGTGCGCTACGGAGCAGCCATGGCGGGCGAGCAAGGCGATTTCCTCCTGATTCAGATGCACCCCGTGCACGGCGATCAATCCGGGACCCAACAGGCCGAGTTTTTCCAGCCGGGTTACTGGACGTGCACCGTGTTCCTTGACGCTGTCCTGGACTTCCTGGGCGGTTTCATGGAGGTGGATATGCACGGGAATGTCGAGTTCGCCGGCGTAGGTGGCAATTTGCGCAAAGGTGCTGTCAGACACGGTAAACGGCGCATGAGGTGCCAGACAGAACGACAGCAGCGGTTCGTCACGCAGTGTATCGCGCAGGGCCATGCCTTTGGCCAGATAGTCCTGTGCATCGTTGGCGTAGGCCGAGCGGAATTCGATGGCGATGATGCCGAGTGACGCCCGTATGCCTGCGTGCAGCGCGGCGCGAGCAGTCGCCTCAGGGAAAAAATACATGTCGTTGAAGCAGGTGATGCCTCCTTGCAGCATTTCGACGCAGGCTAGCAGGGTCCCGTCGTAGACGAAGTCATCCGAAACCATGCGGCCTTCGGCTGGCCATATGTGATTTTGCAGCCAGTCCATGAGTGCGCGATCGTCAGCCATGCCGCGCATCAGCGTCATCGCAGCATGAGTATGGAGATTGATCAGCCCAGGGATTAAGGCGTGCTCTGGCAGTATGACTCGTTGCGCATCAGGATAACGCGCTGTTGCATCGGCAATGGGCAATACGGCGGCAATGCGTTCGCCTTCAATGACTACAGCGTGCGCTGTGAGCGCGGTGGCAGCCGGTTCTACCGGGATGACCCAACGTGGTTCAATGACAGTGGTTGACGGCATCTGGTGCAAGGTGTGGTGGTGGATTGTAAAAGACAATTGTATTGCAAAAAAAAAGCCCTGCCGAAGCAGGGCTTTTTGTATTACGGTTAACGCTTAGCGCTTCTTCGAAGCTGCTTTTTTCTTGGCAGCAGCTTTCGGCTTCAGGTTCAGAGCGCGGCCGACAACCTCAACTGTCACGCGACGGTTCGGCGCCAGACACTCGATGAGCTGCTTGCGCTTCATCTTGTTGTCGCAGAACTTGGTAACGGGAATCGGTTGTTTCGGGCCTTTGCCTTCCCAGAAAATCAGCTTCTGGTCGACACCCTTGGACACGACATAGTCCTTCACCGTGATAGCACGACGCTCCGACAGCTTCATGTTGTAGTTCATGCTGCCGATGCGATCGGTATGGCCGGTGACGATGACTGCGCCGATGGCGACAGGGCCACGCGACTTGTTGGCTTTGCCCAAGCCGCCGAGGAACTTGTCAAGATCCTTTTTGTTGTCGTCGGTCATGTCAGCTTTATTGAATTCCATGCCTTGCAGTTCGATTTTCTGCTCGACGTTCAGCATGGACGGCTTTTTGGGTTTTGCCTTGGCTTTTTGCGGAGCAGCTTTTTGCGGGGCAGCACGTTGTGGCGCGGTCCTTTGTGCGGCAGGTGCTTTCTTTACCAGATCCGGGTCGCACTCAGCGATGGCCAGAGCCGGAGTCCATTGGCTGGTGCGTACGCAAACGTTGGCGCCAAGAGCTTTGACGACATCACCCGCTGTATTAGTCAAGTAACCGTCATTGCCTGCGGCTGAACCCAGCGCAGGTGCAAGCGCGGCGGCTGCAATGGCGCTTGCAATAGTGATCCTAAGAGCTGAACGCATGTTTTTAATCCTCCTGTTTTGCGAAAAGATAGGGACGTGCCGAATAGCCGGTAAAACTGAAAAAATCTGAATTTGGTTCTCCCAGACGGTCACTAGATATCACATCCCCGATACCAGAGTAACCCTAGGACCCAATAATAGCATGTTTCTAAAAAAAAAAGCATAGGACTGTTGCTCAAATACATCAGTATTGCGGGGCGGCATTTCACTTTGTGGAACAGTGTAAAGGGGCTTCAAGAGCACTGCAATTGCCTTTGCGTTGCATCGCCGCATGCGCCGGACGATCGGCGCCGCGTAGTTTTGATACGCGGAAAATACAGCGCGCCCAGTATAGAAAAGCGGGGGGGGGCGAAGCTGGCGCTGAATTATGGATGAGATCAGCTTGCTCTGGTGATGCCAATAGCGGCTGGATGTTGCGCTTGGCGCTGCATCGAAGTCATGCAACAGAGTGTGATCCGCATTGCAGCATGCTAGAATTCCACGGTTTGTAACTGCATCATCCGCGGCCGTGCAATGTGCGCGGCGGCCCTGTAAACAAGCCTTCGGATTCCATGGATCAATTCGCTAAAGAAACACTACCCATCAGCCTCGAAGAGGAGATGCGCCGCTCCTATCTTGACTATGCAATGAGCGTGATTGTCGGGCGCGCGCTGCCTGACGTACGCGACGGACTCAAGCCCGTACATCGCCGCATTCTGTTTGCCATGCACGAATCCAACACGGTCTGGAACCGGTCGTATGTGAAATGCGCCCGTGTGGTCGGTGACGTGCTCGGCAAGTACCACCCGCACGGTGACAGCGCAACCTACGAAGCGCTGGTGCGCATGGCGCAGCATTTTTCAATGCGCTACATGCTGGTCGACGGACAGGGCAACTTCGGTTCCGTCGATGGTGACTCCGCGGCGGCTTACCGTTATACCGAGTGCCGGCTGTCGAGAATCACTTCAGACATGCTTGCTGATATCGACATGGAAACGGTCGATTTCGTCGCGAACTATGATGGCAAGGAAAAAGAGCCGGTCACCTTGCCCACCAAGGTGCCGAACCTGCTGATCAATGGTTCTTCGGGTATTGCGGTAGGCATGGCCACCAATATCCCGCCCCACAATCTTTCGGAAGTGGTGGATGCGTGTCAGGCCTTGCTGAAGGATCCGGACATTACCATCGACGACCTGATCAAGATCGTGCCGGCTCCGGATTTCCCGACGAGCGGCATTATTTACGGAGTGCAGGGCGTTCGCGATGGTTACCGTACCGGTCGCGGCAGGGTGATCATGCGGGCACGCACCCATTTTGAAGAGACTGAAAAAGGCGGTCGTGTTGCGATCGTCATTGACGAACTACCTTACCAGGTCAACAAAGCCAACCTGCTAATGAAAATCGGCGAACTGGTGCGCGAGAAAAAACTCGAAGGCATATCTGACATCCGCGATGAGTCTGACAAGTCAGGCATGCGGGCAGTGATCGAGCTCAAGCGCGGTGAAGTGCCGGAAATTGTCCTGAACAATCTGTGGAAAGACACGCAGATGCAGGAGAGTTTCGGTATGAACATGGTGGCGCTGGTTGACGGTCAGCCGCGCCTCCTCAATCTGAAGCAATTCCTCGAAGCCTTCCTGCGTCATCGTCGTGAGGTGGTTACCCGCCGCACAGTGTTTGAATTGCGGAAAGCGCGGGACCGCGGCCATGTGCTGGAAGGTCTGGCGGTTGCGCTGTCCAACGTCGATGAGGTCATCGCATTGATCAAGGCGGCGCCGACCCCGGCGGATGCCAAACAGGAATTGATGGCGCGGTTCTGGCGCTCGAAGCTGGTCGAGGATCTGCTCTCCTCGCGCGGCGAAGGTGCTTCCTATCAGCCGGATGGTTTGTCGGGTGAGTTCGGCCTGCAGAAGAAGGGTTACAAACTTTCCGATGCCCAGGCCCAGCAGATACTTGAACTGCGCCTGCAGCGCCTGACTGCGCTCGAACAGGATAAGATCGTCAGTGAATACCGCGAGACGATGGACAAGATTACCGACCTGCTCGACGTTCTGGACAAGCCGGGGCGCGTGACCAAGATCATTTCGCAGGAACTGGTCGATGTCAAAAAGCAGTACGGCGACGAGCGCCGGAGCGAAATCGTCACCAGCACCCAGGATCTGAGCACTGAAGACCTGATCCAGCCGGAAGACGTTGTGGTGACGCTTTCGCATGGCGGCTATATGAAGTCGCAGCCGGTGGCGGACTACCGCGCACAAAAGCGCGGTGGCCGTGGCAAGCAGGCGACGACGACCAAGGACGATGATTTCGTCGAAAAACTGTTTATCGCCAACACCCACGATTACATCCTGTGTTTCTCGAACCGGGGGCGCGTCTACTGGATCAAGGTTTATGCGGTGCCGCAGGGCAGCCGCGCTTCCCGTGGCAAGCCGATCGTCAATCTGGTGCCGCTGATGGAGCACGAGAAAATCACGGCCATATTGCCGGTCAAGGATTTTGACGATGACCATTTCGTGTTCATGGCGACATCTACCGGCACCGTCAAAAAGACCGCGCTGTCGGCATTCTCGCGACCCATGGCGAAGGGCATCATTGCCGTCAAGCTGGATGACGGCGATTATCTGATCGGCGTGGCCATTACCGACGGCAAGGAAGACATCATGCTGTTTTCGGATGCCGGCAAGGCTGTGCGCTTCAGCGAGGATGAGGTGCGTGTCATGGGGCGTGCGGCTGCGGGCGTGCGCGGGATGAAACTGCAGAAAGCACAGAAAGTGATCTCACTGCTGACGACCAGCGGCGAAAAGCAGTCGGTGCTGACGGCGACCGAGAACGGCTACGGCAAACGTACGCCGGTGTCGGAATACACGCTCCACGGCCGCGGTACGCAAGGCATGATTGCAATCCAGGCCAGTGCCCGCAATGGCAAACTGGTTGGCGCACAACTGGTCACCAAGGAAGACGAAATCATGCTGATTACCACCGGCGGCGTGCTGATCCGCACCCGTGTCTCCGAAGTGCGCGAACAGGGGCGCTCAACGCAGGGGGTAAGGCTGATCAATCTTGATGAAGGCGAACTGCTGGTAGGTCTGCAGACCATAGTCGAGACAGACGAAGGCGAAGAATAATTGTTCTGCAGACTGCGGCGCATCGCTAATTTCCTGATTCGTTAAACTATTTCGGTGAGCAAACCAGCATATGGCTAGGGTATTCAATTTCAGTGCCGGACCGGCGGTGTTGCCGGAACCGGTGCTCAGGCAGGCCGCTGCGGAAATGCTCGACTGGCACGGCAGCGGCATGTCGGTCATGGAAATGAGCCATCGTGGCAAGGAGTTCATTGAAATTCACGCGCAGGCCGAAGCCGATTTGCGTGAGTTGATGGGTATCCCTAAGAATTACAAGGTGCTGTTCCTGCAGGGTGGGGCGTCGGCACAGTTTGCGGTGGTGCCCATGAACCTGCTGCGCGGGAAAACGCAGGCTGATTACATCAGTACGGGGCAATGGTCGAAAAAAGCCATTACCGATGCGAAGAAATTCTGCAAGGTCAATATTGCCGCCAGTTCCGAAACAGCCAGTTTCAACCATGTGCCGAAGCAAGCTGATTGGAAACTCGATCTAGGCGCGGCTTATGTGCATGTCACCACCAACGAAACCATAGGCGGTGTCGAATACCATTGGATACCGGACACCGGTGACGTGCCGCTGGTGGCCGACATGTCCTCGCACATCCTGTCACGGCCGATGGAGGTATCGCGTTACGGGTTGATTTATGCAGGGGCGCAGAAAAACATCGGCCCTGCGGGCGTGACCATAGTCATCGTGCGTGAAGATTTGCTGGGGCAGGCGCTGCCGGTGACGCCGACCGTATTTGACTACAGGGTGCAGGCAGACAATGACTCGATGTCGAATACGCCCGCTACCTATGGCATTTATGTCGCCGGACTGGTGTTTGCATGGCTGAAAAATCTGGGCGGGCTGAGGGCAATGGAAACGACCAACCGGGCCAAGGCCGGATTGCTGTATGACTATCTGGATCAAACCGAGTTTTACCATTCGCCGGTGGCCAGGGATGATCGCTCGCTGATGAACATTCCATTTACATTGCGCAACGCCGACCTCGACAAGGCTTTTCTCAAGGAAGCCGAGGCCGCCGGACTGACGCAATTAAAGGGGCATCGTTCGGTCGGCGGCATGCGCGCCTCGATCTATAACGCGATGCCCGTCGCCGGCGTGCAGGCACTGGTTGAATTCATGCGCGGGTTCGAACGCAATCATGGCTGAGTCGACAGGCGTGCGCCAAATCCTGACGCTGAATGCCATCGCCAGCGTCGGCCTGGAACGATTCCCCGGTGAGCGTTATCAACTGGGCGGCGACATCAAGGCACCGGACGCCATTCTGGTGCGTTCGCATGACATGCACGCGATGGATATCCCGGGCAGCGTCCTGGCCATCGGGCGGGCGGGGGCCGGCACCAACAACATTCCGGTCGATAAGATGAACGGGCGCGGTGTGCCGGTGTTTAATGCCCCAGGGGCGAATGCAAACGCGGTCAAAGAACTGGTGATTGCCGCGATGCTGTTGGCTGCGCGCAACTTGCTGCCGGCCGCACAGTATGTCAGCGGCCTCAAGGGTGACGATGAGACGCTGCACAAGCTGGTTGAGGACGGCAAGAAGCAGTTTGCCGGTATCGAACTGCCGGGGCGCACGCTGGGTGTTATCGGACTGGGCAAGATTGGCAGCCTGGTGGCAGATGCTGCCATCAAGCTCGGCATGGATGTGCTGGGCTACGACCCTGAAATCACGGTGGATGCGGCGTGGAGCCTGTCTTCGAAGGTGCGCAAGGCGCATTCGGTAGAAGAAGTGCTGAAAGCGGCGGATTTTGTAACTCTGCATGTGCCGCTGATGCCCGCAACCCGCAACCTGCTCAACGCGCACCGGGTGCCGTTGATGAAAAAGGGCGCTGCGCTGCTCAATTTTTCCCGCGACGGCATCGTCGACAATGATGCGGTACTGGCAGGTTTGAAGTCGAAGGGGTTGCGCGCCTATGTTTGTGATTTTCCGGCGCAGAGTTTATCCGGCCATCCGCAGGTGGTTGCACTGCCGCACCTGGGTGCTTCAACACGCGAAGCAGAGGACAATTGCGCGGTGATGGTTGCGGATCAGGTTCGCGATTTTCTCGAGAACGGGAATATTCGCAACGCAGTCAACTTTGCCGACGTGGTCATGAGTCGCGAATCTGCCTATCGTGTGGCGATTGCCAATGCGAACGTGCCGAACATGGTGGGGCAGATTTCCACTGCACTGGCGCGCGCAGGCCTGAACATTCACAATATGCTGAATAAATCGCGTGCTGATCTCGCCTATACGCTGGTCGATGTCGACAGCGCAGTGCCGGATGCACTGATTGCTGAACTGGCGGTGATCAGCGGCGTGCTGGCTGTAAGATACCTGCCTGCAACCTGAGTCGGAAGTACGCGTCCATGGCAAAATCCCTGAGCGATGTCCGTCGCAAGATCGACGAACTGGATGCGCGATTGGTGCAATTGATGTCGGCGCGGGCGCAGCTGGCGCAACAGGCGTGGCAGGCCAAGGGTGCCGCCGCTGCCTACAAGCCCGAACGGGAAGCCCAGGTGCTGCGCCGCGTACGCGCTTTGAACAAGGGGCCGCTGTCGGGTGCAGCGTTGGGACGCTTGTTCACCGAAATCATGTCGGCCTGCCGAGCGCTGGAAGATCAACTGGCCGTCGCCTATCTGGGGCCTGCCGGAACGTTCAGCCAGGAAGCTGTGATCAAGCATTTTGGCGCAGCGACCAGCGCGCAGCCGCATGCCAGCATTGATGAGGTATTCCGCGCCGTGGAAACAGGGGCGGCAGGTTATGGCATGGTGCCAGTTGAAAATTCCACCGAAGGCGCGGTTGGGCGCACGCTGGATCTGCTGCTCAGCACGCCGACACTGATTTGCGGCGAAGTCATGTTACCGGTGCACCAATGCCTGATGAGCAGCGTGCGACGTCGCGCTGACATCCGTAAGGTTTATTCGCACACGCAGAGCCTCGCCCAATGCCAGCAATGGCTGTCGCGCCATCTGCCGCAGGCCGAACGCGTGGCCGTAGTCAGTAATGCCGAGGCTGCGCGACTGGCCAGCAAAGATCGCCATTCCGCGGCCATCGCCGGTCGCACCGCGGCGAGTTTGTACAAACTAAAGCTGCTGGTGCGCAACATCGAGGATGATCCTCGGAACACTACGCGTTTTGCGGTGATCGGCACCGAAGAGGTTGCGCCTTCGGGTCGGGACAAGACATCGCTGGTGTTATCGACGCGTAATGTGCCGGGGGCCGTGCACGATCTGCTGACACCACTGGCGCGCCATGGCGTCAGCATGACCCGGCTGGAGTCGCGGCCGGCACGTACCGGGCTGTGGGAATACATGTTTTACATCGACATCGAAGGCCATCAGCAGGAAGCGCGGGTGGCCAAGGCTGTTACTGCGCTGGCGCGCAAGGCATCATTCCTGAAAATCCTGGGCTCATATCCGGCGGCACGTTAGGTTGTTATTTTAACTTGTTGATTATATTATAAAAAATAAATGAGCATCTGTGACCTCGCGCCTGCTTATATCCGTGCCATCGCGCCGTATCAGCCGGGCAAACCGACTTCAGAGCTGGCCCGCGAACTGGGCCTGCAGGAGTCCGGGATCGTCAAGCTGGCTTCCAACGAAAATCCGCTGGGCGTCAGCCCCAAGGCGGCTGCGGCGATGCGAGCGGTATTCGACGCCCTGGCGCGTTATCCCGATGGCAACGGATTTGAGCTGAAAAGGGCGTTGTCGAATCGTTTGGGCGTGGCGATGGATAACATCGTCCTCGGCAACGGATCGAATGACGTGCTGGAACTGGCGGCGCGTTCGTTCCTGACGCCGGGGCTGTCGGCCGTTTATTCGCAACATGCTTTCGCGGTGTATCCGCTGGCGGTGCAGGCCGTGGGCGCAAGGGGCATTACCGTGCCGGCCCGGGATTATGGCCATGACCTTGATGCCATGGCCGGTGCGGTGCAGGCAGATACCCGGCTTGTGTTTATTGCCAATCCCAATAACCCGACGGGCACCTACATCGACGGCACGAAGCTGGAAGCATTTGTTGCCGGTCTGCCGCAAAACGTGCTGGTGGTGCTGGACGAGGCTTACAACGAGTATCTGGAGCCGCAGTTCCGCTATGACAGCATAGGCTGGTTGAAGAAGTATCCGAATCTGCTGATCACCCGTACCTTTTCCAAGATCTACGGCCTTGCCGGCTTGCGCGTGGGTTATGCGCTGGCCGCGCCGGGCGTGGCCGATCTGATGAACCGCGTGCGCCAGCCGTTCAACGTCAACAGCCTGTCGCTGGCAGCTGCAACTGCGGCCCTCGATGACGAAGCCTTTGTGCGCGAGAGTTATGAGTTAAACCGTCGCGGTTTGCAGCAAATTATTGCCGGGCTGCAGCAACAGGGCCTGAGCCATATTCCGTCGTTTGGCAACTTTGTCACCTTCGGGGTGCCGGGCGCGGCGCGAGTATTCCAGACTCTGCTGCAGGCGGGCGTGATTGTGCGGCCGATTGCCAGCTATGGCATGCCGGATCATTTGCGGGTATCAATCGGACTCGAGTTCGAAAATGCGCGTTTTCTCGAAGCGCTGCGACAGGCACTGGCTGCCTGATCGTGCCGGTGTTTACCTTATTCGCAAAAGATTGCTAAGGTGAGCGCTCTGCACCCAATGCATCAACGGAAATACCATGCCGGCGAAATTGCGCATCAATAAGCTTGTGGTCATCGGCGTCGGCTTGATTGGCGGCTCGTTTGCGCTAGCACTGAAAAAAGCACGCATGGTGAAACAGGTCGTTGGTGTCGGGCGCAGCCGGAGCAATCTGCAGGCGGCGCTGCGTCGCGGTGTCATCGATCATGCCGAGAAGGATGTGGTGCGCGCTGTTGCTGATGCCGACCTGATTCTGGTCGGTGCACCGGTAGGGCAGATGCCCGACATTTTTGCGCGCATCGCGCCGGCCTTGCCGCCGGGCGCAGTCATCACTGATGCAGGCAGCACCAAGCAGGATGTCATAGCCGCCGCCCGCCAGCATCTGGGCGCATGTTTTCCGCAGTTTGTGCCGGCGCATCCGATTGCAGGCACCGAGAACAGCGGTGCCAATGCCGCTTTTCCCGAGTTGTTCCGTGACCGCAATCTGATTCTGGTGCCACAGCCTGAAACCCGCGCTGCGGCAGTGCGCCTGGTGCGTGCCGCCTGGCTGGCCTGCGGTGCGCGCATTGTGCGTCTGGAGGCAGCCGAGCACGACGAGATATTTGGTGCGGTCAGCCATCTGCCGCATATTGTGGCTTACGCACTGGTGAATCAACTGGCGCAGCATCCCGATGCCCGAAGGTTGTTCGGTTTTTCTGGCGGCGGCTTGCGCGATACCGTGCGCATCGCCGGCAGCTCGCCTGAAATGTGGCGTGACATCTGCATGGCCAACCGGGCTGCGCTGGTGCCACTGGTCGATGGATATATCAACGAACTCGCAGTCGCGCGCACTGCCCTGGTCGCAGGCGACGGTGCGGCGCTGGAGAAACTGTTCACGTCGGCGCGGCAGGCACGTGCCCGCTGGCTGGTCAAACGTGGCTGATCCCGGTGGCACACGGCAGATTCAGCAATGACGCCTGAACATCTGGATCTGCAGCCTATCCGTGCCGTGCGCGGCACCGTGCGCCTGCCCGGATCCAAGAGCATATCGAATCGCACGCTGCTGCTGGCTGCGCTGGCGCAGGGTGTAACAACGTTGCGTGACGTGCTGGAGTCGGACGACACCAGACACATGCTTACAGCGCTGCGCACTCTGGGTGTTCAATGTAAAGAGACCGGTGAGCACACAGTCACGATCCATGGCGTCAACGGTGCATTTCCGGTCAAGCAGGCCGAATTGTTCCTCGGCAATGCCGGCACCGCAGTGCGGCCGCTGACCGCGGTGCTGGCGTTGTGCGGCGGCAGATATCAAATTGACGGTGTGGCGCGCATGCATGAGCGGCCGATCGGCGATCTGGTCGCTGCGTTGCGACAGCTCGGTGCGGAGATTGATTACCTGGGCAATGAAGGTTATCCGCCGCTGACCATTGGACCGGGAGCTTTGCAGGCGAAAGAGACGGTCAGCATTCGTGGCAACGTGTCCAGCCAATATTTGACGGGCTTGCTGATGGCGCTGCCGCTGCTGGGGAAAAAAATCGCTGTGCACGTCGAAGGCGAGCTGATATCCAGGCCCTATGTCGAAATCACGTTGAATGCGATGCGCCAGTTCGGTGTGCAGGTCGCGCGTGATGACTGGACGAAATTTACAGTACCGGCGGGAGCGCGTTATGTCAGCCCCGGTGAATTGCATGTGGAAGGTGATGCTTCATCGGCCTCTTATTTTCTGGCGGCCGGTGCGATCAGCGGATTGACTGGAGGCGGCCCGGTGCGGGTTGAGGGGGTCGGCCGCGACAGCACCCAGGGCGATGTACGTTTTGCCGATGCCCTGGAGCAGATGGGCGCAGCGATCAGCATGGGGCCGCACTGGATGGAGGCAACAGCCGGTGCAGCGGCCCGCCGCAGCGGCAAACTGCGCGCCCTGGATCTCGACTGCAATCACATACCGGATGCGGCAATGACGCTGGCAGTGGCCGCGTTGTTTGCCGACGGCACGAGCACGCTGCGCAATATCGCCAGCTGGCGGGTGAAGGAAACCGACCGGATTGCCGCGATGGCTGCGGAACTGGCCAAACTCGGCGCGGGGGTGGAAGAGGGCGCTGACTACCTGCGAATTACGCCGCCGCAGCCCTGGCAGCCCGCGGCGATCGATACCTACGATGATCACCGCATGGCCATGTGTTTTGCGCTGGCTGCGCTGAGTGGTGTTGCCGTGCGTATCAACGACCCGGGGTGCGTGGCCAAGACTTTTCCTGACTATTTCACGGTGCTCGCCGGCATCACGGGGCTATGAGCATGGCTGAGCCCGTCATTGCCATGGATGGACCTTCGGCTTCTGGCAAAGGCACGATAGCCGCTGCAGTGGCCCGGCATTTGGGTTTTCATTATCTCGACAGCGGGGCCTTGTACCGGATTGTGGGATTGGTGGGTAGGGAGCGAGGTGCGGATCTCGATAATGACGCGGAAATGTCTCGTATCACATTGAATTTAAACATAAAATTTAATGAATCCAGGGTTTGGGTCGATGGCCGGGAAGTGTCAGCATTGATTCGGGATGAGGGGGCAGGAGCCGCAGCGTCGCGGATTGCCGTGCTGCCCGGCGTCAGGGCGGCCCTGATGACGCTGCAGCACGGCTTCCGCCGCCTCCCCGGGTTGGTTGCCGACGGCCGGGACATGGGGTCTGTAGTCTTTCCGGATGCGAGGCTAAAAATCTACCTGACCGCGACTGTCGAAGAACGGGCCCTGAGACGCTATAAGCAGTTGATTGAAAAGGGGGGCAGTGCTAGTATGGCGGCCCTTTTGCAGGACATCCGTGATCGCGATTTTCGCGACAGCAACCGCGCCACGGCACCTCTGCTGAAGTGCACCGAGGCTGTCGAAATAGATACCACTGCTACCCCGGTGGATGCAGTGGTGGCGCAGGTTTTGCGCTTGTATCAAAAGCATCAAAGGACGCAATAAAGCTCTACCTGGTGCCATGGGCAACTCCGCCTGTGGTTTTTTTCAACACCACACCCGTTTCTGCAACGGGTGTGATAACCTCCTGATTCCAATGATTAAAACAACCCAAGAAGCTGTGCCCGTTGAAAGCTTTGCCGCCCTCTTTGAAGAGAGCCTGGCAACTAAAGAAATGCGTATCGGTGAAGTGATTACCGCCGAAGTCGTACGCATTGATGACAATTTTGTGGTGGTCAATGCCGGACTGAAGTCCGAAAGTTACGTTGCAATCGAAGAGTTTCACGACGACCGCGGTCAGATCGAAGTCAAGCCTGGCGACTTTGTCAGCGTCGCCATCGAAGCCCTCGAAGATGGACACGGCGAGACGCGCCTGTCCCGCGACAAGGCCAAGCGCCTCGCCGCCTGGCACGAGCTGGAAGACGCCCTCGAGAAGGGCAATATCGTATCGGGCATGATCAGCGGCAAGGTCAAAGGCGGCCTGACGGTGATGATCAACGGCATTCGCGCTTTCCTCCCCGGCTCGCTGGTTGATACGCGGCCGGTCAAGGACACGACGCCGTACGAAAACAAGGAAATGGAATTCAAGGTCATCAAGCTCGACCGCAAGCGCAACAACGTGGTGGTATCGCGCCGCGCAGTGCTTGAGGCCAGCCAGGGTGAAGAGCGCCAGAAGCTGCTCGAGAATCTGCGCGAAGGCATTACGGTCAAGGGCATCGTCAAGAACATCACCGACTACGGTGCGTTCGTGGACCTGGGTGGCATCGACGGCCTGCTGCACATTACCGACCTGGCCTGGCGTCGCGTCAAGCATCCCTCCGAGATGCTCAGTGTGGGTGATGAAGTCACCGCCAAAGTACTCAAATTCGACCAGGAAAAGAACCGCGTTTCTCTGGGCATGAAACAACTGGGTGAAGATCCGTGGGTGGGCCTGTCGCGCCGCTACCCGCCGAACACCCGCCTGTTCGGCAAGGTGTCCAACCTGACCGACTACGGCGCGTTCGTTGAGATCGAGCCGGGCATCGAAGGTCTGGTGCACGTCTCCGAGATGGACTGGACCAACAAGAACGTGCATCCGTCCAAAGTCGTGCAACTGGGCGACGAAGTCGAAGTTATGGTGCTGGAGATCGACGAAGAGCGCCGTCGCATTTCGCTGGGCATGAAGCAGTGCATGGCAAATCCGTGGGAAGAGTTCTCGATGAACTCGAAGAAGGGCGACAAGGTCAGCGGTCAGATCAAGTCGATCACCGACTTCGGCATATTCATCGGCCTCGCCGGCGGCATCGACGGCCTGGTGCATCTGTCCGACCTGTCGTGGAATGATACCGGCGAAGAAGCCGTGCGCAACTACAAGAAGGGTGAGGAAGTCGAAGCCCAGGTGCTGTCGATCGATGTCGAGCGCGAGCGTATCTCGCTGGGCGTCAAGCAGCTGGAAGGTGATCCGTTCAGCAGCTATGTCGGCGGTCATGAGAAAAATTCACTCATCACCGGCACGGTCAAGTCCCTTGATGCCAAGGGTGCAGTGATCCAGCTCGACGGTGACATGGAAGGCTATCTGCGGGCGTCGGAAGTTTCGCGCGACCGCGTGGAAGACATCCGCACCAAACTGAAGGAAGGCGATTCCGTAACAGCGATGATCATCAACGTCGACCGCAAAAATCGCACGATCAACCTGTCGATCAAGGCAAAAGACCTTGCGGAGGATACCGATGCCATGCAGAAGCTGGCATCGGATAAACAGGCGAGCACGGGCACTACCAGTCTTGGCGCCTTGCTCAAAGCCAAAATGGATACAGCCAATACTCAACAATAAGGGAGCATCATGACCAAGTCGGAGTTGATCGCGAAACTGGCGGTGCGCTATCCGCAACTGGTGGCCAAGGACGCCGAGCTGGCAGTAAAAATGATATTGGATGCGATGGGCAAAAGTCTGTCGCAGGGCCAGCGCATCGAAATTCGTGGCTTTGGCAGTTTTGGTCTCAACTACCGACCGCCCCGCACCGGGCGCAACCCCAAATCCGGTGAGCGTGTGCAGGTCCCCGCCAAATATGTGCCGCATTTCAAGGCCGGCAAGGAACTGCGCGAGCGCGTAGACATCAAGAAATAACGGACGATCAGGCATCGTTCCTTCAGGCGGCATGGCTAAACCCATGCCGCTTTTTTATGTGCCGCAGGATCCTCTGCGGGTAACGAGCGTGATATTCTCAATACACCATGCAATTTTTCATGTGGATCATCAAGGCCGCGCTGTTTCTCCTGATCCTGTCGTTTGCGCTCGTCAATACGGATCCGGTTACGGTGCGCTATTACCTCGGATATCAGTGGGAGACACCGCTGGTGGCGGCGCTGCTGGCCGCTGCCTTTGTGGGTGCGGTGCTGGGCCTGCTGGTCGGGTTATTCCAGACGGTGCGGCTGCGGCGGCAGGTTGCAGCACTCAAGCGCGAGCTGCGGCGCGAAGTGCGTGCCGCCGAGGTTGCTGCGAAAAAGCCAGCCGTCGGTGGCGCAGTCCCGCCGCCGGATATGTTGTGATGCGCTGAGCACCCATGGACGTAGAACTGTGGTGGTTGCTGGCATTGCCGCTGTTTTTTGCGCTGGGCTGGATGGCTGCCCGCGTCGATATTCGTCAGATCGTTTCCGAATCCCGGTTGTTGCCCGCGTCGTATTTCAAGGGCCTTAATTTCCTGCTCAATGAGCAGCCGGACAAGGCCATCGAGGCCTTCATCGAAGTGGCCAAGGTCAATCCGCAGACCATAGAACTGCACTTTGCCCTGGGCAGCCTGTTTCGGCGCCGCGGCGAAGTCGAACGTGCGATTCGCATGCACCAGAATCTGGCTGAGCGCGAAGATCTGGCGCAGGAACAGAAACTGCAGGCTCTGCTTGAACTGGCCCAGGACTACCTGAAGGCAGGACTGCTGGACCGGGCCGAGGAACTGTTTCTGAAGCTCGATGCCACCGCTCATGCAGAAACCGCATTGCGCTTTCTGCTGGAAATCTACGAGCAGGAAAAGGACTGGCACAAGGCCATACGCATCGCCGAAAAGCTGGAGACACTCAGCAACCGTTCCTATCAAAAAGAAATCGCCAATTTCTACTGCGAAATGGGCGCGCGCGAGCTGATGCAGTCGAGGCCTGCAGAGGCGCGACCGCATTTGGCCGAAGCGCTGGCTCATCATCGCCTGTGCGTGCGCGCAAACATGCTGCTTGGTGATCTGGAACGCGATATGGGCAATCGGTCTGCGGCGATTGTCGCCTGGCAGCGTATCGAAACACAGAATCCGGCTTACCTGTCGCTGGTGGCAGAGCGTCTGTTGACAGCATATCGCGAAGAAGGGCGCCCTGAAGCAGGGCTGAATCTGCTGCGGGGTTTTCTTGAAAAATACGCTTCGCTGGATCTGCTGGACTTGGTGTATCAGGCGACGCTGGCTGCCAGTGGCGCGCAGGCTGCGTACCGTCTGGTGCGCGATGAAGTTCGGCGCACGCCGACGCTGCTCGGGCTCGATAAACTGTTGGAAGCGCAGTTGCTGGATGTGCCGGTGGAACGTCGCACCGATCTGGAACTGATCAAGCAACTGATACATCAGCACACGCGCAGCCTGGCCATGTACAAATGCGAACACTGCGGTTTTCGTGCGCGGCAGTTTTACTGGCACTGCCCGGCCTGTGGCGAATGGGAAACCTATGCGCCGCGGCGTACTGAGGAAAAAGGGATACCGGCGTGAAGCGTAGCGGCAGAGCAGGGAAGACCCGCATGAACACGAGGCGCACATGAGCACAGGCGTCAAGGAACCGCGGGTTATCGTGGCGCTGGACTATGCCGATGTCACGGAGGCACTGGTTTTTGCGCAACGCCTTGATCCTGCGCGGTGCCGGGTCAAGGTTGGCAAGGAATTGTTTACGGCGGCTGGCCCGGCCCTGGTGGAGCAGCTCGTAGGCCGGGGATTTGCAGTATTCCTCGATCTGAAATTTCATGACATACCGAATACCGTGGCCGCAGCCTGCCGTACTGCCGCGGCGCTGGGTGTATGGATGCTCAATGTCCATGCCGGCGGCGGGCGGGCCATGATGCAGGCTGCGCGGGAGGCACTGGCGGGTTTGCCGCGACCGCCCCGGCTGATCGCGGTCACGGTGCTGACCAGCCTGGCTGCGGAAGATTTGCGTGAAACCGGCCACGCCGAGGATCCCCAGGCACTGGCTGAACGTCTGGCGCGGCTGGCGCTGGACTGCAGCATGGACGGTGTGGTCTGTTCGGCGCAGGAAGCGCCGCGTCTGCGTCAGGCCTGTGGCCCTGAATTTTGCCTGGTTACACCCGGCATCCGGCTTGCCGATGCCGCCCAGGACGACCAGAAGCGTATCGTCACGCCGCAGGCCGCCATACGTAATGGCGCGGATTATCTCGTCGTCGGCAGGCCGATTACCCGGGCTGCCGATCCGCTGGCCGTGCTTGACCGCATCAACGCCGAAATTGCCGGCGCCGCCGGCCCGGTAAAATAAACATCCCATGATCAAGAAGAAACCCAGCAAAAAGAAACGCACCAGGAGCGCAGAAGGTGCGGCACGGGCAGCAACAGCAGCGCCGACGATCAAGCAGATTCACCGTGGCCGGGTGCTGATCGTTGGCGATGTCATGCTCGATCGTTACTGGTTTGGGGAAGTCAGCCGGATTTCGCCGGAAGCACCGGTGCCGGTGGTGAAGGTCGACCGGGTTGAAGAGCGCCCCGGCGGTGCTGCGAATGTGGCACGCAACGCGGCAGCGCTGGGTGCAAAAACGGCGCTGCTGTCGGTGGTGGGGAAAGACGAGGCCGGACGCCGCCTGCAGCAATTGCTCAGGAGCGAGCATATAGCCGTGAGCCTGCACCCTGATTCGACCATAGCGACCACGGTGAAACTGCGAGTCATCGGCCGCCAGCAGCAATTGCTGCGGGCTGATTTTGAAACCGTACCCAGCCATGAAGTGCTGGCCTCGAAACTGAAAGACTTCCAGCGGCTGCTGAAACGCTGTGATGTGGTCATCCTGTCCGATTACGGCAAGGGCGGGCTCGCGCATATTGCGCGGATGATTGCGCTGGCGCGGCGGGCCGGGGTGCCGGTGCTGGTCGATCCCAAAAGCAATGATTTTTCACGCTACCGCGGAGCCACGCTGGTGACGCCGAACCGCGCCGAAATGCAGGCGGTGATCGGTGACTGGAGCAGTGAGCGGGCGTTGACCGCAAAAGCACAACATTTGCGCCAGCGGCAGGGGCTGGGCGCCGTGCTGGTCACCCGCAGCGAGGAAGGCATGACTTTGTACCAGCGCGGCAGCAGGGTGCACGTGCCGGTGCAGGCGCGCGAAGTTTATGATGTCAGCGGAGCCGGCGATACCGTTATAGCAACTATCGGCGTGATGCTGGCGGCAGGGCAGAGCCTGGAATCCGCAGTGCGCATTGCCAACCGTGCAGCGGGCATCGTGGTGGGAAAATTCGGCACCGCAGTGGTTCATCCGGAGGAGCTGTTTGCGGCGACACAGGAGCAGAAATCATGATTGTGGTTACGGGTGCGGCCGGATTTATCGGTGCCAATCTGGTCAAGGGACTGAATGCGCAGGGGTACACCGACATTCTGGCCGTCGATGACCTGACGCAGGGTGACAAATTTCGCAATCTGGTGGATTGCGATATTATCGATTATCTCGACAAGGACGAATTCCTGGCCCGGGTGCGCGGCAGCGATCTGCGTCGTGCGGTCAAGGCGGTATTCCATCAGGGCGCCTGCTCCGATACCACGGCCAGCGACGGGCGTTATGTGATGGAAAACAATTATGCTTATTCCTGTGCGCTGCTGGATTTTTGTGCGGCCGGATTGACGCCGCTCATTTATGCCTCTTCTGCCGCAACCTACGGTGCGCATGCGGAATTCCGTGAAGATCCGACCTGTGAAGGTCCGCTGAACGTCTACGGTTATTCGAAGCTGTTGTTTGACCAGCGAGTGCGCCGATTGGAGCCGGGTGGCCCGCAGGTGGTTGGCTTGCGATATTTCAATGTCTACGGCGACCGTGAACAGCACAAGGGGCGCATGGCTTCAGTGGCGTACCATTTTTTCAACCAGTACCGCGCCGAAGGCCATGTGCGGCTGTTCGAGGGCAGCGGCGGTTATGGCCATGGCGAGCAGCGCCGTGATTTTGTGTCGGTCGAGGACGTGGTCAAGGTCAACCTGCATTTCCTGCAGAACCAGAACAAGTCCGGTATTTTTAATTGCGGCACGGGTGCTGCGCAGTCATTCAATGATGTGGCTGTGGCGACCGTAAATGCCTGTCGTGCGGCGGCTGGCGATCCGGCGCTGTCGCTGGCTGACATGCAACTCCAGGGTGTAATTCGCTATATTCCTTTTCCCGGCGACCTGCAGGGCAAGTATCAGAGTTACACCCAGGCTGATCTGACTGCACTGCGTGCCGTGGGTTATCAGGCGCCGTTCCTGACGGTAGAGCAGGGCGTGGCGCGCTACTGCGACCAGCTGCTGGCAAAAAGCGCAGGCTGAGTCATGAACCAGACGCTGGAACACTTTGTTGGCAATACGCCGCTGGTGAAATTGCAGCGCATGCCGGGCGCTACCAACAACGCCATACTGGTCAAGCTCGAAGGCAATAATCCGGCGGGATCGGTCAAGGATCGTCCGGCGTTGTCGATGATCAAGCGCGCACAGGAACGTGGCACCATCAAACCCGGCGACACCCTGATCGAGCCGACCAGCGGCAACACCGGCATCGCGCTGGCGATGGTGGCTTCAATCATGGGTTATCGTATGGTGCTGGTGATGCCGGAGAACCAGACGCTGGAGCGGCAACAGACCATGCGTGCCTACGGCGCCGAGCTGGTGTTGACACCGAAAGAGGCAAGCATGGAAGGCGCGCGCGACATTGCCGAGCGCATGGTACGCGAAGGCAAGGGCATCATGCTCGACCAGTTTTCCAACCCAGACAATCCGCTGGCGCATTACGAGGGCACGGGTCCGGAAATCTGGCGTGATACCGGCGGCCGTGTCACGCATTTCATTTCCAGCATGGGTACCACCGGCACGATCATGGGGGTGTCGCGTTTTCTGAAAGAGAAAAATCCCAAGATACAGATCATTGGCTGCCAGCCGGCCGAAGGTTCGCAGATTCCGGGCATCCGCAAATGGCCGGCAGCCTACCTGCCAAAAATCTGCGACTGGTCGCAAGTGGACAAAGTGGTCGAAGTCACGCAGGTTGATGCGGAAAATGTGATGCAGCGGCTGGCGCGCGAGGAAGGCATATTCGCCGGCGTATCGTCCGGCGGTGCGTTGTGGGCGGCGCTGCAGATTTCGGCGCAGGTGCGCGACGCGGTGATCGTATCCATCGTCTGTGATCGTGGTGATCGTTATCTGTCGACCGGCGTATTCCCCAACGCCTGAGTTTTCTATATAAGCTATTGATTATAAAGGTATTTTCTGAATCCCGTATTGGTGTTTGATATTGAGACTGTGCCCGATGTGGCCGGTATCCGTCGGCTGCACGACATTGATGACACGGTCTCCGATCGTGATGCCGCTGAGATGGCGTTCCAGTTGCGGCGTCAGAGCCATGGCAATGATTTTTTGCCGCATTACCTGCATCGGGTGCTGGTGATTTCCTGTGCGCTGCAGGACCGCGACAGTTTCAAGGTCTGGTCGCTGGGTGCGGCAGGCGAAAGCGAAGCCGAAATTATCCAGCGCTTTTTTGATGGTATTGAGAAATACACGCCACAACTGGTGTCGTGGAATGGCGGCGGTTTTGATCTGCCGGTGCTGCATTACCGCGGCCTGATGCATGGTGTGCAGGCTGCGCGGTACTGGGATATGGGCGAAGACGACCGCGAATTCAAATGGAACAATTACATCAGCCGCTACCACCAGCGTCATTTGGACCTGATGGATTTGCTGGCGATGTATCAGGCGCGCGCCAATGCGCCGCTGGATGCGCTGGCGCAGCTGATGGGGCTGCCGGGAAAACTGGGCATGGACGGCTCCGCAGTCTGGGGCGCATACCAGGACGGCAAGCTGGAAGACATCTGGCGTTATTGTGAAACCGACGTGGTCAACACGCATCTGGTGTTTCTGCGTTTCCAGCTGATGCGCGGGGCATTGACGCCGGCGCAGCACGACAGCCAGGTCAAGGTCGTGCGTGCCGCGCTGGATAAAGCGGCGCAGCCGCACTGGCAGGAGTTTCTGCAGCGCTGGCCAGCCTGAACTATTGCCGCATACGCGGCAGACTGAATATCCGATGACGTATCTGCAAATTGAATCCCTGGATCAGGAAGGCCGCGGCATTGCCCGGCGTGACGGCAAAGTCATTTTTGTCGAGGGTGCGCTGCCGGGCGAACAGGTCGAAATATCCGTCTATCGCAAAAAACCGGCTTTCGAGCAGGCTTATGCGACACGTATATTGCGTGACAGTGCGTCGCGGACGACACCGGGATGTCGGTATTTCGGTCTCTGCGGGGGGTGCAGTCTGCAGCACATGGACATACGCACCCAGGTCGCGGCCAAGCAGCGTGTGCTCGAAGACAATTTTCAGCATATCGCCGGCATCAGACCTGAACTGATGTTGCCGGCGATATACGGCCCGGCCTGGGGCTACCGCCATCGTGCACGGCTGACGGTGCGACATGTATTCAAGAAGGGCGGCGCATTGGTGGGCTTTCATGAAAAGCGCAGCAGCTACGTTGCCGACATGACCAGCTGCGAAGTGTTGCCGCGGCGGATTTCGGAGTTGCTGCCGCAACTGCGCCAGGTTATCGACAGCCTGAGCCTGCGCGCACGCGTGCCACAGGTCGAACTGGCCATTGCAGCCAATGCCGATGCGCTGGTGTTTCGCGCGCTGGATCCGCTGACACCGGACGACGAGCAGTTATTGCGTGAATTTGCCGACCGTTACCGGGTGGCGGTCTGGGTACAGCCTTCTGGTCCTGATAGCGCGCAGGTGCTGCATCCACCGGAAGCCGATGACTTGTATTACACCTTGCCTGAATTCGATGTGCGCATCGGCTTCCGACCCACTGACTTTACCCAGGTCAACCATGCCATCAATCAGGTGCTGGTGCGGCGGGCACTGAAACTGCTCGACCCGCAGCCGGGCGAGCGCATTGCCGACATGTTCTGTGGCCTGGGCAATTTCACGCTGCCGATTGCGCGCAGCGGGGCGATGGTGACGGGTATCGAAGGCAGTGCCGGTCTGATTCGGCGGGCACAGCAGAACGCGGAAATAAACGGGCTGACCGGAAACACGCAATTCCTGACCATGGACCTGTTCAAGATAGACGCAGCGCAGTGGGCGGCGTTGGGACCATTCGACAAGCTGCTGATTGATCCGCCGCGGGACGGCGCCCAGGAGTTCGTCAAGTTGCTGGGAGAAAACGGACCCCGCCGTATTGTTTATGTGGCCTGCAGTCCGTCAACACTGGCTCGCGATGCCGGCGTGCTGGTGGGGACGCATGGCTACAAGCTGCGTGCGGCGGGCATTATCAACATGTTTCCGCATACCGCCCATGTTGAATCGATGGCGTTGTTCGAGCGGGAATAAGCGGCGGCGCTGCGTATTGGCAATAAAAAAAGGCGGCCCGCAGGCCGCCTTTTTCACAACTGCTGTTTTATTCAGTCGCGTTCGCCACCCAGCGCCATCAGCAGGTGCAACAGATTCGCGAAAATGTTGAACAGGCTCATGTAGACGCCGGTGGTTGCCATGATGTAGTTGGTTTCACCGCCGGTGACGATGCGGCTGATGTCATGCAGCAGAAACAGCGAGAAAACCACAACAATCACTGCGGATATGGTCAGCGCCAGTGCCGGGATCTGCAGGAACATGTTGGCGACGATGGCCAGCAGCGCCACGATCATGCCGATGAACAGGAATTTCCCCATGAAGCTGAAATCCCTTTTTGTTGTTGTCGCGATAGCGGCCATCACGAAGAATATGGCACCGGTGCCGACCGCGGCCATGCCTATCAGCTGTGAGCCGTTCTTGAGTGACAGCGCGACGGCGAGCAGGGGGCCCAGCCACCAGCCGAGGATAAAGGTCATTGCAAGCAGCAAAACCACGCCCAGCCCGTTGTTGCGGTTTGCGGCGATTGCGTATTGAAGGCCGATGACTGCACCCAGCATCACGAAGAAGCTGAGGATTGGGTGCTTCATGATGATGCCGCCAGTGCCTATGCCGATATAAGCGCCGATCACCGTCGGCACCATGGTCAATGCCAGCAGCAAATAGGTGTTACGTAACACCTTGTTCTGCTGAACAGCAATGTCGGATGTGCCCGCAGAGTAGGTCGTTGCGGAACGCAGGTCAGGTTGCATAAAGTAGTGTCTCCACTGAAAGTTGACTAAAACAGTTGGGAGTAAGACTACGGAAAGCCGGTAAAAGTTGCAATATATATCGGCATCTAATCCGCCTCCTGTGATTACGCAAGCGATTGATAATGCATGATATTATTTTCCGTAATATCACCGGTCCAAGTATCATGAAGAGGGGTGTTTGACGCTACAATGCGCTCCCCGCAATGTGCGCTGGCAAGTTAAACGCTGAAAGCGCGGCCGGAGCTAAAACCGGCGGTTGGATATTGCAGGAATACGGAGAGTTGGCAGAGCGGTTGAATGCACCGGTCTTGAAAACCGGCAGGGCCTCGCGGTCCTCGTGAGTTCGAATCTCACACTCTCCGCCACCCGATCCTGCTCAAGCTTGTCCGCGTAGCGCATCAGCCCAGCAGTTGGGCGTTTCAAAAATCCGCACCCGCTCCAACTGCAGCCCATTTCCATACTGGCTCTGAAACAGCGGTTCGAGCACGTCAAATGCCGTTTGCGCGAGATGTTCCGCAGTGGGTGGGGCGTCGAACAGTACTGTTTTATGCCCAGGCATGCCGGCCAGAAAAGCAACCACCGCTTCGTCCTGACGCCAAGCGAGAAAGGCGTGATCCCAGGGCTCGGCGACATGCTGTTGGGTGATGGCCTTGACGGCCGAAAAGTCCATGACCATGCCCTGATCCGCAGCGCCGGCAGTCGCGATAACCCGGCCGCTCAGCGTCACCTCTATGGCATAACGATGGCCGTGCAAGTGACGGCACTGGCTGCTGTGGTTGGGGATACGGTGGCCGGCGTCGAACTCCAGCCTGCGGGTAATGCGCATGGGGGGCGAATTATAACAAGCCCAAGCTCGCCGCCGGCCTGATCACCAAAGGCTATTTGCGTGACTTGCGGTCCCGCAATGCTGAGGCTTTAAGCTCCCGGTACAGTCCTGGGCGATTTTTTTTCAGATACTGGACCAGTGCGTGATCGTCTCCCCGCACGTGATTGAGGGGTATGCCTTCGACATGCACGATGCGCAACAGCTCTCGCACGGGGGTCGGCATACGGCGACCGGATTCGTAGCGTGAGCCGCCGCTCTGGGTGACGCCTATGGATGGCCAGAATTGTTGCTGGTTCAAGCCGCGTTTGCGGCGGATTTCACGCGGATTTGCGCTTTTGGCTGAGTTTTTGGTGCTTTTTTTCATTCTAATTCTCTCCTGTGGTGCAGTTTTTCTCTCCTGCGGTGCAGTTCATGAGAGTTCGCGGTTTGGCAATGGTTCCTTCCAAATTATGCATCTAAGATACGTGAAAAATATGCAAAAGATGCGCAAAAGATGCGCGAGGGCAGTAGGTCAAGCGGCGTAAAACCTCGTTTTTCCTTTGAAAATCCAATAAAATACGCCCCTTTTTGGCGAATCAACCGGCATTCTGTTCTCATGACATTGATAGTACAAAAATACGGTGGCACCTCGGTCGGCAGCCCCGAGCGCATTAAAAGCGTCGCAAAACGCGTTGCCCGCTGGAAAGCGCGGGGACATGACGTCGTCGTGGTCGTGTCTGCCATGTCGGGTGAGACCAACCGGCTGGTTGCGCTGGCGCGTGAGATACAGGCGCATCCTGATCCGCGGGAATACGATGTCATGCTGTCAACGGGCGAGCAGGTGACCATAGCTTTGCTGTCGATGGCGTTGATCGATCTGGGCCTGGAGGCGCGCAGCTATACCGGCGGGCAGGTCAAAATTCTGACTGACAATGCGCATACCAAGGCACGCATAGTCAGTATCGACGAGGGCAATATACGTGCCGACCTGAAGGCCGGACGCGTGGTCGTGGTCGCAGGCTTTCAGGGTATGGATGAGGCCGGGAACATCACCACGCTGGGCCGCGGGGGTTCAGATACCACCGGTGTTGCGCTGGCGGCTGCGCTGCAGGCCGAGGAATGCCAGATTTACACGGATGTAGACGGGGTCTACACCACTGACCCGCGCATCGTGCCCGAAGCACGCCGGCTGAAGACTATCACTTTCGAGGAAATGCTCGAAATGGCAAGTCTGGGTTCCAAGGTACTGCAAACCCGTTCGGTTGAATTTGCCGGAAAATACAAGGTGCGCCTGCGCGTGCTGTCCAGCTTTGAGGATGAAGGCGAAGGCACGCTGATTACTTTTGAGGAAGACAAGGACATGGAAAAAGCCGTCATATCAGGAATCGCGTTCAATCGCGACGAGGCGAAAATTACCGTCCTCGGTGTGCCCGACCGTCCGGGCATTGCTTACCAGATCCTCGGGCCGGTGGGTGACGCCAACATCGACGTCGACATGATCGTGCAGAACGTGGGCCACGACGGATTGACCGATTTTTCGTTCACCGTGCATCGCAATGACTATCAGCGGGTATTGAAAGTGCTGGAACCGGTGATCGTGCACATCAAGGCGCGCGGCGTGCAGAGTGGCGACAAGATCGCCAAGGTATCGGTGGTCGGCGTGGGCATGCGGTCACATGTCGGCATCGCCAGCACCATGTTCCGCAGCCTGGCTGAAGAAGGCATCAATATCGAGATGATTTCGACATCCGAAATCAAAATTTCCGTAGTCATAGACGAGAAATACACCGAACTTGCGGTGCGGGTGCTGCATAAGGCGTTCGCGCTGGATCAGGCGGTCTGAGCAGGTGATGGCGCAGGCAGTGCTGTGCTATCCTTCGCGATCAGTTTCGCGGTGGTAGCTACCGTGAGAGCAGGTGACTGAGCATTGTAACCCGCGGAATGACGCAAGTTGGTACCAGTGCAGCGGTAGCAGTAGCGTAAGAAGAATATCGGAGAGATGGCCGAGCGGTCACGGCGGCAGCCGTCGTAACAAGCAAGCGCACAGCGCCTTAGACCGCCGGAAAAGAACGGATAGCGTAGAGCGTAGGATCAGTAGATGGCATTGCAAGAGAAATAACGGAGAGATGGCCGAGCGGTCGAAGGCGCGCCCCTGCTAAGGGCGTATAGGACAAAATCCTATCGAGGGTTCGAATCCCTCTCTCTCCGCCAAGGATATGTCTGTAGAAGTCCGAAGGGGTCCGATAAGCCCCTGTTTTTAATTGTGTATTGCAGGTTTACCATCCCGGGGCGTACAATCCAGTCCTGACAATTCCGGGCCATTTTGGGGGCATTTCTGGGGGCACATTTCCTACCCCTTTTTCGAGATGCCCCCAAATTGGTCCTTTTGTGACTGGAGGACACATGGCGCTTACTGATACCGCATGCAAACACGCAAAATCTGTCGATCGTGCGCACCGCCTGTTCGACGCGCACGGGCTCTATTTGGAAGTCTCGCCCAGCGGGGGCAAGTACTGGCGACTGAAGTACCGCTTCAACGACAAAGAGAAGCGATTGGCACTGGGCGTCTATCCGGACGTCTCGTTGCTCCAGGCGCGCAAGCTGCGTGAGAGTGCACGTGAACTGCTGCGCGCAGGCACCGATCCCGGCGTAGCGAAGAGGGGACAGCAGGAACAAGCCAAGCTCAACAGCGCGCAGACGTTCGAGGTCATTGCGCGCGAGTGGCACGAGCACAAGAAAGACGGTTGGGAGCCGGGCACCGCGAAGGACAAGTTGCACCGGTTGGAGAAAGATGTGTTCCCGCACATGGGGAGCAGACCGATCGCCAGCATCACCCCGCCCCAGGTGCTCACGGTGTTGCGCAAGACCGAAAGCCGCGGGGCACTGGAACTCACCCGGCGGCTCAAGCAGACCATCGGGCAGGTCTTCCGCTACGCCGTGGCTACCGGCCGCGCAGAGCGCGATCCGACGCCGGATTTGCGCGATGCCCTGAAACCGCAGCAGCATGGGCATTTTGCCGCCATCGATTTCAAGGAACTGCCCGCGTTCCTGCAAGCGCTGGAGCACAACGAAGCGCGACTGTTCCTGCAGACGCGCCTCGCTTTGCGGCTCATGATGTTGACCTTTGTTAGAACCTCCGAACTGATCGAGGCCGAGTGGCAGGAATTTGATCTGGACGCGGCACTTTGGGAAATCCCCAAGGGACGCATGAAGATGAGGCGCCCCCACCTGGTCCCGCTTTCCCGGCAGGCCGTCGAGGCCCTGCGGCAACTGAAGAGTCTGAACCGGAACAGTCGCTATTTGTTCCGGAATCAGCGAGAACCCAAGAAGCACATGAGCAACGGTGCGATCCTCATGGCGCTGCGGCGGCTGGGCTACCAGGGCAAGATGACCGGCCACGGTTTCCGAGCGCTGGCCATGAGCACGATCAAGGAGAAGCTGCGCTACCGGCATGAAGTGATCGACATGCAGCTTGCCCATGCCAAGGGCAACAAGGTCGATGCGGCCTATGATCGCGCACAGTTCATCGAGGATCGCGTGCAGATGATGCAGCGATGGGCAGACTACCTGGACAAGGTGAAGGCCGATGCCGAACTGATGCGGCTCGGCGGCAAGGCTGCGTGATGTGTCAGCCCGATGTTTTGGCACTGCCGCGAGCGGCCTTAATGCGCTCCGTGATCCAGTCGCTGACCTCGGATTCGATCCAACCGACCGCGCGCGCACCGAGTGGCACGGGCTTCGGGAAGGTTCCCGCCTTGATGTACTGATAGATCGTGCTGCGCGCAAGTCCCGTGCGTGTCTGGACCTGCTTGCGACGAAGCAATGCAGGCTCGCGCTGAATGGTTTCAGTCATGTTCGTCACCGCTGGTAATGGAAGATGATCAGATATTTCCATGGCGGTGCGATGCTGTCGGCATGAATTGAAGCTTCACTAAAGCCGCAAAAACACTTGACAGCCGTAGTACGGCGGCGAGTGATCGAATATCTATTTAGCTACCGCGCACAGAAAATCCCGGGTTATCCACAGCCCGAGGCGTGCGGCTCCTCTCTTGCAAGCACGGGTCGGGCTGTGGGTAACCCGGCCTGGCTGAAACACCAGCAACAATCTGTCAAATACTGCTATGCAGAATGCAGTGGGTTTTGCAAGATCGATTTAGAGCTTAATCGAAGCCGCGATACCAACACTCAACGCAAGAGCGTCACCAGATAGCTCGCAAAAAAACGTTGGGCGACGTATAAAACAGTCTATTTCCGTGGGGTTGCGCGCCCTGACATTTCCTCGTAATCTGACTGCAAAACGCAGTCGCTCTGCGTTCCACGAGCAAATTCAGCCAGGAGCAGCATGTGTCTCGCGGCCAAACCAAGACGGCGACTCTGACCCTGCGGGTCGACCCGCAAATCAAGAACATGCTCACAGCGGCCGCAGACGCAGACCGCCGCAGCCTGTCGAACATGCTGGAAGTCATCGTGCTCGAGTATTGCGAACGGCATGGTATTGCGGCGAAAAAATTGCAACCGACTACGAAGCCACCTATTGCGTCCAGAAAGAAGCGAGTTCCCGCGTGAGCGCGCATCAATTGCTCAGCAAGCTGCTTGACTACGTCCTCGAGCAAGCCAAGGACATAGACCCCCGCGGCTTCAACCTCGCTGGTCACAAGGGCTTCAAGAGAGCCCGTCCTGACCTCCAGGGACTGCCGGGAGTCGACTTCGATATCAAAATCGAAGGCGATCACATCTGGCTGCGCGTGGCACGGCTTGAAGCATTTCAGCCTCCAGCATTATCCGAGGAGAAGTTGAGGGAACTGATCACTATTGATGCCGAACCCACCGGCCAACCACCGCGCATCAATGAGATAACACTCAAGCACCGTCTCAGCGCAGGGTCTGCTGGCCGAACTCCCGATGAATTGACGGTCGACGAGAACCAAATCCGGTCCGCCCTGCATCGGGCGCTCGCCGAGTACACGCCCCTATGGACCGCCTGGGCGGAAGGCGAAAAGCCACGGCGCAGAACTATTGGTCTCTATGCCGATCTGTTCGCCATCAAGCATCAGCTTGAGGCTGAAGAAACCGCCAAGCCGCATGAACTGGTATGGGGCATCGGCGTGAGCGGTTGGAAGATTAATTACGAAGAACGCGCCGGCAGGTCGGTCGTGGAGTTTCAATATCCATTGCTGACTCAGGCCGTCGAGGTGTCGCTGGATGAGCGGACACTCGCCATTGAGTTACGCCCCCGGTCCGTGGATCCGCGTTTTGAGTTCGATGCATTCGCCGCGTGCCAACTGAGCAGCACGGCAGAAGTCGAAAAGGCTGCGAAAGAAAGCTTGGCGAAAAGCGCCGACCGCCCCATTTCGCCATTCGACGTTGGTAGCTTTGAGCACATTCTCAAGCTGGTTGCGGGCAACCTCCATGAACAGGGGCGGTATGTCTCCGGCGCGACCGGCTTTCCCGGAGCGGCGGATGCCCTGGTGGTGTCGGATGCATGGGTGGTGTTGTCGCGGCCACGATCAAATAATTACTTACATGAGGATATCGCACGTCTAAAGGCGCGGCTTGGAGATGGTGGCCCGATCCCGCTCGGGCCTTTGGCCTTGGTGACACCGCCATCGGATGAATTGACGAACTACGAACCAGTGTCTTTTCGGGGCTTGTCGGGTGGTTCCGGTTCCGGCTCCAATGGCCAAGTGCAGGAATTGTTCTTTCCACTGCCGTACAACCACGAACAGATCACCATCGTCGAACAATTGGAGCGCTCCAGTGGTGTTGCTGTCCAAGGGCCGCCAGGTACAGGCAAGACGCACACCATCGCGAACATCGTTTGCCATTACCTGGCGACGGGACGGAAAGTGCTCGTCACCGCAAAGGGGGAACAGGCACTGGAAGTCCTGCAATCGAAGATTCCCGAGGAGGTGCAGCCGTTGACCGTCGCCGTCGCCGAGATGCTCAAGCTGCCGGCGGAACGCGTGCACTGTATGCATATGGAAGGCGCCGGATGTTACGGGCATAACGCGGCCGACGACGCCGCCGCGGACGCCGCGCTCATCGCGCGCGCGTGGCCGGGCCGGCCGGTGCGCGTGCAATGGATGCGCGAGGAAGAGCATGCCTGGGAGCCGTTCGGCCCGGCGATGCTGACGAAAGCGCGCGCCACGCTCGATGCCAGCGGCAGGATCTCGAGCTGGCAGTACGACGTGTGGAGTAACACGCATTCGACGCGTCCGGGCAAAGCCGGCAATCTCGCTGCAGCCTGGCTACTCGAAAATCCGTTTACGCCGCCACCGCCCGTACCGCTCCCGCAGCCCGAAGGCGGCGGCGACCGCAATGCCATTGCGATCTATACGCTGCCCAACGCTCGCGTCGTGCATCATTTCATTCCTGAGATGCCGCTGCGCGTGTCGGCGCTGCGCAGCCTGGGCGCCTATATGAACGTGTTCTCGATCGAGAGCTTCATGGACGAACTGGCGCGGGCGGCGCGGGTCGATCCGGTCGAGTTCCGCCTGCGTCATCTCGACGATGCGCGCGCGCGCGAAGTTGTAGAAATGGCGGCTGAGCGCTTCGGCTGGACGGACACCACTCGACAGCCGGGCCACGGCCGCGGCTTCGCCTTTGCACGCTACAAGAACCTCGCCGCCTACTGCGCCATTGCGATGGATGTCGAAGTCGAGCGCGAAACGGGCGACGTGCGCATTGGCCGCATCGTCTCGGTGGTGGACAGCGGCGAAGCGGTGAACCCGGACGGCATCCGCAATCAAATCGAAGGCGGCATCCTGCAATCGGCGAGCTGGACGATGTTCGAGTCGGTAACCTGGGAGGCGGCGCGCATCACCAGCCGCGACTGGGGCCGCTATCCTGTCCTGCGTTTTGCGCACGTTCCCCGTAGCGTCGAGGTGCACGTCATAGACCGTCCCGGCCAGCCGTTCCTGGGAACCGGAGAAGCCGCGCAGGGGCCGGCGTCCGCGGCACTCGCGAACGCCATTGCAGATGCAACGGGCGCGCGCATTCGCGAAATTCCGCTTGATCGTGCGCGGGTAAAGGCGGCAATCGACGTGGGTATGGTCAATTCAACGTCGGAGTAATTCCACGGGCGCATAAATATGTTGTCCGGGCTGGCATGTCGAATGCCAGCACTGGGAAAGTGTGACTTTTTGACACCGACAAACGCTTGATGACCAAGGGCTGCTTTGGGTTGCGGTCACTCAGCCTCAGTACCTCATGTTGTCTTGAACTCGATCGGAATTCGGTGCTGGCGATGCAGCGATCATCTATGCGGCAAGTGCCGCGAACTCAGATTCGGAACCAGCCCGTGATGTTGTGAGCGGGGTAAGTAGGGGTCAATGAACAATAGCAATGAACAATAGGGGACAGTGCAACTTTTGAAAATTTACACTGGGCCTATTTATTCTTCATTCGTGGGGAAACCTCAGAGCCTGGCCCCTTTGATTTCGCTTGAATCTAGGAGATGACTATGGCACCAGATCCCACGACTCCCGCAGGTGTTGCCTCCCGATCGGAGACGGTTTTCGGTCGCCTGCTGGGTGGCATGTCAGTCTTCACGATGCTTATGACGGTCCCGCAAGTCCTCACCATATGGGTCGGTCATCAGGCCGCGGGTGTTTCCGTGGTGTCGTGGAGCGCGTATTTCCTCTCCGCAATCCTGTGGTTCTGGTACGGGCTTCAGAAGAAAGACAAGAATATTTACTTGCCATGCGTTGGATGGGTTGTTCTGGACGCGGCGGTAATCGTTGGTGCTTTAATTTATGGATAGCGTCAATGACAGCGCTGCCTAATCGTCGGTTCGTGAGCGACGCCTGCGAATCAGCGCTGCGCGCTTTCGTCAGCGCGCCACAACCGGGACGTTGGGCATCACAGATGCGTCTATGCACGCTACGTAAATAGCTGGCGCGCAGGTTCTGGATCGAGCCTGTGTATGCTGACGCACAGACAGCCAGTGCTGTGTGAGGTTGCCCCTGAAAAACGTATTTCTTAACCGAGTGTAAATTGGACGGTAAAGGAGATACGAAATGACGACAGAAAAGGGCAAGAGAGCGGCGTACACGCTGGAGTTCAAGCTGGAGGCGGTACGGCTGGTACAGGGTGGACAAGCCAAGGCGGTGACGGCCAAGGTGTTGGGGGTGCCCAAGGCAACACTGGGCAACTGGGTACGCTGGGCAGCCCAGGGCAAGCTCGCAGGGGCTGGCGCGAAACCGGTGAGTGCGGAGCAAATGGAGTTGGCGCGACTGAGGGCAGAACTGGCGCGGGTCAAGATGGAGCGCGATATTTTAAAAAAGGCGACGGCGTACTTCGCGAAGGAGTCACAGTGAGGTACGCCTGGATCACCCGGCACAAGCGCCAATGGCCGATCACTTTGCAATGCGAGGTGCTGGGGGTAAGTGCCAGCGGCTACTTTGAGCATGTTGCCTGCAGGGCTCCCAGGGGGCCTTCGACGCTTGGGATACGCCTCAGTGACGAAGCGGTGCTGGCCCATATCAAAGCCGCCCACGCTGGTAGCAAAGGCGAATACGGCTGGCCCCGGATCTGGAAGGAACTGGTGAGTCGAGGAGTGCGGGTCGGGAAAGACCGTATCCAGAAGCTCAGGGGGTGTAAGAAGTTTTGTGTAAACGGTCATTTGGCAGGAAACTGCCGTCCTTCAAGGAGTGATGATGACCGTAGCGAAACGCACCAAACGACCGAAGCCGAACGCCGAGCTGATGCAGTTG
>Ga0105053_10001122_pt1 | contig 42848 bp, 44 predicted proteins | sample BON01_FD_78093 | JGI IMG/M metagenome (GOLD analysis project Ga0105053, IMG submission 78093) | Freshwater microbial communities from Lake Bonney liftoff mats and glacier meltwater in Antarctica - BON-01 | ecosystem: Environmental > Aquatic > Freshwater > Ice > Glacier meltwater | place: Lake... | reverse complement strand
GGTTTGACCCCCATCTCCAGCTGCGTCTGGATCATCGTTCGCTCTTCAATACTCAATTGACTGTAGATTTTTCCCATGCAACATTCTCTCCGAGAAATGTTGCACTTGGTTTTTGAGCGCGCCTTTTTATAATCCGTAGAGTCGCGCCGGATTGTCGACCAGTATCTTGCGGCGCTGCGTCTCATCGGGTGCCCATGCCGCGAGCATGTCCGCCAGCACAGGATCATCCGGCATCAGTTCGCGCGCACCAGGGTGCGGCCAGTCAGTGCCCCAGACGATGCGGTCGGGTGCGGCAGTAACCAACGCACGCGCCAGCGGCGTCACCTCGGCATACAGCGGTGCGTTTCTGGAAATGAAGTAAGGCCCCATCACCTTGGCATAACAGTTGTCGCGGCTGACCAGTCGCAACAGCGCCTGGAACGCGGGTGAGGTCGTGCCGTCCTCAGCCTGACAGCGGGCGAAATGGTCGATGACGATGGTGACCGGCAATCTGGCCAGTTGTGCTTCGGCTTCGGGCATTTTCGACAGGTCGAGGTAAAACTGCAGATGCCAGCCGCGTGCTTTCAGGCGCGGTGCCAGTCGTTCGCCATCGGCCAGCGTGAGTCCTTCGGTGGCGGAAGCGAGGTTGATGCGCACACCGCGCACACCGGCAGCGTGCAGGTCTTCGAGCTCGCGGTCGGAGACGTCTGCTGCGACTACTGCGATGCCGCGCAAGGCATGCAGGCCCGAGCGCAGTGCATCGACCATCGCCGAATTGTCGGTGCCGTAGACGCTGGGCTGCACCAGCACGCCGCGGTCGCAGCCGTTGTTTTTGAGCATGCTCACGTAGTCTGAAGTGAGCGCATCGGGCGGAATGTAGCCCGCATTGGCGACATACGGAAACTTTTGCTGTGGCCCGAACACATGAGCATGGCAATCGGTGGCCCCGGCGGGGAAGCGGGTTTTGGGTGCCGCAGTGTGGGGAATAAAGCCGGGAATGTTTGCGGCGCGTACCGAAGATGTGGCGGACATGGAGTACCTGATCCTGACCCTGGAAGAAGAGCGCCGACTGTAGAAGGGCGCTTGTTGCCATGTCAAGCCATGAGGTCAGCCAGTGCGGGTCAGGTCTGGTTCAAGAGAGTGAACTCGCCGATAATGCAGGTTCTTTTCAGGCGTTGGATTTTTAGGAATCCGGTTGCTGTAACGATTTCGTTGTAACGAATTTATTGGGGTTTGCATGCTTGATATCTCTACCTTACGCGCCGATGTGCAGGCGGTGGCTGCGCGTCTTGCCGATCGCGGTTACGTCCTGGATGTGGCGCAGTTTGCGGCACTCGAAAACGAACGCAAGACCATCCAGACTGAAACCCAGGAGCTGCAGGCGAAACGCAATGCACTGTCAAAACAGGTCGGGCAGCTGAAGGCGAAAAAGGAAGATGCCTCGGCGCTGATGGCGGAAGTCAGCGGCCAGGCTGAACAGTTGAAGGCGCTGGAAGCAAAGCTGGAGACTGTGCAGCAGCGGCTTAATGATTTTCTGATGAATGTGCCCAACCTGCCGCATGCCAGCGTGCCCGCAGGCAGGGATGCCGAGGCCAACGTCGAGGTGCGGCGTGTCGGCGAGCCGCGCAAGCTGGATTTTGCGGCCAAGGACCACGTTGATATCGGTGAAGCGCTGGGATTGCTTGATTTTGAAACCGCGACCAAGATTGCGCGCGCGCGGTTTGCGCTGATGAAGGGCGGCCTCGCGCGTCTGCACCGGGCGCTGGCGCAGTTCATGCTCGATGTGCACACCCAGGAACATGGTTACACCGAAGTTTATGCGCCGTACCTGGTGAATGCCGATTCCATGCGCGGCACCGGGCAGTTTCCGAAATTTGAGGATGACCAGTTTGCGGTGACGGCCGACGGGCTGTTCCTGATTCCAACGGCCGAAGTGCCGGTGACCAATATCGTGCGCGGCGAAATACTCGCCGGCGCACAACTGCCGATGAAATTTGTCTGCCACACGCCGTGTTTCCGGCGCGAGGCCGGCTCCTACGGCAAGGACACCCGCGGCATGATTCGCCAGCACCAGTTCGACAAGGTGGAACTGGTACAGATTATCCACCCCGAGCAGTCCTATGCCGGACTGGAGGATCTCACCGGCCACGCTGAAGTCATCTTAAAAAAGCTCGACCTGCCGTACCGTGTAATGGCGCTGTGTACCGGCGACATGGGATTTTCCGCCGCCAAGACTTATGACCTCGAAGTCTGGCTGCCGGGGCAGAATGCCTATCGGGAAATTTCCTCGTGCAGCAATTTCGAGAGTTTCCAGGCGCGGCGCATGCAGGCGCGCTTCCGCAACGACAAAAACAAGCCGGAACTGGTGCATACGCTGAATGGCTCAGGCCTGGCAGTGGGGCGTACGCTGGTGGCGGTGCTGGAAAATTGCCAGCGCGCAGATGGTGGCGTCGACATCCCGCCGGCACTGCAGCCGTACATGGGCGGGTTGAAGTCGCTGGAGCCCGTGCGTTAAGGCCGTTGCGCTGGTAAAATGCGGCCCCTTGCCATCAAGGTTGCAGTGCCCAAGCTCTAATCAGAGCGTTGCGCAATACAAGTTTCAGGAGAGGTGGCAGAGTGGTTGAATGTACCGGTCTCGAAAACCGGAATACGCGCAAGCGTATCGAGGGTTCGAATCCCTCCCTCTCCGCCACTTAAATGTTAATAACTATTTGATTAAATTAAATAAGTTATTACGGCATAAACGGCATAACCATCAGTTTACCCATCATTTTTACAACGTTAAGTTCCCGCGTGAGTTAGCCCGCCGTGCTCGGTACGCTTGTAGATGCCACCTTCAGTGATGAACACGCCGCCGAGGTAACCCTCCTCGTCATCTTCAACGGGACTCAACACACCGCCGGCGGTGTCAGGGAGTCCGTCAAGGTCTGTCGTCTGCACGTCATTCGGCAGCATCCGGCGCACAGCTTCTTTGCTGTAGGTGTAGCAGACATTGTCGGCGGTGTAGTTAAACATCCGTGACAGCTCTGCCCGGCGCTTCTCCGGCGTGTTGTAGCGTGAGCCGTCCGAAACGTGGCTCGTCACCAAGCCTTCGCACAGGCTCAGCATCTCGCTCTCCGGCTTGCCTAAGGCATTGGTCGTGATCGCAATCTGCATTGCGAGTTGGTGAAAGCCGGCATCTTCTGCGACTGACTCACCCGTCATAACCTTCAACAGGCTGGGCGGATACGCTCCCTTGAAGCGAGAAAGCAGCTCCTTATCCTTGCTGGAGTCCTTCTTCTTCTTCGCCGCCACTGTGATCTTCTGCTCGGCCTTCGCGTAGGTCACCGCGAGCTTCTGATTTCAGTGTCGGTGTCGGTGTCAGGGCCCGTCGCGGCAATGAACGCAGGGGTATACGATGATGCTCATCGTCACCCTTCTTCAGGGGGTGTTTGCGATGCACTGTCGTTTTTTGATTCGTTGCGTTACTGTCGGGTTTATCGGTTTTAATTGGTAAGCCACTTCAAAGGCTGGAAATGTAGTTCTAAGCGCACGGGGCTGGGGGATGCTTTCAGGCGGGGGTAAACCAATACCCGGTGCTGTGCATTCAGGAACACCGCTGCGAATACTTCGTATTCCCGGTCATGCAGGAGCAGGCGAAGGTAGTCACGTACTGCGGTAGGGGAACTGAGGGCGTCGCCATGTTTGATACGCGTTGAAAGAATTTCCTTGGCGGCTGCTACTATGCTGTCTGCCTCGCCGGACTGCGCAAGGCGTAGGGCTTTGGTTACCCGGCGATAGCCTCGCCTGTGTTCTGACATAGGGAATCTCCAAATAAAAAGCCCCTGCAAGCGTGGCCTGCAAGGGCTGGATGAGGGTTTCAAAGTGCAAAAAGGCTGAAACCCCCGAAAAAACGCTGAAAACAAGTCGCCAGCCGCGTGTGTGGCGTAATATTAGATGTGCTCATAACAACAACCTTCACGTAGGAGGAATTATGGCCATCCCCAGCAAACGCCGTCAGGCGAACTCAATCTGAAACAGCTGCTCACCGTGCTTGACGCCTATCGCAAGGGCGACTTCAGCGCGCGCATGCCCAACGATCTGCTCGGGCTGCCGGGCAAGGTTGCCGACACCCTGAACGACATCATCGACCGGGGGGTGGAAACCACTACCGAGTTCGGGCGCGTGGCCCAGCTTGTCGGCAAGCAGGGCAAGCTGGACGAGCGCATCAAGCTGCCCAACATGAAGGGCTCGTGGGCGAAGCTGGTGGATTCCAGCAACGCGCTCGCCAACGATCTGGTCAGCCCGATGAACGAGATGATCCGCGTGGTCAGCGCGGTGGCCAAGGGCGACTTTCGACCGAGGGGGGCTGCGGGGGGGGGGGGGGGGGGGCCCCGCCCCCGCGCGGGGCCCCCCCCGCGGCGGGAGGGCGGCGGCGCGGGGTGTCGGGAACAATGGTGGGCGGGGGGGGGGAGGGGGGGGGGGGGGGGGGGGGGGGCCATGCTCCAGCACGGGACCACCCACGAGCGCGTAGGGCTCGTGCTCAAGGGGTACCTCTTCGAATCACGTGCTAAAAGGAAGCACGCCGATGTCCTTTGACCGTCTTGTTAGTTTCGCGCTGGATGACGGCCATTACGCGCTGCCGCTGGCCAGCGTCGAGCGGGTGGTTCGCGCAGTGGCAATCACGCCTCTCCCGGATGCGCCTGACGTGATCCTGGGTGTCATCAACGTCCGGGGCCAGATAGTGCCGGTGGCCGACATGCGCAAGCGCTTTCACCTGCCCGCGAGGGAGATCGCCCTTAGCGACCAGATTGTCATCGCGCACACCCCCAAGCGGCCCCTCGCGCTCGTGGCGGATGCGGTGTACGGCATCGTGGAATGTTCCGCGCGGGAAATCGTCGCCATGGAGGGGGTTATCCCGGGCCTGGAATACGTCGAGGGCCTAGTGAAAATGGAGGACGGTTTGATCCTCATCCACGACCTGGACAGGTTCCTCGCCCTGGAGGAAGAGGCGTCTCTGGAACGGGCGATGAAAAATGCCTGAGATAAAACTGCACACCGCCCTGCAAGAGTCGCTTTGGTCGCGTCTGAGCGAGTCGCTTGGCGCACAGATGGGTCTGCATTATCCGCAAGAACGCTGGGGTGATCTCGATCGGGGGATCACCGCCGCCGCGCCCGCATTCGGCATGGCGAGCGCTGAGGCGTGCGCACGCTGGCTGCTGTCCGCTCCCCTGACGCGCAATCAGATCGAGATCCTCGCCACCCGCCTGACCGTGGGCGAGACCTATTTCTTCCGCGACAAGAGGAGCTTCGAGGTTCTCGAAGAGCGGATATTCCCGGAGCTGTTGCGCACCCGCGCGGGCACCGAACGGAGGCTGCGCATCTGGAGCGCCGGCTGCTGCACGGGGGAGGAGCCTTATTCCATCGCCATCCTGCTCGCCAGGATGATTCCGGATCTGCGCGACTGGAATATCTCGATCCTGGCGACGGACATCGATCCGGACTTTCTGCACAAGGCGTCGCTGGGCATCTACAGCGACTGGTCGTTCCGCGATGCCCCGCCGGGAGTCAAGGCGGGATTCTTCAGGCAGACCAGGGAAGGGCGCTTTGAGATCGCCCCGCGCATCAAGGCGCTGGTGAGCTTTGCCTATCTCAACCTGGCGGAGGACGCCTATCCATGCGTGGGAAACGGCACCAATGCGATGGATGTCGTTTTTTGCCGCAACGTCCTGATGTATTTCGAGCCGGCGCGCGCAAAACAGGTTGTACAAAAACTCGGCCGCTCGCTGCTGGAGGACGGCTGGCTGTTCGTGAATCCGGTCGAGATCCCCCATGTCGCCTTGCCCCAACTCGTGCCGATTCATTTTCCGGGCGCAATCGTCCACCGCAAAGATAGCAATCCGCGCGCAAATCCGCTGGCCGCGGAGCGCATACCGGTGGCCGCACCCAGCGACCTTCACATCGGCAAGAAACCAACGCTCGCATTACAACCGGAACCCCGCAAGGAAGTCGAGGCACCGGCGCAGACGCCCTATCAGAAAGCCGCGGCACTGTATGGGCAGGGACGCTACGCCGAGGCAGCCAGGCAAACACTCGCAATGCTCTCGGAAAACTCAAGCGACGCCGTGGCCATGGCGTTGCTGGCGAGGGCCTATGCCAACCAGGGGCGGCTCACCGAGGCATTGGAATGGTGCGAAAAAGCAGTTGCCGCCGACAAGTTGAACTCCGGATGGCGTTATCTGCTCGCGACCATCCTGCAGGAACAAGACCGGGCCGAAGACGCTGCGGCCGCGCTGAGACGTGCGCTCTACCTCGACCAGAATAATGCGCTCGCGCATTTTGTTTTGGGCAATTTGATCCGCCGCCAGGGCAAAGTTAAAGACTCCGAGCGGCATTTCCGCAATGCGCTCTCGATATTGAGCGGATATCGGCAAGAGCAGGTCTTGCCTGAATCGGAAGGCATCACCGCTGGGCGGCTTGCCGAAATTATCCAGTCCACCGTTTCGAGCGAGGCGCGCACATGAAGCCTGCCAAGACCAAAGTTCGGGCCGAACGAGCAATGGCGGTCGATTGGCGCGATGTTCACAGCCGACTGGAAACCGATCGCAAGGCTATCGAGCGAGGCTGGTCACCCGGTCCCGAGGAAACCCAAAAAGTTCTCAAAGCCAGAGCCCAGGTGCTGGCGCGGGAGACGAAGGCTGCGCAGGAGCTGGAAGACAGCATCGAGGTGATCGAATTTGTCCTAGCGCACGAAAGATACGCGGTGGAATCGAGCTTCGTGCGTGAAGTCTATCCGCTGAAGGACCTTACGCCGCTGCCGTGCACGCCGGCTTATGTTCTTGGCATCGTCAACGTCCGCGGACAGATTCTCTCGATCATCGACATCAAGAAATTCTTCGATCTGCCGCAGAAGGGTCTGACTGACCAGAACAAGGTCATCATTCTTCGCGCTGGCTCCATGGAGTTCGGCATCCTGGCGGATCTGATTATCGGCACGCGCATGGTCTCCATGGGTGAACTGCAGCCCTCGTTGCTCACGCTCACGGGGATCCGCGAGGCGTACCTCAAGGGCGTCACGACCGACCGAAGGGTGATTTTGGACGCGGGAAAACTTTTGTCTGACACGAAGATTGTGGTACATGAACAAGTGAGCACATAGACTTGAAAGGAGTAACACATGCAATGGTTTTTTAATCTTTCGACGCGGGGGAAGCTGTTTGCCGGCTTCGGCTTGATGATCCTGTTGCTGGTTATCGTGGCAGCAACAGCTTACAAGGGTATTACTGCGATCCAGGAGTCTCAGAAAAGCCTGTATGAGCGGGAATTTGCCGATGTTCTGGAAATCAAGGATGTTCGGTCTGACCAGAACGCATCGCGCGCAGACCTGTTCGCCCTGATTGCGTTGACCGGGAGAACCGAACAGGAGGCATTGCAAAAGGCCATGAAGGAGCGAGCTAAACCCGTCGGAGCGACGTTACAGCGCCTGATCGAGCGTAATAAGGAGGATCTAAAGCGTCACTCGATGTTTGAAGAATTCAACGCCATCCGGGCGGCCTTTGTCGAGACGCGGGAAACCATGTTCACGCTGATTAGTGCGGGAAAGACCGACGAGGCGAAGAAGTTATCCGTTGGAGTTCAGGCTGAGCGAAACGCTAAAATGGGGGCGATTGCCGACGCGCTGGTCGACGAAACAGAAAAGGCGGCCAAATCGGCACTGGCCCAATCAGAGCAAACAGCAAGGGAGTCGGTGCGCGTCTTCGGGATAGCGGGTGTTATCGCCGTTCTGCTGGGCATAGCGATGGCGATATTCCTGAACCGGATCATCGCCAGCCCGCTCAAGGAACTTTCCGGAGCTGCCGGACGTATCGCGGCCGGGGATTTGACCGTCAATCTTCCCGCCGGCAACCGGGCGGACGAGACGGGGGTCTTGATGCAGACATTCGGCCAGATGGTCGCGAAGCTGCGCGAGGTGATGCGGCAAATCAGCGAGGGGGTCAATGTCCTTGCCTCCTCCGCCAGCGAGATCACGGCCTCTACCACGCAGGTGGCTTCCGGGTCGGTGGAGACGGCTACTGCGGTGAGCGAGACCATCGCCACCGTCGAGGAAGTCAAGCAGACGGCGCAAGTCTCCACCCAGAAGGCGAAATACGTTTTCGAGACCGCGCAGAAGACGGTGCAGATTTCGCAGAGCGGCAAGAAATCGATGGATGAGTCGTTCGAGGCGATGCACCGCATCCAGGAGCAGATGGAGTCGATCGCGGAGAGCATCGTGCGCCTGTCGGAACAAAGCCAGGCCATCGGCGAAATCATCGCCACGGTGAACGACCTCGCGGAGCAGTCCAATCTGCTGGCCGTCAACGCCGCGATCGAGGCGGCGAAGGCGGGCGAGCAGGGCAAGGGATTCGCCGTGGTGGCGCAGGAGGTCAAGAGCCTGGCGGAGCAATCCAAGCAGGCCACCGCGCAGGTGCGCACCATCCTGGGCGACATCCAAAAAGCGACCAGCGGCGCGGTGATGGCCACCGAACAGGGAAGTAAGGCGGTGGAGGCCGGGGTGAAGCTCTCGGGCGAGGTGGGCGAATCGATCCGGCTGCTGGCCGAGAGCATTGCCGAAGCCGCGCAAGCGGCCACCCAGATCGCGGCCTCGGCCCAGCAGCAGTCGGTGGGTATGGACCAAGTGGCGCTGGCGATGCAGAACATCAATCAGGCCAGCACGCAGAACGTGGCGAGCACCCGGCAGGCCGAGACCGCGGCGCAGAACCTGCATGGGTTGGGGCAGAAGCTGAAACAGCTGGTCGAGCAGTATCGGATGTAACGCCGCTCGATGGACAATAAGGAAACGGAATTCCAGAGGAAACTGCTCTCGACCTTCAAGGTCGAGGCGGCAGAGCATATCCAGGCGCTGTCTTCGGGCCTGATCGAGCTCGAAAATGCGCCGGCCGCGGGAAAACGCATGCAGGTCATCGAGACCGTGTTCCGGGCTGCCCACAGCTTGAAAGGCGCGGCACGCGCGGTAGGCCTGGCCGAGATCGAGTCGATCTGCCAGTCAGTCGAAAGCGTGCTCTCCGCCCTGAAACGCAAACAGCTCGATCTCTCGCCGGCGCTGTTCGATGTGCTACACGATGCTGTCGACGCCCTGGGCAAGCTCCTTGCGCCCGCCGCAGACGAATCCTTCGCCAGGGAGAAGCTGCTGATTCCCGATTTGCTCCGCCGTCTGGAGAGCGCAGTGAAGGGCGAGGCGCAGCCGCGGCAGGTGCTCCGCCCGGCCTCGTCCGAGGAAAAGACCGTGCTCGCGGATACGGTGAGAATCACGACGGGCAAGCTCAATTCGCTGCTCTTCCAGGCGGAAGAGCTATTGTCGGCAAAACTGACCGCCTCCCAGCGTGCCGCGGAGATTCGCGAGGCTCTGAGCGAACTTGCCACGCTGAAAAAGGAACGCACCAAGATTGCGCCCGCGATGAAAGCCGTTCAGCAGGCGTGGGAAAAGGCGGCAAAACGCAACGGCTCGGACAAGGCCGGTGCGCAGTTGCGCAAGCTGGCGGAGTTCATGGGATGGGAAAGCGCCTTCATGAAAACATTCGAAGGCAAGCTCGCGGCCCTGGCGAAATCCGCCGGGCACGATCAGCGCTCTCTGGGCGCGATGGTCGACGGGCTGCTCGAAGACATGAAAAAGGCATTGATGCTGCCCATCTCCTCGGCGCTAGAGATGTTCCCGAAAATGGCGCGCGACCTTTCCCGGGATCAAGGCAAGGAGGTTGATCTGGCCTTGAGCGGCGGCGAGATCGAGATCGACCGGCGCATCCTCGAAGAGATGCGCGATCCGCTCATCCATCTAATCCGCAACTGCATCGATCACGGGATCGAGACGCCCGAGGTGCGGCGGCGCGCGAATAAATCACCACGCGGAAGCGTGACGCTCGCTATCACGCAAAAAGACGACAGCAAGATCGAAATCCTCGTCTCCGACGATGGGGCGGGCATCGACATCGCGAAGGTGCGGGAGGCGGCGCGCAAGCTCGGTCTCATATCCGCGCAGGACGCCGGCGCTCGCGAGGGGCCGGGGGTGTTGCCGCTCGTTTTCCAATCGGGGGTTTCCACCAGCCCGATCATCACCGACCTCTCGGGCCGAGGCTTGGGCCTCGCCATCGTCGAGGAAAAAGTGGCAAGGCTGGGTGGCGTGGTTTCGGTCGAAACGCAACCGGGCCGAGGAACGGCCTTCCGGGTGGTCCTGCCGCTCACGCTCGCCACATTCCGGGGCGTGCATGTTCGCGTGAACGATCAGCGCTTTGTCCTGCCGAGCGCTCAGGTGGAACAAGTCCTGAGATTGAAGAGAGAGGCGATCAAAACGGTGGAGAACCGGGAGACGGTTCCGTGGAATGGGCAAGCGGTGGCGCTGGTGCACCTCGCCGACGCGCTCGAGCTTCCCCGCGTCCACGACGGGAGCGCTGCCGGCGATACCGTGCAGGCGATCATCCTGGGCGCGGCGGGCAAGCGTATCGCGTTCGCGGTGGACGAGATTCTCGGCGAGCAGGAAGTCCTCGTGAAAACGCTCGGCAAACAGCTTTCCCGCGTGAGGAACATCGCGGGCGCCACGGTCCTTGGGACCGGCAAGGCCGTGCCCATTTTGAACGTTGCGGACCTGCTGCGATCCGCCGTGAAGGTTGCTGCCGTTCCAATTGCGCGCACCACGGAGCCGCAGGAGAGCGCGGCGGAAAGAAAATCGATTCTGATTGCCGAAGATTCGATCACCTCTCGGGCGCTGCTGAAGAATATACTCGAGTCGGCCGGTTACCACGTCGCCGCAGCGGTGGATGGAATCGATGCGTTCACCCTTTTGAAAACCGAACGCTTCGACCTGGTGGTGTCGGATGTCGAGATGCCGAGGATGGACGGCTTCGACCTCACTGCGAAGATCCGGGCGGACAAGGCGTTCGCGCAGTTGCCTGTGGTTCTGGTGACGGCGCTTGAATCACGCGAGCACCGCGAGCGCGGCGTCGACGCCGGCGCCAACGCTTATATCGTCAAAAGCAGTTTCGATCAGAGCAATTTGCTCGAGATCGTCCGGAGACTGATATGAGCGAAGGCCGCGCTCAGGCGAGAATTCGCGTGCTGGTGGTGGACGACTCGCCCGTGGTGCGTGAGCTGCTCGTCTATCTGCTCGGCGCTGATCCGCGGATTCAAGTCGTGGGCACGGCGGGCAACGGCGAGGAAGCGCTTGAGGCCGTAAAACACAAAAAGCCCGATGTCGTCACGATGGACTACCACATGCCCAAGATGAACGGGCTGGAGGCCACCCGGAAAATCATGGAAACCCATCCGGTGCCCATCGTTATCGTGTCCGGGAGCTCGGCGCGCGACGAAGCCTCTGCGGCGTTCCGTCTGTTGGAAGCGGGAGCGATTGCCGTCGTCGAGAAACCAGTCGGAGTCGGTCATCCGCGCCATGAAGCCGCGGCAAAGGAACTGCTGCAGACCGTCAAACTGATGTCGGAGGTCAAAGTCGTCAAACGCTGGCCCAGGCGGGAAGCGGGGGCTCCTGCCGCGCTCCTGCGCCCGGCGGCCGAGCTCGCGCCCGTTCAGGCCGAGATCAAGCTGGTGGCCATCGGGGCTTCGACCGGCGGTCCCATCGTGCTCAAGACCATTCTGGCCGGGCTGCCGGAGAATTTTCCCGTTCCGATCCTGATCGTCCAGCACATTGCCGCGGGGTTTACCCAGGGGCTGGCCGACTGGCTCGCGCAATCATCGGGGTTCGCGGTTTATGTCGCGAGCGCCGACCAGTCTCTCCTTCCCGGGCACGCCTATGTGGCGCCGGACGGGCTGCATATGAAGCTCGCACCGGAGGGCAGAATCGTGCTCAGCGCCGAGGCGCCCGAGAACGGCCATCGCCCCTCGGTATCGACCTTGTTTCGCTCAGTCGCGACGGCAGTGGGCCGCAATGCGATCGGCGTGCTGTTGACCGGCATGGGAAACGACGGCGCCCGGGAACTGAGGCTGATGAAGAACAAAGGCGCCGTCACCATTGCGCAGGATCAGGAAACCTCGGTCGTCCATGGCATGCCGGGCGAGGCGATCAAGCTCGATGCGGCGACGCTTGTCCTTCCACCCGAGAAAATCGCCGCAGTGCTGACCAGTCTGGCGAACAAAAAAAGTGAAAAAGAGAGCGGCCCATGAAACCCGAGCACACCAGCATAGAAATCCTCATCGCCGAGGACAGTCCGACCCAGCGTGAACAACTGGAATATCTGCTCAAGGAGCATGGTTACGCGGTCGTGGCCGCGGCCAACGGCAAGGAAGCGCTCGATGCGGCCAGGCAGCGCCGACCCGCCCTGATCATCAGCGATATCGTGATGCCCGAACTGGACGGCTATGGCCTATGCAAGGCGATCAAGTCCGACCCGAAGTTGAAGGGCATCCCGGTGATCCTGGTGACCACCCTGTCCGACCCGCAGGACGTGATCCGGGGCCTGGAGTGCGGCGCGGACAACTTCATCCGCAAGCCGTATGAAGAGCGCTACCTGCTGTCGCGCATCGAATATCTGCTGATGAACCTCGAGCTTCGCAAGAACCAGAAGATGCAGATGGGGGTGGAAATCGATCTGGGCGGCCAGAAGCATTTCATCACCGCCGAGCGCCAACAAATCCTGGACCTGTTGATCTCGACCTACGAGCAGGCGGTGCACATCAACAAGGAGCTCAAGGCGCGGGAAAGGGATCTGACGCTGTCCAACCAGACGCTGAACGGGCTGTACCGCATCGCGGAAGGCCTCAACCGGGCGGTCAGCGAACGGGAGGTGGCGGAAGCCGCGCTGGAGCGGGCATTGGAGTTGCCCGAGGTCCAGGCCGGCTGGATCCTCCTGCGGGAAGGGGAGTTCGGTTTCCGGCTCGCTGCCGCGCGCAACCTGCCGCCGGCGCTCGAGGCGCCCGGCGCGTTGGAAGGCGATTGTCTGTGCCGTCGCCAACTGCTTACCGGCGAACTCGACGCGGTGACCAACATCCTGGAATGCGAACGGCTGGGCAAGGCCAAAGGCGACACGCTCGGGCTGCGCTACCACGCCAGCGTTCCGTTGCAGGTCGGCGACCGGACGCTGGGCGTGATGAACCTGACCGGGCCGCAAGAGGGTATGTTCAAAGAGGAGGATCTGAAAGTTCTGCACGGCGTCGGCCAACAGGTAGCCGTGGCGCTGGAGCGGGCGCGTCTGCACGAGCACCTCGAAAGTCTGGTGGAACAACGCACCGCCGCGCTCACCGCGGAGATCGCCGAGCGCAAGCGCGCGGAAGAGAAAGTCAAACGCCTCAACCGCATCTATGCGGTCTTGAGCGGTATCAACATGACCATTGTTCGCATCCATGACCGGCAGGAACTGTTCGCCGAAGCCTGCCGTATCGCGGTGGAGCACGGCCAGTTCAGAATGGCCTGGATCGGATTGCTGGATCCCAACGGGGAGGCTGTGACACCGGTGGCCAAGGCGGGTTTCGAGGAAGGGTATCTGGATCAGATGCGACTGACCGCCCGGGACGACGTGCCGGACAGTTGCCCGTTGGTGGCGCGAGCGCTGCGAGGAAACGTGCCTATCATCTGCAACGACATCGGCACGGATGTGCGCATGGCGCGCTGGCGCGAGGCGGCATTGCAGCGCGGCTACCGGTCCGTGGTCGTGTTCCCGCTGCACGTGGCAGACAAGAAGGTGGGCCTGTTCCTGCTCTACGCGCCGGAGAAGGATTTCTTCGACACCGAAGAGATGCGACTGCTCGCCGAGATCGCCGGGGACGTCTCGTTCGCGCTCGATCACCTCGAAAAGGAGGAACGGCTCAACTACCTGGCCTATTATGACGTCACAACCGGGCTGCCCAATCGCGCCCTGTTTCATGATCGTTTGAACCAGCATTTGCTGGCGGCGAGCGAGAACAACTCCACAGTGGCGTTGCTGGGGGTTGACCTGGAGCAGTTCCGGATCATCAACGACACGCTGGGACGACAGGCAGGGGACGCTTTGCTCAAGCAGGTGGCGGAACGCCTGCGCGGCGCCGGGCTGAATGCGAATCACCTGGCGCACACCGGTGCTGGCTGCTTTGCCGTGGTACTGGAAAATCCGCAGAAGGAAGCGGAGGTCGCGCACATTCTGGAGAGTCGCATCATGGACTCCCTGCGCCGACCGTTCGTGGTGGAAGGCACGGAACTGCGTATATCGGCCAAAGCGGGCATAGCCCTTTTCCCGGCCGACGGCGCTGATGCCGATATGCTGTTACGCAACGCCGCGGCGGCACTGGAAAAGGCCAAGCTCTCCGGCGACAAGTACCTGTTCTACACCCCCGAGATCAACGCGCGAGTGGCCGAGAATCTCTCTCTGGAGAACAAACTCCGGCAGGCGGTGGAGAAAGAACAGTTCGTGCTGCACTACCAGCCCAAGGTAGAGCTGGAAAAAAGGGCGATCGTCGGGGTCGAAGCGCTGATCCGGTGGCAGAGCCCGGAGCTGGGGCTGGTTCCGCCCTTGAGATTTATTCCCCTGCTGGAAGAAACCGGAATGATTCTGGAGGTCGGGACCTGGGCGTTGCACCGCGCGGTGCTCGACCATCGTCACTGGATGGAAATGGGGCTGGCCGCCCCCCGGATCGCGGTCAACGTGTCCACGATTCAGTTGCGGCAGCGGGAATTCATCGATGTCCTGAGGGCGGCGATCGGGGAAGACGGGAGGGTGTCCGGGATCGATCTGGAGATCACCGAGAGCCTGATCATGGACAACGTGCAGGACAACATCACAAAACTGCAAACCATCCGGGACATGGGCGTCGGCATCGCCATCGACGACTTCGGCACCGGCTATTCGTCGCTCTCTTATCTGGCCAAGCTGCCGGTACAAACGATCAAGATCGACCGCGCCTTCATTATTACCATGCTAAAGGATCCCAATGCCATGTTGCTGGTCCAAACGATGATCTCGCTCGCGCATTCGCTCGGCCTGAAGGTGGTTGCCGAAGGCGTGGATGAGCAAGAGCAGGCAACGACGCTGCGCCTGTTGAAATGCGATGAGATGCAGGGCTATCTGTTCAGCGCCGCGGTTCCGGCGGAGCAGATCGAGCGGTTTTTGCGCGAGAAGAAAGCGCTGTAGAACCGCGAGCACGACAGATCCGACACTGAAAAGTGATTCTTCAGTCGCTCCATCGCAACCCGGAGACGCTGCGTTGTACTCGTGGCGGACGATCCGGGACCTCTATGACTGTTGCCGCCACCCTCAAACTCTTTCCCCACAATGCGCCGATCCAGAATTGACCTGTTCGCGGAAGGGCGCCAGTCCTGGCTAAGCAGCCGGAGGAGCATGTTCAGCTTTCAACCGGCACTGGTTGTCAATTCGAGGTCGGCGTCAACACTAATTAGACGTCAAAAAGTTGACTACTGGCGCCTGAGATCGGTTACGCGAATTAGGGAATTGTCATAAAACCGGAATCTATTGCGCCCCTGTTTCTTAATCGAAAACATGGCTAAATCGGCATTGCGTATAAGAGATGCCGCATCGGCACCGTCACTTGGGTAAAGTGCGATACCAATGCTTGCAGATATGTGGACCTTGCGCCCGCTAAGCAGAAATTCCTGATTACAGGCTTCGATGATTTTGCAGGCTATGGACTCAATTGCGCCTGGTCCATCTAGGCTGGGTATAACAATTACGAATTCATCACCGCCATAACGAGCCAGCGTGTCCATCTTCCGCATACAAGATCGCAAACGTTGCGCCACCTTTTGCAGCAACTCGTCACCATACTGATGGCCGAGTGAATCGTTCACATTCTTGAAGTGATCAAGATCGACAAAAAGAACGCCAACGATTTCTTCTCTCCGCAATGCTTCCGCCAGCGCTTGCTGTAGGCGGTCGTGCACTAAAAAGCGATTGGGAAGGTCTGTAAGTGCGTCGTAATGCGCCGCATGATAAATCTTTTGCTCTATGACTTTACAGTTAAAAAAACGGCACCAATCGGGCCGTTTTTTATTTGGCAGGGTGGTGTATGAATTAAACTGCCGAATATAGTCTGTTCCAGCGCGGCGTGATCAAACCAAAAAACTGCCGCCAGATCATTGCCACAAACCCGGTATCAGGAGGAGGGACGTATGAAATACCGCAAGAATGAAGCCAAGGAATACGCGCGCACCATGCTGAAGGGCGTGTGGACTGCGTTGCCAACCAATTTCACCGCGGATCACCAGCTCGATGAAGTGGCGACTGCAGAAAATCTGGATTACTGCATCTCGGATATTCAGCTCGAAGGCCATTACTGCATCGGCAATGTTGCTGAATTTTGGTCCATGACCAACGAAGAGCGCATGCGTGTGCATGAGATCAACGTGGAGGTGGCGAAGGGCCGCGTGCCGCTGATTGCCGGCTGCCATCATCAGAATCCGAACGAAGTCATCAAGCTCGCGCAGCATGCGCAGGCGGTGGGCATCGACTTCGTGATCATCCTGACGCCGTTTGTCGCGGCACGCGGTGATGATGCGATTTACAAGTTTTACCGTTATGTCTGCGAACGCATTGATATCGGTGTCGTGCTGTTCAATACCGAGGCTACTGCGCCCATCGGCGTGCCGCTGGCGAAACGGCTGGCGAAGATACCGAACATCTGCGGTTTCAAGCAAGGTGTGTCCAAGGTTTCGACGACGATTGCCTTGCGTGCGGCGATCGGTAAAGAGCTCGAAGTCAGCGTCGCCGACGAAGCGCCGTGGGTGTTCAACGCCAGCGTCATGGGCGACCAGTGGCTGCTCAACTATTGCCCGCATCTCTACCAGGTACCGGGTTATCTGCCGGTCAACGACTACAGCCGTGCCGTGATTGACGGTGACTACAACACGGCAATAAAGATCAGCCGCAGCCTCAATCCCTTGCGCACAGTGCTTTCAAAATGGATACCGGGTTATGGCGGCGCGGGCGGTCGCGTGCCAGTGGCCGAGCAGAAATACTGGATGGAACTGCTGGGCATGCAAGGCGGGCCGGTACGCGCACCGTGCACCGAGCTCAGCGCGGAGCAGAAGGCGCAGATGAAGGTCGATCTGGAAGCGACGGGATTGCTGGAAAAGGCGCGGGTGGGGCAGGCCAAGGCGCGGCAGCGTGCTGCTTGATGGCGGACTAGTCTATCGGTAAACCTTCAGGGAAACTTATAAATAGTTAATAAAATCAACAACTTGCGAGTTTTATTCTGCCAGGTCACGCATCACCTTGATCAAATCCGACTTGCCCTCGAAGCCTATGCCCGGCAGCTCTGGCATGGTGATGATGCTGTTCTCCACTTTTACACCATCGGGAAATCCGCCGTAGGGCTGGAACAGGTCGGGGTAGCTTTCATTGCCGCCCAGTCCCAATCCTGCCGCAATGTTCAGCGACATCTGGTGCCCGCCGTGCGGTACGCAGCGTGACGGCGACCAGCCGGCTATTTTTAATTCGCGCAGCGTGCGTTCGTATTCACACAGACCGTAGGACAGCGCGCAGTCGAACTGCAGCCAGTCGCGGTCCGGGCGCATGCCGCCGTAACGGAGCAGGTTGCGCGCGTCCTGGTGGCTGAACAGGTTTTCGCCAGTGGCCATGGGGCCGGGATAAAACTCAGCGAGCGCCGCTTGCAGTGCATAGTCCAGCGGGTCACCGGCTTCCTCGTACCAGAACAGCGGATAGTCGCGCAGCATCTTGGCGTAAGCAATCGCGGTCTCTAGGTCAAAGCGGCCGTTGGCATCGACGGCGAGTTGCGCGTCTTTGCCGATCTCGGTCAGTACGGCTTCAATGCGCTGTCGGTCTTCAGCGATGTCGGCGCCGCCGATTTTCATTTTGACCACGCTGTAGCCGCGGTTCATGTAGCCGCGCATTTCATTGCGCAGTGCCTGCAGGTCCTTGCCGGGATAATAATAACCGCCGGCGGCGTAGACGAAGACTTTTGGATTTGCCTTGACGTCGTGGCGTTCGGCGAGCAGGCGGAATAGCGGCTTGCGCGCTATTTTTGCGACGGCATCCCAGATCGCCATGTCCAATGTGCCGACCGCAACTGAGCGTTCACCGTGGCCACCGGGTTTTTCGTTCTGCATCATTGCGCCCCAGGCGCGGTGCGAGTCGATGTTGTCGCCAGCGTCGTTCATCAGGCTTTTGGGGTCGGCTTCCAGCAGCCGCGGCGCGAACCGTTCGCGGATCAATCCGCCCTGGCCGTAGCGGCCGTTGGAATTAAAACCGTAGCCGACCACGGTGCGGCCGTCGATTTTTACATCGGTGACCACCGCGACCAGACTGGTGGTCATTTTGGTGAAGTCGATGTAGGCGTTGCGGATGGGTGAGGAAATCGGTTTGGTGACTTCTCTGACGTCAATGATGCGTACCATGCGAGATATATCCCAAGTGGGTGCGTAAGAGGCTGAGCGTAGCAGAGATGATTAATTCTTCAAGCGCAGCAGTCGGGAAACACCGGGATGGCCGGTTTTCAACAGCCGCACGCACCAGTCCACATCGTGCTCTTTGTTGATGCATCCGGCGACTGTGGAGTTATTATCGGGAGCATAAAAATAAATATTGTTCAGACTCGAGAGGGAAAGTCATGTCTAAAATATTGTTGTCTTCTTTCGTTACCTTGTTGTGGGCAGCGCTGACTGCAATAGCGCCGGTGCAGGCTGCTGAATCCTGGCCGCAGCGGCCGGTGCGTCTGATCATTCCTTATCCTCCCGGTGGTGCAGGCGATATGGTGGGGCGCATGCTCGGCAGCGGCATGGGGGCGACGTTCGGCCAGCAGGTGGTCAGCGACAACCGCGGCGGCGGCGGACAGATCATCGCCACGCAGATCGCGGCCAATGCCGCGCCTGACGGCTACACGCTGTTCCTGGCGAGCGCCACGCATTCGATCAATCCGGCACTGCGCAAAAATCTGCCTTACGACACCCTCAAGGCCTTTGCGCCGATTACGCTGGTGGCGCAGTCGCCGCTGGTGTTTGTTGCCCACGCTTCCCTGAAAGCGGGCAGCATCAAGGAACTGATTGCCGCAGCCAAAGCGCAACCGGGGCGCATTAATTACGCATCGTCCGGTCCTGGCACCGGCGGCCACATGTCGGTGGAACTGCTGAAGTCGATGACTGGCATCAATCTCGTGCACATACCTTACAAGGGCGCAGGCCCGGCGCTGATTGATGTTGTGGGCGGCCAGGTGCACATGATCTGCACCAGTCCGTTGCCGGCAATGCCGCATGTCAAGGCCGGACGTTTGCGCGCACTGGGCATGACCAGCCTCAAACGCTCACCGGCTTATCCCGACGTGCCGACCGTGGCGGAAACCGTGCCTGGTTATCAATCGACACTGTGGTATGCGCTGCTGGCGCCGGCAGGTACGCCGCCGGCAATTTTGAAAAAAGCACACGCTGAAGCCGTAAAGGCCATTGCCGCACCGGAGATGCAGGAGCGGCTGCTGGCGCTGGGTGCCACGCCCATCGGCAACAAACCGCAGGAACTGCAGGGCTTTGTGCGTGACGAAATCCAGCGCTGGACCAAACTGGTGAAGCAGGCCAACATCAGCCTCAACCGCTGAAGCGCGCCGGCTCGTATCTATGGATGGGGATTTCTCATGATTGCGACAGTGACACTTTTTGATCCGACTGCGCCACGCGATGGCGTGCCGCAGACTGCTGCTGCGCCTGCCCGACTGCAGGGGCTGGCCGGCGCGGTGGTCGGTTTCATCGACAATGCCAAGCCGAATTTCCACCACCTGGTGGATGATCTGGCGGAACTGCTGGTGCAGCGCCATGGCGTGGCGCGGGTAATCAAGCAGCGCAAATCCTCGGCATCCATCCCGGCGACGTCACAGATGATCGATGCGCTGTCAGGTGAATGCAATGTGGTCATCGCAGGGTCGGGCGACTGAGGGTCCTGCGCGTCGTGGAGTGTCCACGACAGCATCGAAGTGGCAAAACGCGGCAAGGTGGCCGTCACCGTGTGTTCGACGGCTTTCCTGACGCTGGGCCGCGCGCAGGCGCGTGCACTGGGCAATGCGGCGCTGCCCATTGCAGTCATTCCGCATCCCTTCGGCGCACGGTCGCGTGAAGAGGTGAGAAAAATTGCCGAACAGTGTGTAGATGACATCGTGAAACTGGTCAGCGGAGAAACAGCATGAGCGGTGCGGATGCGGATAACGCGGCAACCGTTGAAGCTCCCGACGACCTGGACGCGATCAACCGCTTGTACCGCGAGCGGCGCTGGAGCGATGGCCTGCCGGTGGTGCCGCCAACCGCGGCGCGGGTGGATCGTATGCTGGCGCAGACGCGCCGCGGCCGCCACGAACTGGTGGCGCGGGTTGCGCCGGGCTTTGGTGCGGCGACTGTAGAACGTATCGCGATCAATGCCGTGCTCGCGGGTTGCGATCCGGAATACCTGCCGGTGCTGATAGCAGCAACCGAGGCTGTGGCCGATCCGGCGTTTAATCTGCAGGGCATACAGGCGACGACCAATCCCGTCGCCGTGTGGCTGGTACTCAACGGCCCGCTGGCGCAACGTTTGCAGGTCAACGCCACTTACAATTGCATCGGGCAGGGATCCTGGGCCAATGCCACGCTGGGCCGCGCTATGCGACTGATTCTGCAGAACATCGGCGGTGCGCTGCCGGGGGAAATGGATCGTGCAACGCACGGCCAGCCCGGCAAATTCACTTTCTGCTGTGCCGAGAATGAGGTGGAGCATCCGTGGCAGCCGCTGCACGTGGAGCGTGGTTATGCGGCAACTGACAGTACGGTGACCGTGGTCGGTGCCGAAGGTACGATGAACATGAACACGCACGAAAAATCTGCAACCGAGCTCGCGCGCGTTTTTGCCGAGACCATGGTGCATCCGCCCAGCAATGAATATGTGCACGGCGGCGAACCATGGATCATCCTGGGCAGCGAACATGCCGAGATTTTCCGACACGGCGGCATGGACAAAGCCGCAGTCAAACGCGTGCTGTGGGAGCAATCAAAAATGGCGGTCAGGCAGCTCAGCGTCAAGGAAATCGAGCGGGCGCGTGCGTCGCGCACGGCTGAATTGGGGGAGCTGGCGGACGACACCCTGTTGCCGATATCCCCCCGGCCCGAAGACATCCAGCTGATCGTGGCGGGTGGCCCGGGAACGCACTCGGTTTATGTGCCCTGCTTTGGCAACAGCCGAGCCGTGACGTGCAAAATTGATACATAACAAGGAGATGACATAAGACATTTATTTTATTAATGTATTTTAATTTTTTTCGTCGATGTCAACAAATTTTGACAAGAAAATTACAGCTTTGATGTAAGTTTGCAGTAAGCCATGGGCATTACAGTGTCACCGTGCAGTGACCAACGTAGTGAACGGAGGGTGCCATGGGCAGAGGACGTATCAAGGCAGAAGCAGGTGATCCGAACAATTCCATAGCGGTGCGCATACGCACTGCAATGACGGCCTGCGGCATGAAGTCAGTGGCTGAACTGGGCCGCCGCATCGGTTTGCCGCGGCAGACGGTGCATCGCTGGATCAACGGCGATACCAAAAACATGACCCACGAGAATCTGTACAAGGTCGCTGACGCCCTGCAGGTGCGCGCCCGCTGGCTGGCTGTGGGCGATACCGCACCGGCCCAGATTGATCTTGGCGAGGGTGATGTCGTCGGTTTGATCAAAACCTACGAAACGATGTCGCCTGCTGCGCGCGAGCAATGGCTGGCCATCGGCCGCACGCTGTTGTCCATACACACGGCGGGCAGGGGCACTACCGTCGATCCTTATCCGACCCTCACGCCGTTGTCTCAGCGCACGGTGGCAAACGCGCAGCCGGGCGACACGTTGCCGTCATCAGCCCGCTGAGCCGGGCAGGGCCGGTCCATCCGGCCCTCGCATCGCGCCCGCGCCACTTACGGTGGCGCAAAGTTAGTGGCGCAATATCACGCAGACTTGGTAATCTCGCACTTTGAAGTTTGAGTGCGGGATTGTCGTGCGCACGCACTTGTGCGCACGCAGTGCCGGGAAAAGGCGATGCGATGCGCAGCATTTTTCAGACGTGCGGGCGATGAACGGGGTGCGATGGTTCGCGTTGTTGCTGTGGCTGGCGGCAGTATCCATGGCCGTCGCCCATACGCCGCCAAAGACTGCGCTGTCGCCGGAAGCGCGGGCCTTTGTGCAGGAGATGGTGAAGCGCCACGGGTTTGAGCGGCGTCCGCTGGAGCGCGCCTTCCAGGGCACAAAATTTCTCGATTCGATTATTCGTGCGATGGATGCGCCATCAACCGCGTTGCCATGGCATGAGTACCGCGAGCGGCAAGTTACCGATGCGCGCATCGAAGGTGGCCTCAAGTTCTGGGCTGAACATGCTGAATTGCTGCAGCGGGCGGAAGCTGAATATGGCGTGCCGCCGGAACTCATCGTCGCCACCGCCGGCATAGAAACCCGGTTCGGGCGCTACACCGGCAATGTCAAGGTGCTGGACGCGCTGACGACGCTGGCATTCGGTTATCCCCGTCGCGCCGCGTTTTTCCGCGGTGAGCTCGAACAGTTCCTGCTGCTTGCTCGAGAAACCGGATGGAAACTGACGGAAGTCCAGGGTTCGTACGCGGGCGCCATCGGCATTCCACAGTTCCTGCCCAGTAGTTACCGCAAATATGCAGTGGATTTTGATGGGGACGGCCGGCGCGATCTGCGCAGTGTCGCCGATGCCATTGGCAGCGTCGCCAATTATTACCGGCACTTCGGCTGGCAGCAGGGCGCTGCGGCGATCGTGCCGGTGGATGTAGGCACAAGCACGCTGGATACCATGATAGCTGCCGGTATTGCGCCGCATACCACGGTCGCCGAATTCCGGAAGCGCGGCATCGTGCCGCTGGAACTGGTTGCGGATGACGCGACGGCAGCGTTGTTCGGAGCTGAAACCGAAGCTGGTATGCGTTACTGGCTGGGATTGAACAACTTTTACGTGATCACGCGTTACAACCGCAGCATCAATTACGCGATGGTGGTCAACGAACTGGCGACGACCCTGCGCCAGCAACGCCAGCGCACGGTGACTAGCCGTTAATCGCAGCAGGTCGGGCGTCGGCGTCGCGCGCGAATGCGACCAGGTGGTCCAGTTCCAGGCGGATGCCGATTTTTTCGCCGATGGCGTGATTGTGATGGCTAGGCACCAGTGAATAAATCTGTCCGCCATCCTGCAATTTCAGGGTGTAGAGAAACTCTGCGCCACGAAATGCCCGGTGCAGTACCGTCGCCTGCAGCGGACTGGCGTCGTCGTGCAACACGTCATCGGGCCGCAACAGCACGTCGACTGCGGTGCCCGCCGACCATTGCGGTTCGGCATCAGGCATGAATTCACCAAGTTCCAGCCGGATTCGGCCGTTGTCCAGCACGGTGCCGGGCAGGAACATGCCCTGACCGATGAAATCCGCGGCATAACGCGTCAGCGGCTCGTGATAAAGCCGGTACGGCGTATCCCATTGTTCGATGCGGCCGTTGCGCATGACGCCGATCATGTCGGCAATATTGAAGGCTTCGTTCTGATCGTGGGTGACCAGCACCGCGGTGGTGTGTTCACGCTTGAGGATGTCGCGCACTTCGATGCTCAGGCGCTCGCGCATCTCGACATCGAGATTGGAAAATGGCTCGTCGAGCAGCAACAACTGCGGGCGCGGCGCCAGCGCGCGGGCCAGTGCCACACGCTGCTGCTGTCCGCCTGAGAGTTCCTGGGGATATTTTTCACCGAGGTCGCCGAGACCGATCATGCCCAGCAGTTCGCGCACGCGGGCTTTACGCTGCGCCGGGACGGTGGCGTGCAAACCAAAGGCGATGTTGCCGGCAACGGTGAGGTGTGGAAACAGCGCGAAATCCTGAAAGACGACGCCGATGCGGCGCTGCTCCGGTGGCACCGTCACGCCTTTTGCGCTCATCACTGCGCCGTCCAGTGCCACTGTGCCGCCGAGTATGGGTTCGAAGCCGGCAATGCAGCGCAATACCGTGGTTTTACCGCAGCCGCTGGCACCAAGCAGGCAGGCAATCATGCCGGGTTTGACCGAAAAACTGACCCCTTCCAACACGGGAGTGCGGGCATAGGCATGGGTGACATCGGTGAAATCTAGGCGCGCCGGCATGACGAAATTATAGCGGTTTTGCTGCTGATAATGATTCTTGTTAAAATGATTTTCCTAGAAATTTCCGTAACTTACCGATCATCAACCGCGGTTGCTGCGGCACCGATCCCGTCCCTTCCGAGTGCATACCCATACGTTACCGCAGCCTGTAACTCCTCGAGCCGCAGCGATCCGTACCCGGCTGCCGCGGCTGCTCACCGTATTCGCGCTGGCACTGGCGGGGGTGTTGGCGCTGCCGGTCATCGTGGTGTTGCTCAATCTGCTGACGCCTGCCACCGACACCTGGCGCCATCTTGCCAGCACCGTGCTCGGCGACTATGTCATCAACTCGCTGCTGCTGATGCTGGGCGTGGCCTTTGGTGTCATTGTCGGCGGTGTGACCACCGCCTGGCTGACAACCATGTGCCGCTTCCCGGGGCGCCGTTTCTTCCAGTGGGCGCTGCTGCTGCCGATGGCGGTGCCGGCTTACGTGATGGCTTATGCCTATACCGATCTGCTGCAGTTCGCCGGGCCGGTGCAGACGGCGTTACGCGAGTTGATGGGTTGGGGCGTGCATGATTACTGGTTTCCCGACGTGCGTACGCTGGGCGGCGCCATCGTCATGCTGGCGCTGGTGTTGTATCCCTATGTTTATCTGCTGGCGCGAGCGGCCTTCCTCGAACAGTCGGACAGCATGCTCGAAGTCGCGCGGGTGTCGGGCTACGGACCGTGGAGCACATTCCGCCGGGTTGCATTGCCGCTGGCGCGTCCGGGCATCGTTGCCGGTACTGCGCTGGCGCTGATGGAAGCGCTGGCCGATTACGGCACGGTGGCGTATTTCGGCGTGCAGACATTCACCACGGGCATCTTCCGCGCGTGGTTTTCGCTGGGTGATCACGCGGCGGCAGCGCAGTTGTCGGCGATCCTGCTGGGTTTTGTATTCCTGGTGCTGCTGGTGGAGCGCATCAGCCGGCGCGGCGCCGCTTTTCATTCGGTGTCGCATCGCAAGCGCCTGCGCAATGTTTATCACCTGCGCGGCGTGCGCGCCGTGGCGGCAGTGCTGTTCTGCGTGATGCCGCTGGTGTTCGGTTTTCTGCTGCCGGCGGGGATCATGGCGCACATGGCGTTCACCTCCGGTGATGCCCAGTTCGGTACGCGTTACCTGACGCTGACCGGCAATACCGTAACGCTGGCGGCAGTGACCGCCAGCCTTGCGGTGCTGCTGGCGTTGATCGTGGGTTACGCCGTGCGCGCCACACCGACGCGACCGGTGCGGGTGGCGCACCGGATTGCCGGCCTGGGTTATGCGGTACCGGGCGCGGTGATCGCGGTGGGCGTGTTGATTCCGGTGACGCGGCTGGATCATGTGCTGGCGACCTGGGTCGAGGCTGTCTCCGGTTATGCGCCGGGCCTGATACTCACCGGCGGCATCGCGGCACTGGTCTATGCCTATCTGGTGCGTTTTTTTGCGGTGTCGCTGCAGGCGGTGGATGCCGGGCTGGCCAAGATTACGCCATCGATGGACGATGCCTCTCGCTCGCTGGGTTACGGACCGGAAGCGACGCTGCTGCGGGTGCATGCGCCGCTGTTGTGGCGCAGCGCGCTGTCGGCGGGATTGCTGGTGTTTGTGGACGTGATGAAGGAACTGCCGGCCACTTTTGTCATGCGGCCTTTCAATTTCGACACGTTGGCGGTGCAGGCCTACAACCTGGCCTCCGATGAACGCCTGGCCGAAGCGTCAACGGCAGCACTCACCATCGTCGTGGTGGGACTGCTGCCGTTGATCGTGCTGTCGCGGATGATGCTGCGGCCGGAGCACGGACGCGCTCCGGATTGACGCTGTTACTTCGTCGTTTTTACTTCCTGTTACTTGTAACCCACGCGGTCGAAAATTTTCTGCGCGAGCGGCTGGTTCTTGCCCAGCTCGCTGATGTTCAGCGTATCCATCTTGAAGGTGCCCAGCGAAGCCAGTGCCTTATTGTTCAGCGGGGCACTCTTGACCGCCGGCCATTCATTGTTGCCTTCGGCGAAATAACTCTGCGCCTGGTCGCTGGCGAGGTATTCCAGATATTTGATGGCCGCGTCGCGGTGTTTGGCGTTTTTGACGACGCCGGCGCCGGAGACGTTCATGTGGGTACCAAAACTTTTCTGGTTGGGCCAGATCAGGCCGGTGTTGGCGATGACCTTGCGGTCTTCGGGCTTGTCGGATGCGAGCAGGCGCACGTAGTAGTAACTGTTGCTGATCGCCACACCGCATTCACCGGCGGCCACAGCACGAATCTGGTCGGTGTCGCCGCCCTTGGGCGTGCGCGCGAAATTGGCGACCACGCCGCGGGCCCACTCTTCGGCCTTGGCTTCACCCCAGTGCGAGATCAGTGAACTCATCAGCGACAGGTTGTAAACATGGCTGCCGGAACGCGTGCACACCTGGCCTTTTAATTTCGGATTGGCCAGATCTTCGTAGCTCTGCACATCGGCGGCCTTGACCGTCAGTTTGTTGTAGACGATCACCCGTGCGCGCAGCGAGAACCCGAACCACTGGTTGTTCGGCGTACGCATGTGATCCGGCAGGCGCGCCGCCAGTACTTTGGATTCAATCGGCTGGAACAGTCCTGCCTGCTCGGCACGCCACAAGCGGCCGGCATCCACCGTCACCAGCACGTCGGCCGGGCTGGCTGCGCCTTCGTTCTTGATGCGTTCGATCAGCGGGTCTTCACCGGCTTCGATGCGATTCAGCTTGATGCCGGTGGTTTTGGTGAAATTGCTGTACAGCGACTCATCAGTCTGATAGTGGCGGGAGGAGTAGAGGTTGAGCGAGTTCTCCTGGGCGGCAGCAGGCACGCTGAAGAGGGCGGCAAGAGCAAGGGCAACGGCGGTGCGCATTTAAAATATCCTATAAAAACAATTGGTTAAGTGACTTATCGACAATGCAGATGGTTCGCGAGATGAATAGTAACAAGAACAATTCTCAACAGCAACATTAATGAGAATCATTGTTATCAATATAACGTGACTGCGCTGGGCTCAGGACTGTGCCCGGAATGGCGCTTCCAGGCAGCCTGAAGGTCAGGCGGGCGGACCAACGGATACCGTGTTACGGAGTGCGGGGGATGAATCGCAACAAACCGCAAGCTACGGGCGCTTCAGATCGGCAGGCGGCGGGCCCCGTTGTAGCGGCGTTGCCAGTAACGCTTGTTCATGTCGGCGATGCGCACGGTGCTGCCGCTGCTGGGCGCATGCAGGAAACGCGATTCGCCGAGGTAAATACCGACGTGGGAATACGGTTCGCGCATGGTGTTGAAAAACACCAGGTCGCCGGGCTGCAGCTCGGCATCATCGATGGTCGTGCCGAAACGCGCGAGGCCGTAGGCGTTGTAGGGCAGGGGGCGGCCGGTGATTTGTTCATAGACATAACGGATCAGTCCGCTGCAGTCGAAGCCGGTGTCCGGCGAACTGCCGCCCCAGCGGTACGGCACACCGACAAAACCGAGGGCACGCATGGCCAGTTCCTGTCCTGCGCCTGCGGGAGGCGGCGCTTCGGCCACGCTCGTATCGCGGGCAATCTCCTGCCTGACCGGAGACGCGCAAGCGCCCAGCAGTAGCAGCAGAATCGCGACCATACATCGCTTCATGTCTTGACTCTATTCAATAACAAATTGATTGTAAAGAATAATTCATGGAATTCCGGTGCGGGGTAAACTGCGGTCTGGGCATGGCTGTGGTAAAAATCATGAATACACATACGCTGAAATGGAAATACGCCGCCGCGGTGTTGTGCGCAGCGCTGGCAGCTCCGGCCGTAGCCCAGACCACGGTCGAGGTCATTGCACTCAAATACCGCAAGGCTGAGCAACTGATCCCGGTCATCCAGCCGCTGCTGGGGCGCGAGTCCAGCGTGACCAGTTTCCAGAACCAGCTGGTGCTGCGTGCCACGCCGGCGGAACTGGCGCAGGTCCGGGATGTGCTGGCCCGCGTCGATACGCCACCCCGGCGTCTGCTGATCACCGTTCGGCAGGATGCCGACGTGGTGCGCGAGCGTCGTGAAATGGAAGTCTCCGGCAGCATTGGCAATGATCGGGCCCGCGTCACCGTGCCGGGCAGCGGCACCCGCAGCGGCGGCAACGTGGTGCTGCGCGAAGGGGACGACCGCCTGCGCGCACACGCCGTCGACAGTCACTTGTCCGGTCGCGACAACAGCACGCAGACCATACAGGTGCTCGATGGCTACAGCGCATATATCCGGGTCGGTGAATCACGGCCGGTGAACAGCCGGCAAGTGGTGCGCAGCGTGGTCAATGGGCAGGTGGTCGAGCGTGTCATCGACAGCACTGAATTTCGCGAGGCCAGCACCGGTTTCCATGTGCTGCCGCGGCTGCAGGGCGAACGCGTGACACTGGACATCAATCCGCAGCGTGACAGTTTTGACGATCAGCGCCGCGGCGCGGTCAATGTGCAGCGCGTGGTGACCACGGTGTCAGGACGGCTGGGGGAATGGATAGACCTGGGCAGTGTGGGGGACTCGCGCAGCAATGAAGGTTCGTCGCTGCTGGGCCGCAGCAGCAGCCGGGTTGATGACCGGCGCGGCGTGCAGGTCAAGGTCGAGGCACTGCCCTGACTGTTGCTGACAGCGGGGCTAGAACGATGAGCCCGGTTGTTGCAGAAAAGCAGTTTCTTCCTGCGTAGACGTCCTGCCGAGTATCCGGTTGCGGTGCGGAAAACGACCGTAGCGGCTGATGATGTCGTGGTGGCGCTGCGCAAAATTCACATAACCGGCGAACACCGGTTGATCGGCTTCCGGCACGTCCGCGGCCAGCGCGGTATAAAGCGCGACACAACGTTCCTGCAACTCCAGGGACTCGGCATGTTCCAGCGGCAGATAACAAAATACGCGTTCGATCGGCCGCAACTGCTGATCGGCGCCGCAGGCGATGCCGGCCAGCGCCAGCTCGCGGGCGAAATGGTCAAACGAAAACGCGCGCGGCGTGTCGCGGTACATGTTGCGCGGAAACTGGTCGAACAGCAGGATCAGCGCCAGCCGTCCGCGCGGCTCTGCCGCCCAATCGTCATGCGCGCCGCCAGCCGCGGCCGCCATCAGATCACCGTAACGGCTGCGCATGTCGGCATCGACGGTGTCATCTTTCGACCACCACAATTTTTTCTGCGCCTGCGCGATTGCGGCATCGGTGGTCGCGCTGCCGAACCAGTAGTCGAGAATGGCGGATGCGGTGTGCATTGCGGAGTCAGCCATGTCAGCGGTATTTGGCGGCAGTAATGAACTGGCTGAAGGATTCGCACCAGATGATCACGGTGTTGTACGCCGCTGGATCCACTGCGGTCGGCAGCGTCACGATGAAGTTGTCAAAGGTTTTGACGTCGCCGACGCGGAGCATGCGCGATTTCATTCGTTCGAATTCCGTTTTGGTTTCGACAAATTCCGGTGACAGGTACAGCTTGTAATCCGGCCCCGGCGCAATGCGGCCGTTGAGCGTGATGACGCTGCGGCCGACGGCGATCGTGCCTTCACCCCAGTGCAGCAGGTCGCTGCCCTTCAGGTCACGGCGGAACTGGCCGGTGAACTGTGCGGCTCCTGACTGTGACTGCACTTCTGCGGCGGTGGGCGGCGTCGGTGCCGTCAGTATGGGCAGGGCATAAATGCCGGCGGCAAAACCGGCGACCAGCGCGAGGCCGTGGGTGATGCCGTAAATCAGCAGTTTTTGCATCGGCGGCCTCCGGGTGGCAGTGGGCGCATGACGGCGATCAAACGATGCAAGCAACATAACAGGAAGCGAACGACGCTGTCACGCGGGCCTGATCTTCGTATACCCTAGCCGTGTGGTCAGTACCGGCAATATCTAACCTCACAACAACTGCAGTCCACTGCAACGGAGTAAACCGCCATGTTCAAACGCAGTTTAGACGCCATCCTGTCCACCTGGCTCGCCGGGCTGCTGGTGTTTCTGCCGCTGGCGCTGACTCTGGCTTTGCTCAACTGGATGTTTAGTGCCATCAACCGCCTGGTCGGGCCGGACAGTGCCGTGGGTTGGTTTTTTTCAGCGCTGGGTTATTCCGTCTCCAACGATTCAGCGGTGCCTTACCTGCTGGGCACGCTGGTGCTGTTGGTGTTGATCTATCTGCTGGGGCTGGCGTTGCAGTTGGGATTTAGACGTCCGCTGATGGAGCTGCTTAATCTCACCTTGCGGCGCATCCCGCTGATCGGCAGCCTTTATGATTTTGTCGACAAGCTGGTCGGACTGCTGGATAAAAAACAGGGGACGGACATTCGCGCGATGAGCCCGGTATGGTGTTTTTTTGGTGGTGACGGCGTGGCCGTACTGGCGCTGGCACCCAATGCCGAGCCTATCGACATCGAGGGCCGCAGCTACTACGCAGTACTGGTGCCCTCGGCGCCGGTGCCCATCGGCGGTGGCTTGTTGTATGTGCCGGTGGCATGGGTGCATCCGGCCCAGATCGGCATCGATAAACTGATTGAGGTTTATGTGTCGATGGGACTTACGCCACCGGTGGCCGGCAAGCCGGCAACTGCAGTGCCGGAGGCTGCGCCGCAGCAATAAGACTTCGTCGGGGCAGCCGCACTCGCGGCGGCAGGCTAGGCTTCAGTGAGCGTCATCAGGATGTCGGCGTACCAGGCGCAGTTCAGTCCCAGCGCTTCGTCCAGTTCCAGGTCGCGCGTGCCGACATCGAGCCGTGACGAATGCACGCCGAGCAGCATCCACGGCAGATTGCCGAGCCGGGGGTCGCCATCGGCCACGCGGGTGACCACCGGTGCGCCGCTGGAGCCGCGGTGGGTACGCGCATCGGTCAGGAAATAACCCACGCCCTGGAAACGCAGGCCAAACGATGAGGCAATGGCCGCGCGGCGCGCCACCGGCATGTGGTGCAGCGTGTCGTGAAAACCCAGCGGGAAGCCCACGATCAGCAGCCGGGTGCCGACTTCGACCTGGTCGTGCGTAACGTACAGGTGGCGCGGGGTGAAAGCGCAGTAAATTGTCGTCTCCGGCAGAGCCGCGCGTTCAATTTCGATCACCGCCACATCGATTTCGCCGGCGGTATCCATGCCCTGGCGCCACAGGGCTTTGCCGTCCCGGTACAGCGGGATCGAAAAACTGGTGGACCGCGCCATGTTGTCCGCATCGAGATGCAGCTCGATTTCAATGCGATCCGGGAAGTGGTTGCTGGGTGCGTCACTGAACACGTGCCGGCTGGTCACCAAAAACAAATGTACGCCACGCTCGAAAAAAAAGCCGCTGGCGTTGGTCAGCAACTGCTGCTGGTTGTAGGTGACGATGCGTGCCGCAGCCAGCAGTATGGGTTCGATCATGCGTGAACCGGTGGCTGTGGCAGGTTCATGGTGTCAGGTGTCAGGGTCGGGCGTCAGCGTTTGCTGATCGCGTACTGCAGTATCTCCACCACCTGCGCCGTAGTGGTGGCCCAGGCCAGGGCGGCGGCATCCACTTCCTTCAGCGGATGAATGATGTCCTCGTCGTGCAGCGTGATATAGGGCTTGCCGGTGGCCGCGCAATAACCGGCGTCGAAGGCAGCATTCCACTGCTTGTATTTGTCACCGAAACGCACGACGGCCACGTCGCATTTTTCGATCAGCGTCTTGGTGCGGATGGCATTGACCTTGGACGACTTGTGGTCGCGCCAGAAATTGCTGGTTTCAGCACCTAGCATATCGCCCGCCGCATCGCTGGCTGCGTGATCGGTCACCGCTGACGTAAAAGTGATCGGCAGGTTGTGCGCTTTGGCGCCGTCGATGATCTGTTGCCGCCAGTCCGTGTGTATTTCACCCGAGAGATAGATGTTCCAGTTCATACCGTGCTTCCATGTCAAATCAGTAGATGGGGCGGACGCAGCCCCCGCAGGAGCCAGCGTATCACCTTCAGGGAATTTTCCAACCCAGCCACTCGCAAATGCCGCGGCCGAGTATCCATTCCTTGTCGGCTTCCTTTACCCAGGGTGCGTCTTTCAGCCACATGTCGACGTGCTCGCGGTAAGGCACCGGCGAACGTGACCAGTCGCTGCCCCAGAACAGGCGTTTGGGACCGAAGGCCTCATAGGCGCGTTTGGCGTAACCCTGCATTTTCTTGAACGGATACGGTTCTTCTTTCAGATAACAGGGCAGCGCACTGGCCTTGACCGCGACATTGGGGCGTTTGGCAATCGGCAGCAGCTTGTCGAAATCGCGGAAGGTTTCATCTTCCGGTTTGCCGCTGGAGAGCGCCATGTGATCCATGGTGATGCTCAGGTCGGGATGGCGCGCGGCGACGCCGTCGATGATTTCCACCAGATGCTGCGGCACCAGGATCATCAGCTTGATGCCGAGTTTTTCAGCTTCACTCCACACCCAGTCGAACTTGCCCTGGACCAGCGGCTCCACCAGCACGGGGATATGCAGTGAAAAGCGCATGCCCAGCATGCCGGGCTGTTTGAGCCAGGTCTTGATCGTGGTGCGCGCATCCGGCGCTTCCGGGTTGAAGCGCCCCATGATGGCGAAGCGATCGGGGTGTGCCTTGGCGGCGGCGAGGGCGAGGTCATTGCGGTCGCCTTCCCACGACGGCGGTATCAGCACCGCACGGTTCACACCCGCGCCGTCCATGTCGCGCAGCAGTTCCTCGTGGCCCAGCGGAATTTCGCGCTGCGCATGTGCGCGCGCGGGCCACGGCCGTTCCGGCGTGTTCGCACCCCAGATGTGTACTTGTGAATCAACGATCAGCATGTGGTGGTTCCTCTTTGCGTGAGCCCCGATTCAATGATGAACCGGCGCATGCGTCAAGGCGTCCGGAACGTGGAGCACCAGCGCCATGTGTGCAATGGTTTTCACTGCGCGTGCCCGTTACACTGCGCAGCATCCGCTGTGACCTCTGCCGGTGACCGACGCTGCCGTTACGGCAGTGCTGGCTTTGCGCAGCAGTATAATTATAAGTTATTGATTATAAAGGAAAAATAATGAATGGTGCAGAAAGCCTGGTGCGCACGCTGCTCAATGGCGACGTCAATGTCTGCTTCGCCAATCCCGGCACTTCCGAAATGCATTTTGTGTCCGCGCTCGACCGCGTCGAAGGCGTGCGCTGCATCCTCGGCCTGTTCGAAGGCGTGGTCACCGGTGCGGCCGATGGTTATTACCGCATGGCGGGCAAACCCGCGGCGACGCTGCTGCATCTGGGGCCGGGGTTGGGCAACGGCCTCGCCAATCTTCACAACGCGAAGAAGGCGCGCTCGGGTATCGTCAATGTCGTCGGTGAACACGCGAGTTACCACATCAAGCACGACGCGCCGTTGACTGCAGACATCGAAGGCGTGGCACGGCCGATGTCGGACTGGGTGAAGACTTCGCATTCAGCAAAATCCATCGCCGCCGACGGTGCGCTGGCAGTCGAAGCCGCGCGCAAGGTGCCGGGACAGATCGCAACGCTGATCCTGCCCGCTGATACCGCGTGGGGCGAGGCCGACGGTCCGGCGCAGGTTAAAGATCCAGCACCGCGGGCACGCGTCGCGGATTCGGCCATTGCCGACGGCGTCAAGGCGCTGACCAGTGGGCAACCCGCGGCGATATTGCTCGGCGGCGCAGCATTGCGCGGCAAGGCACTCGAATGGGCGGCGCGCATCGCCGCCAAAACCGGCTGCATACTGCTGTCGGAATTCAACAATGCGCGCTGGGAGCGTGGCGCCGGACGCGCGGTGGTCAAGCAACTGCCATTCGTTGTCGATGCCGCGCTGGCAGTGCTCAAAGACACGCGGCAACTGGTGCTGGTAGGCGCAAAACTGCCGGTGTCATTTTTTGCTTATCCCGGAAAGCCCAGCGTGCTGGTGCCCGAGAGTTGTGCGGTCACCAACGTCGCGGGTGCTGAAGCCGATCTCGAACACGCACTGGCAGCACTGGCCGACGCGCTGGGTGCGCGCAGCACTGCGCCGCTGCTCAATGCACCGGCGCACGAAGGCGCGCTGCCGACCGGCAACGTCACTCTCGAAGGACTGGGCGCGCTGTTCAACCGCCTGATTCCCGAAAACGCCATCGTGCTCGACGAATCCGTCACCAGTGGTCGCATGTTCACCAGCTCCACACCCGGCGCGCGGCCGCACGACTGGCTGAACATCATGGGCGGCTCCATCGGCTGGGGCCTGGCCGCAGCCACCGGCGCGGCGATTGCGGCGCCGGAGCGCAAGGTGATCGCACTCGAAGGCGACGGCAGCGCGATGTACACCCAGCAGGCGCTGTGGACCATGGCGCGCGAGAACCTCGACGTCACCGTGGTGATCTTTGCCAATCGTGCTTACAAGATTCTGATGACCGAACTGACCAACGTCGGCGCCGCAGCGGCGGGCGCTAATGCCACGGCGATGCTGACGCTGGGTAATCCCGATCTCGACTGGGTGACGATCGCCAAAGGTTATGGCGTGGCCGGGGGCAGGGCGACTACGCTGGATGAACTGGCGGTGCAGTTCAAACGTGGGCTGGAGACGCCGGGGCCTTATCTGGTGGAACTGGTGATGTAGCGCGAGGTGATTAACGTCCGTGTTGTGGTACGCGCGGCGGTTCTTGCCGCGCGTCACTCGCGAACACGCGGTTAGTCCGCAACTTCGATGTAATCGACGCGGCTGGAAGGCTGAGGAGGTTGGGTACCATCTTCGCGAAGCCCGGAGCGATGAAATTCAATTGCCTCGCGAAGAACCGACTCGGTTTCTTCGATTGTGGCACCCGTTGCAACGCAGCCCGGAAGATCGGGCGCATAACCGGAAAAATTGCCTTCAGCTTTTTCCATTACGATTGCGTAGCGCATATAACACCTCACTTTTTGAACCCGGCCTGCTTGAGGATACTATTTAGCGTACCGGGTGCCAAATCATCCTTGGTTTTCCAGCTACAGTGACCCGCCCGGGCTTTAAGGCGTGTTTAAACTGCCTGTGGCTTCCCCGAGTTGCAACCAGAAACCAGCCGTCGTCTTGAAGCTGCCGCAATACTTCGCTGACTTTCATCAAGCAAGCATATCAGCATAAACAAGGGGGACAAAAGGCATCGATTTTGTTGCGGTATAACGACCGCCATCAGGGGCAGGAGCAAGCAAGCGAAGCGCCGCTGGTGGACGGTTTGCTCCAACACGTGGTTCGGCGTCATTTTCGATTACAGACCAGGGCTGGTACCACGACTGGCATGCCAGAAAGCAACGATAACAACCTTCTCGCCCTACGTCTGGTAATAGATGTGATACCGAATTCTGGAAAGGTAGAGCCGACGCAACCCAGGGTAACGCGCCGTCCATGACCTCACACCGACACCCGATTGGCTCGCGAGCAAGACGATAGCTTCTTGAAAATCGATGCGAATGGCGTCTGGTGCGGCCGGCCTGTTCTTTGACCACCAAGTTGCGACCGCCGCGAGCTGCATTGCAGCGCGAGGAGTTACCTCAACGCCGAGCACTTTGCTCAGGCGATGCGGCGAAGACGTTCAAGCATTTCTTCAGCCGAGATCGTTTCTCCTCGGGCCGCCTGAGCGAGCGACTCCGAGAGTTCCGGCTCAAGTTCAGGTGGAACCTCAAACGTTTCGTCGGCTTCGCGCGCAAGAACAGTGACGATGGCACCCTCGGGAAGGGGCTCACCCTCAACGACAATCCTACCGCCTACGACAGTTCCAGTGGCTAGCTGCATACGTCGGATCATACACCTCGGTCTCGCGGCATGCCCAATGTTAGCAACGTGCTATTTTCTGGCTACTGCCAGCAATGCTTTTGGATTGGTATGTGCAATTGTCAGCAGAGTACGTGCGGCTCCGCTAGGTTGCTTGCGGCCTTGTTCCCAACCCTGAAGTGTGCGCACGGACACACCAAGTAGCGCGGCGAACTGCGATTGCGACAAACCCGTACGTTCGCGCGCTTCAATTGCAGGTGACAGGACAAGTTGAGTCTTTCCAGCTTTCATTTGCCGTACGGATTCAAGCAACTCGGCAGCAAGGTCGCGCTTGGCCTCATAGGCCCGGAGTTTTGCTTTAGTGAGCGGTTTAGTTTTCAATGACACGACGGATCTCCTTTAGCTTAGGGCTCGTTCAGAAATAACTTGCACATTTGTCGCGCCAGCTTCGGGCGCCCTGCGTTGTTGCGAATCGCTTGTGTGGCAGAGCCACACGGCACGCTTAGACATCCTGTATTGACCTGCCGCACCTCAAGCGACGCGGGTTACGCTTGGGGTTTTAACCCCGGCGCAGAGCCGCAATTAAGGAGGGCAGGTCATGAAAGAGTTTAGCAAGTATGCAAGGGCTGGACGTGCATAAAGCAACGATCGCGGTCTCGGTTGCGGAGTCAGCGGGTGGCGAAGTGCGCTATCTGGGGGGGATCGCCAATACGCCAGAGGCCATCGGGAAACGGGTCAAGCAGTTAAGAAAGGACGGTGCGAATTTATCGTTTTGCTACGAAGCGGGCCCCTGTGGTTACGGCATTTATCGGCAACTGACCGATCTGGGTTGGGCGTGCCAGGTCGTGGCGCCGTCGCTGATCCCGAAGAAGGCAGGGGATCGGGTCAAGACCGATCGGCGCGACAGCCTGATGCTGGCCAGACTGCATCGGGCAGGAGAACTGACAGCGGTCTGGGTAGCGGATGGCGCACAGGAAGCGCTGCGCGATCTGACCCGGGCGCGGGAAGACATGAAGCATTTGCAACGGCAGTCCAAACAGCGACTGCTGGCGTTTCTGCTGCGGCATGGTCGGCGCTACGACGGCAAGAGCAACTGGACGCAGGCGCACCATCGCTGGCTGGAGGGCGTGAAGCTTGACCACCCCGTGCAGCAGATCGTGTTCCAGGAATACGTCGACACGGTCAAGGCGCTGACCCAGCGCGTCGCGTCGCTCGACCAGCACATTGAAAGCACCGCGAAGGAATCCGTGTTCTGGCCGGTGATCGAAGGCTTGATGGCCTTGCGCGGCGTGAACCTGCTGACGGCGACGACGGTGGTCGCTGAGATCGGTGACCTGAAACGGTTTGCCAGCGCCCCGCAACTGATGGCGTATCTGGGCGTGGTGCCCAGCGAGCACTCCAGCGGCAACAGCAAGTCACGCGGCGGCATTACCAAGACCGGCAACGGCCATGTGCGCCGGGTGCTGGTGGCAGCGGCCTGGACCTACCGTCACCCAGCGAGGAAGACTGCCATCTTGCAGCGGCGTGCCGAGCGCACCCCGGAAGCCATTCAGGAAATCGCCTGGAAAGCACAAACGCGCAGGTGCGCACGTTACCGGTCGTTGGAGGGCCGAGGCAAGCTGAAAGTACAAGTCTGCACGGCGATAGCACGTGAGCTGAGTGGATTTATCTGGGCCATCGGCCAAGCTTTGCCGTCACCAACCGTAAAAGCGTAAGGAGCAATCATCATGAAGAGGCAGTGTGTCGGTAGCAGAATGGGCAACGGTGGGAGAACCCTCGGAGGCGCTATGAGGCATCCGGCAACGGCATGACCCTCGATCTTAGAGCGAGGCAGCTCCCCGACGAATCGGTTGTCATGCGGTATCCAACCCGCGCATATCAGACTGATCAACCGTCGGCTCGCCGCCCGTTCTGCTGCCAACACACTGCACAATGATGAAAACTTTTTTGCCGTAACTTGACAGGTCAATACATATCAGCGCCTAGCATTGCATCGCCGAATCCGACGGCCAAATGCACAACTTATTCCAGAGCGAGTCCTAAGGCCCGGTGATATTATCTGTCTTGGCTTTCGCGTACATAAGTAGAAGTACGATTTCTTCCTCGGCTGTACGTGTGAAGTAGACGACGCAAACGCCGCCGGACTTACCAGTGCCAGCCCGCCGCCAGCGGACCTTTCGAATACCGCCAGAATTGGGCACCACGTCTCCGGCGCTGGGAAACATCGGCGATGTATGCGGCGAACTCGCCTCGCTCTTCCTCGCTCCAGTAAAGCGGCCATTGCTTCTGAAACAGGTGAGTTTCAACAACCGTAAACATGAATCAACTATACGCCCAAGGAGTATAACTGTCCCGTGAGCAGATTCATGGGGCAACACTCCGGTTCAGCGGCGGCGCGCTGACCTTTGTGCACTGGCAATTTATCCATCACCATCCGCTGCAACCGGTTAGGGCGCTTCCCGTCACGCACTGTCAGTGAGCGGTGTGATCTGTCGTCCGGTCCCACAGTGTGCCCTTCCAGTTGTTGATAAAACCGTTTTCGCCGCATTCAGGACACCACCACTCAATTCGATCTGTCTCCGGCTCGAAAGCGGTTTCGACTATTCCGGTACAGGGTTTGCGGCCTGGACGGCAACGGCACTTTACGCCTTGTTCACAGTACTGTTCCGACAGAAAGCCCGTTGCATCCGCGACGATCGTTCCCATGTACTCCGCAAGACGCTGTGCCGGACCAGGCATCGCAGCGATCGCACCGTCTTCGGTCAACCAATGTGTCAGGTCTACGACAAACGTCTTCGCCGTTCGTCTATGGCTTTTTTGATTTGGCGGCACAAATGATCTCCGAATGTTTGGAGCGCCCTAACGTCGCGCTTCAGCCGCGCGGCTTTGCTGCGTCGGCGTGGAAGCGTTTGTTAGGTTGCCGGTCGCTTTGACGAGGCGTACTCACGGAGGGCACGATTGACGGCATCGGAATCAGGGAAAAGCCTGTGGAGGTCAGGATCAATCAGGACGATATTCGTACCTTCGCGGTAGCTCTTCGCATATTTCCCACGGATTCCTGATTTGATCAGGTCTTCGGGGTATTCGTCTCTCATGGTGTCTTTGTCATTGCTCATAGGCTCTACGCTCTCGCGGTGTCATTGGTCGTGCTGAAATCAGTCGACTTCGGCCATTACGTTCAGTATAGGATACGATAAGGTGCCTGCCAATCTTTGAAATCCCAAAGATGAGATACCGATTTTCATCCAAGGAGTGATCGGGGTCGCGTACGGTTGAGGAAAGCTCATCACTAAATACTTCACATGCTTCAAAAAACGATACGTCGTGTTTGGTCTCGTTCGTTCGTGCTTTCTCAGGGTCCCATTCAAATTCCATGGCGTCGACTCTTAAGGCAACCTAACGTCATGCTCAACGGCGCGCTTCAGCGCGTCCGGTGCAGCTAAAGTTATACCCGGCGCTGCCAGATAGCCGGATTTCGGCGACCGTGAAACACCGCGAGGACAACCAATGAATCCGAGCGGACCCGGAAGTACACGGAAAATGGAAAGCGACGGGCGACCGTGCGTCGAATATCGCCGAATACAATTGGATAGCGCTCGGGTGCGGCCGCAGCCCTGGCGACTTCTTGCCCGATCTCGATGACAAATTCCTCGCCGAGGCCGGCGCGCTGCTCGTCATACCGGACGGCCGCATCCTCAAACTCGTTTTTCGCAGCATGCCGGAAGACGATGCGAAGCGTCACCGCCCCAGACGCGACCGGACTGAAGCCTTGACCTCATCCCAAGGCATCACGTCATCCGGGAACGCATCGTCGTCCACAACGCGGCGATCCAACTCGGCGCGTTGCGCGTCGGTGAGAGGAAAAGCTTTAGCGTCGGTGCAGATGGTCGCCCATATCTCCTCGACGAGCGCAAGCCGTTCATCGACGTTAAGTCGATCTATGCCCAAAGTCTTAACGGAAACACCCATGGTCACCTCCATCTAAAGCAGTAATTTAGCACGTGTGCGCGCTCGACGCCCAGACGGGTATAACGATTTGTTGAGCGGCGCCTGTCAGCGCACGGCGCTGACATCGCGTCCGCTCGAACTAAAGTTAGAGCGCGACGTGATGATGCGCGCCAATTGACTCATTGGGAAAATTCTGCGACAGCCTTCTCGTTCCACGCGATGCCTTGCCCTGGTCTGTTGGGAACGAGGAGTTGGCCATCCTTGATTTCGAAGGGCTCCGCGAGTATCGGATCAGCCCAATCTTGCCACTCCAACCAATGCGCGGTGTCGGTGACGCGCATGAGATGCGCAGCGATTTCAGGGTAGAGGTGAGTGGACATTGGAATACCAGCGGCACTCGTGATTGCGGCCGAACGCATCCATCCACTGACACCCCCAATACGCATCATGTCGGGCATGACAAAGTCGCCTGCGCCAGCGAGCACCGCCTGATACAGAAAACGAGGACCGTAGAAGTTTTCGCCAAGTTGGATCGGCGTTTTCAACTCGCGTGCCAACTGAACGTAACCCGGGATATTGTCGTAGGTGATCGGTTCTTCGAACCAATACAGGCCTTGGTCGTCGAGAGCATGACATCGCGCGAGGGCGTCGCCCAACGACAGGCCTTGGTTGAAGTCGCACATGAGCTTCACTTCGGCGCCCGCCGCGTCTCTGACCGCTGCAATGGCTGCCAAATCGTCAGCAAGCTTCTCTCGCCCCAGTCTGAGCTTCAAGCTTGTGAAACCGCCTTCAGCGACTAGCGCTGCCGCCTCGGCAGCCAGCTTGTCCGGCGGTGTCAACCACAGCCCGTTGCTGTTGTAGGCGGGGACCGGACCTACTGTCCCGCCGAGGTATACCGCGAGTGGCAAGTCGGCTGCTTTGGCCAACGCATCCCACGCCGCCATGTCGAGACCCGACAACGCAATCAGCGAAACCCCTTCACGTCCGACGAGGTGCAGCGAACCAAGGCCACGCCGATAGCCGTCAAACGGTGCGATGGCTTGTCCCTTTGCTGCTTCGGCGAGATCTTCAATGGCTGGAACGATGTAACGCGCAGCCTGCTTTAGATACGGTTCGAGGTAGCTGTGTCCCACCACACCTTCGTTGGTGTAGAGGTCAATGAGAATTAGCGGCCAGTCGTGAAACAGCCCCACCTTGGAAACAATGGGGCGCTTCAAGGGCAAGACGACTGGTCGCGCCCGGACACTCTTGATCGTGAGAGTAACTCGCTTCATGACCGGCCTCCTTTTGGCGGTGGTGCACCTCGGCAAATCTCCGGTTCAGTACGCGCCGACTCTGCTGTGCTGCGTGCTCTAACGTTCACCTTCAGCCGCCGCCGAGGAGCGAAGCGACGAGTGAACCGCAAGCGACGCTTGCGACGGTCGGTTGAAAGGCAGGGTTAGCCCGGCTCATATGCGACGGGTCTCCGGCGAAGCAATCTCGGTCGGCGCGGAGTTGTCCAGGAATTCGCGAAAGCGCTTGCTGAAGGCGAACTTACGGTCTTTCCACCACGCCTGCATACCTGGGCGGTGAAAGAACCACAAGATATTGTCCCGGTGCCCTACCCAAAAATCTTCGTCGATCATTCCTGATTGATACTGGAAGAACACATTCTCAAAGCGCCGAAAGAGACTGATGCCGAGGTAGCCAAACTGCGTGAACTCATCCTCGTTCAGAGCATTGGGATCCACCATGCCTATACGAAAGATCCTCGCAAGTTCTTTGTCACGACCGATGATGCCCGCCATTTCGGCAAGTGCGGATGTAGCAAGGTGATACGTTTGCGAGTGCGTGGCTCGCGTACTGGCCTTGATCTGAAGCGCAAGGTAGACCACGGATAGGCCGACGAATACTGCTGCAAGCATTCCCGCAATTGCAGACACTGCACCCCAGTCCATGCTGATCTCCTCTACAGGCTAACGTCTTGCTCTGCCGCGGGCCAGCGATGGCAAATGATATCGCGCGACGCTAGCGGCCCGTCGGCAGCAGCAAAGGGTTAGCTTGCAGCTTTTCATTTCCAGGCCCCCGCATCCAATGAACGTGACACGGACTGAAACACTATGATCAGCTTTTTCAGTTCTGCGACCATCTGTTTTTGAATTGCCGGGTCGTGCATCTTCTTTCCGTACTCGCCAAAGAACCGATGGGTGAGGTAGTTTCGTTTTTCGAGTACGTCTTTCATTAGGTCGATTTGCTTCTCGGTAAAATCAAAGTGCTGTTTGTACTCATTCAGCAGCGTACCAAGCGGCACGCTCTGAAACTTGTCGTAAACCTCCGTGACCTTCTCAGGGGTAAGCCCTGCCGTCTGCTTCCACTTTGGCCCCAGTAGGAGATATACGATTCGATACTCGATGTTGCAGCAGTTGTGCGCGGCTATCCCGTATAACCTGTAGAGCTCGCTGAGCTGCTCAGTCTCCTGTAGATCAGGCATGGATCAAAGTGCGTCCCAATGTTGCTCTCATCGGCTTGAACACAACTGCTCAATATCTCGAATCGACGAACACGTTATGAGCTTGTTTTTGATGGCCTCAAGGGGATGCTGTGATGGGTTCCGCTCGTCTGCGAAGATCTTTATTGCCTCCTCCAACCGTGAAGCCGGCCAATCGGCAATAGTCTTCGTCGGAATCAAACCGCCGAGCCCCAGCTTCATTATTCTGATACCAGTCTGCGCGCAGCTGATCAGCACGCGCTCGCGGCTCGCGAGTCTTAGCTGACAGTATGCGCCGGGTTTGTAGGAGATTACTTCTGCCACCGTGGTTCCCTGCAAGCTAACGTTCACGCCCACGGGCGCGCGCACGTGAAGACAATGGATAAAGTACGGCGCTCGCGCGCGCGTCCCGGTGCGGCGTGCTGTTAGGTTGCGGTTTTTCTGGCATGGAGATCTGCCTGCATCTGACGCAGGATTTGACGAAGGCCCACCGCAATCAATATGAACTTCGACTTGGGATCGTGTTCCGCCAGTTTGGCACTGGGTTGGCCTAGATCGGTGCGAGTTTTCTCATTGGCGCGCTCCATCATCGCGCGATCGCTCTCTGAGAACGACTTGAACCACTTGTCGACCATTGCCTCCGTGATCTTAGGGCCTGTACACATTCAATGAGTTTTGGTACCTTCCGGCATTTTGACGGGAGCCGGAAGCGATGCCCAGAAAGCTACTGCGGGACGACCAGTGGGAACGGATCAAGGATTTGCTGCCGGGT
>Ga0105053_10001110_pt1 | contig 43032 bp, 48 predicted proteins | sample BON01_FD_78093 | JGI IMG/M metagenome (GOLD analysis project Ga0105053, IMG submission 78093) | Freshwater microbial communities from Lake Bonney liftoff mats and glacier meltwater in Antarctica - BON-01 | ecosystem: Environmental > Aquatic > Freshwater > Ice > Glacier meltwater | place: Lake... | reverse complement strand
TTTTTTGGCCAACGACCCAGCGATTCCTCGTGCATGTGGCGCGGTCGCAGGGCCCGGGTAATCACGCCGTATTTAGGCGAAAAAAGGTACGCAAGGATGAATGCTGCCCCCAGCACCATGACAATTGCCGGGCCGGACGGGATGTTTGCCCAGTAGGACACAATGAGTCCAGTCACGGCTCCGGCCACTCCCAACGCGGCTCCTCCCCACGATAGGTATTGGTAACTGTCCGAGAGCAAATACATGGTTGCTGCGGGCAAGATAAGCAGGCCCAGCGAGAGCAAGACACCCACTGCCTGGAGCGATGACAACATTGCTAGCACGATCATCAAAATCAGCGCTGCAAGGAGAGCGGTGACAGGGATGCCCTGGGTGCGAGCCACCGATCCTTCAAATAAAGCCACTAAGAGCGGCCGGTGCAGAATCATGAGCGAAAGCAAAATCACCACGCTGATGCCAAAGCTTGTCCAAAGATCTGAATCCGCAACGCCGAGAATATTTCCGAAAAGGAAAGCGTCGAGGTCCACTCGCACCCGCGCGTAACGGATCAGGACAATCCCGATGGCAAACGCGACGATGTAAAGCGATGCAATCGCGGTTTCGTCTTTGATGCGTGAGCTCCTCGCAATCATTTGCCCTCCCACGGCAACGATCGCTGCCGCAATGAGCCCGCCCACCATCAGCCCCGCAGGCGATAGGCCGACAAAGATAGCTGCAACTGCCAGTCCTGGAAGCAGGGAATGCGAAAGCGCGTCTGCCATGAGGGCAAGCCGTCTCAACACCACGAATGCTCCGAGAAAGCCATTGGTGAATCCGATGAGCACGCATACGACAAATGCGCGCTGCATGAATTCATAGCCGAAGGGTTCGAGTAGCCAGTTCATTGGGTTTTTCGTCGTCGATCAGTGCTCGTGCGAACCACTAAAAACGCGGGTTTCGAAGGCACGATCAATATTTTCTTTGGTGAATGCGCTATCTGTCGCGCCCGCAGCCACGAGCTCGCCATTGAGGATGACAACCTCATCAAACAGCTCGGGAACGTCAGATAATTGGTGGTGCGAGGCGATGATCAATTTTCCATCGTCACGCAACCGATGCAGCACTTGCATTAATGCAGTGCGGGCATTTTGGTCGAGGCCCGTCGTGGGCTCGTCCAACAAATAAATGTCAGATTGTTGCGCCCAGGCCCTCGCCAAAAAGGCGCGCTGTTGCTGTCCCCCGGACAGCGCACTGATCTGACGGGACGCATAGTCGCTCAGGTCCATGAGCTCCAAAGCACGGTCAACGATCTCCCGATCTGCGGTGGCAAAGGGTTTCCACAGTCCCAGCGCCGGATAGCGTCCCATTTCGACTAATCCCTGGACGGTGATCGGAAAATCCCAGTCCACGGCCTCGCGCTGGGGGACATAAGCGATGGATTTTCCCGGTCGGTGTGCGCCCACCACGCTGTGCCCTTTGAAGGCAATGCCTCCCGTTTCGATGGGAAGGAGGCCTGCGATGGCTTTCAGAAGGGTGGTTTTTCCCGCGCCATTCGGTCCGAGCAATCCCACGCACGAAGTGCATGGCAATGTCAGCGTGAGGTGATGGATGGCTGGAATCCGATTAAAAGAAACCGTGAGGTCCGAAATCGCAAGATGATGGCTCACTCGGTTGCACCTCCGGGGATCGTAATAACATCCGCAACTTGTGGATCGCCCCACAGCGTTGTGTCGGAAATAATAGCCTCGCTTCGTGAGACCCGCACGCGGAGTGCATTTGCGCGTGGAGCGTCAGCGTGCCAATCGGCTCTTATGACAAGGTCATGGCCTGCTGCTGATGCAGCGATTTTTACCCGCACCGGTTTGGCAAACGTGTCCGAAGTCAGATCTGCAAGCAGCGTGCCAGTCGATTCTATGCGCACCGAGTCCGGGGCCAGCGGGGAGTCGAGTTCGATTACGAATTCCTCGGCTGCGGCGGCTAACACGGGTGGCCGCACATCATCCTCATCATCGTTGTAGCGCGCGGATGTTAAGTAGAAAACCACGCCTCCCATGCCAATGAGCGCGAGCGTCACCAGAATCAAACGCAGGATGGGATTACCTCTCATGATGAACGGCGAAGCTCCCCGCAGCTACTGTAAGCCGTCAACCAAGGTAGTCGTATTATGCCGCATCATGCTTTCGTAGGTCGCGGCTTCGGTGGCTCCCAAGCCGTCCGCGTAAAGTATCCCGCCCATTTTAGCTCCGGTTTCCCGGGTGATTTCGGTAAGGATTTTCGGGTTCTCAATGTTCTCTGCAAAGACTGCACGCACGTTCGTTTTCTTGATCAAATCAATCAGCTCCCGCACTTGCTTGGACGACGGTTGCGCACTGGTCGAGATTCCCTGCACGGGCTTGACGGTAAAAGAATAATCCCGCGCGAAATATCCGAGCGCATCGTGTGACGTCACCATCACCCTGCGGTCGCGAGGCAGCTTGGCGACCTCCAACTTGATCCACTTGGCAAGTGCATCGAGTTTCTTTTGGTAGGTTTTTGCGTTTGCCTCATACGTCGACTTGCGCTCCGGATCGGCTTTGATAAAGGCATCGCGGATGGTATTCGTTGCGGTCTTGGCGTTAGCGACGCTATGCCACCAATGGGGATCTGCCATTTTCCCGTCAGCGCCCGCAACTCCATGGGAATGGCTGTGCCCGTGCTCGTGGGCATGATCATCGTGCGGTGCCTCCACCATCAAGGGGGAGATGGCGTCTCCTACAATTACCAACTCAGGCCCGTCCGCCAGACTGCGGCTGAGCTTCGGCAAATAGGGTTCAAACCCCATGCCGCTGGCGAGGACAACCTTGGCGTCGATCATCTTTTTGACATCACGCACTGTCGGTTCAAATCCATGGGGATCGACCCCGGGTTGGATGATGTTTGTAATCTCGACGGCGTCACCGCCGACGTTCTGGGCAATATCCGTGAGCACCGTGCCGAGCGTCGCAACGGTCAACTTATCCGCAGCGTGGGCTGCTGCCGGATAGAATAGCGCACCAGCTAAGAGAATGAAAATAGTTCGACGGATCATGAGTTTGTAACAGTTCACTCAGATGGTATGCCCTTCCGATTATGATAATGCAATCGCAAATGGCGAATGAAGGCTAAACTCGTAATCAGAAATTTGACCTTGCACAGACGAGCGGGTTGAAAAGATTTCCGGTTTTCGTGGGATTCGGATTAATTGGACGTGCATATGAATCACAACTTCGATTTCGACCCCTCCAAATTTCGTTCTGAATCCGACAGCATGGGAGACATTCCCGTGCCGCATGACAGATATTACGGCGCTCAGACGGCCCGTTCGTTGATTTACTTTGATATCGGCAATGACGTCAAACCGAAGGAGTTGATCAAAGCGTTGGGAACACTCAAGAAGGCGTGTGCTCTTGCAAACAAGGACCTTGGTAAGCTTCCGGGCGAGAAGTCCGACCTCATCGTGCAGGCAGCGGATGAGGTGATTGCTGGAAAGTTGAACGACCATTTTCCGCTTCGCATCTGGCAGACGGGCAGTGGGACCCAAAGCAACATGAATGCGAACGAAGTGATCTCCAACCGCGCCATTGAGATTGCTGGTGGAGTGATGGGTTCGAAGCAGCCAGTGCATCCCAACGACCATGTGAACATGTCGCAGTCGTCGAACGACACATTTCCGACGGCGATGAGCATCGCCGCTGCTGCTGTCGTAGTTGAGAACCTTTTTCCGGCGGTCAAGGAACTCCGGGACACCTTAAACGCGAAAGCGGAGGCGTATGCCTCGGTCGTCAAGATTGGCCGCACGCACCTGCAGGACGCGACGCCACTCACGCTAGGGCAGGAAATTTCCGGCTGGGTGACGCTGCTTGATAATTCGCTTCGTGACATCGCAAAAACACTGCCTGGCCTTTACGACTTGGCGATTGGTGGCACCGCGGTGGGCACCGGCCTCAATGCCCATCCTGAGTTTGGGGACCGGGCTGCGGCCTACATTGCCGATCTCACCGGACTTCCGTTTGTCTCTGCCGCGAACAAATTTGCTGCGCTGTCGGGACATAACGAATTTGTATTTGCCAGCGGTGCTCTCAAGGCGCTCGCCTGCGCGCTGATGAAGATCGCAAATGATGTGCGCTGGCTCGCCTCCGGTCCTCGCTGTGGCCTCGGAGAAATCACAATTCCCGAAAATGAACCCGGCTCATCGATCATGCCCGGCAAGGTGAACCCGACTCAAAGCGAAGCGATCACTATGATTGCTGTCCAAGTGATGGGAAATGACGCGGCGATCGGAATTGCCGCTTCGCAGGGGAATTTTGAGCTCAATGTGTTTAAACCGGTCATCGTGCATAATTTCCTGCATTCAGTTCGTCTCATGACCGATGGTTGCCGGTCCTTCACGGCGCATTGTGCCGTGGGAATCGAACCGAATTTGGAGCGCATTGATGAGAACGTGAAAAATTCGCTGATGCTCGTAACCGCGTTGAATCCGCACATCGGCTACGACAAATCCGCGCAGATTGCCAAGAAGGCGCATAAGGACAAATCCAGTCTGAAGGAAGCTGCCGTCGCCCTTGGATTTCTCACGCCGGAGCAGTTTGATCAATGGGTGATTGCGAAAGAAATGACGCACGCTTGAGGCTCGGGTCGCAACAGAAGCTCGCGGAGGTGTCTGAATGAAAAAAACAATCCACGAAGGACAGATCGTTGACTTGGACGCGCGATGCATCTTTCCAGGGATCGTGACGGTTGAAGACGGGCGGGTTTCCGAAATCACCCGTTCCGAAGCGGTGGTGGAAGAGACGTTCTTGTTACCAGGTTTCGTTGACGCTCACGTCCACATCGAGAGTTCCATGCTGCCCCCGGCGGAGTTTGGAAGAATCGTGGTGCGCCATGGCACGGTCGCGACGGTGAGTGATCCGCATGAAATCGCGAATGTCCTCGGCGTAGCGGGAGTGGATTTCATGATCGAAAGCGCGCGGGATTCACCAATAAAAACGCTGTTCGGTGCGCCATCGTGTGTGCCAGCGACGGCATTTGAAACTGCGGGCGCGCGGCTCGACTCCGATGCCGTAGCCGAACTGCTTGAGCGTCCTGAGATCGGCTATCTCAGCGAGGTGATGAACTACCCTGGTGTGTTGCACGGGGATCCCGAGGTCATGCGGAAAATTGCTTCTGCCAAAGCCGCAGGGAAACCCATCGACGGTCACGCGCCCGGCTTACGTGGGTCGAATGCTAAACAATACGCAGCCGCCGGAATCACGACCGACCACGAATGTTTTACGCTCGTTGAAGCACTCGATAAATTGGAAGCAGGCATGAGAATCAGCATTCGCGAAGGCTCTGCTGCACGGAATTTTGAAGCGCTTGAATCGTTGCTCCAATCCCATCCGGAAAGATGCATGCTCTGCACCGACGATATGCATCCAAATGCCCTCGTTCATGGTCACATTAATCTGCTGGTCCGCCGGGCAATCGCGGGTGGAGCAGATGTGTTTGACGTGCTGCGATGTGCTGCGACGCATCCCGTGGAGCACTACCAAATGAATGTCGGGCTCTTGCGGGTGGCTGATCCGGCGGATTTCATCCGTGTCAAAGATCTGACGGATTTCGAGGTAATCGAAACATGGATTGACGGAAATTTAGTTGCCGAGAACGGCGTTTCATTGACGGAGTTCCAGCCGGGATCCACTCCGAATCGTTTCGACACACACGAAGTGACCGCCGCAGAGGTTGCCATCCGCGCGAATGGCAATAGCGTCACGGTGCGCGTCATTGAAGCCGAAGATGGCCAGCTCATTACTGGTGCTTCCACTCAGGAATTGCCGTGCGACTCTGGGTATGTGCAATCATTGCCGGTTCTCGATATCCTAAAAATCGCGGTGGTTAACCGCTACTACCCGGCTCCCGTTTCCGTTGCTTTTATCCGGGGCTTCGGATTGACGCGAGGTGCCATTGCATCGTCGGTTTCCCACGATTGCCATAACATCGTTGCTGTAGGCGTTGACGACGAATCGCTGGCTGGGGCAATAAATGCGGTGATTCAAACCCGTGGCGGTGTGTGTGCGTGGGGCGGTGCTGGCGAGACGGCACTCCTTGCGCTAGAAATTGCCGGGCTCATGTCCTCGCTGGATGGCGATACCGTAGCTAACCGATATCAGGAAGTTACAACGCTGGCGCGGAACTTCGGAAGCCCGCTCCGGGACCCATTTATGACGCTATCGTTTATGGCATTGCTCGTAATTCCTGACCTGAAACTCAGCGATCGCGGGCTATTTTCGGGATCAGAATTCGCATTTTCCTCGCTCTTTGTCTGAGCCGGAGTCCGTGTCCGTACGAACCTCTCCCCGCGTTCGCCATGCTGAGAATGACTCATGCGAAATCAAGGAGCTGCATCGCGGCCTCTAGTATGGCCCCGGGGGAGGCGTTTGACGTCACGTCCAAGACAGGGAAATCAGTTTGGTGACGGAACCACGTCAATTGACGTTTCGAATACTGACGCGTGGCGATACACATCTTCTCTCGACACATCGCTTCCGAGATTTCGCCTGCAATCAGAGCCCGAATATCGCGGAAGCCGATGGCACGGGATGCAGTGACACTAGCATCGGAAACCCTGCAGACTTCATCGACAACGTCAGTTGCGAACATGTTATCCACGCTGGCTGTAATCCGACCGTGAAGGTCATCGCGCTCGCGAGTCAAAAAAACCCCCCGCGCGGCGGGTGTCGTTCGCCCGCGGAAGTGTGCCAGCGGGTGTCCGCTCGTCTCACAGATTTCGATCGCACGCTCAACGCGGCGGCGGTTTTGCAAGTCCACGATGCCGGGGGCGTCTGGATCCACAGCTCGCAAACGTTCGATCAACTCCGAAAGCGTGCATTCAAGTAGGGTCCCTCGAAGTTCCGGATCGGCGGGTGGCGTGGCTGAGAGTCCGGCGGTCAGCGCCCGAACGTAGAGCCCGGTGCCGCCAACGACCAACGGAATTCGACCCCGACGTTGGATATCTTCCACCGCAGCAGATGCAATCCGGTGGTATTCTGCCACATCAAACGCCTCTGTGGCAGAAATGCAACCAACCACGTGATGCTTTACGCGGTGGCGCAGCTCCGCTGAGGGTTGTGCGGTAAGTATGTCCAAGCCTGAATAGACCTGGAAAGCGTCAGCGCCGACGATTTCGGCACCGAGAGCCCGCGCGAGATCGCAGGCGAGGGCGGATTTCCCTACGCCTGTCGGACCGACCAGATAGATCGGTCCGACAGGTTTCGAGAAAGCTTTATTGTTTCTGTTCAGTATCTTCTGGCCGCTGGGACGCTTCTACCGCTTCGACTGCTTCGACTGCTTCGACTGCTTCGACTGCTTCGACCTCTACAGGCGAAGGTGCCTCTTCGGCTTCGCTGGAGGCGGCCGAACGGTCATCGCGGCGATCTGAGGCTTTTGCACCGCTGACTACCAGCTTGCGGCCCATATATTCTTTGTCATGGAGCTCGGCGACGGCGCGCTGGGCTTCTTCGATCGATTGAAGTTGGACAAATCCAAACCCCTTGGAACGTTGTGTCTGACGGTTTGAGACGATTTCCGCATTTTGAACGATTCCTACACCACTAAACAGCTCGACAAGGTCACTTTCCGTAGCATCAAACGAAAGATTGCCCACGTAGACCCGGGGTGTGGTGACTTCGACAGACTCCGGCTTGCGGATTCCGGTGCGGGGTTCGCGTGGCTTGCGCTCACGTTGTGGTCTTTCGGTAGTGTCCGCGGATGCCGCTGAAGATTGAGGCCGAGATTGACGGATTACAGGAGCCTCGCGCCGGGCTGGAGCCTCGGTGGATTTGCGGGTCACGAACGCGACCACTTTTTCCCAGAGCGAGAGCTTCTTCGGCTCTTTCCGTGGTGGACGTGGTGTGCTGATGGCTCCGGACTTGTGGGAGCCGCCCTTGGATTCATTGTCGGAGCGGCGGCGTGGCCGACGGCCTCCGCGGGATGAAGAGGGGTGGCGTGATGAGTCGTCTGTGTAATTGGTTGACATGGATTAAGTAACTGGTTTTTAGGCGGTTGTGCGGGAGGGGTTGCGTGAGACCGTTTGTAGAACTTGGACTTCGCTGCCTGCCGCGGGAAAACCGCGATGTTTTTGGTGTGTGGTGTGGGATATGAAACGTTCCGGACCCAAGGTTCCAAAACCAAATCATACACATATATCAGATCAGACAAATGACTTCCCAATCGCAAAAAAGCCACGCCCATCTACATTCTTCGGAAATGGACTGACGGGAGAGTTGCGGGAGTTGGGGTCGTGAAATGCACGGATCTAAAACACCACTATCGCAAGTGAGTATCCTGCGAAACAGAAAAAGATCAAGCATTCATATATTGACGGTAACTTTTGCCCAATCCTGGGGTTATCTTAATACTATGACAGACACCACCCGACTAAAGCTCCTCGGAGCGGCACTTTTTATTTTTGGCGGCTTCTGGCTATGGAGCTGGATCTCCGGTTGGGGGCTGGTAACCGTGCGCGCGTACGACGACACGTTCGCCAGCATCCAACGATCAATCGAGCGGCAGGGAGCAATTAAGATTGTCAGTAATGTGCCGCCGGAGACGAAATTAGCCATGGAAGTGGAGAGGGTGCGCCCTGGGGAGGCCGTGGAGGTACTTGCCGCTCGGGTCGATGGGCGTTGGTCGGTCACGTTTGTCGCGGGTCCTTCGAAAAACGATATTCAAGCAGGGATTGCTGCGATTGTTTCCCCGGACGGAGACAACGCCTTTCGTCAATTCCGGGCTGGTGGTGGTGGTTTTAGTCCTGTTGATATCACTCCTGACGTGCGGAGGATTCGCTGGACTGTCTCGCCCATGGAGGAACAAACATTTGGTGGATATCTAGATCAGTTCGTTCAGAAAACGGGAGCAGCAGTGGTAATTCCGTCCGCATGGGACCCTCCACAGTCTAAACCGCCGAAAGGTGGTGAAGCGGCTAAGGCGCTTCGTGGCATGGTCACCGACGCCGGGGGGCGCGTTGAGGAGGTTTTTGCAATTGTTGTTAGACCTGAGCGGGAGGGTGGCAACCGTGGCGACTGGGGTAGTGATGGAGCATGGGGCGGCGGACGCCCTGACGTGCCTGCGACTGGCGGAGGTGGTGCTTCGTCGGGTTCTGAGAGAGACCGGCCTCGTGACCCGCGAAGTCAGTCCAATCCGGAATGGGTGCAGGAGCGCGTTGTCGCCCAAATTAATCAACTGCCTGCCGCCGAGCGTGAGGTTGCAAAAAAAGATTATGAAGAGATGCGCGCCTTTTTTGCAGAAATGCGCGCGCTCCCGCCTGATGAACGCCGTGCGGCGATCGAACAACGAATGAATGATCCGGTTGTCCAGGAACGGATGTTGGAGCGGGAACTTCGCCGGGATCTGAATCGTGGCCCTGACAAACGCGCCGCTCGATACCGATCTTACCTGGCTCGTAAGGAGACTCGACGCAATGCACCGTGATTCCTCTTTAAATATCGTGCTCCGCAACAGATCCGGATTCACGCTCATCGAGCTGCTCGTCGTCATCACGATCATCGGCATATTGGCCAGCCTCGCAATGCCTGCGTTAGGAAAAATGCGCGAGCGGGCGGAATCCACGAAATGCGCTGGAAATCTCCGCAATATAGGTATTGCCGTGCTCGCGTATGTGGCCGACAACGACAACCGATTTCCGATTATTGAATCCGATCCGAGCAATCCGGTTTATCCACCAGAAGAAGAGGCGGGAACCATCCTTGCAGTATTAGGGGAATATGGGATCGACGAGCAGTCTCTGAAGTGTCCGTCGGACCTCCGAAAATTCAATAACTTTACGACTCGTGGATCCAGCTACGAATGGCGTCCCTATCTGGATGACGAGCTGGCGAGCGGTCCGGTCATTTTTACCCGCAGGGGAGAACGCTATCCGAAGTTGTCACAGATTCGCCTTATAATGGATTTTGAGGGTGTGCATCGAGGTCGCGCGAATCGGCTCTTTGCTGATGGACGGGTGCAGACAAAATAAAAATCAAGCACCCTGCGCGATCACAGATTCGACGTATTCCTTCACTGCGTCCTCCCAAGCCCGTGGTCGGATGCCAGTCACAGATGTGAATTTCTCACACGTCATCACGGTATTTACGGGTCTACGGGCGACAAACGCGGAGATGTCGGCCATCCGAATCGGTGCGACCGACGTCGTTTTTAGGTCCATTCCGGCGGCCGCTGCGCACTGGAGCGCGTGTTCACCGTAGTCGCGCCAGGTGCATCCGCCGGCATTGCACAAATGGTAGATGCCGCCGGGTGCTCTGTTTTCAATGAGAGCAAAAAGCCAATCGGCGACATCGCTTGTGTAGGTTGGGTTCGACCACTTATCTGCAACTGCCGCGGCGTCGGACTTGGTGCTTGCCGTCTTTAGGATCGCGTCAATGAAGCTCGGTTTCTCTGGCCCAAAGACCCACGAGACGCGGGCGATGATTGCGTCGGGTGCGGTTTCCTGAACGGCGGTGTCCCCGGCTGCTTTGGACTGACCGTAAATACTGAGTGGTGACGGCAAATCATCCTCGGTGTAAGGCCCGGCTTTTGTACCGTCAAAAACGTAGTCGGTGCTGATGTGGATCAGGCGGCTTCCTGACGCTTGGCATTGAGCGGCAATTTTGCGTGGAGCAGTTTCGTTCGCCGCGAAGGCGGTCTCGGGATCGATCTCGCATGCATCGACGTTGGTGCTGGCTGCGCAGTTGACTACCCAATCAAATGGGCCTTGTTCAAAACATGCGCGGATTGTTTCAGGGCGCAGCAAATCTAGCTCCGGGCGCGCGAAGCCAACAACATCATGGCTGCCGGACCATCTATTTTTTAATGCGGAACCCAGTCGGCCTCTACTTCCAAAGATCGCGATACGATAGACACTCATACTTGAAGCAGCCGCTACGGCAGGAGCCTCCCCCGGTAACGCAGATACCAATGAACAACCTCCTGGATGCCCTCTTGAGGACGAACGATGGGATGCCACTCAAGCTCCGTGCGAAGCTTTGAGGAATCTTCCCCTGCGGGAGGAAAAGGATGGAGTGCGTCGTCGGATGAGGCCAGTTGGCGCTTGAGCACGGACACGATCCAGCCCTCCACAACCTCATCGGGTAGACGCGAATCAGGACCTGCGATATACATCGCACCAGGTGTGCCCTCAAGCATGGTGCTCATGATTGCCGCGCAGAGGTCGTTCACATGCAGCCAGTCGCGGAACCTCCCATCGACTTGATCGCCGACCGGTGAGATACCCTCCATGAGGCGCCGGATCCATGTCGGAAGGCGCTCCAGCGCCCATTGGTTTTCGCCGAACGCGGAATCACACCGCACCACAAGACGTTCCACTTCATCTGTCGAGTGGTTCTCGAGAAGCAAATCGTCCGCGCCGCTAAGAGCAGATCCCGCGACATGCACAAAACGTTTCACCCGGTGCCGCGTAGCTGCGGCTATGAGATCGGCGGTTGCAGGCAAACTGGTCTCGGATGCAAAATGAATGACTGCAAAATACCGATGTCGCGACAAGATGTCATTCATCGCCGCTGCATCGGTCACGTCGCGGGAAAAAAACTCATAGCGTTCCCCATAAGTTTCCGGAACCTCGTGAAGGTTTTGGTGGTTGCCCGGATGCAATTCTGCGTCCACGTTGGTGACAAATTCTGCATGATAGTGCCCAAGGACATACCGGATAAAATTGCACCCAAGGAAGCCGTAGCCTCCGATGACAAGAAGTCTCATGCGGGTGGTTCTATCAGATTCGCAGGCTCGGCGGCAACGCCCAACGTCAGTATTTGGTATCAGTATCAGCGTTGTGGGGGTTGCTGCTGGCGGCTCGGATTTGTCCACGTGTCGGAGCCGGATATGCAACAAATATTACGTTTTCATGGGACGTCTGAGTGGGAATTTATCGAGCAAATGACGCGCGTGCGCTTCCAACGCGACGGCCTTGCATTGATCAAAAAATCCAACGGGGAAGGCATTTTTTTCGATGGCATCACATGCACTGTTCAGGCTGTAAAACCGGACCACTGCCGTGGGTTCCCAAATGCGTGGAATTTTCCCGGTTGGCGCGATGTGTGCGAGGGAATCGCTATCCCGGTATCGACCGCGCCGAAAATTGCCTCCGTGACATGAAATATCCCATGAATTTTCCTCGCTGTGTTGCAACTGTTTTGACCGTAAGCCTCATGGGCATGTTAGCCGGCTGCGCTTCACGGTCTGTGACGACTCCTGTCTCTATTGATCCGTGCGTGTTGACCCTCGCGGCGGCGATGCAGACCCGACTCGGCATCGCGGACCAAGTGGCGTGGTCGAAATATCAAATCAGCGTGCCAATCCTCGACCCAGAACGTGAGCAGCAGGTGATTGCACGGGCCGTGTCGGCTGCAGGCCGTGCGGGACTCGACCCTGCAATGGCCGAGCGGTTTTTTTCCGCGCAGGTCTTGGCATCGCGGACCCGACAAGAGGAACTCACCCGAATATGGTCGCGCGGCGGCACGCTGCCGTCTTTTGGGCCTGTGGATCTGAAAGACGAGATTCGTCCGGTTTTAGATCAGATGATGACCGAGTTGATCGCTGACTTAAAAAGTTTTCCGGATTCTGCTCCCGCGCGAGGGGCGTTGGCAGCCCAACTTTCGGCGGCAGGCTACTCGCGCCGGGTGGTGGCAGCGGCGATGGATTTCTAAGCTGCTACTCGGCAACCTCGCTTGAGGACGTGACCGGCGTAATCGGAATCAAAAGGTCGGCGACGACCGGACGGTGGTCGCTCGCAAGCGGGGACGATGGGAATGCCTCGCATCGCACGATTTCTGCGCCTTTAACAAAAATGTGATCGAAGCTCGCTGGTGGATAGGGTGAAAATTTTGGGTCCATTTGAGGCTGGCTTGGTAGTGTGGTGCGTTCCGCCACGGGGATTTTCTCCCATGCCCATGTAAATCCAGCCTTTTGGAGGTCGCGAAGCGTGCGTTCGCTGCCAAACCGGGGGTCATCCAACGACGTATTAAAATCTCCCGCGAGGACGACAGCGACGTTCTTGTAAGCTTTGGCATAAATCTCCTCCATCTTTTCAGCATGTGCTAACAACTGTCGCGAGGATGCCTCGCGGGCCGGAACGTTTTGTTGCATCTCACCCCGGTTGCTTTTGAAGTGGACGCCGTAAACGAGGACAATGCTGTCTGAACCCATGGGGTATGCAGCAAACGAAAACCCTCTCGGAATCGTAATGCCCGAGCGCTGCTGCCAGGATTCCGACCAAGCGCTCACGGGCTTCAATCGGGAGGTGAGGGCCACTTGCTGCGTTCCTATTGTTCCATCATTCAAGAGAAAGCGGGAGCAGATATCGATATTCATCCCTTCCAGCGTGGCAATCGCAACCTTCGCCGCATCTTCATTCCGGATCTCTCCCATTCCTAAAATGTCGGGTGAAATTTCTTTCACCACCTTTTGCACCAACGGTGCATGGTCCTTTTCTTCCCAATGCGTTGCGTCCGGTCTTTTGCCCGGAAACCATTGGATATTCCAGAATGCAATCCGTAACGGCGCAACTCCCGGATCTGCGAACGCTGCGTGAATCGGGAGGCATCCCAATAGCAACAGCGCCGAGAAACCGCACAAAATCATCCCCGACAAGTATGCTCGATTAACCACCCTGAACACGGCATCGCAGCAGGATGTGGATTGGTCAACCGGAATCAAAAGAATCACGCCACTGCTATGCCCGCAGAAGAAGGTAAAGTTTTTCGATCCGACTCAATCGGTAGCGGGTATGTAGGACCGACTTGCCGCCATCGGAAATCTTTCGCAGGAGGCGGGCATAGATGTTTTTCATTAAATCGGATGGCCGGAGTGCTTGGGGCCACGGGGTGGGGCGGATTTTTTCGGCTGCAATATAATATCCTTGGGCCCGGTCGATCTGGAATTCGATCAGATCCCGGAATGCGGACGAATCCCGGCGGGTGAGTATGTCCTCTCGTGAAACTCCGAAGCGCGCAAGGTCTTCCAGCGGTAAATAAATCCGGCTGTTTTCCGAATCTTCTCCGACGTCCCGGATGATATTCGTGAGCTGCAGCGCAATCCCGAGATGCTCCGCATACTCCACACCCGCCGGTGCAGGAATCCCAAAGATGCGGATGCTCACCAGGCCCACGGCGGATGCCACCCGCCAGCAGTATCCGCGCAGATCAGCGAACGTCTGAAAATCCCGCGGCTCCAAATCCTGAAGAACCCCATCCACGATCGCTACAAGGTGATCGCGGTCCACGCCGTGATTCGTGATCACTGCGTCCAGTATGGGAGGCAGCTTCGCGGCATTGGGTTCCTCACAGATTGTGGATCGCCAGCCTTGGAGTGCATTGAGGCGCTCGCACAAGGGGATGCCGGGCACATCTGCGATGTCATCCACGAGCCGACAGAAGTCATAAAATACCAGCGCATCACGGCGACGATCGGGAGGGAGCGTGCGCAGAGCGAATGCCAGATTGGAATCCCGACGTCCGGAGCTTGAAGGAGAGCGAAGCGCGTTGGGAACCAACGCGTCCGGAGCATTTAGCGGAACAGACGAATTTCTCATGTGACTGAAAAAACCGGGGGCCTCCTGTCGGACGAAAGGCGTCTGTAGAGGCACACCCAGGCGGCCAGGAGCCATCCCGAAAGAATCGCGCTTGCAGCACCTGCAACCATGTTCACACCCAGGATGAGTGAGTCGCCTTGTATCCTCATCAGCATCTCATCGGTCAGAAGCCCCAGGATGAAAAAACAAACCCACGCGCCCCCGAGAAAAAACGCGGAAGCGCCCGATTTTTCCCGTAGCACGCGTGCGCTAGCGGCGATTGCCCCCCGAAGCGAATCGTTATGAAAAACCAACACCGCCTGCACCGGAAATAACGCCAGCAAAATCCCGAGATACATGAAGCTTCCTACGGATGGGAGCTCAAGCAAAGCCGGCGCGACTACCAGCGTCAGCGCCAGAGCCGTCGTCACGAGAGTCCATTTTAACACGTAGCGCATCCGCCTCGCAGCAAGAATATGCATCCGCATCCGGTCGGCATTGATTCCCCGGATCCACGCAAATGCCGTGAGCATCAAATACACCGTCAAATACGAGCCGACAAATATTTCGAAGATCACCGCAAGCACATTGATGGCAGTGGCACCAGCCACGACTGCCTCACCCTCCATGGGCAGCCAGCCAATGCACTCCGGTAGAAAAAGATAAACGAAGGGTTTTAATACGCCTGCAAGTGCGGAAAACGAAAGGATCGCTATCACCAGCACTCCGGTCCTCGGGAATCCGCGTTTGGCCGTTCGGACCAACTGCGACACGACGTTACGATGAAATAGAAGCGCCCAAACCACAAGCACGGCAGAGAGAGGGAAGGGGATGATTAAGTCGTTCCCCAGTGCCGCAGTGCGCTCCAATGCTCCCGCGGCTGCCGGTATCCAGTCATCACTCACCGCTGCGGATGAAATCCAATTTCCCTCGAGGATCCATTTGCCTGACCACTCCCCGATCCGCCAGACGATCATCGCCTCCGCGATCCACTGGAAAATCCCATAGGCCAGAGCGAATTGAACTGGGATCTTCCAGAGCGCGGGAAACCGGGAAGTGCAGCGCAGACCATCGATGAGCGCCTGTCGGACGATTGGATGGATCACCCAAAGGCAAATTCCGAGACCGCCGATGGCTGCAAATACAATGACATGCTGTCCGAGTTCCACGTGCGCGTTGTCTCACAGACTGCGAAAAATTGCACGCATTGTGAAAATGCACCGCACGCGCCCCATGCCGCCGCCCGAGCGAGCTATCCCTCGGTTTCGTTGATGGCTGTCACGGTGCCATCGGAAAACGTGATCGTCAGGCTGCCCACCGGCGTTTTAACCCAGGTGGTAGCAATGGCAGGGAATCCGTCCCGGCCGATGTATGTGGTTTGGTGAGGAACACTTTGGTAGCGGATGTATTCCCAGACTTGCTCGGTCTTTTCGGCATTCGTCTTTTTTGATCGTTTATTTGGTCTGCCGATGGCCCGCTCCACCTCTTCGGGAACCATTCCGAGTGCCACCTCGTTGCGGGCGATCAGGCCTTCGACGTCCCGCCGACGTTCATCGCTATTACGAAGCGATTCGAGGAAATCCTCAGGCAACGGCGCGAGGTATTCGGGAGAGACCCAGGCGAGGATCTGGCCCTGCTGCGCCCGGCCACGCACGCGGAATAGCGAATCGCCGACAGCCTGAAGTTCGACCTCCTGACCCTCCCGCAGCGTACCTGCATAGCGTGCGCCGGTTGATTCAAACGACGTCGGTGCGGGAGCCAATACCCTTAACCGAATCGGCTTGAGGTCAAAGTCAGCCAGATAAATGACGCCCGGATCCCTAACTACGGGAGCCTGAGCGCCCGCAGCCGGAGCCGTGAGGCTGATTCCAAGCGCGATGAGAATCAGGAATTTCATGCAAGCAATATGACAGAGATTTAGCTAAGATGCCATTGCGATGCGGTAATAATGCCGATCAAAACATCTTAAAACCATGAATGATTTTCAGGAATTCGTAACCTCCGGGTCACAAAAGATTACGCCGGGCCAGATTGCCAGATTCGAGAACGAACTCCCGCTGGTATTGGCAAAACTCAACGAGGTCGATCCGCCGGCCCAGCCACACATCCGGAGTCACGCGCAATTTCTTGTCCAGTTTGTGGAAGATTGTCTGGACGCAAAATACCAACCCGACGATGTCGGAGCTTTAGCCGAGGCTATTTTTGGGCTGATGTATTTGCACAAGGGCGTCGATATCATCCCGGATATAATCCCGGATATCGGGTATTCCGATGATTCAGCAGTGCTCCGTACCGTGCTAGCCGGGCATGTCGAAGAATTCACGCGATTTGGCGAGACGACAGGGATTCCCTTCTCGTCGCTCTCGATCAAAGCATAACCCCGAACATCCCAAAGGTATGAAAGGTTCACGCATTTTTCTTGTCGTCTTTACGTTTGCGTTGGCAGCCTGCGAACCACCCAAGCCGGTCGTCGTGACCGCTACTCCTGCGTCGACCCCCGAAGCCCCAAAGTTGGAGGCGGCTCCGGAAGAGGAATCGATCGCGGTGGATGAAGTGGTCGGCTCCGTGGAAGCACAGGAGGAAGTAAACATGGACTCTGCAAATCTCGAAAACCAACGCGTGAAAGAGGAAGTGCTGAAACGGATTGATGTGATGCCGTCGATGTCGTCAGCGGATAAGGACCGATTGTATGTGCTGGTGGAACGCGCGCGATCGATGGGAAAGGTGATCACGATTCCATTCTCCACCGGAGCATCCCGGATACCTGTCACCGCAATGTCCGAACTCGGGAAAAGCCTTGAGCAACCTCAGGTGCGCACGCTCACCGATGATCCAACAGTTGTTTTTGTGGTGCTCGGCTATGCCGATAAGCAGGGGAATCCGGACAAAAATATCGAGATTTCCACCCGGAGGGCAGACAGCGTGCTCGGCGCAATCCGTGATCAATTCAAGGTCCTCAACGTGATGCACGCCGTCGGGATGGGAAGCTCCGAAATGTTTGATACGGAAAACATGGATAAAAACCGGGGCGTCGAGGTCTGGGCCGTGTTGCCCTAATGAATCAGGATCCGACCAGGTCTGAATCTGCGTCGGATGGTCTGGCGCTCGCGCACGGCTTGGTCATCGGACGATCTGCAGAAGCAGATTATACGCTCTCGGATCCAGCGGTTTCCCGCAGGCATCTGCAAAGTCGGCCGGGTCGACGGGGGATGGCACAGCACCGTTCTTGGTAGCCGCAGTGGCACATACCTGAACGGGATCTCATTGGAGATCCGACCGGGGGAATTAGTCGGCGTCATCGGACCTGCGGTGCTGGAAAATCCAGCCTGCTTGATGCTCTTTGTGGTTTGCGGCCAGCGGACTCCGGATCCGTTCTCGTCGATGGGCGCAACCTCTACGATCATCCCGGAATTTTATGCGACGAGTTCGGGTATGTGCCGCAAGACGATATTGTGCCTCTCGACCTGAAGGTCCGGACCGCCTTGGATTTTGCTGCACGGCTACGGTTGCCAACGGGAGTTCCCCAATCCGAACGATTGCATCTCGTGGATGTGACGCTGGCCCGCGTGGGCCTCGCTGAGCGCGCCACCACGCGGGTCGGAAGGCTTTCCGGTGGACAGCGTAAACGGGTAAGTGTGGCAGCCGAGTTATTAGCACGACCTAGTCTGCTTTTTTTGGATGAACCGACATCAGGGTTGGATCCCACATCGGAGTTTTCGCTCATGGAGCAATTGCGACGATTCGCGGCAAATGGCTGCACGGTGGTTTGCACGACCCATGTAATCGAAAATGCACACCTCATGGATCGGCTTTTAATCTTGGCTGCAGGGGAAGTGGTTTACGACGGCCCCCCATCCGAGGCGTGCCCGCACTTTGGAGTGCCGCGGTTGACCGACGTATATCTGCAACTGGGGTCGGCGCCACCTGCGCCTAAGACGAGTCCGTCTCTTGAAGTGGATGACACCCGCGGCTACTCGGACGATAAAGCCATTCGGGCGAAAGCTCCCGTGCATCGTGCGGCGACTTTTCCGATTCTCATGCTTCGCGAGTGGGCCATCCTTTTTGGCCGACTGGAAAAACCTTGCCCTCCTCGCTGGACAGCCCGTGCTCATTGCGTTCCTGGTCACCTGGGTTTCAGCCGATCCCTAGTTGATCTTATTTTTTGCTGTCATTGCAACGCTCTGGTTCGGCTGTGGAAACGCGGCTCAGGAAATTGTGCGTGAACTCCCGGTGTATCGTCGCGAACGTCTGGTCGGGCTCGGGCGTGCATCATATCTCGAAGCTAAGTTTGTCTCGCTGGCACGTCTGACGATTGTGCAGAGCCTCCTGCTGTTCGGATGTATGCAACTCGGGGCAGGAGGACTCCCCGGTGGGTTGGGATGGCAGGTCATGGCAATGATTGGAACTTCGCTCGCGTCGGTCGCTATTGGATTGGCGATATCAAGCTGGGCGCGGTCTGTTTTACAAGCCGTGATGCTCGTTCCGCTGATTTTTATTCTGCAAATCCTCTTCTCCGGGTTCACGCCACCCTCCGGTGACATGACCGCTGGGCCCTATTTTGTCTCTCGCGCCATGCCAAGCGCTGCCGCGCGTCAAGTGATGGATGTGAGCCTGATGTGGAAGCAGACGGTATCCGGTCGGCTAAGGGGAGATTTTCCATCGGTATTTTCCAACCTCAATCGGGATCGTTCGATGAAAAACGGAGAGGTATTTGAGGACAGTGGACCTGGATGGTTCGGCTTGGCCGCGCGTCGACGGCTTCCAGCTTGGCGCCATCGACACCCTTCACCATTGTTGTGAAGCGGTTGTTAGTTCACCGCGGGGCACTCACGGTGTGGCATCAGATCGGGAATAATGGTGTTGAAAACTTTTGATGTCATCCACATCTTGGAATGTTTCCGTAATTGATACGGACAATCCACGTGTGTGCGCTGAAGCCAGTGTTTGCGTCAGCACTTCCGCCGTGCTCCATGCGATGTCTTCAAAGAGCTCCGGATAGTCGGATTTCAACGCCAAGAGGACATATCCTCCGTCGGACGCCGGTGCTATGACTGCGTCGGCCTTGGATAAACGAGCCTCCACATCACGCAGCACGGCGGTGTTAATATCGGGGCAGTCGCCGCCGAGGAGCACGACGGCTTCGGCAGACGTCGCAAGTTCTGTCTGAACCGCATGGCGCATGCGAGCACCGAGGTCGCCCTCGGGTTGTGGACGGTAAATGGTTTGCGCCGGGGCTATCGGCCCCAACCAGGCACGCATTTCGTCCTCTGCCTCCTGCGGCGCGAAATGGATCGCGCACCGCCAGTCCGCAGGAATCTGCCGGATTTGGTTTTCCGCAAGAGATCGATAAATCGCAGCGGCCTGTTCGGCCCCGACATCGAGGGCGAGGCGGGTCTTAACCATGCCGGGACGGGGTGCCTTGAGCATCAGGGCAGCAGTAACATTCATGGGCTAATTTTCCGTCTGGATAGCAGGACCGACCAGAAAAATCCAAAACTGTAAGGCAACCATAGCAGCGCTGTTTCCCACGCCTGCAATTGCCAGACGCCGTTAGGCCCTTCCACACGGTGGTACAACAGAAAATAAACAAACGCAGAGGCGGTAACGAAGATGGCGCCTCGGTTGCGTGTGTGCACAGCAAATGGAATGATCCACGTGAGATACCACGCGTGCATCATGGGTGTGAGCACCAATGCGAAGAAAAACAACCACTCTGCCGAGCGCTCAAAGTTGCGCCAGCGGAAGATGATCCAAATCCATGCCGCAGCCAGAGGCAACAAAAACCACTGGTTCTGGGATTTACTTTGCTCCCAGAACCATCCAACCCTGCCAGGAAGGAATTCCGCGCTGCGCGCATATTTGGAAAACTTTGATAGTCGCAGCTGCAATGTCCACCCCCTGGTCCACAGCCTGAGAGCCGCATAGGACACGGCCAGCGGAAGTGCCCCTGCGAGCGCCCCCGCGATCACAGGTCTCCAGTGGCCCGTTTTCCATGCCTTCAGAAAAATGTGCCATCCCACTCAGGCCCGCATTGGCAGAGCCATCCACTTGATCGCCACCGCAACGCCCAACCAAGCAGCAGCGCGCGTAGACGCGATGGACCAGCAGTGCTATCACCGCGATGTCAGCCAGTGCGAACAATGCCTCAAAAATCATTGGTGTCGCCCAGACTGCCGCCAATGCCGCCATCATCCATTAGGCCAGCGCAGGATAAATCGCGGTGAAGGTCTTGTGCTGAACCGAAGCCCACAACCCGTCCCTCAGCGGTTCGAGGACCACGGCGTCAGGCGCATGGAGATACGGGTTCCATCCCGCCAGCAAAATCCGCCCCTCCCATGCGTAGCGGAAAATATCATCACCCGGTGCATGGAAGAGTAGCATCAGGCGTGCGCCAACCGCCACGGAGCAAAAAACCCACCCCGCCCGCGGCGGAAAACGCAAGGCCATGAAAAAGCCGGACAGCATCACCGCCGCCCCGGCTAGAAACCACGGCGTCGTGCCGAAATTATGCAGGTGTCCGTGAGGTAGCATGACCACCGAACCTTTGAGTAACAGCGCGGCCGCACCCCACTGGAGGAAATCGGACCTGCAACCAGCGGGATCGTTTGTATCACGGAAAGTCATGATTCAGAGAGCTACCATGCGCGCCATTTATTCCTCCGGAAAGAAGAGATGCGGGAATAATATGCTGCCTCACTGCCTACGAGAACGGGCGACGTCGAGGGCGACTTGTTATTACTCAATGTTCGCCTCAAGTTGGGGGCGTGAAAGCGAGCCTTTGCAAAAATACGACTCCTGTTGTGAGCATCATTGTCCCGGTGTGGAACGATGATGCGTTGCTCGGTTCCATGTTGGCGGGAACGGGAGCCGCCGATCCTGTTGTGGAATGGATCATTGCCGCCGTGAATCCCGGCCCGATTTTGGAGCAACTTGCGGATGATAAGCACATCCTTCTGGTGTGCTGCCCCGCTCCATCGCGTGGTGCTCAGATGAACCTGGGAGCCGCCCGTGCTCGCGGCCGTCTGCTCTGCTTTCACCATGCAGATACCATCATGACCCCGGACCATCTGCGGTCCCTGTTCAATGTCGCGGACGATCCAGAAATCGTTGGAGGAGCCTTCCATCGGAGGTTCGACAATCGGCACCCATGGATGCTGTGTTGGGAAAATATTGTCCAACGATTCGACCGGGGGCTTGGTCCATTCTTCGGCGACCAATCGCTTTTTATTCGTGCAGAAAAATTTCGCGCGATGGGCGGTTTTGCCGATATTCCATTTATGGAAGACATCGAGTTTTGTCGGCGGCTGAAAAAAGAGGGGCCTGTCACGCTATTGCATCCGCCCATCTGCTCTTCACCGCGACGCTTCCAGCGCTTGGGTAGCTGGCGCACCTCTGCGTTGAATGCCATTTTTATCGCGATGTATTACGCTGGAATTTCGCCTCACCGTCTCCACCGATGGTATTATGGCTACAGGCACCCCCCCGGCGTTGCTACATCTCGTGCGGAATAAATAGCCCCGCCCGTGACTCTGATCAGGATTATGAGCTCAATACACCGATTGCCCCGATTGGGTTTGACTATCTTGCTGGCCGCCTGCACCCACTAAGGTGCCCGTGCCGACCCGCCTACGAGGAACTTCTCGACCGCTAACCCATGCTCGAGGGGTGCGCTACGCCGCTTGGCACGCTAACGCCGAGGACATGGAAAAACTGCGCTCGGTGGTTGATTTTTACTCAAGCACCCTGCCGCCCGCAGACCGTGATGCCTCTTTAGCTGCGCACCTCAATGCTTACAACGCCTGAATCCTTTACAATATTTTGGCGAGATACCCAACCAAAGGGCCGCTCGACGGCGATGCGCTCTTTTTCCATGGAAACCGTATCGTTATTTCCGGACAAAAAACCAGCCTTAACGACCTGAAACAAAAGGTGATTCGCCCCACCTTTCAGGAGCTCCGCACGCACTTCGCCATCAACTGTGCCAGCGAAAGCTGTCCGCCCCCTTCACTGCCGGAAAGCTGGATTCAGACCTCAACAAACTCACGCGCGCATTTATCAATCCGGGTAGCTGATTGACTCAAGTGCCCCCCACATCTTGTGGCTTTGGCACATACAACGATTTCACTTTGGGCGGACGCGTGGTCACGGCCTGCTGCATGAGCCGATGGAAAAGTTTCCCCCGGTGTTGGGATAGCCGACGGGTGTATCGAAAAGAAAATTCGTTGAGGTAGGCTTGGAGGTGCGAAGGAGTGACGCCTCCTTGATGGGTGCCTCCCAGCCAGCGCTTGAGTAGAGAAATGATAAGATGAACATGGTCGAGTTCCTGGAGTGTTTCCTTGCCCCCGGGTGCTGACGACGTGAGGCCGATGCACGATTCCCAATGCTTGGAAATGGTCGTAGACCGACAGCCCGTCGGTTACGACCAGCGCGCCCGGTTCCACATAGTCAACGATAGAAGACTCGGCGCTCTTCCTGTCTATGGACGCCACGCACCGGAAGCGGACCCGCCCGAGCTTCTTCCCGGATTCGCCTTCCACGGCGACAAGAACAGCCGTCTTACCTTCCGCACCGCACACCCGAGAACCTTCCTTCGCTCCTCCAACAAATGCCTCATCGACCTCAACCCGGCCAAGCAAGCGTTCGCGGTCAGTGCGAACCATGACACATCGAAGTTTATGCAGCCAGCCCCACGCTGTCTGGTAGCTGCCAAACCTGTATGTGTTGCATAGGTTCTTGGCACTCATGCCCGTCTTCTGAGCCATCATCACCCACATCACATGGAACCACAGCCGCAACGGCTTACGGCTGTCCTCGAAAACTGTGCCGGCCGTCGGCAAACTCTGCCGCTAGCACTCCCGACAATGCCACAGACCGCGATCCGTGTGCCACGCATTCATCGCGCCGCATCCGTGGCAGACAAATCCATCGGGCCAGCGAATCCACTCCAGATATTTCCTGCAGTCCTCCTTGGTAGAAAACCATTCGAGAAATTCCTCGAAAATCTTCGGGAACGGGGTTTTTTTCCGTCGCTTTCACGCCCTGCCCACCACCGGCTGTGGGCACTTGAGTCAATCAGCTACCCAGATTTTAAAATGTCATTTTCCACGCTGAGGAAAACGTTTTCACGTCGCAGGGAGCGCAGGTCGTCCGCTGCGGACCGCTCTGCGCTCCCTGCGATTGGAGCTGCCGCTTGTAGAGCAAGTTGCTGCCGATGCAGAGTTCTTCGGCGATTTGAGTAACCGGCCTCCCTGTACAGATAAGTTCGACGGCTTGGGCTTTGAACTCAGGACTATAACGCTGACGGGTTTTATCATTTATATCGGTTTTTTGTAGAGGCGCCGGTCCAAGAATCCAACTCACCTCAAATGTCCAAGAACGGAAGCTGAAGGCGGGCAACCTGCTACCAATCCGCTGCCAAATTTATGCCATTTTATGGCAGCGAACCGCTAGTTACGGAAACGAATGGTGCCTTGCACGTTGGGGGCGGCATCAGGCCTAAATCCTTTTTTGAAGAGGCTTACAGAGTAAATGGGGGAGTGGGTTGGGAGGGACTCGAACCCTCAACCAATGCCTTAAAAGGGCACTGCTCTACCATTGAGCTACCAACCCGAAACGTGGAAAACGAAAGCGGAGAATGGCCTTAATACCTCATCGTTGCAAGAAATTTTGACGCGAACGGTCGAAATTTGAGATTCCTTTGACTCGGGCACACCCACCATCCGCTTTTGCCGCTTGTTGGATAAAAGAACGTGAGAGTCTCGGTGGATGCATGCAAATTGTTTGCCGACGGGATGGGATGAGATAGTATAAACAACTTATGTTTCGAGAGGATGACTTTCAATACGCGATGGAGAACACGCGCGTGGTCCGGCAACCAGTGCAGGCCATACAAACATTCGGGACAACCACGTTCCGGTTTTTGTTGGTTACCGAGTTGATGGATCAAGTGAATCAGGTGCGGGTGCGGGATGGCCGAATTCACGCTGAGCGCCCGTCGATTATGTCGCCTCATCATTTTTCAAAATTGCTGCTGGATGGATTCAGCGAAGATGCGCGGGAGTATGCGGACTGGCTTGAGGAGCACGGCCAAGACATGCGGTTTTTGCGCTATGGATTTCAGTTCAAGAAAACCGATATCAACGAAGAAATTGTTCATGCGCCGATGGTCGATGTCATCGGCCGCTTGGGGGAGCGCATGGATGGCTGGGATGACCCGATGTCGACGTTGATTGAGGGAGTCGATGCGGCATGGGAAGTCTGCCTGTTGAAGTTCAGCGTGGACTTGATCCAGCGTTCGGCAGGAGAAAATCTTGGCGAGTGGAAGCGCCGGGGGTTGCTGTGAGGCCATCGATCCATTTTCGGGCTTTCCTCATGGCTGAGGATTTTGCACGCTTGGTGACATGAAAGTTTTCGCACTCCTTGTGGTCCTGGTGATCGCAGCGGTGGTATTCGGCGCCATTGGGTATTTCAGTTTTAAATTATTGATAGCGCCGGAAAAAGCAGCCCGTGCGGAGCACTCGGCATCGATGGCGTATGCCGCTGCCGTTCCGGAGGCGACGGCTGAGCTCGGGTTGAACGAGTTTGAGTCTGCGATGGCGTTGGTCGATGACCGTTCGCGGACTCCAGAGGCAATCGCTGCGCTGCATGAATTCGCGACGAAGTATCCCAGTGCATCCGTGATCGGGGAGGCGAAAGCCGCGCTGGGAGAACTGAACGCGTCGGTCGTATTTACGACAGTAGATGCTCCCTGCAAAACTGATTATACCGTCGTTAGCGGTGATTCTCTTGTGCGCATCGCTTCGAAGACGAACTCCAGCGCGGAGTTGATTCTGCGATCGAACAACCTTTCCAGTATCGACCTTCAGATTGGCCAGAAGCTCAAGATTCCCCAGATGGATACAGCGATTGTCGTCGACCGGGCGTCGTCCACGCTCACGCTTTTTAACAATAATGTTTTCTTTAAGGAATTTGCATTACTTGCTCCGGTGCCGGGATCGGCGGGTGTTGATACATCGGTGCGGGAAAAAATCGCCACCCGGGACGCGAAGCGTGTCATCTTCGGTGGATCAGATTTTCCCGGCAGCGAACGGTCGATCATTCTGGAGCAAAATGCTCCAGTGATCCGTGGTGGCAGCTCCACTTCTGGATCGGGTATTGTCCTGAGCCAATATGATATTGAGGAACTATTTCCGCTCGTCACCCGTGGAACACGCGTCGTGATCCGCTGACGGAAAGACCCGAAAACATTTTTATATGCGATGAAGATTCAACCATTGGAATTTGAGAAGCCGGTTTTGGAGTTGGAAGCCAAGCTGGAGGACATTCGCAAGCAGCTGCAAGGGCATGATCTGGACCTTGATCCCGAGGTCCAAAGCATTGCGGAGAGCATTCAAGCCACACGGCGAGACATTTACGAAAACCTCACGGCATGGCAACGTGTGCAAATCGCCCGACACATCCAGCGTCCGTTTTTTCTTGATTACGTGCAGCTCGCATTCACGGACTTTGTGGAATTGCATGGAGATCGCTTGTTTGGCGACGATGCGTCAATGCCTGCGGGACTGGCGACGATTGGCGAGAAGCGCTGTATCGTGATCGGCCAACAGAAAGGCCGTGACGTCAAAGAAAATTTGCTTCGGAATTTTGGCAGTCCACATCCCGAAGGATACCGCAAGGCACTTCGGCTGATGCGGATGGCTGAAAAATTCCGTCTGCCGGTGGTCACTCTCATTGACACTCCGGGCGCCTATCCTGGCGTGGGTGCCGAGGAGCGGCACATTGCCGAAGCCATCGCGGTGAACCTCCGGGAAATGATGTTGCTTAAGACGCCCATCGTTACCGTGGTCATCGGCGAGGGCGGGTCGGGTGGCGCGCTCGGGATCGGTGTCTCAGATCGCGTGCTCATGATGGAGAACGCATATTATTCGGTGATCAGCCCGGAGGGATGTGCCGCAATTTTGTGGAAACACCGGAAGCACGCGCCCGAAGCGGCGGCGGCGTTGAAGATTGATGCCCCCTCGTTGCTGAAACTTGGCCTGATTGACGGTATCGTCCCAGAGCCACTCGGCGGAGCGCACCGGGATTACTCTACTGCAGCAACGTCGCTAAAGACCAGCATTCTGAATGCCCTTGGCGAAGTGTCGAAACTTTCGACCGATAAGATGCTCAATCAAAGGTATGACAAATTCCGCCGGATGGGAGTGATTTCGGAATAAGCGTTTAGAGGGCATTCTCCTTCGCCAACCAATCCACGGCGGCTGTTCCAGCACGAGTACCCGTGGCGAGGCAGCCTTGGATGAGATAACCGCCAGTGGGCGCTTCCCAGTCGATCATTTCCCCCGCAACGAATACGCCCGGAAGGCGGTGCAGCATGAGCGTGGGATCCAATTCGCTCCAGCAGATCCCGCCTGCGGAAGAAATTGCTTCGGCGATCGGGCGGGGGGCACTGAGCGATACGGCAAATGATTTTGCGGCTATGGCGAGTGCTGTGGAATCGAGCCAGCCTTCTGTCGGGGTGCGGTTGCGGAGCATGGCTGCCGCAGCGGGACCCAATTTCCAACTGCGGACGGCGTCGTCGAAAATACTTCCCGACGTGCGTTGGATGCGTGCCGCGAGCTCCGCCATGGTAAATGTCGGTTTGAAATCGATGGTGATTTCCGGATATTGCATAGTTCGCAGTGTGCGTCCGAGTTGGTAGATACATCCGCCTTCCAATCCATAGCGTGTGATTAAGAGCTCACCGCGGGCGCACTCGGAATTTGCGTGAACTTCGATATTTTTGATTGGCTGGCCTTCTGCCGCTGCAAGTAATTCGGGTGGCCAAAAACATTCCCAACCGGAGTTTGCGGAAACGAGCGGGTGGACGGTGATGTTGTGGTCAGCAAGAGCCGTGACCCACGATCCGTCGGATCCGGTCTGCGGCCACGACCCACCGCCAAGAGCAACCACCACGGCGTTGAAGGAGGCGTATTTCTCCCCTTCGGCGGTATCGAAGCGGAGAGATATGGTTTCGTTGTATTTCTGGATCGCTGTGAGGCGGTGGTGCATTTCAAATTGCACGCCACGTGTGCGCAGTCGTGTCACCCATCGGCGCAACATCGGGGCGGCTTTCATTCCCACCGGATACACTCGCCCGGTTTTCGCCTGGAACAATTCGATGCCCATCCCGTGGGCCCATGCGAGCAATGCCTGTGGGGAGAAGTCCGCAAGCAACGATTCCCACATCTCGTCGGGGGTGTGGCTGCCATGGTAGCGGGTGACAAATTCCTTTCGTAATTCGCCATGGGTAAGGTTTAATCCGCCTCGGCCTGCGACAAGGAATTTTCGGCCCACCGACGCCCTGGCATCGAAGATCGTGACCGAATGATCGGATTGCGCCGCCACCTCCGCCGCACGCAGTCCGGCAGGCCCCCCGCCGACAATTGCAATTTCCATAGTTGGCAATGATAGCCTCCCGTCTGGTTTCGGGAAGTGTCATTCGCGGCGGTCGTGGCCGTTGCAATTTGTCGCGTGCGTCGAGCGGCACGTGATGGTATAGTTCCAATTAGAATTTACGTATGTTTGAAATCAAACCCCGGGAAAAAATGGTGGAGCGCGCTGTGTTGGTTGGCGCATACATGGATGTGGAAGGCAGGGCTGAGGCTGAGGACCTGCTGCAGGAACTCGCCGAGTTGGTGCAGACGCTGGGCATTCCTGTGATCGAGCGTATCCTGGTGCATCATCGTGAGGCCCACGCGCGGCTATTGCTTGGGACCGGAAAGGCGGATGAGATCGCGGATCGCGTCCGGGAGATAGGTGGGGATGTAATTATTTTCGACAATGAACTCACGCCTGCTCAACAGCGGAATTGGGAGGAAATCAGTAAGGTCTCCGTGATTGACCGTCATGAGGTGATCCTGGACATTTTTGGCACTCGCGCCCAGACGCGTGAGGCACGGATCCAAGTTGATCTAGCTCGGATGTCGTATTCCTTGCCAAGGCTCACCCGTGCATGGAGTCACTTAGGTAAGCAGGGTGGTGGTATCGGCGCCAAGGGCGAGGGAGAGAGCCAGTTGGAACAAGACAAACGGAAGATTCGTGGCCAAATGGACGGCCTCAGGCGCGAGCTTCAACAGGTCCGGAAATCGCGCGCCACCCAGCGCAAAGATCGCAAGCGCGCGCCGGTTCCCAACGCTGCGATCGTCGGCTACACGAATGCGGGAAAATCCTCCCTGCTCCGCCACCTCACCGGCGCAAATGTTTTGGTCGAAGACAAACTTTTTGTAACACTCGACACCACCACAAGGAAGATTGCCCTCCCGAACAAACAGCCACTGCTACTCACGGACACGGTCGGCTTTGTTCGCAAACTGCCGCATCAGCTTGTGGAATCGTTTAACGCGACGCTCGAAGAGGCCGCCCTCTCAGATTTTCTCATCCACGTGCTTGATGCGTCGCACCCGAAGGTGATGGAGTTTTACAATACGACGATGCACGTGCTCGCAGATCTGGGCGCCGATACCAAGCAAATGCTTGTCGTGTTCAATAAAATGGACAAGGCCGATAACCCTGCCGCCAAGGTCGTGCTCCGGCGCCATTTCCCGGATGCGATTTTTATTTCTGTTCACACGGGTGAAGGAATGGATGAGTTGATCGAGCGGATCGGGGGGTTCGTGGATCACGACACCGTGACGCTTCAACTGACGCTGCCGCTGGAGCGGACGGATTTGCTTGCTCGCCTCCACCGGGAGGGGCGGGTTCTAGCCACGGAATATGGCGACGATTCCGTCGATGTCCAAGTTATCCTTTCCGGCCGAACGACCGATGACTTCCTCGAATATGTGCAGGTAAAAGAACCCGCGTTGGGCAGCGACGTGACCGTACCGAAGAGTTAAGCGATCAGGCTTTTGCCGGATCCGTAGGCGCTCCGTCCGTGCCGTAGAACTTCACGCCAAGCTTGATTTTTTCCCGCCCTTGGGAGGAGCGCCACGCATTGGTATCGCGCAACGAATAGATGCATCCGCAGTATTCCTGTTGGTAAAATTCTTCGCGCTTCGAAATTTCCAGCATGCGCTGAGCTCCACCACCCTTGCGCCAGTTGAATGTCCAGTAGGACATGCCGTCATAGCGGGCTACCGCGCGGGTTCCACAATCATTGATCTGTTCAATGTTCTTCCAACGGGAAATCCCAAGGCAACTGGTAATCGTTGGAAATCCATGCTCATGTGCGTAGAGTGCCGTGCGCTCGAAACGCATGTCGAAGCAACTCGTGCAGCGGGCTCCACGCTCCGGTTCCCATTCCAGACCCTTGATCCGCGCGAACCAGTTGTCGGTGTCATAGTCCGCGTCGATAAACTCGATTTTATGTTTATCAGCAAACCGGATATTTTCCTCCTTACGCAGGTCATATTCGCGTCGGGGATGGATATTTGGGTTGTAAAAATAGATCGCGTAATCGATTCCGGAAGCTTGGATCGCCTCCATGACCTCGCCAGAGCAGGGCGCGCAGCACGAGTGCAATAGCACGCGGCCGGCGCCGGGCAGCGGTTCAATCGGTTTGCGGATGCTGGTAGGAGACTCCATGACGCACTATCTTTTAAACACGATCATCTCCGCGTCAATCGCCGTTGTTGTGACGGACTCCTCGGAAATGTAGCCAGGTTGGAAAATTGGCTGCCAGTTGGTGTAGGGAGCGAACTCGGTATAACATCCCCCGCCATACCCACGAACCGTGTAGGGCACATACGATGTGTAGGGGATGTAGTTCCAGTTCGGTGGCACCTCCGTGAGATAGATTTGGGTTTGCTCGTCAACCTCCTTGAGTATCACCGCATCCGCACCATGAATCCGGGCATTGTAGTCAATGCTCCGGCGCATAAATCGATATCCCAGCGTGGACGAAAATGCGAGGCGGCCGATTTTCTTAAATGGTCGGTCCGGCGCATTGCCAATGACGGGAATAAATGTGTCCTTCGGCTTGGGCGGATATTGGTCGATGGTGTAAGCCGTGTAATAAATCGCCGTCGATTCCACCGAGGCGCAGCCGGAAATCCCAACAATCGCAAATAACCCGAACGCAATACGGATTGAATTTTTCCTGAAGAGCGACGTCATTATAAAGATAAACGCATGGCCCCGATGAATATTCGACTCATTCTCTCAGCATCCGTGATTGCTTGTTTGCTATCCGCCGCGACCGTTCAGGCCCAGCGGGTGCAGATCGTCGTGGGGAGTTCCGGGTGCGGCCCCATCGGATATGCGAGGCCGGTGTATCCACGTCCGGTATTTTTCGGCGGCTCGGGCTATTGCGGGCCGACGAGCTACGTGGTGGTCCGACCGGTAAACACCGTTTACCTCTCCTCGACGCCCGTGCTCGCTTCCCAGCTCCGCGTGCTTCCTCCAATCAGTCGTTCCACCGTTTACAGAGCGCCGATTGTTCCAGTGAACGCCGTGCGGTGTGGCAATGGATTTACTTGGCGGCGCTAGCCAAAGAATCCGCTCGGAAAGCAGTTTTGTAGAATTTGACACTAGTTTCGTGCACACTATAGTAGTTCGAAATGAAAAATATCACACTGAGTGCAAGTGAGGAGCTGATCGCGCAGGCGCGGGAGGTGGCGAGAACGCGGAAGATCTCGCTGAACCAGCTCTTTCGTGATTGGCTGGGAGAGCTTGCGGGGCAGAAGCAGCGGGAGGAGCGGCTTCGCGATCTTGATGTGCGGCTGCAATACGCGCGGGCGGGGCGTAAGTTCACGCGGGAGGAATTGAATGCCCGCTAGGTCTCGTGGCGGTGCGGCTAAAACGTTTCTGGATACGAACGTCATCATCTATGCCTTCGATCCTGCTGCCCCGGCAAAACAGGCACGGGCGGCGGACATCATTCGAGGACGGGGGTGGGTCGTGAGTTGGCAGGTCATTCAAGAGTTTGCCAACGTGGCGCTTCATAGGTTCGAAGTGCCGTTGGGCGCGGAGGATCTGTCGGATTACCTCGAATGGGTGCTTTGGCCGCGCTGCCTGGTGTTTCCCTCGCCGGAGATCCATCGCAAGGCAATTGCGATTCATGACGAACTCGGGTTCCGGTTTTACGATAGTCTCATCGTGGCGTCTGCACTCTGCGCAGGCATGGAGGTTCTATTTTCTGAAGACCTGCAACACGGACAGCTAATCGGGCCGCTGCGTGTCGAGAATCCCTTTCTCTGAGTTGCCGTCCGGTGTCGCGAGCGGGTTCTCAAGGACTGCCGGGTTTCTCAAAAGCAGGTAAAACTCGGTGAGGATAAATTTGCTCAGGGCGACATCTTCCCGCAGGGCAAGACCTTCAAGAAAGCTTTTGGCGCTCGTGTGAAATGGTGAAGCAGCCGAGAAGCTGTGAAGCAGGATATTCGCGTCAACCAAGATCACGGAGTTTGGAGAACGGGTTCTGCATCCTGAAAAGCTAGATTGCGTAATTGTTCGGGATCGAGACCCTTCCAACCCACGGTCGCAGAGACGGGTGCAGTCCACGGGGCGACCAGCGGCAGCGGGTCGTCGTCGTAAACCTTCAGCAGGAGTTCCGCCCCACGGCGGAATGTTTCAGCTAGAGACCATTCGCGCGCCTTGGCGAAGGACCTTAGCTCCGATAAAGTTCCTCAGGCACTTGAATCTGTGTCTTTGTCATGCGTATGAATTTATGGCTCCATCATTTTGATGTCAAAAATGTTTTATAGGTATCCCATGCGATGGTAATTTGAAGGTTGCATGTTTCTCCCGCAAATCCAGCGGCGCGAATTTGGCAGTGCTACAGCCTACTAGGGTGCCGTGATGACGCCGTAGGTCTCGGGTCGGCGATCCCGGTAGAATTGCCACACATCGCGAACTTCCCGGATTTGATCCAGATCGATGTCGGCGATGAGGAGTTCGTCCTGATCGCGTGAGGCAACTGCGATCATTTGACCGCGGGGATTGCACACGTACGACTGGCCGTAAAATTCGCCGATGGCCCACGGCTGCTCGGTGCCTACGCGATTGATGGCGCAGATAAAATACTGGTTGGCGACAGCATGGGCAGGTTGTTCCAGTTTCCAAAGGTATTCGCTGAGCCCTGCGACAGTTGCGGAGGGATTGAAGACCACCTCGGCTCCGTTGAGCCCAAGGCACCGGGCGCCATCAGGGAAATGCCGGTCGTAACAAATGTAAACACCCACCTTGCCAAACGCGGTCTGGAAGACGGGGTAGCCAAGGTTGCCCGGCCGGAAGTAGAATTTTTCCCAGAAGCCGGGTAGGCAATGGGGGATGTGGTTTTTGCGATACTTCCCGAGGTAGGTGCCGTCGGCATCAATCACTGCGGCCGTATTGTAGTAGATGCCAGCGCCGTCTTCTTCATACAGGGGAATCACCAGGACGATGCCAAGGCGTTTGGCGGTCTCCATCATGAGCTGTGTGGTTGGTCCGTTCGGCACAGGCTCGGTGATCCCATACCAATGGATTTTTTGTTCGGCGCAAAAATAGGGACCGTAAAACAGCTCCTGCAAACAAACCATCTGTGCACCTCCTGCGGCCGCCTGCTCGATCATCGCCATGTGTTTGTCGATCATGTGAGCTTTGATCACCGAGGGATCTTCAGTTCCGCTGTCAGTGGTGGATGCCTGGATGAGACCAATACGAACATTGCGTGCCATAGGGCTTGATCATGCAGCGGCAATCGTGCCAAACGAAAGGAATTTTGCAGGAAATTTTGCGGTAGTCTCGAATTTTAGGGATCAAAGTCATTGCCGCCGCGACGGGTTTCGACTATGCCCTTACTCATGTTTCAGATCTCCCGTCCCCTTGCCTGCGCTCTCGCCGTCGCTCTCACTGTTTTGGTATCTGGATGTGCTTCGGGGCCGGCAGTGGATTCCCAGATCACCGATGCCCTGTCGTCCCGCGGGGTGACGGGCAGCACCTATGAGAAAGTTTACACCGGGCAGGCGCTTGCGTATAACGACATCGTTGCGCTCGTGCGGGCCGGAGTGCCAAGCCACATCATCGTGAGCTATCTCCAGAGTACGGAGAAAGTATACAGCCTGACGCCGTCGCAGATCGATGGTCTTACTGCGGCAGGTGCGTCGTCCGAGGTGGTTCATTATTTGGGCGAAACGGAAGGACTCTATGCGTATCAGCCTCCAGCAGCTGCGGCCCGCTCGAAGAAGCAGCAGGCGGACCAGTATTATAATACCCCGCTGGCTCAGGACGAGGCGCCGTTTGGTTACAATGAACCGATTGTCGATGGATTTTATGACTCCGGCTACGAGGAGTCGGTGTACAGCCCGTTCTCGATGAATTAACCGCTCAATCCCGCCGAACGCTCCGGCAGCATTTTTATCACCTGCTGATCGCGTGCTCCGGTGCGGTTCGATGATGGCAGCGCCCCGTTTTTTATCTAATGAAACTGACCCAGTATCCCAAAATCGGAATTCGTCCAACCATTGACGGTCGCCTTGGCGGCGTGCGTGAATCGCTTGAAGATCAAACCATGGCGCAGGCCTGCGCGGTGGAGGCACTTTTTGCTTCCGAGCTCTGCTATCCGGATGGTTCGCCAGTGGAGTGTGTGATTGCTGACACGACGATTGGTGGCGTTGCGGAGGCGGCTGCGTGCGCGGAGAAATTTCGGCGTGAAGGGGTTGGGCTCAGCATCACTGTAACGTCGTGTTGGTGTTACGGATCCGAGACCATGGACATGGATCCGCACCTGCCAAAGGCGATTTGGGGATTCAATGGGACGGAGCGGCCGGGCGCGGTTTATCTTGCTGCGGCGTTGGCGGGTCATACGCAGAAGGGAATACCTGCATTCGGTATCTACGGACGGGATGTCCGGCCTGCGGGAGACCCGGCGATTCCGGCTGACGTGCGCGAGAAGCTTCTGACATTTGCGCGATGTGGTTTGGTCGTCGCAATCATGCGGGGCAAGGCGTATCTCGCCATGGGCGGAACCTCCATGGGGATCGCTGGATCGGTGGTCGAGTCATCGCTTTGGGAGCAATATTTTGGAATGCGTGTCGAAGCGATCGACCTATCCGAATTTATTGGCCGGATGCAAAAAGAGCAATACGACCGCGACGAATATGTCCGCGCGCTCGCCTGGGTGAAAAAACATTGCCCGGAAGGCAAAGATTATAACGGCGAGTCGAGTGTGCGCTCGCGCGAACAGATCGATAAAGAATGGGAGGACTCCGTGAAGATGGCGCTCATCGCACGCGATCTCATGATCGGAAATCCCAAACTGGCAGAGATGGGCCTGGGTGAGCAGGCGCGTGGGCATTTCGCCATCGCCTCCGGATTCCAAGGCCAGCGGCAATGGACGGACCATTTTCCGAATGGAGATTTCCTTGAAGCGATTCTGAATTCGTCGTTCGATTGGAATGGAAAGCGTGCGCCAATTATCGTCGCTACGGAAAACGATGCGCTCAATGGCGCAGGCATGCTTTTTGGTTGGCTCTTGACGAATTCTGCGCAGGTGTTTGCTGATTTGCGCACGTATTGGAGCCTCGATGCGATTCGGGAGGCAAGTGGCAAAACATTTTCGCATCCAGCGGTTCCCGATGGCTTGCTTCACCTGATTAACAGCGGTCCTGCGGCTCTGGACGGCACGGGTGAACAATCCGATGCCGACGGGCAACCGGCGATGAAACCATTTTGGGAGATTTCCGATGAGGAAGTTCAGGCCTGCCTTGGTGCAACAACCTGGCATCCCTCGATGACGGAATACTTCCCCGGCGGCGGTCTCAGCACTCGATTCAAAACGAAGGGCGGGATGAAGGCGACGATGATCCGGTTGAACCTCGCGGGAGGTCTCGGGCCAGCACTCCAGATCGCAGAAGGTGAAACCGTCGAGCTTCCCGATGATGTGCATGACGCTTTGGACCAGCGGACCAATCCCACATGGCCAACGACGTGGTTTGCTCCACGGCTTACCGGCGAGGGCGCATTCCGCAGCACGTATGATGTGATGAACCAGTGGGGAGCCAACCATTGCGTGATGACTTATGGGCATGTCGGACACCTTTATATCACGCTGGCCTCAATGCTGCGCATTCCGGTTTACATGCACAATGTCAGCCCGGACCGAGTTTTCCGTCCGGCTTCCTGGAACCTCTTTGGGACAGCGGATACCGAAGGGGCGGATTTCCGCGCGTGCGCGAATTACGGTCCGCTCTACAAATAGCGTATGCGGGCTCCGGAGATTTACATCCCCGATGGACTGCCTCCTGAGACGGGGCTTTCGCGCACGACGCATTTGGGCATTGGCGCTCACCAGGACGACCTGGAGTTCATGGCTTTCCATGGGATTGCCGAATGCTTTTATTCCGCAGACCGCTGGTTTGGTGGAGTCATCTGCACGGACGGTAAAGGAAGCTCCCGTAAAGGTCCCTATGCCAACACTTCGGACGATGAACTTTGTGAAATTCGAATGCGCGAGCAGCGGCAGGCGGCGGACATTGGAAGGTATTCCTTTGTGGCGCAGCTCATGTATCCGAGCGGCTCGATCGTACGGCCTCAGGGCACCGCGCTGGTCGAGGAGTTGCGCGAGCTGTTGGCCAAAACTTGTCCCGAGGTAGTCTACACCCATAACCCTGCTGACAAGCATGTGACGCATATCCGTGTGCTTGTGGCGGTGATGGAGGCGATCAAGCAACTGCCCGCCTCCGGGCGTCCCCAACGGCTTTATGGCTGTGAAGGGTGGCGGGGTCTCGACTGGCTCGACGATGCAGAGAAGATTGTGATGGATGTGAGCGGATCCGCTCATCTTGCCAGTGCACTCGTTGGCGTCTTTGACTCCCAGATTGCTGGCGGCAAGCGATACGACCTGGCGGTTGCAGGAAGACGGAAGGCCAATGCAACATTTCTTAACGCCAAACAAGGCGATGCGATTTCGGATGCGGCATTGGCCATCGACTTAACGCCATTGATCGGAGCGGACCCCTCGGAACTGCTCCCATTCACGCTGAAATACGTGGACCGCCTCCGGCAAAATATCCAAGACCACCTCGAAAATTCTCTTTCTCAGTAGCCATGGAGATCATCATTCAACCCAATGCTGATGCTGCCTCAGCCCTTGCAGCTCGACACCTTGCCCGGGTGATTCGGGGAAAACCGGACGCTGTCATCGGCCTCGCAACCGGGAGCACTCCGCTCCGGTTGTATGCGGAATTGATCCGGTTGCATCGGAACGAGGGATTGGACTTCTCAGGTGTGACGACCTTCAACCTCGACGAGTATTTGGGTCTGGCGCCAGATCATGTGGCGTCCTACCACCGCTTCATGTGGGAGAACCTCTTCGACCATATCAACGTCGATCGCCAGCGGGTACACATCCCCACGGGATTACTTACAGGCGAAGACGTCCCCGCCTATTGCCAACGCTACGAGGATGATATTCGTGGAGCTGGTGGAATCGATGTGCAGGTGCTGGGCATCGGGTCTGATGGCCACATTGGATTTAATGAGCCGGGGTCGTCATTGGCTTCGCGCACACGCATCAAGACACTCACTCGGCGCACGCGCGAGGATAACGCGCAGTATTTTGAGTCTGCCGCTGAGGTGCCACACCATGTCATTACTATGGGCATCGGAACGATCATGGAAGCACGCACGGCGCTCCTGCTGGCATTTGGCGAATCCAAAGCGGCTGCGGTGGCGGGTGCTGTCGAGGGGCCGGTGACTGCCAGCAATCCGGCATCGGTATTGCAAATGCATCCGGTGACCAAAGTGTTTCTTGATGAAGATGCCGGATCCCAATTGGGTCGGCGTGACTATTACCACTGGGTTTTTGACAACAAGCCGACTTGGCAGCGCGACTAGTGAGTGGCCGCGTGGATTGCTGGAGCGTGTGAGCCATTCGTGATTGAATCACGCGGCCGAATGAGATTACTTTCAAAGAGTGAGCAAATCCGATCCCCGCAAAGTTGAAGTAAAGACCCCGATTTCGTTGATCTTTGGGGCAGTCGGCATCGGTGTTCTCGTGCTTGGCGTGGTCTTTTACGCGGTCTTTTTTACCGGCAATCAGATCACCGATGCGCGCATGCGCGGTATAGTGACGAAAAAGGAATTCATTGCTCAGCGGGAAGAGCAGGTTGTGATCGGTGCGGGCGGTGTGGCCGCGGCTGTATTTGATGGACGGTATCTCATCTTTGTGGACGTCAAATTCCGGGATGGGTCAACGAAGGAATACGAGGTGGATCTCCGGAATAAGGAGCGCTACGATAATGTCAATGTCGGCGACGAGTTTGATGTGGGTGCTTATGTGCAACCGGAAACCGTGCCGTAGCGCGCAGCTTCGTTTTGCTTCGGGAGAAACTTTCTTTCACGAGGCGAACGAAACTTTCGAACATTAAGCGTTGAACGCTGTCGAATTTAACATCGCCGGGCATGTGTCCGAAGCGGTATATCTCTTTAAACCCCATAACTAGTCGTATGAGTCGCAGCACACAGGAATTGAATCAGGAAGTTCAACAGGCCAGCCATTGGGTGCAGCCGTTGATGCAGGAAATCAGCAAGGTAGTGGTAGGGCAAAAAGTGTTGATCGAGCGGTTGCTCACCGGGCTGCTCACAAATGGTCACGTCTTGCTCGAGGGTGTGCCCGGCCTCGCGAAGACACTGACGGTTAGGACGCTCGCATCTTGTATCCACACGGGGTTTCAAAGGCTTCAGTTCACCCCGGATTTGCTACCCGCAGATTTGATTGGAACATTAATCTACAATCCGCGCGAAGGGGAGTTCTCCACCAAGTTAGGGCCGATATTTTCCAACCTGATTCTGGCTGATGAAATCAACCGAGCGCCCGCCAAGGTCCAAAGTGCGTTGCTTGAGGCGATGCAGGAGCGGCAAGTGACGATTGGCGATAAGACATTCAAACTTCCGGATCCGTTTCTCGTGCTAGCCACGCAGAACCCGATTGAGCAGGAGGGGACCTACCAGCTTCCCGAGGCGCAGTTGGACCGGTTCATGGTAAAGGTGCATGTCGGCTATCCTACCCGCACTGAAGAACGTGCAATCCTCGACGCCATGGCGACTTCCGCTCCGAAGCTGGAAGTGACGGCCGTCGTTTCGCCCGAAGACATCATCAGGGCGCGCGGGGTTGTGAATGAGATTTTCGTGGACGATCGTGTCAAAGATTACATCGTCGATATCGTGTGGGCGACACGCGAACCACGTTCGTTTAAGCTGAATCTCGATGGAATGATCCGGTACGGCGCTTCACCGCGTGCGACGATCTATCTCACGCTTGCTGCCAAAGCGCAGGCATTCCTTGCCGGTCGTGGCTATGTCACGCCGCAGGACGTCAAGTCGGTCGGTTTGGATATCCTGAGGCACCGCGTGGCAGTCAGCTACGAGGCCGAAGCGGAATCCGTGACCAGCGAGACTATTGTCGAAAAGATTTTTGCCGGTATCGCCGTACCCTGAGTGGAGGATTGTGGTTGGAGACAAATCCTCCGACCGCGAGACCACCTGCTCCATGAGCATCGTGCCCACCATGTCGGTATCCATTTTTTTCCCAAATGCGTGACGCAAAAGACATCCTGAAAAAGATTCGTCGCATTGAATTGCGGACCCGGCGGCTTGTGGATTCATCCTTTGCCGGGGCGTATCACAGCGTCTTCAAAGGCCGGGGCATGAACTTCGAGGAAGTTCGCGAATACACGCCCGGCGACGACATCAGGAGCATCGACTGGAACGTGACGGCGCGGATGAATGTGCCGTATGTGAAGAAGTTTACCGAGGAGCGTGAGATGACTGTGATGCTCCTCGTGGACGTGAGCGCGTCAGGGACCTATGGCAGTGTTGATTCGAGCAAGCGAGAGCTGGCCGCGGAGGTCGCGTCGATCCTGGCATTCAGTGCGATCCAGAACAACGACAAGGTCGGCCTGCTTTTGTTCACCGATGAAGTCGAGCTATTCATACCCCCAAAGAAGGGTCGCTTGCACACGCTGCGGTTGATTCGGGAAATGTTATATTTTGAACCCAAGCGGCGGGGGACCGCAGTGTCGGTTGCCCTCGATTATTTGAATAAGGTCGTCTCGCGCAAGGCGGTCGTCTTTGTAATCTCGGATTTTATCAGCGGAGATTTCGTGAAGGCACTTACGGTCACCGGCAAGCGGCATGACCTTGTGGCGATGCCAGTAATTGATCCCGGCGAAGAGACGCTGCCGAACGTCGGTATCCTAACGCTCGAAGACGCGGAAACGGGTCGCCAGATCGAAATCAATACTTCCAATCGGGGAGTGTCGGCGGCGTTTGCCGCGATGGAAGACCGTCGTCACGAGGAGTTGGAGCGGGTATTCCGTCAGCGCCGGATCGATGTGGTTCCACTGCGAACCGACCGGGATTACTTGATGCCATTGCGGGCATTTTTTGAAAAGCGGGAGCGGAGGATGTCAGCATGATGCCCGAGGAATCGGCCACTCCGGTGCCAATCCACGACATTCTGCCTCCAGTTGGATTTTTTCCCTATCCAGTGTGGATGGTCGTGGCCGCAGCGATCGCGGTGCTTGCGGTAGTCGGCTTCCTGGTTTGGTTTTTCTTTCTGAGAAAGCGCAAATCCCGCGTCACGACGGCGACGGAACGAGCAATGAAGCGGATCGACGCCTTGCGTGGGCAGGTCGGGGGAGCGCAGGCATATCCTTTTAGCATCGAAGTGTCCGAGGTCTTGCGCAGGTATATCGAGGAGTCGCAGGGGCTGTTGGCCACACGTCAGACGACGCGTGAGTTCCTCGATGCGATGCAGGGTCGCACCACCTACACGGAAGAACAGTTTGAGATGCTGTCAGATTTTCTGGAGTTGGCGGATATGATTAAATTTGCGCGGATGACAGCAGGTCCCGACGAGTGCCGCAGGTTACTATCCGCAGCAGAAGGCCTTATCCAAAACGCAACGGCTCGGACTGAGGAGGTAAAGTTGTGAACGGCATGGAGCTTGGTGGCATGACGTTTCAACACCCGTGGGTGCTATCGTTGCTATTGCTGTTGCCAGCGATCGCCTGGCTGAAAGGCCGGTTTGGCGGCACTCCTGGCGTCGTCTTTTCATCAACCGGCGCGCTGGAAAAAATCGGAAGTCGTCGCCGGTCGCGCGTGGGTGGTCTGCTCACCTCGCTGGCGCTGGTGGCACTTGCGTGTTTCACGGTCGCCGCAGCGCGACCACAACTGGGCTCGACGATCACGCGTGTGGAAGCCAGCGGTATCGACATCATGCTTGCCATTGACGTTTCGGGATCGATGAAAGCGGAGGATTTTTCGATTGGCAACCAGCGTGCAAACCGGCTTGATGCGGTGCGTCAGGTCACTGAGCGATTTATTACCGAGCGGCCAAATGATCGTATCGGGATTGTTGCATTTGCGGGGCGTCCCTATTTGGTGAGTCCGCTGACACTCGATCACGAGTGGCTGATTCGCAACCTGGAGCGCGTGCAAATCGGCTTGGTCGAGGACGGCACTGCCATCGGGTCGGCGATTGCTTCGGCCGCCAAGCGATTGGAGAACAAGGAAGCAAAAACCAAGCTCATTGTTTTGCTTACGGATGGAGACAACAATGCCGGCAAAGTGATGCCGTTGACTGCGGCCGAAGCTGCGAAGGCGCTGGGGATTCGGATTTATACGATTGGTGCGGGAACCCGTGGAAATGCCCCCTATCCGATGACTGATGCTTTTGGTCGAACGGTGTATCGCAATGTGCCGGTGGAATTCGATGAAAACGTCCTCAAGCAAATCGCTTCAATTTCTGGAGGACAATATTTTCGCGCCACGGACACGCGTTCGCTGGCTGAAATTTTCGGGGAGATCGACAAGCTGGAAAAGTCCAAGATCGAGATCGAGAAGATCGCGCAATACGAGGATTTGTTCCCGTGGTTTCTAATGGCCGGAATCATTTTCCTTTTAGTTGAAACTGTAGGATCACAAACTTTATGGAGACGACTGCCGTAGAAACTGCTCTTGCTTTCGGACAGCCGGAGTGGCTGTGGGCGCTGCTTGTTGTGCCAGCTCTAGCTGTTGTATATTGGCGTGCCCAGATCAAGCGGAACCAGTTGATCACCCGCATCGTCGCGCCCCGCTTGAGAGAGCAACTCGCGTCCGGAGTGAGCCATTCGGTCCGGATTTTTCGCTTTGCTCTGGTAGTTTCGATATTTGCTTTGGTAATCGTCGCGCTGGCAAAACCCCGCCTCGGATACATCCAGAGAGAAATCAAAACGACCGGGCGCGATGTCATTATGGCATTCGACGTCTCACGCAGTATGCTGGCGACGGATGTACCGCCCACGCGCTTGGCGCGGGCAAAGCTCGTCGCGTTGGACCTCGCGCGCATGCTGTCCGGGGACCGGGTCGCTGTGATTGCTTTTGCGGGATCGGCATTCTTGCAAGCGCCGTTAACATTAGACCGGAATGCGATCTTTTCTTCGATTGAGGAACTCGATACCGATTTGATTCCGAGGGGAGGGACGAATATCGGAGCTGCAATCCAAACTGCGATTGACGCGTTTGGAAAAGCCGAGGGTGTGGTCCGAGCATTGGTTGTTTTAACGGATGGAGAGGAACTGGATACCGATGGGTTGGCTGTTGCCAAACGCGCCGAAGGGGAGGGGATCCGGATCTTCACCGTAGGAATCGGTTCTGAAGAAGGATCACTGATTCCCATTCAGACCATTGATGGACGCAGGGATTTTGTGCGGGATTCCGCAGGAGAGCCCGTTTTGACCAAGCTCGATGTGGCAAGACTTACCGAAATTGCAGAGATTACGGGCGGCTTCTACACTCCGCTTAATCCAGATGCAGCGCGGTTGATTTTCACTAATGGAATTGAGCCATTGGAGCAGGTTGAGACGGGAGTGCTGGCCTCGCGTCAACCGGTGGAGCAGTACCAATGGCCACTGGGCATTGCTATGGGGTTGTTTGCAATTTGGATGTTAGTGGGTGAGGGGCGCCGTCGGCGGAGGCCTGCTGAGGCGCGCAACGGTGCGCGAACCACCGTGATCAGCGCTTTGGTTTTTGGTGCTACCTGTTTCGATGTTGCTGCGCAAACCGGGGTGGAGAAATACAATGCCGGGGATTACGAATCGGCGCTGCAGGCATTTCAGTCCGACGCAACCACAAGCCCCGATCGTGATAAACTCCAGTTTAATGCCGGTGCCTCGGCGTATCAGTTGGGAGATTTCCCTGGGGCAATTGACTACTTTACGGGTGCGCTGCTCACTCAAGACGAGGCGTTGAGGAACAAGGTGACATACAACCTTGCCAACGCCCTGGTTCGCCGCGGAGAAGGGGCGAAATCCAGTGAAGCCAGAATCACCGACTGGAAGGATGCGATCAAACACTACGATGATGTCCTCACCCGTGAGCCGGAGAATCGGCTAGCCAAAGAAAATCGGGATCTTGTTCAGAAGCTTCTCGATGAGGCTGAAAAAGAGCAGCAGGAGCAGGATCAGGAGCAGGATCAGGATCAAAAGCAGGATCAAAAGCAGGATCAAAAGCAGGATCAAAAGCAGGACCAGAAGCAGGATCAA
>Ga0105053_10001100_pt1 | contig 43192 bp, 10 predicted proteins | sample BON01_FD_78093 | JGI IMG/M metagenome (GOLD analysis project Ga0105053, IMG submission 78093) | Freshwater microbial communities from Lake Bonney liftoff mats and glacier meltwater in Antarctica - BON-01 | ecosystem: Environmental > Aquatic > Freshwater > Ice > Glacier meltwater | place: Lake... | reverse complement strand
TTCCTTTGGGCCGGGGGGCCGCCGCCCGCGCCTCATGCTTCTCCCCAACACACGCGAAAAACTCGCACGTGAGCAAGCAAAAACACCAACCAACTTACAGCTTTGTGTCCGCCGGCCGCAGCCAGGCGGGCGCCCAGGCGCTGGCCGAGGACCTGCTCGGCGTGGCTGCCTCCTCGGCGGCGGCGGCGGCGGCGGCAGACGCTGCCGGCAACGGCGGCAGCGCCGTCGCTCCCGCCGCCGCCGCCGCAGCAGCAGCAGCAGCAGCAGGAGGAGCAGGGTCGGCTTCGTTCGAGGCCGGCTGCAGCGCCTTCCTCGCGGCGTTCGGGGTCGACGCGTCCCCCGAGGACGTGGCCGGCACCGCGTCGGCGGCGGCAATGGCCGCCGGCGCCGGCGCTGGCGACGACGACGAGGAGGCCGCGCGCGCGTCGCCGCTGCTCGCCGCCGCGCGCGCGCTGGCCGCCGGCCGCGCCGCGGCGGCCGCCGCGCCGCCGGCCGCCGCGTCGCTCGCGCGCGTCGTGCGCTCGGGCCCCGGGGCCGCGGCGGCCGAGGCGGCGGGCGTGCTGCTGGACGCGGTGCTGGTGGGTGGGCCGGCGGCGGCGGGCGCAGGAGCGGGAGCAGGCGCGGCCAGCAATAACAACAACAACAATGCAGCGGCCGCCTCCGCCGCCGCCGCCGCCACCGCCGTCGCCCCCGCGCCGCCGCCGCCGCCGCTGCTGCCCTCGCTGCTGGACGGCGCCGCCCCCCTCGTCCCCCCGTTCCCCGCCGACATGGCGCGGGCCGCAGCGCCCTACGCGCGGGCCGGGGCGGGGTCGCTGCTGCCGGCCCGCGCGGCCGGGGCGAGGGCGGCGCTCGAGGGCTCGCGGGCGGAGCTGTCGCGCTGGCGGCGGCGGCAGGAGCAGCGCAAGGCGCCGGAGGGTGAGGGCGGCGGCGGCGGCGGCGGCGGCGGCGGCGAGAGCGAGAGCGGCGGCGGCGGCGGCGGCGGCGGCGGGCCCCCGGCGGCGGCGGCCGCCGCGGCCGGCGACGGCGACCCCGCGTCCGCGCCCTGGGCGGCGGCCGCGGGCGCCGCGGGCGAGGCGCTGCGGCGGTTGGTGCTCGAGGCGGCCCCCGCCTTTTCGGAGGCGTACGAGCGCGAGCTGGGCGTGTGGGCAAGACCAGGGGCGGCGGGCGGCGGCGGCGGCGGCGGCGGCGGCGGCGGCGGCGCGGGCGAAGAGGCGGACGGCGGCGACGGCGACGACGGCGGCGACGGCGGCCGGGCGGCGGGCGAGGCGGCGGCCGCCGCCGCAGAGGGTTACGCGTCCCTGCGCGCCGCGCTCGCGGCCCTGGGCACCGTGGCCGACGCGCAGCGAGGGCTGGCGTCCGTGGACGCGCGCGGCCTGGCGCGCGCCAAGCGGCGGTGGCGGGCGCGCGCGGGCGAGCTGGGGGGCTTGGCGGCAGGCCTGGAGGCGGCGGCCGAGGCCGGGGCCGGGGCGCGGCGCGGATAAAAAAGCGAGGCCCGGGAAAAAGACGCCGCCCTCCGGGCGACCGTTTTTTTTGTGACATTGAACGATCTCGCCCAGCCTGATACAAACTGCAACACCCACAACACCGGCCTAGTCGTCGCCGAGACGCATCTCGTTGATGCCTCCCTGGGCCTCTTTTCGACGGGCGAACGAGATGAGACTTTGCGCAACCTCTGAAAACAAAAGACGCCCCCGACTGCCGCGCGACCGAACGGAGAGACGACCGTCGTCGGCGGGATTGACACGCGGCGGCGCCGCCGCCGGTACTACCCGTTCAATCTCTTGGCCCCTCCTCATGCCCCTCAGCTCCCACTCTAGGCCCCGCCACACTAACACTCAACCCTCCTTCTAGCGCGCGCGCGCATCCCTCTCCCTCCCTCCCCAGCAGCAGCACCATCACCACCCCCCCCACTCTCTGGCTCCTCCTTTTTGATCGGCCGAGAAAGGGAAAAAGTTCCTCCCCGCAGGAGCAAAGCGTGGCCCGGACGCCTCGCGAAACCGCTCGTGTGAGTGCCTCCGGAACACTGGGACCGGCCGGTCCCGCCTGGAGGCGCGAGGAGGGACATCCGAAGGCCCGGTGTGGGGCGAGGCGGGCGCGAAAACGGGCAAAACCAGAGTTTTCTGTCAACTCCGTCCGCCCCTTCCCCCTTGTTTTCGAGCACGGGCGGGCGGCGCCGGCGCCCAATCGATGCGTGGATCCGCGCGGCATCGTGCCGCCCTGCCGCTTCCGGGCGCGCATCCTCCGCCGCCGCCCCCTGTGACGGAGGGGGGGCGCCCGCGCGCGTGTGGGCCAGACAGAAGCACAGAGAGGGAGGTTCGCTTGGCCGCCTCCTCCTGCGAGGCGCCGACCAGAGTCGCCCTCACCCTTTCGGATCCACCGAGACCGAAAGGCGCGAGCCGACCCGCCGTTTCACGCCCGCCGGACCTTGGTCGCTCAAGCGCCAAAAGAGAGCGACGACGGACGATGCGCGACGCGCGACGCACGACGCGCGACGCGCGACGGGCGACGGGCGACGCGCGACGGCTGGCGCCCGCTCTCTTGGCTTTTTAAGCGCCGACCTGACCGTCCCTCCCGCGGCACGCCACCGAATCCCACACCACCGACACAACAACAGCAAGCCGCGCCGGAAAGAAAGAAACAGGGGCGCAAAAACAACCACAGAAAAAACTCATGGCGGAAGCAGGAGGGCCGCCTGCGGCGGCGACGGCGGCGGCGGCGGCGGCAGGCGGCAGCGGCGCGCTGCCCGCCGGCGCTGGCGCGGGCCACCAGCAGCAGGCGCCGCCGCCGACGCCCGCCTCGGGGGCGTGGGAGGCGTACGTCGAGGCCGCGTGGGCGCCGGCCCTGTCCGGAGCCCTGGGCGCTGACTGGCGCGACAAATACGGCGGGGACGGCCTCGCCGCGCTGCTCTGCTGGGCGCTCTCGCGGCCGCGGCAGCAGCAGCAGCCGGCCGCGGCGCCGTCGCAGGCCCAGGCGGCGCCCGGCGGCGCCGGCGGCGCCGCGCAGCCCTCGCCGCCGCCGCCGCCGCCGTCGATGACGCCGGAGCAGGCCGCGGCCGCCCTGCCGCTGCTGGGCCTGGGCCCGACCCCGCCGGCCATGCTGGTCCCCCAGCAGCAGCAGCAGCAGCAGCAGCAAATTCAGCAGCAGCAGCAAATGCAGCAGCAGCAGCAAGCGTCGGCGTCGACGGCAACGCCGGCCGCGACGCTGGCAGCGCCGCCGCCGCCTCAGCAGCAGCAGCAGCCTGCCGCCTCCGCCGCGGCCCGCCCGGGAAGCGGCAGCGGCGGCGGAGGCAGCGGCAGCCCGATCAAACGCAAGGGCAGGTACGCGGCGGGCCGGCCCAACGCGGCCGCGGCCGCCTCATTCCTCCCCCCAATGGCCGTCGGCGGCGGCGGCGGCGGCGGCGGCATCGGCGGCGGCGGCATCGGCGGCGGCGCCGGCATCGGCCCGCCGTCCCTGTCGACCGTCGCGGGCGCCGCCGCCGCGGCCCCGGCGGCCTTCTTGCACGGTCTCGACGGGCAGGCCGGCGCCCTCGTGGGCCCGCTGGCGATCGCGTCGCTGATCGACGGCCTCGGCGCCGTCGGCCTCTGCGCCGCGGCGGGCGGCGGCGGCGGCGGCGGCGGCGGCGGCGGCGGCGGCGGCGGCGGCGGCGGCAGCGGTTGCGGCAACGGCGGCGGCGGGGGCGGCGCGGGCGCCGCGACGGCGCCGCTTTCGTCCTCCGCCTCCGCGGCCGCCGCCGCGGCCGCCGGGGGCCTCGCCGGCGCCTACGTCGAGGAGGCCGAGGGCCTCATGCGGCGCCTGCAGCTCGAGCTAGAGGGGCGGCTGGGCGCGGCGGCGGCGGCGGCGCTGCCGTCGTCTTCGTCGTCTTCGGCGACGGCGACGGCGGCGCTCGGCGTCGTCGCTGGCGCCGCCGTCGCCCAGCTGGAGCAGCAGCAGCAGAAGCAGCAGCAGGTCCAAGCGGCGCGCCGCGGCGGTGGCGACGAGGACGGCAGAGGCGGTGGCGGCGGCCCGGCGGCGGCGCTGCTGGCGTCGTCGGCAGCAGCGGCGGCGGCGGCAGCGGCGGCGGGCGGCGTCGGCGGCGGCGCGGGCTTGCTCTCGCTCGCGCCCCTGCTCCAGGCCCTCGCCGCGGCCCTGGGCCCGCCCCCGCCGGGTCACCCCGCGGCCGCCGCCTACGCGCAGCTGACGGGCAACGCGCCGGGCAAGCGCCTGGACGCGGGCCCGCCGCCCGCGCAGCAGCAGCAGCAGCAGGTGGCCGGTGGCACCGGCGGCGGCGGCGGCGGGGCGGCCAAGGCGGCCTCGGCCGGCTCCGGGGGCGGCGGCGGGCGCTGGCCCCCGCCCTTGCACGTGGCGGCGGCGGCCGGGCGCGCCGACGTGGCCCAGCGACTCCTGCTGGCCGGGTGCGACCCCAACCTCGCGCTGCTCGACGCGGCCCCCGACGTGCCCCTCACGGCGCCGCTGCCGCTGCCGCTGCCGCACCCGTCGGCGGCGGCGGCGGCGGCCGCGGCGTCTCCGTCGGCGCCGCCGCCGCCGCCGCGCCGCGCGGCGCCCGTCGCCGTCGCCGTCGTCTCGGGCGTCGAGTTTGACGCCGGCGGTCCCTGGGGCGACGCCGAAGACGGCGGCGGCGCGTCCGCGGACGAGGAGGAGCAGGAGGACGAGCCGCCCGAACAACGAGCGGGAGGGGCCGCCGCTGCTGCTGCGGCTGCGGCTGCAGCAACGGCGGCGGCAGGAGGCGAGGGCGCGGCCAGCGCCGCCGCCGCCGCCGCCGCCGCCGCCGCCGCCGCCGCCGCCGCCGCAAGCAGCGCCGAGCCCCCGCCCCTCCCCCCGCCCCCGCTCTCCCGCCTGGGCTTCACCGCCCTCCACGAGGCCGCCGCCTCGGGCTCGGCCGCCGCCGCCGACGCGCTCTTGCTCGGCGGCGCCGACGCAGGCATCCGATCCGCCGACGGCGCCACCGCCCTGCACGTGGCCGCGGCGCTCGGGCACGCGGCCGTGGCGGGTCGGCTCGTGCGCGGGAGCTCGGCCGCGGCGACGGTGGCGCAGCCGCCGCCGCCCGCGCCGCCGCTGCTGCTGCCGCCCCTGCCGGAGGAGGGCGGGGGGTGCTGCGACGGGCACCACCACCACCACCACCACCACGGCGAGGACGACGGCGGCGGCGGCGGCGGCGGCGGCGACCTGCACGCTCACCCGCACCAGCACCACCAGCACCAGCATCCGCAGCACCTGCAGCACCAGCAGCTAGCGGGCCTGCTCGCGGCGCGCACGTGGCCCGACCTGCCGCTGCAGCAGCAGCAGCAGCAGCAGCAGCAGCAGCAGCAGCAGGCGGGAGGCGCGCCGGCGGCGGCGGCGCTGGCCGAGACCGACGCCTGGGCGCTCGGCGCGGCGGCGGCGGCGGGCGGCGGCGCCGACCCGCGCCCCCTCGCCGCCGCGGCCGCCGCCTCGGCCGCGCGCTGGGGCGCCGGCGCCACCGCCCTGCACATCGCCGCCGCCGCCGGCCACCTCGACGTGCTCGACGCGCTCTGGCCGCGCGGCGCGCCGCTTGAGGCCGCCGACGCGCTCGGCCGCACGCCGCTCCACTGGGCGGCGCTGTGCGGCCGGGCGGCCGCCGCCGGCCGCCTGGTGGTGGCCGGGGCGCGCGCGGCCGCGCTGGACCGGCGCGGCCTGGCGCCCGCGCACCTGGCCGCGTGGCGGGGGCACCCGGGCGTGCTGGAGCGGCTGCTGCGCGCGGGGGCCGACCTGGACGCGGCGGCGGGGCCGGAGGCGCTGTCGGCGGCGGCAGCGGCGACGGCGGCGGCGGCGGCGGCGGCGGCGGCGCAGGGCGAGGGCGGCGGCGGCAGCGGCGCGGGTGCGGAGCCCCAGGCGCTCGCCGGCTTCCGCCAGCACCACTACGGCCACGTCCACGGCGCGCTCCCTCCCACGACGTCCGCGCTGGCGTCGTCCCCGCTGGCGGCGGCGGCGGCGGCGGCGGCGAGCGCGCGCGCCCGCGGCCCCGCGCCGCTGCATTTCGCGGCGGCCGGCGGCCGCGCGGCGACCGTCTCGTGGCTTGCCGCGCGCGGCGCCGACCTCTCGGCGCGCGACGGCCGCGGCGCCACCCCGCTGCAGTGCGCGGCCGCGGCCGGCAGGGTGGGCGCCGCGCGCGCGCTGCTGGCGTGCGGCGCCGACCCGCTCGCGCGTGACGACGGCGGCGCCACGCCCGCGCACGCCGCCGCCGCCGCCGCGCCGGCCGGCCGGCGCGCGGTGGCCGCCCTGGCCCTGCTGCTGGCGCACGGGGCCGCGGGCGGCGGCGGCGGCGGCGGCGGCAAGGCCGCCCTGCTGAGCGCGCGTGACCGCGCCGGCCGCACGCCCCTGCACGCCGCCGCGGCCGCCGGGGCCGTGCCGTGCCTGCGGCTGCTGCTGAGCGAGGGGGCCGACCCCGCCGCGCGGGCGGCGGCAGCGGCCGACGACGACGACGCTGCGCCGGCCGAGGCGGCCGGCGGCGGCGGCGGCGGCGGCGGCGGCGGTGGCGGCGGCGGCGGTGGCGGTAGCGGCGGCGGCGGCGGCGGCGGCGGCGGCGCTGCCCCTGCCGCCGCCGTCCCCGCCCCGGCCGGCAGTGGCGACACCCCCTTGCACAGCGCCGCCGCGGCCGGCCGCCTGGAGGCCTGCCGCGAGCTGCTCCGCTGGCCCCTCCTCGAGGAGGGCGGCGGCGGCGGTGCTGGCAACAGCGGCGGCGGCAGCGGCGGCGGCAAGAGCGAGCCGGCGTCGGCGTCGGCGCGGCGGCTGCTTGCCCTCACAAACGCCGCCGGGCGCACGCCCCTGCACAGCGCCGCGGCCGCGGGCGCCGCCGAGCTGGTGCGCGAGCTGCTCGCGGCCTGCCCCGAGGGCGCCGTGGCCGCGCGCGACGCCGGCGGGGCGACGCCCCTGCACCTGTGCGTCTCTGCCGCGGGCGGAGAGCGCGAGGGCGGCGTCGGCAGCGAGGGCGGCGAGGGCGGCGAGGGCGGCGCCGCGAGCAGCGGCGGCCGCGGCGCTTGGGCCGAGACGGCCGCCGCGCTGCTGGCGGCCGGCGCCGACGCCTCCGCGCGCGACGCCCGCGGCTGGACGGCGCTGCACCACGCCGCCGACCGCGGGGACGCCGCGTGCGTCGAGCTCCTGCTCGAGCAAGAGCGGCAGCAGCAGCGGCAGCAGCAGCAGCCGGGAAAAGACGCTGGCGGGGCCGCCGCCGCCGACGCCGCCGCTGACGCCGACCGCGCCCCGGCCGCCGCCGCCGCCGTCCTCTCGCCCCTCCAGCTCGCCTCGCGCGGCCGCCACCGCGCGGCCGCCGAGCTCCTGCTGGCCGCGGCCCCGTCCGGCGAGGCCGTGCGCGCGGGCCCCCCGGGCGACTCGCGCTCGGCGCTGCACCTGGCCGCGCAGGCGGGCGACGAGGCGCTGTTTACGCGGCTGCTCAGATCCTCCTGCCCACCGGCGGGCGGCGGCGGCGAGGGCGGCGAGGGCGGCGAGGGCGGCGACGAGGGCGCCGGCGGCCCCGCCCTGGCGTCGGCGCCCGCGGCGGTCGGCGGCGGCGCGGCCGCCCGCCTGCTGCTTCACTGCGCCGTCGAGGGCGGGTGCTGCGCCCTGGTGCGCGCGCTCGTGGCCGGCGGCGCGGGCGCCGCCGACCGCGCGTGGGCGCGCGAACGCGCGGCGGAGGCGGCGGCGGTGGCGGACGAGGCCAAGCAGCAAGGCGCCGCCGCCGACGGCGGCGCGCGCGCGCCCGTGCCGCCGCCGCGCGCCGCCGCCGCTTCCGCCGCCGCTGCCACCGCCCTCCACCTCGCCGCCGCCCTCGGCCGCGAGGACCTCGTGCGCGCCCTGCTCGACGGCGGGGGCGCCGGCGCGGCCCCCGGCGATCGCTACGACCCCTGCGCGCCCGGCCCCCTGGGCGCCACGCCGCTCCACTGGGCGTGCATGGGCCTGGGCACCGCGCGGGCGCGGCTCCGGGCGGCGGCGGCGGTCTCGGCGGTCTCGGCGGCAAATGCGGGCGCTCCCGCCGCCGCCGCCGCCGCGGTGCTGCCGGCGCCCCCCTTGCGCCCGACGCCCGAGTCGCTGGTCGAGCGCGCGGCCGCGGCCCTGCTGCCCGAGCAGCCCGGGCGGCAGCAGCGGCAGCAGCAGCAGCGACAGACCGCAGAGGCAGCGGCGGCGGGCGGAGGGGCCCAGGGCAAGGCGGCACGGAGGAAGGCGGGCGGCGCAGGCCAACACCAGGGCGGCGACGGCGCGCCAGGCGCCTCTGCGGACGAGGCGCGCCGCTCGCAGCGGCACGCGGCGATGCTGCCGGCCGCCGCGCCGCCGCCCGCGCCGGCAGCGGGCGTCGCCGCCCCCCTCGGCGACATCGCCGTGCAGCCGCCGCCGACGGCCGCCGCGACCGCCGCCGCCGTCGCGATGGCGGCGCCGCCGTCTGCTGGCGGCGGGGCGGCGCCGCCGTTGTCGTCCCCAGCGTGCTGCGGCGGCGGCGGCGAGCAGCACCCCCACCACCACCACCACCACGATGACCACGACCCCCAGCAAGCCGCCTCCTTCGACGCGGGGGAGGCCGAGGCCGAGGCGGGGGGGGTGGACGCCGCGAGCGAGGACGGCGCAGGAGACGGCGGCGGCGCGGCGGCCGGGCCGGCGGCCGACGGGGCGCTGCCCGCCGCCGCCGCCTCGCTGCAGCCGCTGCGCGCGGTGGGCGGAGGCGGGGGCGGGGGCGGCAGCGTGGCCGTGGCGCGGCTGCTGCTGTCGCGCGGGGCCGACGCCACCGCGCCGGACGGGCGCGGCTGCCCGCCGCTCGCGTACGCGGCGGGGGCGGGCGACCGCGCGCTGGTGTCGCTGCTGCTGAGGCGGGCGGCCAAGGCCGGCGCGCGGCAGGAGCAGCAGGCGGTGGCGGTCTCGGCGGCGGCGGCCCTGGCGTCCTCGGCGTCTGCCGCCGCCGCCGCCGCCGCCGCTGCCGCCGCCGCCGCCGCCCCTTCTTCTTCCCCTCCCCCTCCTGCTCCGGCGGCGGCGCCGGCAATCGCCCCGGCGGGCAAGGCCGGCAGCAAGAAGCAGCAGCCCAAGGCGCGCGCAAAGCAGCAGCAGCAGCAGCAGCAGCGCCAACCGCCGCCGCAGACGCCGCCGCCGCCGCAAACGCCGCCGCCGCCGCAGAGCGCCGCCGCCGCCGCCGCGTGCGTCGAGGCGGCCGCCGCCGCCGCCGCCGCCGCCGCCGCCTCGGCGCCGGACGCCGGCGGCTGGACCCCGCTCCACTGGGCCGCCGCCAACGGCCACACCGTCGCCGCCCTGCGCCTCGAGATGGCCGGGGCCCGCGTTGACGCCGCGGACGCCCTCGGCCGAAACCCAGTCCACGCGGCCGCCGCCGCCGGCCACGCCCTCACGGCGGCGGCGCTGGCGGCGGCGGCGCGCGGCGGCGCGCTGGCGGCGGTGGCCGCCGACGCCCGGGGCCTGACGCCCGTCGAGGCGGCCGCCGCGGCCGGGCACGTGCCGACCGTGTTTGCGCTGCTGCACGTGTCGGCCGCGGCCGCCGCGTCGGTCACAGCGCAGCAGCAGCAGCAGCAGCAGCAGCAGCAGCAGCAGCCCGCGCCCGGCGCTCTGGCCGCCGCCGCCGCCGCCGCTGTCCCCGCGGGCGGCGGGGCAGGCTCGACGGTCGTGCACCTGGCCGCGGCGCAGGGCCAGCACCGCGTGCTGGCGACCCTGCTCGGCGTCGACGAGAGCGCAGTGGCAGCGGCGGCGGCGTCGTCGTCGGCAGCGGCGCCCGCGCCCGGCCAAGCAGCGGCAACGGCGGCGGCGGTGGCGGCGGGCAACGCAGGCAGCGGCGAGGGCGGTGGCGGCGGCGGCGGCGGTGGTGACGGCGGCAAGAAGAAGAAGCCGTCCGGCCGCCCCCAGGCCCCCGCGCCCGCCCGCCCCGCCGGCGCGCGCCACCCCGCGGTCGACGCGCGCGACGACGACGGCGCCACGCCCCTGCACCTGGCTGCCGCGTCGCCGTGCCCCGGCGCCGCCGCCGCGTGCGCCCTCTTGCTGGCCGCCGGCGCCGACCCCTGCGCCGCGGCACCGGGCGACCACGGCACGCCGCTGCACCGTGCGGCGGCGGCCGGGGCCGCGCCGGGCGTGGTGGCCGCGCTGCTAGCCGCGGGGGCGCCGCCCGGGGCGCGCGACGTGCACGGGCAGACGCCGCTGCACTCGGCCGCGGCGGCGGCGGCGGCCGCGGTGGCGGCGGCGGTGGCGGCGGCGGCGGCGGGTTTGGGCGTCGCTCCGGCGACGGCGCCCGCGGCCGGCGGCGCCCCGCCGTCGCCCTCCCCGGCGGCGGGCCCCGACGCCCGCCTCGCCGACATCTGCCGCCGCATCCTCGACGCGGGCGCCGCGCCGGACGACGTCGACGGCGCGGGCGTGGCGCCGCTCTATCTGGCGGCGCTCGGCGGGGCCGAGGCCGTCGTGTCGGTGCTGCTGTCTGCGGGCGCCGACCCGGACGGCCCGCCGCCTCCGCCGCCGCCGCCGCCGCCGCCCCCGCCGCCCCCGCCCCCGCCGCCACCGCCGCCGCCGCCGCCGGTCGCGGCCGCCGCCGCCGCCGCGCCGCTGCCGCCCGCGACAATGGCGCTGGCCCCGGCCCCTCCGCCCGGCCCGCCCTACGACCACGACCACGACTCGGACGGCTGCCTCGACTGCGGCGCGGCCGCCGTGGCCGCCGCGGCCGCCGCGGACGACGGAGACGGGGGCCCCTCGTCGGGCGAGGCTGCGGGCGCGCCGCCGCGCCGCCGCCGGCACCGCCGCCGCGAGCCGCCGGCGGCCGCCGCTCTCGCCGCCGACGGCGGCCCGGGCGACGAGCCCGGCCGCCACGGCTACGACCACGACCGCTGCCACGAGAGCCACCACCACCACGAGCACGAGCACGACGACGACGACTATGACGACGAGGGGTACGACGACGGCCACGCCGGCTGCTGCGGCGGGCACGACCACCCCCACTCCCACCCCCACGGCCACGGCCACGCCCACGCGCCGCCTCCGCTCGGCGGGGGGCCGTCGGCGGCCGACGCGGCGGCGGCGGCGGCCGCTGCCGCGCATGCCGCCGCCGCCCCCCCGCCCCCCCCGGCCCCGCCGCCCCCCCCGCTCGTGGTCGCGGCCGCGGCCGGGCACGCGCGCGTGGTCCAGGCCCTGCTGGCGGCGGGCGCGGACCCCGACCTTCCCTCCGCGGTGCCGCTGCCCGCCGCCGCGCCCGCGCCGGCGCCGGCGTCGCAGCAGCAGCAGCAGCAGCAGCAATCGCAACAGTATTACACCCTCGCGCTGCAGGCGGCGGTGGCGGCCGGGTTCGAGCTCGTGGTGGACGCCCTGCTGGCGGCCGGGGCCGACGCCGACGCGCCCGCGGCGGGCGGGGCCAACGGCGGCAGCGGCGGCGGCGGCGGCAACGGCGGCGGCGGCGGGAACAACGGCGGCAGCGGCGGCGGCAATAATGCGACGATGACACTCCTGCACGCCGCCGCCGCGCGCGGCCAGGCGTCGCTCGTCGCCAAGCTCTGCGCGGCGGGCGCCGACGTCTCGGCCCTCAATGCGCGCGGGTGGACCCCGCTGCACAGCGCCGCGAGCGCGGGCCACCTCGACACGGTGCTGCGGCTGGTGGCCGCGGGCGCACCTTGGCGCCCCGGGCGCGGCGGCGACGGCGGCGGCAACAACAAGAAGGAGGGCAAGGACGGCGGCGGCAAGGAGGCCGGCGCCGCAGCCGCAGCCGCCGCCGCCGCCGCCGCCGCCGCCGCCGCGCCGCCCATCGCGCCGGCCGCCGACTTGGACGTCGTGCGCATGCTCTGCCGCAAGAGCAGCTACAAGCCGACGTACGTCGAGGGCCGGCTGCGGCTGGCCGAGCGCGAGCGCCAGCGCACGCGCGGGCAGCAGCAGCAGCTGCTGCAGCAGCTGCGGGAGGAGGAGGAGGAGGAGGAGGACGAGGAGGACGACGGCGGTCGCGGGGGCGGCGGCGAGGGCGGGCCCGCGGCCGCGGCCGCCGCCGCCGCCCCCGGCCTCGTCGCCGGCGTCGCCAGCGGCGGCGGCGGAGGCGGCGGAGGAGGCGGTGCGGGCGGCGGCGCGGGCGGCGCGGGCGCAGGCGCGGGCGGCAAGAAGAAGAAGAAGGACGCCGCCGCGCGCGCGGCCGCCGCCGACGCCGCCGCCGCGCGGCTGATTGCTGAACTCGAGGCGGAAGAGGCGGCGGCGGCGCGCAAGGCCGCAAAGGGCGCGGCCAAGGGCGCCAAGGCGCAGGCCAAGGCCCGGGAGGCGGCGGCCGCCGCCGCCGCCAAGGCCGAGGCCGAGGCCGCGGCGGCGCGCGCGGCCGAGCGGGCGGCCGCCGAGGCCAGGGAGGCGGCGGCGGCAGAGGCGGCGGCGCGGTGGGCCGAGGCGGCGCGGCAGCGCGACCGGGCGGCGGCGGCCGACCGGGCCGCGGCGCTCGCCCGGCAGGCGGCGGCCGCGGCGAACGCGGCGGCGGCAACGGCCAAGGCCCTGGCGGATGCCAAGGCCGCGGCCAAGCCGCCCCCTGCGGCCGCGACGACTGCTGCTGCTGCCGGCCAAAAGGGGGCCGCCGCCCCTGCTCCCGCCGCCGCCGCCGCCGCCGCCCCCGCCCCCGTCGCCGCCGCTGGCCGCGGCAAGGGCGGCGGCAAGGCCGCCGCCGCCTCGCCCGCGCCGCCGCGTCCCCCCGCAGCCGCCGCGGCGGCCGACGTCGACGGCGACGAGGAGGGCGACGAGGAAGACGACGACGACGACGACGACGAGCGCTCGATGCTCCGCCTGCTGGCCAAGTCCGGCGCGCTGCGGCGCAGGCAGCAGCACGACGAGGCGGCCGCGGCGGCGCGCGCCGCGGCCGCCGGGCCGGCGGCCGCTGCCGCCGCCGCCGCCGCCGCCGCCGCCTCTGCGGCGGCGCCAAAGACCGCCGCCGCCGCCGCGCCCGCCCCCGCCGCCGCCCGTGGGGGGGGGGCCAGGGCCCCGCCCAAGCCGCGCGTGCTGGTGCCCGTGCCCGTCACCACGGGCGGGTCGTCGCGCCCCTCGACGCCCTCCTCCGCCTCGCACCAGCAGCAGGCGGGGGGCGGCGGCGGGAACGGCGGCGCGAGGCTGGTTGCCGTCGGCCCCCAGGCGAGGGCGGCGGCAGGCGGCGGCGGCGGTGGCGGCGGAGGCGCGTCCCCGGCGCCCCCGGCCCGCCGCCTGGTGCCCGTGCCGACGGCGCCCTCGGCCAAGCAGCGCCAGGCGCAGCAGCAGCAGCAGCAGCAGCAGCAGCAGCAGCAGCAGCAGCAGGGCGCCAAGCAGAAGCCGCCGCAGCCGCAGCCGCAGCCGCTGCGCGCGGCGGGCCCCGCGCCGGCCGCCGTCCCCTCGCCCTTGCCCCTCGGCAAGGTCGCCGCCGCCGCCGCGCCGCCCCCGGCGCACCCGCAGCCGCGCGGCGCCCCGGCCCTCCTGGTCTCTGCCCTGGCGGCCGTCGCGCCCAAGGCGGCGGCAGCGGCGCTGCCGCCGCCGCCGCCGTCGTCCGTCGCGTCGTCCCCGCTGCCGCTGCCGCTGCCGACGGCGCTGCCCTCGCTCGTGCCGCCGCTTCCGCAGCAGCAGCAGCAGCAGCCGCAGCAGCGGCAGCTGCCGGCGCCCAGGCCCATGCTCGACCCGCGCCTGGAGATGCCTCCCTCCTCCCTCCTGGGCGGCGGCGTCGGCGGCGCGGCGGCCGGCGGCGGCGCCTCGCCCGCGCTCGCGCCCCTGCCCCCGCCTCCGCCGCCCCCGCTTGCCGGCCTCTCCGGCCTCGGCGGCGGCGCGCCCTGGGGCGGCAAGGGCCCCTCCGACCCGCCGCCCCTGGCGCCGCCGCTCCTGCGCCCGCCCCCGGGCGGCGGCGCCTCCTCCCTGGGGCCCGGCGCCTCGTCCCTAGGCTCGATTTGGGCCTTTGGCGGCGGCGGCGGCGGCCAGGCGGGCGGCGGTGGCGGCCACGGCGGCGGCGGCGGCGGCGGCGGCGCGGGCGTCGGCAGCTTTGGCGCCGCCGACTCGTTCAGCACCGCCGGCTCTTTCGGCGGCGGCAGCCTCGGCGCCGGCGGAGGCTTCATGGTGCCCCCGCCCGGCCCGGACGCCGGCGCGGCGCCGGGCGCCGGGCGGGCCCCGCCGCCCGCGGCCGTCGCGGCCTCGTTCCAGCAGCAGCAGCAGCAGCACTACCACCCGAACCACCAGCAGCAGCCGATGCAGCAGCAGCAGCAGCAGCAGCAGCGGCGGCAGCAGGCGGGCGCGTTTGCTCCATACGGGGGCGGCGGGGGGAGCCCCTTCGGCGGCGGCGGCGGCGGCAGCGGCGTCTCGTCCCCGCTCGCCGGCGGCGGCGGCTCGTCCGCCCCCGGCGCGCGCCGCCAGCCCCCGCCCGGGTTCTCCCACCTGCAGCCTGCCGCGTCCGGCGGCAGCATGGGCCAGCCCGCCCTGTCGTCCGCGTCGCTGTTTGGCGCCGGCGGCCTGACCGGCGCGGGCGGCGGGGGCGGCGCGGGCGGCGGGGGCGGCGCCGGCGGCGGGGGCGGTCTGTTTGCGCCGTTTGGGCGCGACTCGCCGCTGCAGCAGCAGCAGCTGCAGCAGCAGCAGCAGCAGCAGGCGTTCCAGCCGCAGCCGCCGCCGCTGCCGCTGCAGTCGCAGCCCCCCGCGAGCAACCCGTGGGGCACGGGCGCCGGCCTGGGCGGAGGGTCGCTGTGGTGAGAGCGTGGGGGGGGGGAGGAGGGGCGGGCGGCGACGGCGGGCGCCTCGGTGTAGTTTTTGCTCTCGCCGCCGCCGCCGCCGCCGCCCGCTCGCCGCCGTCTCGCTCGTGTCGAGTTTCGTCCTCTTGCTGTCCTGTGATTCTTGCGCCACGCCGGGTGTCGGGTGCGCCTCTTACACCCCCCCGTGGAAACCAAGCGTCCCCAATGGGGGATTCCTCCCCCCCCCTATGTTATCGGTTCTTTCGATTTTTGACGAGGAGCAGCGCGCGGGCGTCGGCGTCGGCGACGTTGGCGACGCAGCGCGATCGGCCGATCGGAGCTCGATGCCAAGAAGTAGAAAGCGCGCGCCGCGCTCAACCCTCAACTCACGGCCAGATGCACTAGCTCATCGTCGCGCACACACACACACATCGCGCTTGCAAGCGACGACACGAGACACGCAAACCACGAATCACGACACCCTCATTATCCTCAAACGCACGCAAGCAACAACACTCACACGCGTCGTCGTCGCGCCGACCAATCGACCCGCGAGACGATGGCGCTCCGTGCCGGCGCCCGCCGTGGCGTGCCGGGGCCCGCGGCGCTGCTCCTCGTCGTCGTCTCGCTGACGATGGGCGCTGCAGGTGGAGCTCCGCTCCGCATCGCCCTGCGCCGCGCGGCCCCTCCCCCCGCGAGCAGCGGCAGCAACGGCGACGCGGGCCTCGTCCCGCTGCTCAACTACCTGGACGCGCAGGTGAGAGACACTGGGACACGGAGAGAGAGAGAGCACTAGGCTAGCGCTTTTCCGTCGAGAGAGAGAGACGCCGACGCCGACGCCGACGCCGACGCCCCCCCCCCAAAAAAAAACCTCCCGCGCCGGAACAAAAAAAAACGTGAAACGCACGCACACACACGCACAACAACAGTACTACGGCCCCATCTCCCTCGGCACCCCCCCCCAGCGCTTCGACGTCATCTTCGACACGGGCAGCGCCAACCTGTGGGTCCCGTCGGCGCAGTGCTCCCTGTTCAACATTGCCTGCCGCCTGCACCGCCGGTACAATTCGGCCGCCTCGCGGACCCACCAAAAAAACGGGACGAAATTCGGAATCCAGTACGGCACGGGCTCGCTGACTGGATACCTGTCGCGGGACAGCCTTGGGTGGGGGGGATTGGGCGTGGAGGGGCAGCTGTTTGCCGAGGCCGTGTCGGAGCCGGGGTTGACGTTTGTGGCGGCGCGGTTTGACGGGATCCTGGTGGGTTGCCTTTTTTTTGCTTTTGTTTTGCTTTTTTTTTTCCTCTCCTTTTTTTGCTTTTTATGCCTTGTTTCGGGGTGCCCTCTTTTGCGCTCGAGCGCGCTTTCTCTGGCTGCTCGAACAACGGGAGGCAGACCTGGAAGGGCGCGTGTGCTATGTCTTGGTTTTTCCTTCGGCGTTTGTGTGTTGAGGGGCGCGCCGTCCGAGCGCGCTGCCGACGCCCTCGCCCCTCGGCTCGCTCACCGCTTCCCCTCACGAGAAAAACCAAAACAAGCACCAAACCAAAACCAAAAACCAAAACCCCCCCAAAAACCAACACCGCCCCTCCCTCCCTCCCTCCTCCTCCTCCGACGACGGCCAACACAGGGCATGGCCTTCCCCGCCATCGCCGTCACGGGCGCCACCCCGCCCTTCACCAGCGCCGTCGACCAAGGCCTTTTGCCCCAACCGGTTTTTTCCTTTTGGCTATCCCGCGACCCAAACGCCACCGCCGCCGGCGGCGTGGGCGGGGAGCTCGTCTTGGGCGGCGCGGACGAGGCGCGGGCGGCGGGCCCCCGCGTGTGGCTGCCCCTGACGCGCGCGGCCTACTGGGAATTCGGGCTCGACTCGATCGCGCTGGCGCCGGCGCCGGCGCCGGCGCCGTCGGGGGCGCGGCAAGAGGGGGAGGGGGAGGACGGGGCGACGGCGGCCGCGCCCGCCGTCGCCGGCGGCGGCGAGCCCGGCGCGGCGCCGTCCCGCCGCCTCCTCGTCGCCGAAAAACAGATCCCTTCGGCCCCCCTCGCCGCTGCCGCCGCGGCATCAACTCCGCCCCTCCGCGGCGCGTGCGACGGCGGGTGCGCCGCCATCGCCGACACGGGCACCTCCTTGCTGGCGGGCCCGACCGCCGCCGTCGCCGCGCTCAACCGTCAGTTGGGCGCCGAGTCAGCGTTCACCCTCCAGTGCAAGAGCCTCGTGAAGGACTATCTGCCCGGCATCATCGACGCGGTGCAGGCCCTGCCGCTCGACGAGGTGTGCTCGAGCGTGGGGCTGTGCGCGTCGCCGCCGCGTACCGGCGGCGGCCCGGGGCGGCGCGGCGGCGGCGGCGGCGGCGGCGCGAGGCGGCTGGCGGCGGCGGCGCCGGGGGCGCGGCCGGCGGCGCTCAAAGAGGAGGAAGGGGGGGAGGGCGGCGGCCTGCCCCTGCCGCTGCACAGGCAGCCCTTCGTGTCGTCGCGCATCTCCGACGCGGCCGCCGACCGCTGGCACGCCGCGGCCGGCAGGGTGCGCGCGCGGTACGGCCACCGGCAGCAAAGCAGCGGCCAGGCAGCGGGCGCGGCGGCGGCGGCGACGACGGACGACGGCCGCGAAAACGGCGGCGCCGGCGCCGGCGCCGCAAACGGCCCGCCCCAAAAGAGCAGCAACAACGTCGCGTGCGACTTTTGCACCACCGCCGCCGAGTATGTGCGCGCGGCCCTGCACAACAACGAGACCAAGGCGCAGATCGAGGTGGCCGTGGAGCAGCTTTGCGCGGCGCTGGACTTCGGAGGGCCCTCCATGCTCAGGTGCCGGGACGTGCGGGGACTGCCGATGCTAAAAATAGAAGCGGGGCAAGGCGCGGCGTCGTTCGAGCTGGCGCCGACGGACTACGTGCTGCGCATCGACGAGGGTGAGACGACGGGCTGGCCGGTGTTTTGTTTAATTGTGGTTGGCGTCGGCGTTTTTTGTTTTGCTTTCGTTTTGTCGCCGTCCGTCGCTCGCGCTCGCGCCCCGCTCCTCTCGCCCAAGGCCCTCGATTTTTTTGCTGCTGTCGCTGATGCTGCTGCCGCTGCCGCTTTCGTTCAAGGTTCCCTCGCGCGCACAACCCTCCCTCTGTCCAACACAACCCCCTCAAAACACACCTCCAAAAAAAAACCACCTCCAAAACACACCTCTCTAAAAAAAAACAGGCGGCCAGTCCACCTGCGTCAGCGGATTCATCGGCCTGGACGTGCCCGCCGGCCCCCTCTGGATCCTGGGGGACGTCTTCCTGGGCGCCTACCACACGGTGTTCGACTACGGCGGGCGGCGTTTGGGCTTCGCGCCGAGCAAGCGCGACTGAGACAACATCAGATTTTGATTTTGATTTTTTTTACGCGCGCGCTTTTTTTTCTTCTCCGCGCTTCAGATTTTGATTTTGATTTTTTTCTTCTCCGCGCTTCAAAGCTTTGAAACTAAACGAACGACGTTTTTTCTTTTCATTTCTCCTGTGCTTCCCCCCTTTTTGGGGAACATCCAAACCGACATACAAACACGATGGGACGTCATCAGCAACTCACGAGATAGGTAGAGCTAGAGAGCACGCCGACGGCGCACACGACGACAGAACACGACGAGAAAAGAGAGAGAGTCAGAGGCGGCTCTTTACACTCTACTTGCGGCCCCGCCCCGTTGTAAAGGATCGTGTCGTCAGCAAACATTCAGTTGACACACTCGACTCTTCCCGACACACGACAACGAACGTTATATCTCTTTCCTCACTCGGCGACGTCCACGCCGCCCACCCACACGCCCAAGTTGGTCGGCGCCCCCGCCGCCGCCCACGCCGGCGCCGCCGCCGCATAGGCCGTGGCCGTGGCGAATCGCTGCCGCTGCTGCTGCTGCCCGCCGCCTTGGACCCCCGCCTCCGCCGCCGCCGCCGCCGCCGCCGGGGCCGCGCCGAGCGCCTGCGCCGCCGAGCCCCCGACCAGCCGCGAGACGAGCTCTCCCCCCGGGCCCGACAACCCTGAGACAGGCCGAGAGGCCACGGGGCCGGCGCCTTTTTTGGCCACGGCCACAGGCCCTGGCGCGTAGGGCACGGGCGCGCGCGGCCCCGCGACGACGGCGAGGGCGGCGCCGGCGAAGGGCGGCGAGCCGTCGGGCAGGAGGACAGGGGCAGAGTCAAGAAGGGCGGGGGCGAAGAGCGGGCCGCGGCCGGAGCCGCCGCCGCCGCCGCCGCCGCCGCCGCCGCCGCCGCCGCCGCCGCCGCCGCCGCCGCCGCCGCTTTTCCCTCCTGCCCCCCCCCCTGGCCCCTCGCTGTACACAAAGGAAAAGAGGGCCGAGCCGCCCTTTGACAGGGCCACGGCCGGGAACGCGAGGCCCAGCGGGGTGCGCCCGCCCTGGGCGATGACGCCGCGGGCCAGGGGCGGCGGCGGCGCGCGCTTTCTTCCTTCTTTTTCCTCGTCGGCGGCGTCGGCGTCGGCGCCCGCCGCCGCCGCGGCCGCCAGGCCGCCCCCGCCGCCACCGCCGCCGCCGCCCGCACCGCCGCCGCCGACGCTCAGGCCGCCGCCGCCCACGCCCGCGGAAAGCGACCCCCCGTCCAGCGCCGGACGCGTGACCGCGTAGTAGATGGCGGCGCGCGGCAGGCCGTCGCGGTAGGCACCGCCCGGCAGCACGGCCTTGCCGGCGGCCCACAGGCGGGCGAGATTGTCGCCGCCCTCCTCGCCCTCGCCCTCGCCCTCGTCGGCCTCGTCGGCGTCGCTGCTGCCGTTTCCGCCGCCGCCGTAGGCAGCGCCGTAAAAAATGTCGAGCTCGCCCGAGTCGAGCAGCGCCGGCGGGTGGAGGGGCGCGTCCTGACCGGCGGGCAGGGACCCGTCGTCGCGCGCGCCGTCGCCGGCCTGCGGCGGGAGCCATCCCCCCCCGCTTGCGCCGCCGCCGCCCGCGCCGCCGCCGCCGCGCGCGCCGCCCGCCGCCGCCGCCGTTTCCGTTTCAGCCGCCGCCGCCGCCTCGGCCGCCCGCGCCGTCCGCCGCGCGCCCGTCGGCGCCGCCGGCTGCCGCAGGTGCCCCTGCCCCCCGCCCCCCGCGCCCGCCGGCGCGTCCGCCTGCTCCAGGCCCCGCGCCACCAGGGCCGCGGCCAAGGTCGGCAGCGCGCCGAAGTAGCGGCGCGCGCCCGCGAGCGCCGAGCCCGTGCCCAGGTCCTCGAGGGCGCTGGTGCCTCCCAGGGCGGCGACCGTGAATGTGGTGAAGGCGTCGCCGCCGCCGCTTTCTTCTCCGCCGCCGCTTTCTTTCGCGCCGCCGCCGCCTTTTCCTCCTTTGTCGTCTCCTCCTGCTCCTGCTTCCCTGGCCCCCTTTTCTGCCGCTGCGTTCCGAAACCCCGCCCGCGCGCCTCGAGCCCCAGAGAGGCCGCCGCCGCCGCCGCCGCCCGCCGCCGCCGCGCCGAAGCGGCGCTCCTGTGCGACAAAAAACGCGGCGCCGGCCGCCTCGCCGCCGGCGGGCCGGGGCTCGGCGGGGCGGGCGGCGGCGGCGCCGGCGGCCGGGGCGGCGGGGGCGGAGGAGGGTGCGAGCGTGGCGGCGGCCGCGTACGCGTAGGCGTCCTCCTCGGTCTCGCCGGGCGCCGCCAGCACCGCCACCAGGGAGCCGTAGGTCCGCTGGGCGGCGGCGGCGGCCAGGAGGTCGGCCGTGCGCGGCGCGCCGGCGGCGCCCGCGGCGCCGCCGGGCAAGGCGGCGTCGGCGGCTTTGCCGTGCGGCGCGTCGGCGGCGGCGAGCGACAGGTCGGCCGCCCACCCGCCCATCGAGGCGAGGCGGCGGTAGTCCTCGGGCGCCTGCGCCTGGGCCGGCTGGATCTGGTAGTAGGACTCTGTTTCATTTGGTTTTGTTTTTGTTTTGTGTTTTTGTTTTTTTTTCGGGCGGCGGGGGGAGCGTGAAAAGCCCGAGCTCGAGGGGAAAAGAGAAAAAAAGCAGAGGCTCCGAGAGAGCGCGCGACGACGGGAAAATTCAAACAAAAGTCCCCTCTCTCTCTCTTTCTGACTCACCCGGCACAAAGTCCCCCAGCGCGGCGTCGTACGTCCGCGGGTCCACGGCCGCGTGCAGGTCCTCGCCCGTCCACCCGGCCGCGGCCAGGCGCGCGTTGCCCCGGTAGAGGGCGCCTTTTGGCACGGCCAGCAGCAGCGGGCCGGCCGATTCGGCGGCGGCGGCGGACGACGACAACGGCGCCGCCTCGCCGGCCGCCCCCGCCTTCCCCCCCTCCTCCCCGGCCACGCACAGCACCACGACCGTCACGTAGATGCCGTACGAGTCGACGCTCGCCTGCGGGTGGTAGAGCTGCGGGCGGAGCGGGCCCCCGGCGGGGCACGAGGCCGAGGAGGAGGAAGAGAAGCCGACGCCGCCGCCGCCGCTGCCGCCGCCGCCGCCGTTCTCGCCCGCCGCCGCCGCCGGCGCCGCCGCCGGCAGCGAGGCGACGACCCAGGCGCCGGCGTCGGGCCGCGCGCCGTCGGCGGCGCTGGCGGCGAGCAGCAGCAGCGGCGGCAGGGCGCGATATCCCGGGCGCGCGTCTCGGGCCACGGCCACCACGACGAACCGGCGGCGCAGGCGATCGAACAGCAGCACCGGGTCGGACACGACCAACCAAGGAGGAGGGGCGGCCGCGGCGACGAGCGCGCCGCCTAGGCCGACGCCGCTGTCGCCGCCGACGCCGCCGCCACCCCCGACGCCTCCGCCGCCGGCGTCCTTCTTGTCTTCTTTGTCGACGATGGAAGGGAGGGGCAAGAGGAGCGCCGCGTAGGCGTCCGGCAGGGCCGGAGCGAAGAGGTCGCGCAGGTCGACGGTCAGGGCGACGCCTGGGGGGGGCAGAGGGGCGGCGTCGCCTTGCTCCCCGGGGGGGGCAGAGGCGGCGGCAAGCGTCGGCGGCGGCGGCGCCGCTCCCGCAGCCGCCGCCGCCCCCGCCATTGCCGCCGCTGCTGCCGAAAGCAGCCCGCCGTCGCCGCCGCCGCCCGCCGATTCGAGCAGGTCCTCCACCGAGCCGAGCCGCAGCACCCTGAGCAGCGGCCCGCTGCCTGCGGCCAGCGCCCACCCCCCGCGCGCGTCCACGGCGGCGGCGGCGGCGCCCGTCGCCGCGGCGCCCGTTTCGTCGCGCGCGGCCGAGAGGGCGCTCACCCCGGACGCGGCGACGGCGCGGGGCTGAGGGCGGGCGGCGGCCGCCTCGCGCGCTGCCTCCTGGGCGACGCGCGCGCGCTCGGCCTCGAGGAGCGACGGCGGCGGCGGAGGGGCGGCAGCGCCCTCGCCGCGCTGCTGCTGCTGCTGCTGCCCCGTCGGCGGCGCCGCCTCCTCCTGCGGCGCCCCTGCGCCCGTCCCGCCGCCGCCTCCGCCTCCGCCCCCAAGCAGCGGCATGCCCGGCGACGGCGACGGGCGGGGCGAGGAGAGCGCCTGACCGCCGCCGCCGCCGCCGCCGCCGCCGCCGCCGCCGTGCGACGACGACGGGGCCGCCGCCGCCGCCGCCGCCGCCGCCGCCCGCTCCTCTTGCGCGCCTCCTCTGTTCCCTTGAGACCCCGCCGCCGCCTCGGCCGGCAGCAGCTCCGTGGACACCGTCTTGACGAGGTCGTCAAACAGGGCCGTCGTAATCACGGGGCGCCGCCCCCGCGGCGGCGGGCCCCGCCGCGCCGCCGCCGCCTCGCGCTGCTGGCGCCCCGCAGGCTCCTCGCCTTGCTCGCCGGGCGAGGGGGCGACGCTGGCGGCAGCGGCGGCGGCGGCGGCGGCGCCCCCGGACGGGGACGACGACAGGAGGAGCGAGCGGCGCCGCGCCGGGGTTTGCCTGAATGCGGCAGCCGCCACCGGCACCATGGTCGCCATGGAGGGAGCAGGGGCGGGGGCCGGGACGAAAACAAAAGAAGACGAGGCGACGGGCGCCATCGTCCCTGCCGGCGCCGCCGCGCTCGCCCCAAGCGCGCCGCCGCCCCCGCCGCCGCCGCCGCCGCCGCCGCCAGCCGGCTTCATCTCGGGGAGCGCCGCGGGCGCCCGCTGCTGCCCGGCGGCGGCCACCATGACCATGGTCCCGGGCTCGGCGCCGCGGGCCGCGTCAACGGCCAGCGCGGCCCGCCGATCTGCCTCCGCCGCCTCCCGCGCCGCATCGGCGGCCGCCGCCGCCGCCGCCCCCCCCGCCGACGGGGTTTCGGGTCCTCCCTCCGTCGGGGCCACGTCGTTGGGGATGGCGCCACGGGCGCGGCCATCCGCCCCTTTTGCGCTTTTCCGCGACCGCCTCCCTTTCGTCGCCATTTTTTCTTCCGTCGTCGTCGTCGCCGTCCCCGTCGCCGCCGCCGTCGCCTCGTCTCCTCGCTGCTGTTTCACCTCCTTCACGCCGGGTGGCGCCGCCGCCCGCCCGCCCTGCCTAGAGGCCGAGAGGGCGGAGGAGGCGCGAGCAAACGGGGCGGCGGCACCGGCGGCGGCGGCGCCAGCGGCGGCGCGCCCCCACCCCACCAAACCCCCTCCCCCTCCTCTTTCTTGCGGCGGCGGCGGCGGCATCGACGCCCGCGCGGCGGCGAGGCGGTCGGCGCCCCGCTGCGCCCGCCTCGCCCGCGCCGCCGCCCCCTCTTGCTCCGCGGCCTCGTCGTCGCCCGCGGCCCCGCCGTCGTCGTCGCCGCCGCCGTCGTCGTCGCCGTCGTCGTCCCAGGGCCCCGCCACCGGCCCGGACCCGACGGGAACGGCGTAAATGTATTTTTTCCCCTTTGCCGAGGACGAGACGGCGAGCGGCCCCTCCCCCTCGACGACCGGAAGCGAAGACTCTCTGATCGCGATCGCCGGCATCTTGTACGTCTTTTTCCCTTGCGCCGCCTGGCTGTCGGCCGCGTCGCGCGCCGCGCTCAGCCACGTGCTCAGGTAGGCGGCCAATTTCGCGTTCTTCGGGTCGTATCCCCCGCCGTAGCCAACCGGGCTGCCGGCGACGAGGCGGTTGGGAACGCCGCCGTTTTTCCGCTGCGCCTCGCGCCCGCCCCAGATGGCGCCGCGGGCCGCGTCCTTCTGCGGCGTGTCCGGAGGGTAGTAGGCCGTGGCCGGGGCGCCCAGGCGCCAGGCGCCGGCGAGCTTGCGGCCGCGCGGCGAGGGGCGGGCGGAGGAAGGGCTGGCGCCGTCGCTTTCGTCGTCGCTTTCGTCGCCGCCGCCTGCGTCGTCGCTCCCGTTGGGGGCGGGAGAGAGCGGGGGAGGCGCGGGCGCGGCCGAGGGGGCGGGGGGCGGCGGCGCAGGCGGGACTCGGTGGTGGGGCGCCTCGGCGTCGGCGAGCATCACGACGTCGGCGTCCGAGGGCGTCACGGACGATATCGGCACGTTTCCGGCGAGGAGGAGGCGGGGGGCAGGGGCGCAGCCGCGGCCGCCGCCGCCGCCGCCGCCGCCACCGCCGCCGCTGCCGCCGCCGCTGCCGTCGGACGCTGCCCGCGGCGCCGGCAGGCGCGCCCCCGCCGCGTCCGAGGCAGCGGCGGCGGCCGCCTTGCGCGCCGCGGCGCGCGCTCGCCGGCCGTCCAGCAGCGCGGCACGGTCAAATTGCAGCGGCTCGTGGCCGCTGTTGTCGTCAATGTCGCTCCGTCGTGCCTCGTCGTCGCTGGGCTGCCGCCGCCGCCGCTGCCCGCTGACGCCGCCGCCGCCGCCGTCGCCGCCCGCACCCCCCTGCGCGGGCTGCTGCTGCTGCTGCCGCAGCTGCCGCGCCCGCCCCCACTCTGGCAGGCTCCTCAGCGACTCGACCCGCGCGACGCGCAGCGAATCGAACAGCAGGCTGGGCGGCTGGGGCGCCCCCGGCTCGGACTTCGGCGCAAACCCCCGCCGCGTGAAAGCGCCGCCGGCGAAGGCGTCGGCGTCGGCGTCGGCGTCGGCGCCGAGCAGCAGCAGGGCGGCGGCGGCCAGGACGAGCGCCGTTGCCGCCGCCGTCGCCGTCTTTCTCCTCCTAGGCCTCATGTTTGCTTTGTCACTTCGCTGCAGGCCTCTTTGTAACGCCGCCGGCTCCTCTCGCTTCTCGGGCGGTCAGAGTCTGACCCCCCGAGCGGGGCGGGGGAGGGAAAAGCAGGCGGTCCGGACAGGCCACCGACACTCCCCTCCGTCCTCCGTTCTTTTTTTTTTGTGCGGGAAGACGGCTGCCGAGAAGGCCGATAAGCGCGACGCCTCGGCGAGGGCTGTGGCGCGCGCCCAGATTCGCGCGGCCGGAGGGAGGACAGAGACAGAGCGGGGAGATGGAGTTGGGATGGTGCGCGGGAGAGGGAGGGTGGGACCTTTTTTTTTTTTTTTCCGTCCTCCGGTTTTGTTGTTGTTGTTGTATTTTTGATTTTGCGCCCGCCTGCTCGGTCTCTGGGTATGTGTGTGCTTCGAACGAAGAGCACGCGAGAGAGAAGGAATGATCGTCAGAGGATTCGGGCGGCAGTTTGGTGCTGAGTTTTGTACGGACGGGCCTTTCGCTTGGCCGACGGTCCGCCTGGGCAGGCGACAGCGGCGACAAACGACGACAAACCCAAAAAATAATCGTCGCCGTTGTTTCTTTTTTTTAAAGACCAGCCTCGCAAGCGGACGCTCCCTCCGCCCTCCACTCCAGCAGCATCACCACCACCGTGACGTTGTCCAGCGTCCCGCGCCCGAGCGCCTCGTGCAGGAGCGCGTCCGCCGCCGCCCGCGCCGCCCGCGCCGCCCGCGCGCCCGACGCCGCCGCGCCCGCCGCCGCCGCCGCCCCCCGTCCCCCTCGCCCCTCTCCTTCGGCCGGCGGCGGCGTCCCCCCGCCCCCTGCCGCCCCCTCCCTGCGCCCCAGCGCCGCCACGGCCGCCGACGCCACCGCCACTGCGTCCCCGTCCGTCATCACGTCCCAAAGGCCGTCCGAGGCGAGCACCACAAACGCGTCGCGGCCGGGCAGCAGGGCGGTGGCCGACACGTCCGGGTCGCCAGAGACGAGGGCGCCGGGCTCCTTGAAGTCGAGGTCGCCGAGGGAGCTGTAGCGGGTTGGTGGGTTTTTTTTGTTTGTGACCGTATGGTTTTTTGGGGGGTGGGTTTTGGTTTTTTGGGGGGGTGGCTTTTTGGGTCTTGGTGGGTGGGTTTTGTTTCGGAGGGGTGGTGGGTTTTTGGCGGGTCGCGTTTTTTCGTTCCAGCGTTTTGCTCGTGTACGCAGAGGGGGGGGGGGGGGGCGTCCTTTTTTGTTCTTTTTTTCGCCGCAGGTGGACGACGAGGGAGAAGGGAGGGCGGCGGAAGGGGGCCTCCCCCCCCCCTCTTCCCCCCCCCCAAAAAAAACCCCCCCCCCCCCTCAATGAGGCGGCAAGGAAGAAAGAAAGAAAATGTCAAAAAAAAAATCAAAAAAAGCAAACTCACCGCGACACCGCCAGCCCACTGCCCGGCCTGCCGTCCCTCGGCTCGACCACCACCCGCCAGCACCGCTGAAAGTCCACCCGCCCCCCTCCCGCCTCCACCCGCGCCCTCTCCCCGGGTAGGTGCGGCTTGTGGTCCTCCGTCAGGCGCACCGCCTTGCCGTCGCGGCACAGGACCGCCCGGCTGTCGCCGCAGTGGGCGGTGTATAGCGCGGCGCCGATTCGCAAACAGATCAGCGCTACGGCCCCGTCTCGCGTGCGGCCGCGGCTGCGGCGCGCGGTCGCGAGGACGAGGTCGTCGACGCGGCTGAAGGCGCGGCGGAGGGCGGCGGCGGCGAGGGCCGCCTCGGCGCGCGGGGCGAGGGGGCGCAGGAGAGGGGGGGGGACGGCAGTCGCGCGTTCGGGAGAGGCGCCGCCGCCGCCGCCGCCGCCGCTTCCGCCGCCGCTTCCGCCGCCGTCGCCAGAGGAGCCGGCCGCCGCCACCGCCGCCGCCGCCGCCGGCAGCAGCACGCCCCGCCGCACCCCCGGGTCGGCGGCGAGCAGCACGTGCAGCGCGCCCGCGGCCACCTCGGCCGCGCCCGCGCCGTTGTGCCCGTCGAAGATGGCGGCGTAGCCCTGCGGCCCGTGGCCGAGCACGTGGAGGGGGTCGGCCGAGCCCGGGACGCCGTCCGCGGCAGAGGCGGCGGCAGCGGCGGCGGCGGCGGCGGCGGCGGCGGGCGCCAATGCCGCCGCCGCCGCCGCTCCCGCCGCCGCCGCCGCCGCTCCCGACGCCGCCCCCGCGCCCGCGGCCCTTGCGGGGCCGCGGTGCACGTCCGCGCGGTGGTGGGCCGCCGCGCCCGGGGCGGCCGCGAGGGCGCCGGCGTCCACCACCGGGTGCGACGTGACGAGCAGCGGGCTGTGGTGGTGGCCGCCGCCGCCGCCGCCGAAGCCGCCGCCGCCGAAGCCGTTCGCTGCCGCCGCCGCCGACGAGGAAGAAGCGAAGGCCGAGCCCCCCGCCGCCGCCTGCTGCTGCTGCTGCTGCGCCTGCGGCTGGACGCCGACCGCCCGGAACGCCGCGGCCCCGCCGCCGCCGCCCCCGCCCCCCTCCCTCGCGCCGTGCTGCCGCGCGCGCTCGAGCGCCTGCTCAAGCGCCGCCGCGTGCGCGCGGTGGTGGCGCGCCGCCCAGCGGGCGGCGGCCTCGAGCGCGCGGTCGCGGCGCGGCGACGGCGGGAGGCGCGGCAGCGGCGGCGGCGCGAACGACGCGCCCTCGCCGAGGAAGGGCGGCGGGCGGGGCTGCGGGGGGGGTCGCCGCGGCTGCTGCGTTTGCTGCTGCTGCTGTTGGGTGTGGTGGGGGTGCGCGGGGGCGAGGCGGCTCGCGCCGCCGGGCTTGCGCGCCGGAGGCGCGCCGCCCTCGTCCTCCTCGTCCTCCTCCTCAGCCCAGAGCGCCGCCGCCGACGCGCTGCCGGGGCCGCTGCCGCCGCCGCCGCCGTTGGCCGCCGCCGCCGCCGCCGCCGGCCCCTCGTGGTCTCCTCCGCCCCCGCTGGGCCAGGCCGCCCCATCGCCCACCGCCGCCGGCAGCGGGTGCCCCTCCGGCACGGCCACCAGCGCCGCCACGACCGTGTGGCGGTCCTCCATGTAGGGGCGGGCGCCGCGCGAGGCGGCGGCGCCGTAGTGCACGGCGCGGAGCAGGCATTCCCTGCGGGCGGCGTCGCGCCGCGCAGCGGCCTCGGCGGCGGCGGCGGCGGCCTCGGCGGCGGCGGCGGCGGCGGCGTTTGCGGCGGCGCCAGGCGCGGCCCTCTGCTGCTGCTGCTGCTGCTGCTGCTGCTGCTCACGCTGCTGCTGCTGCTGCTGCTCATGCTGCTGCCGCTGCTCGGACGGCGGCGGCGGCGGCGGCGGCTGGGGCAAGGCGCGCACCTGGCCGTTGGCGACGATCAGGAACGGCCGCTCGTCCGGCCGCGCGGGCGGGAGCGGGGCGCGCGGGCGGGCCGCGCCGCCGCCGCCGCCGTCTTGGCCGCCGCCGCCCGCTGCTGCGGCCGCCGCCGCCTCCGCCGCCGCCCACCCCGGCTGCTGCTGCTGGTGCTGATGAAACGGTCCCGCGAGCGGGTGCGCGTGGGGGTGGTAGTGCCACGCGTGCAGCAGCACGTGCGGCGGGTGCGCGTCGGCCGACACGGCGTGAGACGAGGCGGGGGGGGGGTGCAGGCGCGAGGGGGAGGGCGGGCCATGGTTCGGGTGGTGGCGGCGGTGGGGGTGGGGGCGCGGGCCGCCGCCGCCGCCGCCGCCGCCGCCGCCGCCGCCGCTGCCATTGGTCGTGGCTGCTGCCAGGGGGGCGGCGCCGCCGGCCGACGCGGGCGCAGAGTGCGCTGTGCCGTCCGCGCCGGCTCTTCCGCCGTTGCTCAGGCCCAGCGCCGCGGCCGCCCGGCCCCGCCAACCGCCGCCATTGCCGCCGCCGTTGCCGCCGTTGCTGCCGCCGTTGCCGTTGCCGGTGCTGCCGCCAATGCCCCCGCCGCCAAAGATGGGCCGCAGCAGCGCCTGCCCAGCCGCCGCCGTCGCGTGCAGCAGGTGCGACGTGGCCGCGCCCAACCTGCCCCCCGCCGAGCTGCGCGGCTGCTGCTGCGGCTGCGGCGGCGGCGGTTGCGGCGGCTGCGGCTGAGGCTGCGGCTGCTGCCCGCCCCCCGGGTCCGACGCAGAGCCGCCGCCGCCGCCCGCGCGCTTGCGCTTGTCGCGGTGATGATCGTGGTCGGCAGGGAGGGAGGGCTGCCCAACGCCGCCGCCGCCGCCGCCGCCGCCGCCGCCGCCGCCGCCGCCGCCGCCGCCCTGGCCCAGAAACGCGCTCAGCCCGCCGCCGCCGCTCGTGCCGACGCGGCCGCGCGGCCCCGCCTCGGGCCCGTCCCCCGCGGCGCCCGCCTCGCCCGCTCCCCCTCCGCCGCCGCTCCCGCCGCAGTCGCTCCTCCGGCCCGCCGCCTCGCCCCCCTCCGGCGCGGCCGCGGCGGGCACCCCGACCTCCTCGCCGCCGCCGCGCGCGCGCTTGGGGGCGGGCGGGTCAGCAGCGGCGGCGGCGGCGGCGGCCGAGGAGGGAGGGGCGGCGGCCGCCGCGGCCGCCAGGCCGCCGCTGGCGCCCCCCACCACCATCATTGCGTCGTCGCCGTCCGGTTGGTGCGCCCGACGCGCGCCGCCCCCGCCGGCGCCGGGCGACGGGGAGGTGACGAGGCGCAGGCTGTTGAGGGCGGGGGCGGGAACGGCGGCGGCGGCGGCGGGCGGAGGCGGCGGCGGCGGCGGCGGCGGCGCGGCTGTCGCGGCGCCGGCCGCGGTCGCGCCCGGCAACGTCGGCTCGGGCTGCATCTCCTGTTTAGTGGTGTCGGGTCTCGGGTAGCCTGGTCGTCGTCGTCCAATGCAGGGCACCGCTGCACCGATCGGGGGGTTTCCGGAGCGCTAGGCGCTCGGGATCGCTTTTTCGCAGGAGGGAAGGGGAGGAGGTGTCTCCCTCTTTTTGTTGTGTGATTCACAGGAACGGGCCGTTCTCGTCCGCGCAGGCGCCCGGCGCTGCGCGTCTCCACGAGATCGGGCAAGGTCTTGGGGATGCGCGCGGGCACGACCCGCCGCGGGGCGTGTTTCGGGGTGCGAATTCGTAAGAAGGGGGGGCGGGAACGACAGCAGGAGGAGGTTCGGACAGTTGCCCCATGTGCCTTGCCGCGCGCGTGAGGCCTGCGTCCCGCGCGCGAGGGCAATGGAGTGGATGGGGCACGAATGAAACGACGATGATGTTCGATGAAAAACGATGTGCGCTAAGGAAACGAATGCATCGAGACTGTGTTCTTCCCGGCGTCCTCGAGACGGTGTTGGCGTCGTGCTTGGCGTCGTCGATCGAGGAGGACGACGAGGCGGGAGCGGCGGTGGCGGCGGCGGCGGCGGCCGAGGCGCCCGCGCCGCGGCAGCCCAAGGCCGCAAGACCGGCAGCGGCAGCGCGCGGCGGCGACGACGGGTGGTGATTTTTATTTTATTTTTCTCCGCGCGCCCTTTTTGCTTTCCGCGACGACGAGAGACGAGAGACGAAAAAGAATGCACGATCTGAACCGACACGCGAAAAACGAGAGAACGAAGCCAAAAGAAGCACAAGGGCGCGCGGCTCTTCGGCGTCCGGCGTCCGGCGTCTCCTCGCCCCCGCCGCTCTCGCGCGTGCCGCCGACAGGGGAGGAGACGACAAAAAAGCGACTCAGGCGGCCGCCCGCGCCCTCCACGCCCACCCCCACAGGCCCGCCACCAGGGGGCCCGGCCCAAGCCCCCACCCGGCGGCCGCCAGGGCGCCGAGCCCCCACGCGAGGCGCACGTGGAGAGCCGCCGCGCACAGCAGTCCCAGCAGCGCGCCGGCGCCGAGCGCGCGGCCCGAGGCCGTCCGCCGCGACAGCAAAGGGACGACGCCCGGCGTGCGGTGGTGGTCGTGCCTCGCCGCCGCGGGCTGCTGAAGGTTGTTGTCGTCGTCGTCGTTGTTGTTGTTGTTGTTGTCGTTGTTGCCGTCGTCGCCGGCCTGGGCTGCCGCGCCGCCGCCCCCGCCGCCGCCGCCGCCACCGCCGACGAGGACGTGGTCGATCGCATTGGCAACGGCGGCGGCGTTGACTCCGAAGGCAGCCTCGGCGGCGGCGGCGTCGCCGGCGAGGGCCGCGAAAGAGGCGGCGGCGGCCGCGGCGAGGGTGCCGATCGCATTGGCGGCAGCCTCGCCGGGTGGACCCTGCGCCAGCAGAAAAGCTTGCGCCTGCGCCACCCCCTCCGCCACCATCGCCTGCAGCTCGGCGAGGGACGCGCCGCCGGCGGCGGCGGCCGCGAGCTGCTGGGCCAGCGGCGCGGCGCCGCCGCCTGGCGCGGCGGCGGCGGCGGCGGCTGCCCCACCGGCGGCGGCGGCAGCAGCAGCGCCAGGAGCGGCGGGGGCCGGCGGCGGCGGAGCCTGCTGCTGCTGCTGCGCCTGCGCCTGCTGCTGCTGCTGCTGCGCCTGCTGTTGCTGTTGCTGCTGCGGCGGCGGCGGCGGCGGCGGCGGCGGCGGCGGCGGCGCGTCTCCGCCGGGCGCCGACGGCGCCCCCAGGTCCCACGGCAGCAGCTCGACCCGCACGTCCGCGACGCCCGCGCGTTTCAGGGCGCGCGGCAGGTCTCTGCCCAGGGCCCAGGGGTCGGCCTGCGTGCGGGGGCCCCAGGCCGCCAGGGTGGCGGGCGGGGGCGGGCCGGACGGCGCGCCGCCGCCGGCGCCCGCGCCCCCGCCGCCGCCGCCCCCCCGGCCGCGCCACCACCGCAGCAGGGCCGACAGCAGGCCCGCGGGGGACAGGGCCACGCCGACGGAGTGATACTCGCCGTGGTGGTGGTGGTGGTGGTGGTGGTGGTGGTTGGGCGCGACGGCCGCCGCCGCCGGGAAGGCGCCGCCGTGGTCGCCGCCGCCCGCGGCCGCTGCAGCCGCAGCGGCCGCCGCCGCGTCGCCGCCGCCGCCGCCGCCGCCGCCGGCCGCCGGCCCCCCCGTGGCCTCCGCCGCCGCCGCCGCGTGCATGGCCGCCTCGGCCAGCGCCGCCGGCACGGCCACCACCGCCGCCACGTGCCGCGCGAGCGACAGGTCGACCGCCTCGAGCGGCGGGAGCGCCTCGGAAAGAGGCGACGAGGACGACAACCCGCCGCCCTCGCCGCCGCCGCCGCCGCCGCCGCCGCCGCCGCCGCCGCCGCCGCGCCCGCCTTCCCCCGGCGCCCGCCGCTGCCGCCGCCCGTCGCCGCACGACGCCGCGAACGCCGCCACGAGCTCCCCCCGCCGCGCCGTCGCGGGCACCGCCAGGCCGTGCGCCGCCAGGTGCCGCAGCGCGGGCATCCCCTCGCGCACGCTCGCAAGCAGATCAAAGAGGTGCCAAGGCAGCGCCAAGGGCAAATCGATGTGGAGGGAGCGGAGGGCGACGAGGCGCGGCAGCGACGCGGCGAGCCAGGCGTGCGAGGCGAGCGCCGCGTCGGCGTCGGGCGGGGGGCCGCCGCCGCCGCCGCCGCCGCCATTGCCGCCGCCGCCGGGACCGCCGCCGCAGCGGTAGGCCGGGCCGTCGCCGCCCATTATGGCGGCGGCGGCGAGACGCGCCTGGCGGCGGGCGCGGGCGTGGCGGCGGGCGCGGGCGCTCGAGGGGTCTAGGCCTAGGGGGAAGGGCGGGGGCGTGACGAGGTCAGGGGGCCATCGGCGGGGCGAGGCGAGGCGGCGGCGCGCGAGGGCGCAAGCCTCGCGGACGCGGGCGGCCAGCACGCCGGGGGCGGCGGCGCCCGCGGGCGGCAGCGGCAGCAGCATCGGCGTCGGCGACCGCGCCCGGCCGCCAGCGGCAGCTCCCGCGGCCCCGTCCGCGGCGGCCTCCTCCTCGTCGGAGGCGGGAAAGCCCCACTCAAGGCGGCAGATGCGCAGCGCCGCCTCGACGCCGACGAGCCGCGCGCGCACGGCCGCCGCCGCCGTCGGCGCCGCGCGCGCCGCGGATTGGATCGAGGGGGCTCGCTGCGCCTCCTCCGCCTCCTGTCGAGGAGCGCCGCCAAAAAGCCACTCCCCGTTTTGGAACGCCCGGCGCGCCGCCACCTCGGCGCGCCCGCGCTCGGCGGCCGCGTGCCGGCGCGCCGCCAGCGCCGTGGCCTCGCAAAAGGCCTCTGTCGCGGCGGCCACCGCCGCCCGGGCCATGGCGGCGCCGGCGGGCGAGCGCGGGAGGGCGCCGGCCGCCTCGAGCAGAGGCGCCACCGACGGCCCGGACAGGGAGCGCGGGGGCGGGCCGGACACCAGGGACGCGGCCAGGGCGGGGGGCAGCTGCCGCAGGGGGAGCGGGGGCAGGGGTTCGGGGAGCTGCGGCAAGGCGGGGGGCGGCGGGCGCGTCCAGCCCTGCGCCTCTGCAGCCCGCCGGACGAGCGGGAAGGGGAGCCAGAGGAGGCGGCGCCACAGCAAGGGCGCCCCCGCCTCCTCCTCGCCCTCCTCGCCCTCCTTGCCGCCCGCCTCCGAATAGGGCGGCGCGAACAGGGCGTAGGCGGCGCGGCACAGGCGCAGGTGGAGGCGCGCGGCGGCGGACGCGGCGGCGGCGGCAGCGGCGGCGGCGGGAGAGCCCGCGTCCACCGCCGCTCCAACCTCTGTCGCTGTTGCCTCGGCCCCCGCCGGCGGCTGCCGCCTCCCCTCCCACACGCCCGGCGCCTCGAAGCCGCCGTCCAGCTCGGCCTCGTCGCGCGCGTTCTGCAGCGCGTCCTGCTTCTGCTGCTGCTCGCGCTCGAGCCGCGCGCCGCCTCGGCGGGCAAAAAAGGGCGGGGGCCAGAGCGACAGCGGCGACGGGACCGACGAGGGCAGCAGGGGGAGCAGCCGGCCGCCCGCCGCCGCGACCGCCGCGGCCGCCGAGCGCACGGCCGGCAGGCGCGCGGCGCGCAGCACCCACGACGCCCACGGCACGAGCCACAGGCCCGCGGCCTCGGCGCCGCACAGGAATCCGTAGGCCAGCGCGTGCAGGGGCGGGACGCTGGCGGCGAAAAAGGCGGCGCCGGCCTCGCCCGCGGCCGCGCGCCGGTCGCCGCCGGCGCCGCCGCCGGGGCCCGCGGACACGTGGAGGCGGGCGAGCGCGCCGCCCGCGGCCGGGAGCAGGCAGGTGAGGACCTGGTGCGGGCAGGGGTCGGTCGAGAGCGTCAGGTCGCGCAGGCAGCAAAAGGCGGCCTCGGCCGCCGCGCGCTCGTCGGCCGCCGCGGCCAGAAGCGCGGCGGCGGCGGCGGCGGCGGGCGAGAGCGATGAGTCACCGCTGGCGCCCCCCTCGGCCCCCCGGCCGCCCCAAAAGAGGGCTTGATGCGCGGGCTGGAGCGCGCGCCGCAGCAGCAGCTCGGCCGCGTCCACCAGCGCCGCGCCCTCCTCCGCCTCGTCCTCCTCCTCCTCCTCCTCCCCCTCCGCCGCGCTCGCCAGCTCCTGCCGCCCCGCCCCCTCCTCCTCCTCCTTTCCCCCTTTTGCCTGCCGCCGCAGCAGCTCCGCCCGCCGCCGCCGCCCCTCCTCCTCGCGCACCGCCGCCAGCCGCGCGCCGAGGCGCGCCCTCAGACCCAGCGCCGCCGCGTCGACCGAGTCCGGGCACACGGGGTCCCACGGCGCGGGCGGGAGGAGCGGCGGCGGGAGGGGCGGCGGGGCGGCGGCGGCGGCGGCGGCGGCGGGGGAGGGCCGGCCCGCCCGCGCCCGCGCCCGCGCCCACGCCCACACCCCTGTGCCCGCGCCCGCGCCCACCGCCGCCGCCGCCACCGCCGCCGCGTCGCGCTCCGCCCGCCGCAGCGCCAGGCGGGCGACCGCGCCGTCGCGCCAGTAGCGCGCGACGGCGGCGGACGAGGCGCCGCCGCCCACGCCCGCGGCGATCGCCAAGGCCCGCTCGCCCCACGAGGCGACCGCGGGGAGCAGCCACCACGCCTCTAGCTGGTTCGCGGCGCGCGCGAGCCGCCGCTGGCCCTCCGGACCGCCCTCCTCATCCGTCGACTCGGGGTCGCCGCCCTCGCCCCCGCCGCGCCGCCGCCTGAGCGCCAGGCGCCGCCTGCCCGCCGCCTCGAGCAGCCTCACGGCCCTCTCCTCGCAAGCGGACGCGGCGCCCGCCGTCAGAAACAGGCGCACGTTGGACAGGCTCAAGACCCGCAAACCCGGGGGCAGGCACGCCGCCGCGAGAGGCAGCTGCTGCAGGCGCGAGGGCCGCGCCGTCGCCAGCCAGTGCTCTAGCCTCAGCTCGGCCAGGCGTGGCAGCCGCCGCAAGGCGCAGCCCACGCCGCGCCCCGTCAGCGAGAGCACCCCGCTCAGCTCGAGGGCCTCGAGGCGCGGGCAGGCGGCGGCCACGGCGAGCAGCGCGCCGTCGCCGAGCGAGGCGGACGGCTCGAGCGGGTTTCCGCGGGCGGCGGAGAGCGAGCCGAGGGCCAGTCGCACGAGGCAGGCGAAGCCGGCGCCGGCGCCGGCGAGCGGGCGCGACAGGCGGGGGAGGGGCGGGGGCGGGGCCTCGAAGCTGCTGGCGCCGGCCGACAGCCATCCCCTGGCGGCGTCTCTTTCTTCGTCGTCGGCCTCGCCGCACCCGCCGTCCGCCGCGCCCAGCGAGAAGAACAGCTCCGGCACGCCCGCGCGCGGCGGCCTGCCGGACAGGCACCCCGACACCGAGGGCGGCACGGCAAGGGCCAGCTGCCTGAGCGAGGGAAAGAGGGACGACAGGGGCGCGAGGTCGGCGCCCTGCGAGCAGAGGGTCGACAGGCGGCGGACGCGCGGGAGCGACAGGCCGGCGAGGCCGCCCGAGCCCCGGGCGGTGCTGGCCGCCGCCGTTGTCGTCCAGCCGCCGCCGCCGCCGCCATCGCCGTTATTGCCGTCGTCGCCGTCGCCGTCGCCGTCGCCGTCGCCGTCACAGCCGCTGCCGCCGTCGCTGCCGCCGTCGGAGGAGCTCTCCCCGTGGCCGGCCAGCCTGAGCATTTCCGTGTCAGCACCGCAACCGCCGCGCTCCGCCGTGATCCCAAGCACGTCCGACGCGAGGTGGTGCCACTCGTGCGCCAAAGCCATGCGCTCGTCCTCCTCCTCCTGGTCGTCGCCGCCCTGGTCCCAGGCCGCCGCCGGGCGGCGGCGCGCGTCGTCCTCGTCCTCGTCATCGTCGTCGCCCCACGCGCTGCCGCCGGCGCCGCTGCTCGCCGCCTCGTCCTCGTCGTCGTCGTCCTTGTCGTGATCGTGGGACGCGTTGCCGCCGCCGCCGCCATTGCCGCCGCCGCCATTGCCGCCGCCATTGCCGCCATTGCCGCCGCCATTGCCGCCGCCGGGCGCCAAGCGCCGCGGCCGCGGCCGCCACCAAGGGCGCGCGACCCCCGTGGCCCGAGACGGCAGCGCGAGGACAGGGTAGTCAAACCCGGGCAGGGGCTCTCGGACGGGGGGCGCGGCCGGGCCTCCAGGGCCGCCAAACCCGCCCAATCCCCCTGCCCCGCCCCACGGCGTCCCCGCCGCCAGCGCCAAAGCGCGCAAGGCGTCCAGGGCGCGCGCAGAGGCCTGCCCCTGAGCGACAAGCAGCGCCGGAGTCCCGCAGAAGCGCAGCCATGCCGCGCGCAGGGCCGGGCGCCGGCTCAGCACGAGCCAGAGGGCCGGGTTGGACCCGATCGCGTCGGGGTAGGGGCTGTAGGCGGGGCCGTTGCCGGGCGCGTCGTCGGGAAACTCTGTGAAAAGGGCGGCGGCGGGGGCGACTCGGGCGGCCGCCCAGCCGCCGGCCTGTGCGCCGCGGTCGGCGTGGTGCGGCGCCAGGCGCGCGCGGCGCGGCCCCCAGGCGACGTCGCCGTCGCTCCAGGGCGCCCAGAGGCGCTCGGGGCTCGCGCGGCGCAGGCCGGCGCCGAACAGCGGGGGGGGCTCGCAGGGGGGACAGCTCCCTCCGCCCGCCGCCACCACTGCCGCCGCCAATGCTGCCGCCACCCACGCCTCCGACTCCCCTCGCTCCCACTCGATCAGCTGGCTCAGGTGAAAGGGCGCCACGTCCACGCGGAGCCGGCAGGCCAGCGCGCCGACGGCCAAGAAGGGGCGCGGCTGGCGGGCGTCGCCGCCGGTCCCCTGGTCGCCCCGTTCGGCGGCGGCGGCGGGGGTGGGGCCTCCTAGCCGCAGGCCGGCGCCGGCGGTCCCGTCGGGCGCACCGCGCAGGCCGCGCCGCTCGGCGTCCGAGGCGCACCCGCCGGACATGGCCGCGGCGAGGTCGGCCGCGGCCAGGAGGGCGCGGCCGGAAGACTCGCTGTGCTCCCACGAGCAGGGCAGCCGCGCGGGCGTCAGGCGGGGCGGGCGCACGCGCCCGGGGCGGCCTGCCGGCGGCGTCTGGAGCGTTTGCGGCGCCGCCCCGAGGGCGAGGCAGGCGTCGAGGCAGTCGCGCACGGATGGCGCGAGCGGGCCCGTCGCGGCAGAGCGCCGCGCTGCGTCGCGCGCCCAGGCGCGGCTGCGGCCCGCCGCCCACGTGCGCGCGCGCGCGGACGGCTCGCCGGGCGCGGCGGCGGCGACGGCGGCGGCAACGGCGGCGGCGGCGGACGGGTAGAGGCAGCGGCCGGACGGGTGGCCGGGCGGAAAGTCGGACGCCAGGGGCGGGCTGTCGGCGCCCTCGGGCGCGTCGTCGTCGCTCTCCTCGCCGGAGGAGGCGGCGCAGTGCGCCGCCGCCTCCCCCGCGGCCGCCGACGCCGACGCCGCCGACGCCCCGCCGCCGACGCCAACGCCGCCAACACCGCCAACGCCGCCAACGCCAACGCCAACGCCAAGTCCGCCGCCGCCGCCGCCAACGCCTCGGTCCACCCCGGCGCCGCCGAGCGCCCGCGCCGCCGCGGACTCGAACCGCATCGCCGCCAGCCCGCCCGCGATCGCGTGCCCGCGGCCGGAAAGCGCCAGCAGCCGCAGGCAGGGGGACGTCGCCAGCGCCGCGCCCATGTCCGCGGAGCCGCCGGGCAGCGGCGGGCAGCGGGGCTCGGCGTCGGCAAACCCCAGGACGTCGAGGGAGCGCAGGGCGGGTCGGGCGGCGAGGCGACGCAGGGCGGCGCGGGTGGCGAGGACGGGGAGCGAGGCGGCGCGGAGGGGGTCGCCGCCGCCGCGGCCGCGGCCGCGGGGCGTGCCGCTTGCGGCGGCGGCGGCGGCGGCGACGGCCGGGTGGGAGGAGGAGGAGGAGGAGGCCGGGCCCCCTCTGCGCGCGGGAGCCGACCGGGGGGCGGCGGCGGCGGCAGCAGCAGCAAGGGGGGCGGGGTGAAGCGGGTCCGGCGGCGGCGGGGGCGGCGGCAGCAGAAGGCGCGGCGCGGCCAGGGGCGGCGCGAGGACGGTCTCTGTCCAGGCGGGGGGGGCCCGCCAGCGCGCCGCCGCCGCAAACGCGGCGGCGTCCGACACGGCGGCCGCCGTCGACGCCGCGCCGAGCCCGCCTGAGAGGCGCAGCGCGCGAAGCGCGCGCAGCGGCGCGACTGCCGCCGCCGCCGCCTCGGCAGATACGGCGCCCTGCACGCACAGCTCGAGCCGCGTGAGGCGCGTGAGGGCGCCAAGGCAGGCCACCGCGCGCACCTCCAGGGGCTGGGCGAGCAGGGCGCGGCAGGTCTCGGGCGCGAGTAGCGCGGGCGCGGGCGCCGGCGAAAAGCCGGCGGCGGCAAAGGACGACGACGAGGGATCGCGGCCGCCGCCGCCGCCGCTGCCGCCGCCGCCGCCGCCGCCGACCACGCCGCCGACCGCGTCCTGCTGCTCCTGCTGCTGCTCCTGCTGCTGCTGCCGCTCCTGCTGCTGCTGCAGCTGCCGCCACCGCTGCTGGTGCCGCTCCGGCTCCAGCACCGGCCGCAGCAGCGCCCCGACCAATCGCTCGTCCACGGCAAACGCCGACGGCGTCCCCAACGGGTCGGGCCACCCGCCGCCGTGCGCCAGCGCCTCGGGCGAGGCCTCGACGCACAGCGCCAGGCGGCGCAGGCAGCCGGCGAGCGCGGCGGCGATGTGGGGCAGGGCCGCCGCGGGCACGCGCAGGGAGGCGGCGGGCGGCTCGTCCTCGTCGTCGTCGTCGCCGTCCTCGCCGTCGCTTCCATCATCGTCGCCGCTGCCGCCGTCGCCGTCGTCGCTGCTGTCGTCGTCGCTGCTGCCGCTGCCGCTGCCGCTGCCGCTGTCGCCCTCTTGCTCGCTGCCGCCGCTGCTGCCGTCTGCGTCGCCGCCGCCGCCGCCGCCGCCGTGGCCGCCGCCGTGCCCGCCGCCGCCGCCGTCGCCGCCGTCGCCGTCCGCCGGCGCCGGGAGCTCGAGCGACACGAGCGCCGGCGAGAGCTGCTCGAGCGCCCGCCACCCGCGGACGTGCATGGGCGAGACGCCGCCGACCAGGCGCAGCTCGAGCGCGAAAGGCGGTAGAGAGGAGGAGGCGGCACATGCGGAGGAGGACGCGGCGGCGGCGGCGGCGGAAAAGGGCACCCCGAGCAGCCGCGCGATCCGGGGCGCGGCCGGGCGCGGCCGCCGGCCCTCGCCGCCGCCGTCGCCGCCGCCGCGCGCGCCGTCCTCGCCGCCGCCGCCGCCGCCCCCCGGGGGATAGCTGCGCGCCTGCGCCAGGAGGTCGGCCGCGAAGCCGACGCCCCACTCGAAGGCCTGGTCGCGGGCGGCCGCGGCCTCCGGGCCGTGCATGTCGAACGGGTCGCCGTCGCCGTTGCTGTCGCCGCCGCCGGACGACGCGGCAGAGGAGGAGGAAGAGGACGAGGAGGAGGAGGAGGAGGAGGACGCCCCCTCCTCCTCGGCGCCCTCGGCCGCAGCGGCAGCAGCAGCTCCGGCGGGGGCGGCGGCCGCGCCGCCGCCATCGCCCTCGCCCGAGTCGGTCGCCCACTCGCTGCTGCTGCTCTCGCCGTCGCTGTCGCCGTCGTCGTCGTCGCCGGAAGAAGACGAAGACGACGAGCCCGCCCCCCCGTGCGGCGCGTGCGAATGATGGCCGTGGCGGCGGCGCGGCGCCGCCGTCGGGCACCGCAGCGTCAGCCTCACACGCGCGAGCTCGGGCCCCAGGCCCGCGAGCAGGGCCCCGTGCACGGCCGCCGCGGCGCAGGGCCACGGGGCGCCGCGGGCGCGCAGGACGCGGCGCGCGTCGCCGGGCGAGAAGCGGCGGGCAGCGGCGGCGGCCTCGCCGCCCTCACCGCCGCTGCCGTTCTCTTTGCTCGCGCCCTCGTTTTCGCCGCCGCCGCCGCCGCCGCCGTCGCCGTCACTGTCCTCGTCGTCGTCGCCCGAGCCCCGCCGCCGCCGCCGCCGCCGCCGCCCCCCCAGGAGCGCCGACAGGGGCGCGCGCCCGCCCCCGCCGCGCGAGCCCCCGCCGCCCCCGCCCCCGCCGCCGCCCCCCGCCCCCCCGCCCCCCGCCCCCGCGCCCCCCGCCGCCCACGCGCCCCCCGCCGCCCACGCGCCCCCCAGGCAGGTGCCGGCGAGCGAGGCGGCGTCCAGATCGAGGTCGAGCGCCCACGCGCGCGGGAAGGCCCGCCGGATGCTGCGGGCGAGCGCGCCGTAGCCCTCGGACGCCCGGGCGGCCGCCGCGTCCGCGTCCGCGCCCAGGGCCGAGGCGCCCGCGCCCCCAACGGCCGCGGCCGCCGCGGCCTCGGCGCGGAGAGCGCCTCCGAGCGCCGCCGGCGCCAGCACGCAGCGGAGGAGCAGGCCGGGGGGCGGGCGGACGGCTCGGACGGCGTCTCCCGCGCCGCGGCGCCAGGACGCGCAGACGAGGCGGGCCGAGCGCTTGGAGCCGATGTCGAGGCGGAGGGCGATCTCCTGTTTGGGGTTGTTGTTGTTGTTGTTTTTGGTTTGGGAGAGGCGGGTGTGGGTGTGAGCTTGCATTTGGCGGGTGCGAGAGGAGAGGCCGCGCCGACACGACGACGGCGAGGAAACGGGCGGGGGCGCGCGATCGGCTGCGGCGACGACAACAACAAAACGCACCCGTACGACGATGTCCGGGAGCGCGCTGGCGTCCATGGTGGTGATGATGACGATGACGGGGTGGTGGCGGTGCTGCTGCTGCTGCTGCTGCTGCGACGCAAGTGTTGGTGGGAGAGAAACTGAAACGCGTTTCTTCTGCGCGCGCGCGCGCGCGCTTGCAGTTTGTTATTATTCACTGCGCGCGCTATGATCTAGTGGTGGGTACCGATCGTGTTGACTTGTGCGCATTGGACGCGCTTCCGGCATCGACGTGGGGTGGCAGGAGAGACGGAGGCGCCGGCGGCGCTTGCATAGAGAAACGGGACGGGCGGCGGCGGCGCAGAGACGACACCGCCGCGCCGCCCGTCTCGGAGAAGAGAAAAACGAGACGCGATTTCGCCGACATTTTACACTAGGTAAAATAGTTGATCCGAAAATACGCTTTTTTAAGCGACGGTGCACTACCTTCCGATAAAGACACGGTGGGCGTTCAGATCTGATCGGGGCAATGCCCGGGGCATTGTACAGACGGATTCGCGCAACGTCGGAACGAAAACAAGGCAGTGGCAATGGCCGCGCGCGCGGCGGACAAAATAGGAGGGAGGATATGCAGCGGACAGAGGGAACAGTGTCCGGCCCCCCCAAAAAAAAGAAAGAGGAGGAAAGTTGCGAGCGCGGGTTGTTTTTTTTTCGGGGCGCGGGGCGCGGCGAGCTGGGAATCTCCGCGCCGCCGGCGGGCGTCCGCCTTTATTCAAAGAAACCAAAAACCAAAAAACAAAAAACAAAAAACAATCAAAGGAACAAATCAAAAAGCGCCGCGTGGCGCACACGGGGGCGGCGTGCCGCGCGGCCGGCGCCGCCAGAAGGGAGGAGCGGGAGCGGCCCCCTCGCCGGGCGCGGACAGCGCGGGCGGGGGGCGGGCACGGGCCAAAAACCCGCTCTGCGCCCCCCCCCCGGGCCGCCGCCGCCGCCGGCCGCCGCCGCCGCCGGCCGCCGCCGCCGCCGCCGCCGCCCACTCACTAGGGCAGCGGCGGCCCGCCGGCCGCCGGCGCCGCCGACAGCGTGGGCGGCCGGGGGCCGCACGCGCCGCCGCACGAGCCCGTGCTCCCGTCGCACGTGGCCAGGCCGCACCAGCCCGACAGGCACTCGGCGTCCGCCTGGCAGCGCGCGCCGTCGGCCTTGCGGCGCGGGGTGCAGGCGCCGGGCGCGAGGGCGGCGAGTGCGGCGTCGGCGGGCGACAAGAGGGCCGGCGCGGCGGAAAAGGGCGCGGCGGCGGCGGCGGGGAGCGGCGAAGCGGCGGCGGCGGCGGCGGCGGCGCCGGCAGTGGCCACAGTGCCCGCCTCCTTGTTGGACGGCACCGCGGCCGTCGTCGCGGGGGGCTTGGCCGGGCCGCCGCCGATGACGGCGATCGTGCCATCGAGGTTGCCCGCGCCGACGAGCTCCGCCTCGCGCAGCATGCGACGATGAGAGAACGATTGCGCGGGCGGCGGCGGCGGCGTCGGCGGTGGGGGGGGGGGGAGCGCCGCCCAAACCGCCGCCGACGCCGGCGACGAGGACGCCAACCGCCGCCGCCGCCGCCGCACGGCGCCGGGCGCGCCGCCCGCCGCCGCCCCCTCGGCAGCCCCCTTCGGCAGCGACACGGTCGGCAGCGAGCAGAACGCGTCCGGCTGCCGGCAGTCGCGGTCGGTCCGGCACGCCGCGGCGGACAGGCAAACCCCTCCCGCCTCCGCGCCGTCCGCCGCCGCGCCGCCGCCGCCGCCGCCGCCGCCGTCGCCGCCGCCAGCGCCGCCGCTGCCGCCGCTGCTGTCGCCGTCCAGGCTGCACTTGCCGCTGGCGCAGGCCGCGTGGTCCGCGCAGGCCTCGCCCGGCGGCCTGCCGCCCTTGACGCACTTAAACGCGCCGTCCCGGCCGCGCGCGCACGTGCGCCCGGCGCCGCAGCCCGCCGCGCCGCAGCCCCCGGCGCGCACGGCCTCGGCCGAGCGGCCGGCGGCGGCGGCGGCGGCCGCGCGCCGCGCCGCGGCGGCAGAGGCGCCGCCGCGGCAGGCGCCCAGCAGCAGCCCGCCGTCGGGCTGCGACGCGCGCAGCGAGGAGCAGTCGCGCGAGGCGCACTGCCCGTCGACGCTGCACGCGGCGCCGGCGGGGAGGGCCGAGGGGACGCACCAGCCGTCGACGCGCGAGGGGCGCAGGAGGCAGACGCGCGGCGGGGCCGGGGGCGACGCGGCGGCGCTGGCGCCGAGCAGGCAGTCTCCGTCGAGCAGGCAGCGGGCGGCAGCGCCGCCCGCGGCGGCGGCGGCGGCGGCGGCGGCGCCGTCGGGCTCGCCGTCGGGGCCGGCCGCGCCCGCGCCCGCGCGCGCGAACGTCGCGGGCACGCAGGTGCCCGGCGCGCCCGGCGCCGCGCCCGAGGGGACGTAGCAGTTGCTCGACGCGCAGTCGCCGTCCGAGGCGCAGGCGGCGCCGAGCAGCGGCGCCGCCGGCCGCTGCGCGGGCGCCGACGCCGACGCGAGCGCGGCCGCCGTGCCCGCCGCCGCCAGCGGCCCCGCCGCCGCAGAGAGCCGCGTCGTCCGGTCGACCGCGTCGCTCAGGGCCGCCGCGACGGCGGTCGCCGGGTCTTGCGCGGGTCCCGGCGGCGGCTGGGCGGGCGTCGGCGCCGCGGCCTCCGCTAGCCGAAAAGGGGGCGGGGCGAAGAGCGCCTGTGGGTTGGTTTTTTTTTCGAGGCGGATTTGGTTTTTCGCTTTGTCTCGCGCTGATCGTGTGGTGAGCGTGTGTTTTTTCCGACGGCGGGCGCGGCAGGCGGCGCGGGCGGTTTGTCATTCTTTTGTGTGTCTCGTGAGAGGGGCAGGCGAAGAACAATTCAAACGGGGGGGGGGGGGGGGGGGGCCCGCCCCCGCAACTGGGGGGGGCGGGGGGGGGTGGAGCGCCCGCCGGGGGGGGGGGGGCGCGGCCCGGCGCGCCGGGGCGGCGGGAGGGGAGGGGGGG
>Ga0105053_10001098_pt1 | contig 43412 bp, 31 predicted proteins | sample BON01_FD_78093 | JGI IMG/M metagenome (GOLD analysis project Ga0105053, IMG submission 78093) | Freshwater microbial communities from Lake Bonney liftoff mats and glacier meltwater in Antarctica - BON-01 | ecosystem: Environmental > Aquatic > Freshwater > Ice > Glacier meltwater | place: Lake... | reverse complement strand
TCACGCGAATCAACAAAAGCAAGAAATTGCACATCCCAGTGGACGCTACTAACAACGTCACCGCCGGGAGACCTACAGGGCGCGTCGTGACGGTCTAACCGCGCGGGAAAAGGGAAGACATCGATGGCGGAATAACCACTTTCTTCACGGCATTCGCGGGCGGCCGCTTCCCGAAAACTCGGGTCCAAGGTTTCAATATGACCACCCATCTGCAGCCACCGCTTGACCCGGGGATGCATGAGCAGCAAAACTTGGGCCCGCTCGGGGTCAACGAGCAATGCACTCGCGGTGAAATGCCCGCCGGTGCGTTCGCGCGATAACGAGTTACCACCGGATGCGATTAGTTCCCGGTATTGATCGTGTAAGACTCGTTGCCCTTCCTCCGGCGGGGTCATCCACCTGTTGAGCTCGTCAACGAATCGTCCAACACGACCTGGGTCTTGCATTTACCCTTGGCCCTCGCCTTTCTCGAAATCACTCATGGTGATGTCATCAAATGCGGATCCACCGGTGACACCTTCGACGAAACCGAGTGGATCGGTCAAGCTTTCCGCGTCGGGCAACAAATCCGGGTGATTCCACAGCGCATCCCGTGCTTGTATTCCCGACTTTGCCCGCACCGCAGCGAAAACGGTGTGTGCCTCTCGGAAAAGTTTTGGCCGTAATTTCATCCCAATCAGCGTGCTGAAGGTTGTCTCGGCCGGGCCACCCGTAGCCCGGCGGCGCCCCATGGTCTCGCGGAGTTGGGCCAGGCTGGCCAGACGATCTCCGGCTGCCTGTGACACCACTTCGTCGACCCAGCCTTCGATTAAGGCCAACAGGGTTTCCAATCGCACAATCGCCGCTCGCTGTTGGGCAGTGTCTTCGGGCTCCATCACCCCCGACGCCATTATTTCTTGGAGGGCTTCGGGATTGGTGAAATCAAATCCACCAAATTTTTCACCCAGTGAGGCAATGTCAACATCCATGTAACGGGCATACTCTTCAACGGCCGACATTAAGCGCGGGCGCAACCACGGTGCATGGTCAAAAAGCCGCTGGTGTGCGCTTTCACGCAATGCGAAGAACAAAAAAAGATCACGCTCATCAATACCGAGCCCGGTGGCAAACTCCGAGATATTCAATGGGATCAACGCTCGGGTGCCAGCCGGGGCTAACGGGATTCCGACATCGGTTGAGGAAACCACCTCTTTTGCCAGTGCCGACAAAGCTTGTCCAAGTTGGTAGGCAAATGCGGTTGCGCCCAACTGGGTCACCATGCCCAGCATTGGCTTGAGCATTGCCAGCATTTCCGGGGTCAGGCCATCTGGCAACATGCCTTTGAGTTGCTCAGGGAGTTGGTCTTGCATTGCACTTGCATCATCCGAGCCGGTAAGCCCGGGTAGCATCGTTTCCATTCGCTGCGACATGGTCGTTGCAATGGGCAAAATAATCTTCTGCCAGACGTCGGCGGTTTCAACGATCCACTCGCTGCGTGACCACACTTTGACCGACGTACTGGTTGCCGGAAAACTCACACTGTCATTGAGCCACAGGTCGGCGAGTTCCATTGCGCTTTCAACCGCTCGAATGGAAGCTTCAGACACGCTTGGGTCAGCACCGAGCCCCGCACGCGCAACCTGCATCACGGTGGACCATGGCAACGGACCTTCATTTTGAGACTGCTGCAACATGTGACCAAACTGGGTAAACATGGCGCCCAGGTTATTCAGGTCAAATCCACCAGGTTCATTATTATCTGCCGCACTAAAGCCGAACGGAAATTGTGACATGCCATTACGGTAATACAGTGTCGTTGCTTTGGCTCCCTCGGTTGGTCTGCGGGCAGCTGACCGGTGCCAGACAAACTTAAAGGGATGACCCGGGTGGGCCATCCCTCTAAAGTTTTACTCGATAAAACGCGGTATTTAAGCCTTGCCCAAAATGCGCGTTACTTTAGTGCCGCACGTTGGGCAAATGCCCTTTGCGAAACGACGACCATTGGTTTCTTCCACGTGTCCGGTAAATTCACGTTTGGCCTTGCACTTAACGCAATATGCCTCGCCGGTGTAGCTTTCCTCCGCCATGGGGTCCTCCTGTTGAGCAATCTCCGCCGTAGCGGTGGTGGCGGGTGCCACCCTCGCGGCCGCTAAATTCCGGCCGGCTCCACCATAGGGCAGAACTGGCCCCCCTTCGGCCCTAGGCAGCGGCTGACTTCGGCGTGGCGGCAAAAAAACTCCTGTTTTATGCGACAAAACGGACATTTATCCGGAAATGGTCCGTTGACTCGTTCTCGCGGCCGCCGCGACACACTTCTCCTATGCCTCCCGCCGACGACGACCTACTCAGGCCAGCAGCCATCATCACGGACCTCATCTCGCTTCTTTCCATTGCTTCCATGGGTGGGCGCGCAGCCGAACAGGATGCCCAAGAATGTATGGCTGCACTCATGCGCGATGCCGGATTGGAAGTGCACACCTGGGAGATGAACCTTGCCAACCTCATCGCTGATCCAGATTTTCCCGGTCAAGAAGTGGAGCGTGAGCGCGGACTCGGAGTGTTAGGCATCTGGCGCGGCACCGGCACCAAACCGGCACTACTGATAAATGGTCACACGGATGTGGTCCCTCCTGGAGACCTCAATGCCTGGAGCGGTGATCCATTTCGCCCGAGGGAAACCACCGTCGGCGGTGACAAGGTGATCATGGCCCGCGGGGCCTGCGATATGAAAGGCGGATTGATTGCGGCCCTGGCCGCCGTGAAGCACCTGCGGGCACGTGGATTCGTGCCACAGGGCGATCTGCTCTTCGCCCCGGTGATCGGTGAAGAAGATGGCGGTCTAGGCACCTACTCGCTGATCACCGAAGGACTGCCACGCTTTTACAACCTGCAGGATCATCACGTGATGGGAGCGATCATTCCTGAGCCGACATCCTTGGCGGCAATCAGTGCCAATGGTGGGGCACTCACCTTTCGCTTGCTCGTACATGGCGCCGCGATTCACGCCTCACGCCGCACCGAGGGCGTCAGTGCGATTGAAAAGTTTTATCCGATTTATCAAGCGCTGGCAGATTTCGAAATGAAACGCAATAGTGATGTCGATCCACGTATGAAGCGTTGGCCGGTTGCCTACCCCATTTCAATTGGGACGGTGCACAGTGGTGACTGGGCCTCAACCGTCCCCGACCTGCTCATCGCTGAAGGTCGATTCGGCGTCGCCCTCGGTGAAGATACCTCCGCTGCAAAAGACAAATTTGAAGTATGTATTGCTGCGGCGTGCGCGCGCGACCTTTGGCTCGCCAAGCATCCGGTAGAGGTCGTGTGGTGGGGCGGTCAATTTGCATCCGGGCAAACGGAACCGAATTCGAGGATCATCGAAAATCTTGCGACGGCGCACGCGCAGATCACGGGAGTTGCACTCGAGGAGTATGGCGCTCCGTACGGGTCAGACCTGCGACTTCTCACCGGCTTAGCCGGTATTCCTACCGTGCAATACGGGCCGGGGGATGCCGGTGTCGCGCACGCGCCGGATGAGTACGTTCTGATCTCTGAACTCGAGACGACCGCGCGCGTCCTCGCTGCGGTAATCCACGCCAGTATCGGCTAGCACCCCTTATATCGGATCCGCCTGTGGATTGCACCTCGCTGTCCACAGCCGGTCGGTTTCACACTTCACCCATGATTGAATCATTTGCTCAACGCGTCTATCCCGAGTACAACTACCGCATTCCCGTGATCCGGCGAGCGAACGGCTCCATTGAATTCGGTGACCACCCCTTAGATTTTAAGCCGACTCCGGCCAGCCTTGACTGGTTTAGGTCCTTGGATGGCACGCTCTGCTGTGAGCAGGCCGGCAAGATCGCCGCCGAACTCTTGGGGATTTCACAATCACATGTCTCGGACCTTCTTTCCCACGGGTTTACCTCGGGCGCAATCACAGATGCCCGCAACAAACCCCGCACTACCCGGTGGTTAAACGCAATGAGCAGGGATCGCATGGACACGGATGTCGCCTGTGTCCAGAAGCACGTCATTGACTACGCGAACGATTCCTTCATTGACGATCCAGCGCACATTATTGATCGCCGAAGTATCACCCTCATTGAATTGGTCGGACAGGGACCCCTGCTCACGCACATCTATCAACTGGGGCTTGACTCGGGATTTCAATTCACCCGGAATCGCTCATTCGCATCCATCGTAATTTTTGTCAGTAATGCCCATCCACACGTCTTTCAACACGAAAACTCGCATACATGTGTGACACCGCACCTGCATGTAGGAGTCCGCCTCGACACCGCCCAAATTGGTCCGCTGGTGATCCCCGGTAAAAGTTCATGTTTTCGTTGTGCGCAACTACATCGCCGTGATCACTCGCCAGACTGGATGGGAGTTGATTTGCAGTGGCGCCGCCACGTGAACTCCGGACAGAGCGACTCGATCCTGACCTACCAAACCGCCGCCTACACACTGTTAATCCTTCGACATTGGATTGACGGAATCGCGGTGACCAATACTTCGTGGACCGCGAACCTGCCGTGGTTGCATTTTCAAGCCGGGTCGGCACCGCCACACCCACTCTGCGGCTGTCAACTTCACCAGTCCGACGTGGTGGGCTAGCGGGGTGAATGGGAACCTGAGTGGGCGTGAAGTCGGCGTTTGCCACAGAATAGGGACGTGCCTGAAATACCAAAAAATGCGTTTACCCGTGGGATCCGGATGGCTTCATTGCCCGCAACCTATGCCGGTCGTACCGCCCTCGGCTTCGGTAAAAGAGTAGGTGGAAAATCCGCCGATGCGATTGCCGCAGAAATGTCGGCTCGCACGGCTGAGCAAATGTTCAAGGTGCTCGGCGAACTCAAAGGCGGCGCGATGAAACTCGGGCAGGCAATGAGTGTCTTTGAAGCAGCTCTCCCCGAGGAATTTGCCGCACCGTATCGAGCCATGCTGACGAAACTGCAGGATTCGGCACCGGCCATGTCAACGGGTGCCATTCACAAGATCTTGGTTGAGGAACTCGGTGACGACTGGCGAAGTCGATTTATTGACTTCAATGATCAACCTGCGGCCGCAGCATCTATTGGGCAAGTTCACAAAGCGATGTGGCATGACGGACGCGTTGTGGCCGTCAAAGTTCAATACCCCGGGGCCGACAAGGCCCTGGTGGCCGATCTCAATCAAATGATTCGAATGGGCAAGTTTTTCGCCGGTTGGATCCCCGGCCTGGACATTAAGCCGTTGCTCGAAGAACTCAAAGACCGAGCAATTGAGGAACTTGATTATCTGCTCGAGTCCCAAAATCAGCGTGCATTTGCCGTTGCCTTCGAGGGTGACGACGATTTCCACATCCCCCACGTTCTGGCAGCAGCACCGCACGTGTTGATCAGTGAATGGATTGAGGGACGGCCTCTGTCCGACATTATTGCCAATGGCACCCGAGCCGAGCGGGATCACGCCGGACTGCTGTACGAACGATTCCTGCTGACCGGTCCAGCGCGCGCTGGACTTTTGCACGCGGACCCGCACCCTGGGAACTTCCGAATCACCCCTTCGAACAAACTCTGCGTACTTGATTTCGGAGCGGTCTCCCGCCTTCCGGACGGCTTACCCGTTGCCATGGGAACACTCCTGCGCATTGCCCAGAGCGGAAACGCCGAAGATGTTCTTGAAGGCTTGCGGCGTGAAGGATTTATTAAACCAAACATTGACGTCGACGCCGATCAGATTCTCGCTTATCTGGAACCCTTTGTTGAGCCAACCCGCCATGAGAGTTTTCACTTCAATCGCGATTGGATCCGCGGGGAATTCACCCGGCTCAATGACATGAAGAGTCCCGACTTCACCATCGGCCTAAAAATTAACCTGCCACCGTCCTACGCGCTCATCCACCGGGTGTGGCTTGGCAGTATCGCGGTGCTGTGCCAACTCGACGCCAACGTTCCAGTACTCGCTGAACTCAATGCGTGGGTTCCCGGATTTAACGTCACTGCTGAAGGTGAATAATCGCTAATAATTCCGCGCCAAACTCGGTAAGTTTCGCCGGGCCAACTCCGGGGATCGCTGCGAGTTCATCAAGATCACCGGGCACGAGTTCCGCCATTGCGCTCAGCGTCGCGTCGGTGAAAACAATGTAAGCGGGAACGCCTTTTTTCAACGACTTTTCCTTACGCCACGTGCGTAGGGTGTCAAAAATTATTTCATTGGGTTCCCCGGGGCATCTCTGGCAGCGACCTATTGTTCGCTCAGATGCAGTAACCAGGCCTTTGCCACACACCCGGCACGGTTTAGGGCCGGTGCGCTTGCGCGGGTGAGTCACCCGGGAACTCCCCCGAACGAGCGAACCGGCAACAACAAGTCCACTATCGGTGGTGGCGCTCACCAGATCCCGCGGCAGGTGGGCAAAAAACCTGCTGAGGGTTCTCGTCGCTTTGCCACCAGGAGCCCTTGACCTGCCCCAGCTCACTTCAAGGATTCGAGCCGCACGCGAAATCCCGACATAGGCCAAACGCCTCTCCTCATCAACTCCATCTTCTGAATCGGCATAAGACAATGGGAGTAGGCCTTCACTGCACCCGACGAGGAAAACAACCGGCCACTCCAGACCCTTAGCCGAGTGAATTGATGCCAGGGTTACCGCATCCGCGGTTGGTGCATGTTCAACCGATGCCCGGGCGTCAAGCTCGGTAATGAAATCGCCCAAGGAGGTACTCGGATCGGCTTCCTCCGCCATGGTCATTAAGGCAAGGAGTGACTCCCATTTTTCCCGCACCGCCCCGGTACCCCGAGGCGCTTGTGGACTCCAGCCGGTGCTGGACAACACATCACGCACATGTTCGGCGAGATTGGTCGGGGCTAAACCCGTGTTTTTTGCATCTCCACGCAACATGGTCAACGCAGATTTGACTTCGGGTCGCTCAAAGAAACGTTCGGTGCCACGCAATACCAGCGGAATGTCTAGGTTTGACAACGCCGATTCGAACTCCGCCGACTGGGCGTTAATTCGGAAAAGAATGGCAATATCTGCCGGGAGCGTTCCCAAACTGATGAGTTTTTTGATGGCAGCAGCGACATTCTCGGCTTCGTCGTGGTCGTCGGCATACGCCGAAATCGTTGGCGGCGGTCCTGAGCCTTGTTGGGATCGAAGTGTCAGCGGCTTGGACCGAGCGTCCCCGTGAATAACCGCATTGGCCATTGCCACGATTTCAGGTGAACAGCGGTAACAGCGGACCAACTCAACCCGGGTTGCATGGGGGTAGGTTGTAGCGAAATTCACCAGGTATTTCGACGATGCACCCGTGAACGAATAAATCGTTTGGCTGGGATCCCCGACGACACAAATATCATCACGTTCCCCAACCCACAGATCCAACACGCTTTTTTGAAGCGGGTTTACGTCTTGGAATTCGTCGACCGTAAACCACCGATAGGCCGAGTGCACGGCAGTCGCAATGTCAGGTCGAGTCCGAATCGCCGCTGACATCAACATCAGAATGTCGTCGAAATCCAGCAGGTTCCGATCTTTTTTAAGGGTCTCATAAGAATCCATGACTTTAGCCAGGGTTCCTACATCAATTGCGAAATCGCGCTTAGCCTTGTGAATCAGCGCCGAATCCATCATGTTTGACTTGCACCATTCAAGGTCACCGCTGACATCACGCAGCAAAGCCGTGTCACTATCCACTTTGCAGTGGGCCAATGCCCGAGCCACAATGGGCGCCTTACTCGACATGAGATCAGGGAAAGCGGTACGAGATAATTGCGGCCAGAAGAATCGAAGCTGACGCAATGCTGCCGCGTGGAATGTGCGCACCTGCACACCCGCAACGCCGAGGCCACGCAGTCGGTGTCGCATTTCCCCGGCCGCGCGATTCGTGAAAGTCAACGCGAGGGTGCGCTCGGCCTCACTCGCCCCCGTCACAACCGAGTAGGCAATCCGGTGAGTGATGGCTCGAGTTTTACCGGTGCCCGCGCCCGCGAGAACTCGGACCGGACCACCAACAGCCAGGGCAACCTCGCGCTGTTCGGCATCTAATCCCGCCAAGATGCTCTGGGCGCGCTGCTCTACATCCACCCGCTGATCAAAATCCACCCGCTGATCTTGTCATGTGGAGCAGACCCGCTCGCACCAACTCCAGACCACCCATAGGCTTGGCATGTGAGTGACCCAAATTCAGTAATCATGTACAGCACGGTGTGGTGCGGCTACTGCCAGCGACTCAAGGCTCAAATGAAGCGGGCCGGGATCACCTACTCAGAAGTTGACATTGAGGCTGATCCAGATTCGGCCGCTTTTGTTGCCTCGGTCAATGGCGGCAACGAAGTCGTTCCAACGTTGAAATTTCCCGATGGAACCACGTTGACCAACCCACCGATTGCTGAAGTAATTGCCAAAATGTCCGCTTAGCATTGCGCTAGCGAAACGAAGAATTACCCGGCAGGGCTTCACCAAACCATCGCACCAGGAGCTGGTGGGCGATGCTCACTCGGGGAGGCAAATGTAATTCCTGAGCCCCACACAATTCCTTAATGTCAACTCGGTCATACCAACCCGCCTCAACAATTTCATCACCATCAACGCAGATGTCGGTATTAAGGGCCCTCGCGTGATAGCCCAGCATCAGTGAGTTGGGAAATGGCCACGGCTGACTGCCCAAGTAATCAATGCTCTGCGGGTCAATTCTGATCCCCGTCTCCTCGCCGACTTCGCGAACGACCGCAGCTTCTGCCGGTTCACCCGCTTCAACAAACCCGGCAAGTATGGACACCCAGCCGGCCTGCCAACTATGTTGCCGCGCGAGAAGCACCCGGTCGCGGGAATCGGTCACCAAAACGATGACCGCCGGGTCGGTTCGCGGGAAGTGGGTTGAGTTATCCACCGGGCAACGCCGAGCCCACCCGGCATCACTGGGCTCCGTGAGCGCACCACATCGGGAACAGTGCGGGTGGGTGGCATTCCAGTTATCCAAGGCCACCGCTGTGACGAGTAGTCCCGCGTCACGATCGCTCAACCGCGATCCGCTCGCGCGCAGATTCAGCCACGCATCCGAATCGTGGGTAGCAACGAAATCGGCGTCCACCGAGACGCCAAAGAACGCAGTACCACCGTCAAGCCCGAGAAAGTAGGTCAAGGAGTCGCGTGGAATGTCCGCAAACGCAATGAAGGCAATGTCATTCCCGGTGATCGGTGCCCGGGAACCGTTGACACAGATGAACAACGTCGTTGAATCGTTAAACGCCCGGGCGATCCACTCGGAATCCTTGCGCAGTTCCGCGCTGCGATCGGTGGCGCTGCGGGACAGTACTAAATCAGCCAACAATGGCGAATCTGACATGGATTCCTTTCAACGGGGGTCAACCTACCCTTTGATCTGATCGACTGCACATAAGGTTTAACTGTGAATGTGTTCATTAGGCAGTTGACCGGTGTCCGACTCGTTGCCGCCGTCTGGGTTTTGCTGTACCACTCGCAAGGACCCCTGGACACCCTTGGACTCATGAGCATCCCGGTCCTACCCGACTTCATTCGCATTGGTCGGCTGGGTGTTGACCTTTTCTTTGCCCTCTCTGGTTTCATTTTGGCGCACACCTACCTCAACTCACTCGGCGAGCGACTCACGGCTAATAAATCGCTGAGATTCTGGTGGCTGCGACTGGCCCGGATTTACCCGGTTCACCTGGTCATGTTGGTCGTTGCCGGCTGTGCAATCGTGGCTCAATCAATCGTGACCGGCGAGGAACTCAATCGGCGTTGGCTTACCCCGTGGGATTTCATTAAAAACCTGCTGCTCATTCAGGAATGGGGCGGAGATCCACAACGCGGCTGGAACTTCGTCGCGTGGTCACTTTCCATGGAATGGCTCGCCTATCTCCTTTTCCCACTTATGGCCCTTGTGCTGTGGCGCATGCACAAACACGTTCCCACCTGGGGCCTCTGCTTTTTCTGGTTCCTCGCACTTGCTCCGCTGATCCTGTACGGCTTGGGGACATCTGATCCCTACTACACGGACAATTGGGGTTCCACCTATCGCGTTCTCACGGCATTTATTGCCGGTGCACTTTCCTATCTGATCGTTGACCGACTTCGTGAATCTGATCGCGCCGCCTCGGTGTCTGACGTACTCGCAGTTGTCCTGCCGGGGATTGTCGTCGCCGGATCCGTCTTCCTCGCCTGGCTTCCGGCCGCCGCAGCGCCCATCACGTCAACGGATCCAGATGCAGAACCACTTCCCCCCTATTTTCATTTAACCTTGGTTCCTGTTCTGATCGCGTGGATCGGGGTTCTCGCCCTGTCCCGTCGAGGAATGGCCAATGTGCTCGCGACCAAGATCATGGTGTTTGGCGGATTTATTTCATATTCCCTCTACATGACGCATCTCGTGTGGTTCGGTCTTTGGCGCGCCGGTATGAACGCAATCGGGATCGACGGTGGGGGCCTTTATGCGCTCGCTGTTCTCTTCCTGCTCGGGATGTCCTTCGTTATCGCCTACGTCATGTGGCGTTTCATTGAAGAGCCCGCTCGCGTCCGGATGCGCAATTGGATCGGAGTCCGCCCGACCCCGACCGAGGAAGCCGGCGAGGTTATCGCCGAAGCAAAGGATCCCAAAAACGCTAAGCCAATTGACGTTCCAGATCGCGAATGATGTCGTCGGTATCGACCACGCGTTCACTTCCCAATGACAACATGACAAATGAGGTGTCAACACTTTCCCAATTAACTCCAGCGATTTTCGCCCACGCTAGTCGGTAGAAAGCAAGTTGCGCTGGATCAAGATGCTCCGTGCCACCGGTTTTCCAGTCAACAACGAGATACCGCCCGCCAATGTCGAAAACTGCATCAATATAACCGGTGATCAAGCGTCCCGCGATGGTCAAAGCGAATTGTTGTTCGACCGCGGCCGGGGTCAATGCGGCGAAACGGCTGGCCAAAAACGTGTCTTTGAGTTTGCGAGTTATCTGCGTGTCCTTGGCCCCGGAGTCCAGGGCCCCTTCTAATTCATCCCAGTCGAAAAGGGTTTGCTTTCCGTAATAATTCTCGATGAATGCATGAATCTCACTGCCACGGGCGGCAGCGTAATTTGGCTTTCGCGGCATGGGTCGCGCAAGTTCCACCGCGAGAACTTCCGGTTCGCGCATCGCCCGCAGCATGCTGCTCGCACCTAAACTCCGAGGTAGCGCAACTCTGCGCACCGGTGCCTCGCGACGGGCGCGCTCGCGCTGCAAGGCTGCGAGTGAATCCGCCCACAGTGCCACAATGTCGGTCTCACTTTCGGTGAGCTCTCCGTCCGGTTGCTCGCTTTCGCGGACATATCCCCCTTGCTGCGTGAGTTCTGCAACGGCACGCTCCGGCACCGGAACCGGCCACGGGGTGTGAATGGTGTCGTGGGTGCGTTCGGGGCGGTCACCCTCCGGCGGCGGCGCCCAAAATGGGATGTGTGCCACGGTTCCGGCGAGAAGGTCGTGGGCCGCCATTAACAACGGATGCGGGCCATGCGGCTTTGTCCAGTTGACACCCCACCAACTGCTACTCAGAGTGAGTGAGTCCTTGGCCCGGGTAAACGCAACATAGGCCAATCGATGCACATCGCGTTCTTTGAGTGCATCAAAGTTGGCGAGATAACCGTTTTTGAAGGCGGTTTCTGACAGTTTGGTCAGGGTGTAGTCGGGAAAATTCTTCATCTCCGGTGGGGCATCTTTCCGCAATGGCCACGGGGCCACGGTTGGGTCAGAACTCCAATTACTGCGCGCTTTACCACCCGGAAAAGCCTTGTCGCTCAGATTGGGAAGGTACACGTGCGTGTATTCGAGCCCTTTTGCCTTATAAATGGTGATGAGTTGAACAGCACTTTTCTCAACCGGTTGTTCACAATCCACACCGATATCGAATCTCTCGATGTCTACGAGTCGGGAAAGGAACGCACCCAGGGACACTCGACCGTCAATATCGTGAAAATCGGCTGCCAGATTGATCAGTTCGTTGACCGCGATGGCGTCATTTTGTTCGAGTTGAGCCTGAACGTCTATTCCGCACAACCGGATTACTCGTCCCATGAATTCAACCAAAGGCTCGGCGCCGTGGGAGCGTAATGAACGAATCAGTTCGGCCATTTTTCCAAAGCGTTCAATGGCGGCCACCGAATAATGATCCAATTCGCCAAGGTCAAAAAGTGCATCGGAGAGTGAAACGACGTCGACTACATCGATTCCTTCAACCGCAGCGTCGAGGGCCTGCTCGATATTGTCAGCATGTATTCGACCACGCACCCGCGCAATCTCGCCAGCCCGAGCCCCAAGTGCAGCCAAATCTCGTGCGCCAATTCGCCACTTCACGCCACTTGCCCAACGCAGGAAAGCCGGATTGGCGGTTGGCTCGTGCATGACCTCAAGGATGGCCCGCAGATCCATCACGAGCGGCTGGGAAAGCAGTCCGGCAGCAGAATGCAATTGCACGGGTATTCCACGCTGCTGCAATGCATCTCGCATGCGCAACAGCACACTGCCTGTTGCAGCCAAAACGGCAATATCCTGATCAAGGTCGGCGACTTGAATGGCGCCGTGCCGAGCAGCGATCTGATCTGCCATCCAGGCGGTCTCTTCATCGGCGAAGTCAAATAGTGCCAACGTGATGTCACCTTGTATCTCGCGGGTAGCGTGGAGTAGCTCCACCTGCGGGTGTTCCGCGCGCAAATTTTCTGAGATGAGATTCGCCAATTCCAGAATGTTGATACCGGATCGGCGGTTGGCCGACAGCGGATAAACACGTGCGGTCTCATTTTCACTTCTCGGGAACTGTTGGGGGAATGCGTTGATGTTCTCAACACTGGCCCCTCGCCAGCCATAAATTGCTTGGCATGGATCCCCGACCGCCGTAACCGGGAAGCCATCGGAAAAAATTTCTTGAAGAAGAATCCGTTGACTAATGGATGTGTCCTGATACTCATCGAGTAACGCGATGGCAAAACGAGATCGGATCTCTTTCGCTACCTGCGGGAACTCCATGACAATTGCGGTGGCAAGTCTGACCTGGTCGGAGAACTCAACAAGTTCCCGCGACTGCTTCACGTCTCGCCAATCACGGACCAGACGTGACAACATAATGCGTTGAGCCGAAGTACTAGCAATTTTTCGCAAGGTTCCATTAGATCCGGTCAATCCAGCGACATAGGCGATCACCTGCTCGTCGTATTCAATCACGGTATTCGGATCAATTGCCAGCTCACTGAGTTCACCATCAAGGGCCAACAGATCCGATGTTAATTTCCCCGGACCGATAGAAACTCCGGTGAGGTCATTCTTTGTGTTGCACACGAGCCGGTAGGCCAATTGCTGGCGCGCACCGTCAGTCAAAACATCGGTACTAAAGTCACGGCCCAAAAGGGCGCCGAACTCCTTCACGATCCCGGATGCAAAAGCGTTGTAGGTTAAAATGACGGGATCGCCACTCTCGGTCTCGAATGCCTGCGGGTACAACTGCCCGAGTTGGCGGATTCGTGTTCGCGCCGAATCGAGCAACTGGGCGGTTGCCTTCGTGGTAAAAGTGAGTCCGAGAACCTGCTCGGGTGTGACGTATCCGCTACCGATCAGGAAAGCGATCCGGGCGGACATCGACGTTGTTTTACCCGATCCTGCACCCGCAACCATGACGGCTGGTTCACGGGGAGCCGTGACCGCATCGAGTTGTTGCTCGGAGAGCGCAAACCCAAGAATGTTTTCCAGATCAGCCGCGCTGAGTTCATTATGTGAATGAGATGTCATTTATTTCCCCCTCCTCGATCAACTCACGGCTAAAAATATCTGTCGATGTGGTCGGACAGACCTCCCTGTAGGCGCAGTAACGGCATGATGGGTTCACCCGCGGGGTAAACGCTTCGTTGCGAATAATTTCCGCTGCTTCACCGAGTTTTAGTTCGATCCAGGTCGGGGACCGCGCGAAGTCGATCACCTCCTGTACTTGAATTTTTGGCTGCGCGGTATCGACCCTCAATTGGACGAGTGCCGCCCCAATCGACTTCTCCGCTGGATCCGTTGATTCGCCGGTTAATTCCACACTTTGCTGGTCACGAAGTAACAACTGATAAATGCCTAACTGCCCGTTCTCGGCGATTTCGGCTTTCGTCGGTGGAGTTTTGACATTTTTCAAATCAATGGCGACCAATCGCCCACGGGAATCTATTTCAACCCGGTCCAGGATTCCGCTGAGCTCGATCTCCTCTTGTTCACCGCTGGGCGTGACGACGGTGAGCAACGTTTGATATCTTCCCTCGGCTTCTTTGAAAACCCGCGGCGACAGATTGTGGTAGCTAAGAAAAAGGTCCGCCGCTTTATATGCCTGGGCCAGATCCGCCGCCGACTGCCAGTCCGCTTCATACGCCAGAGCCCGCCAGGAGTCACTGATCAGTTCTTGAATCTGCACGTGGTCTTGGGAGAGTTCACCCTTGGCCACGAACTCAGCGATTGCGTGGACAATGCTGCCAAATGCCGTTGCGGAACCGCGAGAAACCTGCGCTTTTACTTCACGATCCAGAAACCATTTCAATGGACACGTAAGGAGACTGTCCAATGAACTACCCGACAGGTGAAGTGGTTTATGTGTTGGCCGCACTGGTCTCGTTGACTGCGTGAGAGGTGCCAAGCCCCACCAGTTGTGCGGGGCAACGCTGGGTCCCATCTCGTGGAGGCGGTCCCCCGCGTGAACTTTGAGTGCGTTGCTCGCCTGCGGATCCGCGAGCGTCTGGCGTAGGTCGGCCGCTAGACCCGACCAACTTGACTTATTTTTCGGGTAACCGCTGACAATGCGGGCGCTAACCCCGACGGCTTGTACGTCGCGGATAAAGCGGCTGGGCTGATCTCCACCCTCTCTGCCTTGATCAATACAGGTCAGCGTCAATACCTCGCGGGCGCGTGTGCTCGCCACATAAAACAAGTTCCGCTCCTCGCGCAAAAGAGCAACCGGGTTCGAACCGGGTATCGCCCCACCGACCCCGATTTCTTCGGCGCGCAAAAGACTCCCACGGGACACGAGATTTGGCCAAATCCCTTCCTCGAGCCCAACGACCCAGACCCGGTCCCATTCGCGACCTTTACTTTGATGAACCGTCATAACTTGGACCGCATCGGCGCGCAAACCACGCGCGGATACCGGTTCAGCCGGCAGATTCTGGTCTGTCAACGCTGTGAGGAAGTTGTCAATTCCTGCATTTTTCCGCTCGGAAAATCGAGTGGCCGTGTCAAATAGCGCCATGATCGAATCAAGGTCGTGGTGTGCGCTTCCGCTGTGGCCTAGGGCCGCCTTCTGTAACCGTTGCGGCCACCCGTGCGGTGATTTCTCCCCGCCGCTCCAGGCTGTCCACAAAATATCTGTCACCGGTTTATGCTTTTTAATCTCACTTCGAAGGGTTGCAATCAGAGAAGTAATGGCGGCTACCCTGGCACCCAATTCGCCAGGAATCACAACCGATGATTCTGGCCCAATAATTAATTCCCGGATAAGTTCCGGTGAGCCAACAGAGGGTTTACCGGCGCGCAGTGCTCGACCTAAGCGCCGGATCTCGCTCGGGTCAAACCCACAGATTGGCCCGGTCAAGAGGTCGCACACGTCGGCTGCGCTGGCCTGCTGCGGTCGGGCGGCCAGGGAAATCAATCCAAGAAGGACGTGTACCGCGGGCTCGTCTTTCAGGGCAATTTCATCGGTTGCAACCACAACGGGCACACCCGCTCGATTCAGTGCCCGGGTTATCAGCGGAATGTCTGAACGCGCTCGACCAATGACGGCCATTGATTTCCAAGCAACGCCTTCGCTCAGGTGCGAACTGAAAATCTCTTCGGCGACAAATGCCGCGCGCGCATTTCGCGAGGAATACTTATTGATGAACACCGAACCAGTGTCGGCAAAAAACTCGCCAAAGCCGACCAGAGACCGAGCACCGGGACCAAATGGCGCTGTCGCCGCACCTGCAATTTCAGGCCCGAACCGCCAACCGCCATCGAGTGAATGAACGCTTGCGTGCGCGAACTCCGAGACGAAGCCCGAGCTCATATCGGTTTCTGATCCGCGGAAACCAAAAACACTTTCATGGGGGTTACCGACCGCGACGAGTACCTGCACCTTTTCGGCGAGTACCGCCAAGAGTTCGCGATGTAGTGGACCAACTTCCTGATATTCGTCCACATAAATATGGGTTATTCGTGAGGTGACGGGTGAAACGGGCGCCAAGGAAATTGCCTCAAGCAGGAGTGAGTTGTAGTCCATGACGTTTTCCAGGGCCATTACTTCGGCGTCGTTCGCGGCAATGTTTCCGGCAACGACCCACTCTGGACGATTAAGTTGCTCGCCTAATGTTTGCAGTTCTGCTCCACTTACATGCAGTTCCTTCAGCCGGGCAATCACGTTGCGAACTTCACGGGCGAAACTCTGGGTGGTAGCAGCGCTTCGAAGTGATGGCGGCCAGTTGATGACCAAAGATGCATCGGGTGAATCGGTAAGTAGCCCCGAGATCAGGTCTCGAATCCGGGCATCTTCTTCCGCGCCCGAGAGGAGTTTGGGTAACCCCGGTGAATCTGGATCGGTGTTGCCGGCGGCCCCCATCACGATCGAGTAGGCCAATGCATGAAATGTGCCCACGTAAGGGAGTACGTAACTGTCTGCCTCACCGGCAAGTTTCTCGCGAAAATCCCGAACCGCCGATTTTCCGTACGTCAGTACCAGAACCTCACCCGGTGGCACCCCAGCGCGTAGGGCGAAGGCCACCGAAGCAACCAGCGTTGTGGTTTTACCCGACCCGGCTGAGCCAACGACGAGATGACGGCCCGCGTTCAGGTTGATGACGGCCTGCTGGGCCACATTGGGCGCAATTGCCGCTGGCACGGACATGTCCGTATCAAGTTCCCACCTCATGGACTATAAATACCATGCCGGGCTGACACGTTGCACCCACATGCTGCAGTAACAAGGGGCACAATGTGACACGATCTCCTCGTGGCGCCCAAACCGGATTCAAATATTGAAACCGAGTTGACCATTGCCGGCCCTCTCCCCATTCTTCCCCAGCTTCCGGGAACGCAACCATTGCCAAACGGGTCCGCACGTGCTCCCATCATTGACGATGGCGCCATCAAAAAAAGAATCCGCCGCCCACTTGACCTCGCCCGTTTTGTCGTGGCGATTGCGCTCGCCGCGGCCACGACCGCACTCGGCTACTTCGCGACAAGCACCACCGCTGGTCTGGATACCGATCTTGAAGGTGGGGTGGCGCTGCTGCCATCCCTGGTGGTGCTGGCCCTGAACATCGTTGGCGGAATCGGCTCCCTGGGCCTCCCCGTTGCCGGTTCCATCAATTTGATAGTGCGAAGGCGCTTTCGACAGCTTTTTGATGCACTGGTGGCTCTGTTCCTGACCGTGACGGTGCTGTCGGTTGCCTCCATCGTGGTCGGCAATCTTGATAACACTCGACTCCTCGTTGCCATGGCTGGGTCAACCAATAGCGCGAGTGGTTCAACCGCCCCAATTCTCGGTGGAATTTTGGCGTTCATTACGGTGGCGCGACTGATGGGTCGGAGACCCTGGAATGTGCTCTCCAGTGTTGTCGTGATCTCGCTCATTTTGGTGACGGTCCTCAGTTCTGGGATCGCTCTGGCCGGGATTGGCGTATCACTCGCCATCGGCTGGGCCATTGGCTTGTTGACCCGCTACGTACTGGGTACCTCAACGACTCGGCCTAGTGGAGTGGCTGTTGCCACAGCCCTGGAACGCGGCGGCTACCCCGTTACCGAGTTGCGAATCGCCAACCTCACCGACCGAGGACGCCGCTACATGGCTACCACTCGCAATGGCGACACGTTGCGTGTCATCGTGCTCGACCGTGACCTTGAAGGTGCCGGACTGGTCAATGCGGCGTGGACCAGCCTGAAATTACGCGATGAACCGGGCAAAGGGGCCTTCAACCTGCGCAAAGCCGTTGAACACGCGGCCCTGATTGCCTATGCCGCGCAGGTGGCCGGTGTTCCAGTACCTCGGTTACTGCTGACGACCGAAGTTGGTCCCGACTCGGTCGCCCTTGTTTTACAACATATCCCCGGCACCCCATTTGACGAACTTCACGACATTAGCGACACCGAATTGGATAGCGCTTGGCGAGCCGTTCGTACCCTGCATGAGCACCAGGTGAGTCACCGGGCACTCTCAAACCGACACTTATTGCGCGGGCCGGAGGACTCCACCTGGCTGCTGGGCATGGAACAGGGATCAATTGCCGCAAGTGATGTGGCGATGCGACTGGATCTTGCCGAACTGTTGTGCTCACTCGCGATGTTGACCTCCGTTGATCGCAGCGTGGCCTCGGCCCGGCGAGTCCTTGGTGGTGACGCAATTGCTCGGGCACTCCCAGCACTTCAACCCGTCGCACTCTCCTCTGGCACTCGCAAAGAGTTGCGTAAGCACAAAGGAATGATCATCTCCCTGCGCGATGCAATTGTTGAATTGCGACCGGACGCTGATACCGAACAGATCCAATTCCAGCGATTTAGGCCGCGGACGCTGATCTTGATCGTGGTCGGAACAATCGCCGGCTACGTTTTACTGTCCCAACTCACCTCGGTTGACCTTGGGACACTCTTTAGTACCGCGAACGGGACATGGGTGCTGGCAGCACTGGGCTTTAGTTTGATTACCTATGTCGGTGCGGCCTGGTCACTTTCCGGGTTTGTCCCGGAGAAATTGTCATTCGGAAAAACGGTTCTAGCCCAAGTCGCCGGCGACTTCGCCACACTGGTATCACCGCCAACATTGGGCGCCATCGCCATCAATGTTCGGTTCTTGCAAAAATCGGGACTCCACCCGGCATTAGCCGCGGCTAGCGTTGGGGTCTCACAGGTCGCTGCATTCGTGACCCACATTGGCCTGCTACTGGCATTCGGTATTGCGGCGGGAACCCAGTCCGATTTCACTTTCGATCCCCCCATGTGGGCGGTCGTCGGTGTTACCGCCGTGGCGGTGATCTTGATTGCACTACTCGCCGTACCGGCAATTCGACGCGAGATTGGTAAGCGGATCGGTCCACTGATCAAAGAGGTAATTCCTAGGCTCGTGACGATTGCCCAACGCCCCGCCAAGTTGGTTGAGGGGATCGGCGGGATCCTGCTCCTCAACCTTGCCTACATCGCCGTGCTCTACGCCTGTGTCGTCGCCTTTGACGGCGATTTGAGTATCGCGGTCGTAGCGGTCGTCTACCTTGCCGGTGCAACGATTGGTCAGGCTGCGCCCACCCCCGGCGGGCTCGGAGCGGTTGAAGCGGCCCTTGCCGCGGGTTTGACCGCGGCCGGCCTTGATGCCGGGCTAGCGGTCTCTGTGGTTTTGCTGTTCCGCTTGGTGACCTTCTGGCTACCGACGCTTCCCGGGTACTGGGCTTTTACCTATCTAACCAAGAAGAACATGCTTTAAGTCCCGCTGCCGGTTCCGCCCACCCAGTCGAGGTAACCGCCAGCGTAATGCGTGACGCCAATAAATCCTTGGGCTTTAAGTTCGCGCACAAGATGCCCCGATCGCACTCCTGCTTGGCAATACACGATGACATCACCCGCAAGGAGGTCGGCGTCAAATGTTGACAGTGGCCGATGTATTGCGCCCGCAATGAAGCCATGAATCAGTTCGTATTCCTCACGAATATCAATCAAGGTAAAGCGTGCATCACCACGATCTCGGGCCTGCAGTGCATCGATTAATTGTGCCCGAGTGAGCGCATCGCCCGACTCGATGTCGAGCGGCGCACTCATGCTGCTTGGGCCACCAGATTTCGTAGCACCCGAAGTCCTACCGACAAGGTCGCCAAGTCGACTTCTTCAACCTGCAAGATTTCATCAAGGGTTGCTCGCGCTCGAGCCACCCCTTCGGTGCGCTGCTGCTCCCACTGAGCTACCCGCTCTGACGCTTCTCCACTCTCGGTCGCGCAATACACCCGACCCGTGAGTTCTGCGATCACCGAATACAAATCTGAACGAAGTGCTTGACGCGCCAGCGACGTCCATCGATCACCGCGCGGTAAGCCCGAAATCCGAACAAGTAATCGGTCCACATCAAAGCGTTCCGAGAGCTCGAAATACAGTCCGATCACATCCGTCATGTTGGCTTGGAGTGAACCGGCCAACTTGGTGATGTCCAGGAGCAAAAAAACGTCAAGCCCACTTGCTGCGCGATCGGCGAGATCCTGTGGTGCACCCGCGTCAACGAAACGTTGGGACAATCTTTCAAAGCGTTCGGACTCCTGACCTTGCAATGCCTGTGGAACTCCACCGGCGTATTGGGCAACGCTGGCAGCGAAGGCCGCAATTTCCGTTTCTATCTCAATCCCGGAGCCCCGATTTTGCAGAAACCAACGGGCCGAGCGATCAAGGAGACGACGGACCTCCAAATGCAGTGCGGTTCGCGCGCCGGCCGGGACACTATCCGGCAATGTGTTGATCCAATGCCACAAACTCCTGATCCCGAATACTTCCATCGCCGCAAAGGCCGCCTTTACAACCTCGACCGTGTTGGCTCCGGTTTCCTCAACCGCCCGGAACACGAATGTGATTCCACCGATATTGATCAACTCGTTCGCCATCACGGTGTTCGCAATTTCTGAACGAAGCGAATGCGCCAAGATGTGCTCGTGGTAAGGATTCCGCATCGCCTCTGGGAAATAATCGATCACAATGTGATCACACCACGGCTCATTACCCAGTGCCACCGCGTTAAGTTCCTTGGTCACTTCGATTTTGGCGTAGGCCAACAGCACTGCTAGTTCTGGGGAGGTAAGCCCCTCTCCAGCCAACCGCCGGGTGTCCAGGTCGGCGTCGTCTGGCAAAAACTCAAGGGCCCGATTCAACAGTTCCTGACGTTCAAGATCTCGAATCATTCGCTGATGTACCGAGATCAGACGCGGCGCGCCGGCGCGCGCATTGGACAGCACCACATTTTGATTGATGTTGTCCGCCAAGACCAACGCCGCCACCGACTCGGTCATGCTGCGCAGTAATTGATCACGCGCGTCCACGGTGAGGGATCCATTAAGCACCAAGGGGGCCAATAGGATCTTGAGGTTGACTTCGTGATCGGACGTGTCGACACCGGCAGAGTTGTCAATTGCATCCGTGTTCAATCGCACGCCATTTCGAGCTGCCTCAACCCGACCGAGTTGCGTCATGCCTAGGTTTCCACCTTCACCAACAACCTGGGCGCGTAATTCCGAGCCGTTGACGCGAATCGCATCGTTTGCTTTATCACCTACGTCAACATTGGTTTCCGTGCTGGCCTTGACATACGTGCCGATCCCACCATTCCACAACAATTGCACCGGGGCCTTGAGTATCGCGTTGATGAGTTGGTCGGGTGTGCATGAACCCGCATCGATGATTAAGCCGAGGGCATCTTTAATTTCCTGGCTCACGACTACAGTTTTGGCGCTTCGAGGAAAAACTCCGCCCCCGGCTGAGATCAACTCCGGGTCGTAAGCCGCCCATGAACTGCCGGGTAATGCGGCCAGTCGTTTTCGCTCCACAAAACTGGTCGCTGCATCAGGCAGCGGATCAATAAAGATGTGCCGGTGATCAAATGCGGCCACCAGTCTGATGTGCTCACTGAGCAACATTCCGTTGCCGAAAACATCACCACTCATATCACCGATACCAACAACCGTGAAATCATGATGTTGCGGATCAAGATCCATTTCGAAAAAGTGTCGCTTCACCGACTCCCACGCACCTCGCGCCGTGATCGCCATCGCCTTATGGTCATAACCGGAAGAGCCACCCGATGCGAAAGCGTCCCCCAACCAGAAATTTTCATCTTGTGCAATGGCGTTTGCAATATCAGAGAAACTGGCGGTGCCTTTATCCGCCGCCACGACGAGGTACGGGTCGTCTGGGTCATGCCGCACAACATTTAACGGTGGAATAACAATCGAGTCAACCATATTGTCGGTCACCGAAAGCAATGCCCGGATAAAGTCTTGATAAGCGCCAATTCCTTCAGCCAGCCAGGCTTCGCGGTCAACCAGTGGGTCCGGTAAATGCTTGGCAAAGAATCCACCTTTTGCCCCGACCGGAATGATCACCGCGTTTTTAACTTCTTGAGCTTTGACGAGTCCAAGGATTTCCGTCCGGAAGTCTTCACGCCGATCACTCCAACGGATACCACCGCGAGCAACCGCACCAAACCGTAAATGCACACCTTCAACGCGGGACGAATACACCCAAATCTCGTGCGCGGGCTTTGGTAGTGGAATGTCAGCCACCATTTTGGGAACCAATTTAAATGCCAAAGTTGACGTGCCGGTGAAATAGTTGGTACGCATCGTGGCCTCGAACAGGGACCAAAATAGGCGTAAAATTCGATCATGGTCCAGTGAATGGACCAACACCAGAGCCGCCTCGAACTGCTCGCGGGCCGTCTGCGACTCGGACTCCCGGTCACCCGTGAAAGCCGGATCACATCGCACCCGGAAAAATTCAATGAGGAGACGGGTGATCTCCGCGTTTTCCAAAATCACCCTTTCGATGTACCCCTGACCAAATGTGGAACCGATTTGGCGCAGGTACCGGGCGTAGGCGCGAATCAATTGTGCGTCTTGCCAGGTTAAACCAGCGCGGGTGACCAAGGAATTGAATGAGTCACTGGCAATCCGCCGGTGCCAAGCGGCCTCAAATGCCGATTCAAATCGAGAAAAAAGTGTGTCCGCACAATAAATTTCACCCGTGGGTAGTACTAAACCAAAATCAAGGATCCAAGCGGATGCGCGGTCATTGCGGCAAATTTCGTAGGGATGCTCGTCGAGGACGTCAACACCGAGACGTTCTAGGATCGGCAGAATTTTGGTCAGCGGCATGGCTGATCCAACGTGAATCACTTTGAATCGAAGTTCCCGAGAGTCACTAACGACCGGTGCGTACAGGTCTAAGGCCAATTCGCCGGGTTCAAGTTTTTCGATGGTGAGGGCGTCGGTCACTCCAATATGTGGGTCAAAGTCCTCCTTGTACGACTCGGGGAACGAGTCCGCGTACACCGGGATCAGATGCGAGTTGTCACCTGCGAGGGCTATTGATTGATACTCATCCAGCCAACTTCGACTAGCGGTGGCTAAGCGTTCCTCGAGTTCAATGTGTTCCGGGCGGAGAATTTCAACGCCAATGGGCATGTGGATTACGTAATGTATTCTCGCGAGAACTGACTCCGTGACGCGCGCCGTGTAATCAACGTTGATCCCACCAAATGCCTCACATAAAATGGTTTCCAAGCGCAGTCGCAAGTCCGTCGTGTACCGATCTCGGGGAAAATAGACGAGAGCTGAAACAAATCTTTCATAGGGGTCATACCGAATATATAGTTTGGTTTGACGCCGCTCTTGTAACTGCATCACCGATGTAGCAATCCGCATCAATTGGTTCACATCTGTTTGAAAAAGTTCATCACGTGGATAGTTTTCTAGGAATGCTTCCAGATCCTTGGCGCTGTGGGACCCGGCAACGTAATCCAGATCTGCTTCGAGGGCTTGGTATTTGGCGCGCAGCACCGGAATTTCCGAGATGCGCTCGGAGTAGGCCCGAGCCGTAAATAGTCCCAAAAAACGTCGCTCACCTACAACGTTTCCCTCGGCGTCAAATTTCTTGACACCGACATAGTCCAAATAAGCGGGACGGTGCACACTTGATCGAGAGTTAGCCTTACTCAAAACCAATACAGTTTTTTCCCGCGCCTTTCCCCGGACCGCTAGCGGCAAAATCGCAAAACTCTCCGAGGGATTTTCTGCTACGATTTCCCGCAGTACACCCAATCCTGTGCCAGGAACGGGGCGCAACGTGTCCGCACCGTCGACCTCCAAGAGGTCGTATTCGCGGTAACCAACAAAAGTGAAATTGTCGCGGGTCAGCCACTCGATAAACGCAATTGATTCGTCACGTTCAGCCGGGTCAATTCCAACGGGAGGGCAACGACGTAGATTATCGGACACTGCAATTGCTTGGCAAAGCATTGCGTTCCAGTCGTTAACGCACCTGCGCACGTCGCCGAGGACTCGTTCAACCCCTGCGACAAGTTCACCGAGGTCATCGGAAATAAAATTTCGCTCGACATGAATTCGCATCCATGACTCCGCGTTCATCCCTTTCTCAACTTCATCAACGTCACGTTCGTGGATGGCGGTTAGTTCATGTGAGGAATCGCGCGTCACGGCAAGAAGTGGATGGGCAACGAGGGCAATTGCTCGTCCCTCCCGCGTGAGTTCTGAGGTAACCGAGTCAACAAGAAATGGCATATCGTCCGTGACGATTTCAACAACCGCGTAACCGGCTCCCGGAAAATCCGGTGTCCACGCGCGAACTAAGGTTTCCCCATCCGGCCCCGATGATCGATTTCGCGCCCAGCCCAACATGTCACCGGCTTGATCAAGAGCCATCGGATCACCTGCGTCGAATCCCAAATCGGTACTCGACTGATTTCCAAAGAGCCGCCGGGCAAGAAGCGGCACTACATCCGGGACCGACGCGCGCGCAGAACTCATCCCCCTACGCTAGTCCCGGTAAGTGATTCGCAGATCAAGGAGATGAATTTTACGTGCCCACCAAGTTTGAATTTAGCCAACATTTCACCGCTACCCCGTTCGAGGTGTTCGCCGTCCTGTCCCAAGAGGAATTCATCGTGGCAAAGTGTGCTGCAACCGGGTCACTCTCAACCACGGCGTCGGTCGAGCATGTCGGCGCTAACGGGGCCGCAACCCTCACGAGCACCCGCCTGCTTCCCGCGGATCTCCCGGCACCTGCAAAATCATTCGTCGGGGACACCATCACCGTCACGGAGTCCCAAGTGTGGACCGCGCCCGCCGCCGATGGCGCTCGAACCGCAACGGTCACCGTTGAATTTTCGGCCCCGATGGCCTTCACGGGGACACTCGAACTCTCCGCTGCCCAAGGGGGAAACACCACGATCACCACCCGCGGCGCGTTTTCGGCCGCGGTTCCATTTATCGGTGGGAAAATCGAGAAAGTCGCGGCCGAACAAACCGAGCGCTATCTCGTTTCGGAAGAGCGCGTTGCCGGCGAATGGCTCTCCCGCTGAATCGCTCGTTGCTTCGTCCACGTGATCGGACTGGTTCGCATCGACGTTTCTAGCACCTGTTTCCGGCGCGTTGAGTCCATCAAGTTGGCGCCGATCACGGTTAAGTCCTCGGCCGTTGGGCTTGCCATAAAAACATTCGCACCCGATGAAACAACGTCGGCGATTTCCGCGGCAGCGGTCCGAGCAACGACCCCGCGCCACGCTCGCTCGAGTTTGGCAGTAACACTTTTCGGGTGATCCGATTGGGTGAGCGACATTGGGGCGATGACATACACCTCGTCAAAACCCTCGTGGCTCACGACATCGATACTGGTTGCTGAGACCGCACCACCGTCGACGTAGGTTCGATTACCAATCGCGACGGGTGCGAACCAACCCGGGATCGCGCAGCTCGCCATGACCGCTTCGGACAGTGAAGCATGGGGTGCGCCCGCCCGCCCGAAGACCACTCGCTTGCCGGTTTCGTAATCCATGGCAACCACCCACACGGCTGATGTGGTGTCATGGGGTGTCTCGCCCTGTGCCCATCCGCCCTGTGCCCATTCGCCCAACGGGTAGACGGCGTCTATCAAGTGTCCGACCCGCTCTAGGCTCTTGCCTCCCGGCGGTAGCAAACCAGAGAGCACGGCTGTCAGCGGAAGTTCACCGAATTTTAGTAATCCGGAACCAAGAAGTTTCGGTGAACCTGGCCGTAAGATTCGCGGCCACCCGGGTCGGGAACCGCCCGTCGCACGAACCGGATTCCATTGATAACCTGCCAACGGGCCACTTGTCACTTTCATTTCCCCGTGCTCCTGGCGAAGTTCACCGGTCGTCACCCCGCAGGCAATCAGCGCGGCCACCACCGAACCCGCCGAGGTGCCGACGAGCAGATCAACATCGCGTGCGGCGCAACCAAGCTCGGTTTCCAACGCGCTCAAGGCACCCACGGCCCACGTTCCACCGAGTACTCCCCCACCACCAATAACAATTGCTCTGCGTGGCATTAGGAGGCAACGACCCGCAGATGTGTCTCTCCCGGTGAACTGCGCCTCTGCGCAATTGACGCCTGTAACCCAATCATTGAGTCACGAATACTTAACGCAATGACGTCGAGGTCTTCGAGGGCATCACGATCGGCCATCAGACCGATGTAGAGGCCGCCGTTATAACTGGTAAGCCCAATACTTAAGGCTTGGCCCGGCACTAGCGGAACACTCGGGTACGAAGCGAGCATGTGCGAACCCGCTGCGTACAGCGCATGTTGCGGACCGGGAACATTGGCGATCGTCACATCGTAGGCGCGGCGCGTGAGCGTTGATGCCATTCGAGCACCGAGTGCGTGTACCGACGCTGGTCCGAAGCCGGCAATATCAATAAGAGCTCTGGCCCCGAGAAATTCACCCGTTGATTCAAGATCAGACATTTGCTCAACAATGCGCATTAATCGGTCAACCGGCTCACATTGTGCTACCGGTAATTCAATGACGTAGGCGTTCACCGAGCCGCCCAGTGTTGGTTCTTCGCTGTTTGATTCCAAAGACACGGGTACCAATGCATTAAATCTTTCTTGACCACCGGGGAGGCAATCGCGTCGAATCAGCCAACTTCGCAGTGCACCCGTTAATACCGTCAAAATGACGTCGTTGACGCTGATGCTGTGGGCTGACAGAACCGAGGCTGATTTTCGTATTTCGCGAAGCTCCTGCAGATCCAGATCAACCGAGACAAACCGGCGCTGCGCCCCAAGCTTCGCCTTCAATGGTGAGCGGGTGCGAAAGCGGGCTAGGGAGACTAGATCACGGAGGGCATCCATTGCACTAGTGACCCCGCTCGTGAGCGCAGCCTGTGCCCCGGTAACTACTTCACCGGTTGTCCTCACCGCGAGTTCCATTGCTGCCGTTGGGTGGGCAAATACTTCGGTGACCGAGGCGCTCATCAATTCAATTCCCGATGGTTCGGGCGCTGGACGCCAGACACTGGGTGGGCCAACGCTCACCTGTGATTCGCTGTCGAGAATGACGTGAGAAATATCAAGGGCCGCCAGTCCATCGACAAGTGCCTCGTGACTTTTCGTAACAATCGCGAACCGCCCGCCCGAGAGCCCTTCAATCAGGTACATCTCCCACAAAGGTCGACTTCGATCCAGCGGGCGGGCCATCAGCCGGGCTACCAATTCGTCGAGTTGTTCCCGGTTACCGGGCTTGGGCAAGGCAGATCGTCGCACGTGATACGAGACATCAAATGCCGTGTCATCAACCCAGACCGGGCGAAACATGCCCAATGGGATGTCCTTTACCCGCTGTCGGTACCGCGGCACAAATGCCAAACGAGCCTTAATCAATGAGACCAGGTTTTCGTGTTCGAAACCGGCATCGGGTGGCTTAAAAATCGAGACACTGCCGATATTCATCGGGGTTTCCGGGTTCTCTATGTACAAAAATGACGCGTCGAGACTGCTCAACCGCTGCATCGGGCACCCCCTTCGTCACTCATCAGACCTACCGCTCAGCACGCATTCCAGCAAGATCCGGCACGTATTTCAGCGCACGGGTGGCGCCGCAGCCCACACCGTACTGCTCAAAGCGCTGAATTTCATCTTTTAGTGGCACACTACTCATGTGCCACTTCCCACGTGGGCGCGCTTTATACGCGCATCCCTCATCATCCCCACGCTCGGCCTTGCCCTGCTCGCCGGCCTCATCATTGGCGCCATTGCAGCATCAGGCCCACCCAGCGCGAGCGCCCAACCCGGTCAACCAGTTCCCAATCCGTCCGGCTCGCAATCCATACCGACCGCGACACCGACCATAACGCCGGTGCAACCCAAAAAACCGAAGCCGGCAACCCGCGAACGCAAAGCCAAAAACGTGCCTGAACGTCCACTTGATAAAAACACGGGCCGCCGGATTGTCTATGACAAGTCCCAGATGACTCTGTGGGTGATGGACAAAGCAGATGAGGTCGTTTATCGCTTCCCCGTTGTCGGACGTTGGGACCGCCCGGTCAAAGGTACATACAAAATTTATTCCCAGTCATTACACAGCGGGAACCCAAATTCTAAGGTGACCTTTGATCATATGACGCGGTTCGCTTATGGCATGGACGGTCGAACCCCGATTGGTTTTCACAGCATTCCTAAGTACTACGACGGTCGGATGATGCACTCAACCAAGCAGCTGGGACTACCCATTGCTACCGGCGGTTGCGTGCGCATGGCGGCCGAAGATGCGAAGAAACTTTACAAATGGGCGAAACTCGGTGATCGGGTTTACGTGCTCGCATCTCCGTGAGCACTGAACCGCGCACACCCGAATAGCTTTTGCCAAAGCTCCTCGATGATTGAGTTCCCCCAACGTGCTTGCTTTTTTCACCATGTCTGTTGCCGCGGTGTCATAGGGAAGATACCTGACTTCCAATTCGGGGTCCAGCGCTCCGCAGATGGCCCCGAATTCTCGTTGAATGTGCTGCGAATCAGACTTGGGAACCACATTCACGACCGCGCACTTCTTGGCATGGCTAAACAACGATGCGTGCGCGGCGTAGGTCAGGGCAAGTCGCTGGGCACCCACCGCATCAGCCCTCGTTAGTAAATACACCTGATCTGCATTCGCCAGGACGGTACGAGTGACCGCCGTTCGCTGAGGTACCAACGTGGGAGCCAAATCAATGCTTGCGTCGACATCGCCCACCTGCAAGCCAGCCCCAAGATCAATGATGATGTGATCAAAGTTTTCACGGGCGCGTGCGACGATTTTTCCCATGGCACCTGATCGAAGTTCCGGCCACCTCTGCGGGTCGGAAAGTCCGGTCATTACCCAGAAGTAAGGATTGATGGCCCGTGCGCAGTTCGCGAGCGCCCGCGAATTCAGCGCATTTTGTTCCGCATACCGTGCCGCCACGACAATACCGCTAATGTCTTCGTCAATCCCTAGGGTCATGGCCACCGACGGTGCCTCCGTATCTGCATCAATGAGTAGCACGCGAACACCCGTCGTTGCCAGTGCCTCGGCTAAGCCAATCGCAAAAGTTGTGCGTCCATGTGATCCCACCGGACCCCAGCAGGCACTGACGTAACCACCGAGTTTGTCGCGGTTGCGCTCGTGCGGCACCCGTTGAATGAACCTGTTCTGCCGCAATTGCGAGACGAGATCGAATCCGGGCTGATCACCGCGCAAAATTCGATCGGCATTCCATAACCTCGCCCGTGCTTCTTCGGAGTCACTGAATGCAATTACCGTGACCGATGCAACTTGGGCATGAAGAGTTGCCATAATTTCACTGCTCATGCGGGGTAAGCCTGCACTCACCAACACGTGTGTGTCCGGCACCACCGCCGACACGGCAAGGAGTTCAGGTGCATCAAAACAGCGTCTGTCCACCACGATTCCCCCAGCACTAGCTGCTGCGATCAAATCAGGTTCAGCATCAATCCCACTTAACGCCCAGATCATGTTGAGACGATCCGATTCTGTGCTCTTTCTTGGATTCACTTGGACACTTGCGATTCCACCGGCACCTTGACCAGGTCAATGACTCCGGTTCGGATCGCCTGTACCAGACCAGAAACCTGGGATACCGGTACCAGCAGGACGACACCAATTTCGCCGCCGGTCCCGACCACATCATTGGCAACCTCTCGAACGGTAAGTCCCGAAAGCACGAGTACCGGTGGCATGGCCGATCCTGAATCCGGTGAACTCGCCCATACATCAACTTGGTCACCGGACTGTAATCCGATTGCCACATGCAGTGGATCAACCGACACCGTGACGACTCGTGAGTCAACCGGTGGGAGCGAACTGATTGCTTCGCTGGGAATGAATTCCCCAGCCCCGATGGGCCGCACCACGGTCCCGAAAGGTTGCCTTAATCCTTGGAAATACGGCTCTTGCGCGCCATTGAGCGCAACCACAACGGCCTCAACACCGGTCAACGGGCTTCCTACGGCGAGTTCGGTACTCGCCCGCCACAGGGTCACGGTCTCCTCACCGGTGGCCATGACTCGCGCTCCGATAAACATCGAACCGATCAAAATTGCCACACCCAACCACAATCGGATATCACTCCACCTCGGCGACGTCCGTTTGCGCACCCTCACCGATTGCTCTTTACCCCACCGAATTCGCATATAACACCTTTTTACGCTTTCCTGCGCCACCATCGTGCGCGAACGCAACACGTGTGCACCCACTATCTCCCCAAACTCTCAATTCACGAAATGGTTATCCACAGGTGCTGGGCGGCTGCTGCGGTATCCGCGAGGCTTTGGCACTATGTAGCCATGTCGCGCTTTCTCACACTTTCTGATGTCGCTGAGACACTCAACATTTCCTCCGCTCAGACCTACGCGTTGGTGCGCAGCGGCGATTTGCCCGCCATCAAGGTCGGTGGACGTGGACAGTGGCGCGTTGAAGCACAAGCACTCGAGGATTACATCGAAAATATGTACGCCCAGACCCGTGAATTCGTTGCAACCCACCCATTTGGCAAAGAAGATGAGGCTGGGTCACCGCGCGACTAAGGCCCCGTTGACTCCTTGGCAACCGTCATCGAAATGACCGAACCTAGGGCAATGATGAGTCGGCGTTTGACCCCTTCCCCGTTGTCGATCTCGATGAAATCACGGCCGACGGCTGCAACGCGTCCACGTACGGAATCGGCGTCCACTCGCCCTTGAATCCTGATCCGCACCCGACTCCCCCATTGACTTCGCAGCCACGAGCCCTCGCGAAATCCAATTCGGGTTCGACCTAATGCTTCGGCGACCGGGGTTACCCCGCGGGGCAAGCCGCGGGCGACGTTTATACAGTCCGTCCTGATCAATTGGAGCACCTGATCCGCGGATTCGCCCTCGATGCACTGCAACAGGATGAACTCGCCAGACGCGCTCACCTCGGTCAAGATTCCCATGCAGGTAAGCCCGGAAACCACGAGGTCGACCTGGCTGCCGCGAGCCTGGGTAAGTCGAGCGATCAGGGTCATCTCACTCCACTGGGCTTCGGCTAAGTCGGCCGCCTCAGCCAAAACCTCTTGATCGAGTTGAGCTTGAACACTGGCCTGGGCCTGCAACCAAACGTCGGGGACTTCCACCCTGTCAGTCTGCGCACAAACACGACTTTTTGCTATGCGCGGGTGTGACCTGTGGATAAGACCCCTCGTCAGCCGAAGTTTTTATGCACATCCTGTTTAAAATCCTGATTTCTGGGCATAACAGGTAGGTGAACAAAATAACTCCTTGACAAAAGCACTATCGATGACGACATAATGCATACCCAACTAAAAATAGGTAAACATAAGCAAATGAATGCTAACCGCCCAGATTTTTCCACCGCGAAATTGAGTGAGGACCACCATGACGAACCATCTCATCCCCCAAGACGAGGTCGGCGCCAGCACCGGCGCTACCGACCCCTCCGCCGACCCCGCACCTCATCTGCGGCTAATCAACGGCGGAGTTCCCAGCCATGCTCAGGACAAGGAACAACTTCCACTGGCCCTGACCTGGCAGATCGCCCCCGGTGTGCCGGCAATGCGACCACTAGAACTGGTGCCCCCGACCTCGCGCGCGCAGGGTCAATCTGGGTCAGTCGGGATTTCGAGTCATATTCGGGTCCCCAATGAGGAAGGCGATGTTGTTGAGGTTCCACACCCCATCACCTGGGCCGGACACATGGCGCGAATGGTTTTCGAAGTGAGTTGTGGTGAACGCCCCAGCGCCCAGTTGAATCGCTGGGTCAGTCGAGATCAACTTTCGCTCCTGGCACTTCGGGGCAGGAGTTACTCGCGCCACCCGTCGACTCGAGCCCAAAAAGGGTTATCCCGCTTACGCAAGGTACGCGGCGTGCGGGCCATGCAGGTAGCACCCGGGATCATTGAGGCGAGCGCCGTACTGGTGGGCACAGCCCGCTCCCACGCTGTGGCCATGCGGATGGAAGCCGTTGGTACCCAGTGGATGCTGACCGCGGTCGAATTGCGCTAACGCTTCCGATTCGCCCGCTCAACCCGCCTTCGTTCGGCCCGGCTTGCATTGGGATCAACTTCAATGATCCCTTCTTCCCCAGCTGCCAGCTCGCCGCGGACCACGCCACCTTCAACATCGGCATCCGGCGCCGAATACGCCAACTGCTTCGGTCGTTGTGGACTTAATCCTTTTGCCTGCAGGTTCAGCGCCGCACCCACACTCGTTTCCGTTGCATCAACGAGAGCATCGATAGCTTCTGCCGCTTCCACCTCAATTTCGGGCTTGACCTGGACATCGAGATGGAAGAGATAACCAACGGTCTCCTCCTTGATCGAATCCATCATGGCGGTAAACAGATCGAATCCTTCACGCTGATACTCGATCAGTGGATCCCGCTGCGCCATTGCTCTCAAGCCGATTCCATCACGCAAATAGTCCATCTCGTAGAGGTGCTCGCGCCACTTGCGATCCAGTACCGAAAGAATGACGCGGCGTTCAAGTTCGCGGGTTACTTCTTCACCCAGTTCCAGTTCGCGAGTGTCGTAGGCACCCTCTGCATCTTCAACGAGAATATTGCGTAACAAATCGGCGCTGAGGCCACCGATGTCGCCCCCGGACTCTTCAAGCACTTGATCCAGCGTTACCTCAACGGGGTATAGCTGCTTGAGCGCATCCCACATTTTGTCAAGGTCCCACGACTCGGGGTAACCCTCACCTGTTACGGACGTTACATAACCACTGACCGTGGCGACGATGAACTCGCGAACCTGCTCTTCGATGTTTTCACCCTTGAGTACTCGACGTCTTTCGTCGTAGATGACGAGCCGCTGGCGGTTGAGAACGTCGTCGTATTTGAGAACGTCTTTTCGAATCTCAAAGTTCTGCGCTTCTACTTGACTTTGTGCGGAACGAATCGCATTGGACACCATTTTTGCTTCGATCGGAACATCATCTGGGACATTGAATCTCTGCAAGAAAGCGTTGACCATGTCTGCTTTGAATAAACGCATCAGGTCGTCGTCGAGTGAAAGGTAAAACTGGGACTCACCAGGGTCTCCTTGGCGACCGGAGCGACCCCGGAACTGGTTATCGATCCGGCGGGACTCGTGGCGTTCGGTGCTCAGTACATAGAGTCCACCGAGTCCGACGACTTCATCATGCTCGGCTTTTACGCCGGACGCTGCGACAGCCAACGCTGGCTTCCATGCGGCTTCATAACCCTCTGGATCTTCCACCGGATCCAGACCCTTGCGGCTGAGGTCCGTTGCGGCAATCGCTTCGGCATTTCCGCCCAACATAATGTCGGTTCCGCGGCCGGCCATGTTGGTGGCAACCGTCACTGCTCCACGACGGCCCGCCATTGCCACTATTGCCGCTTCACGTTCGTGATGCTTGGCATTGAGAACCTCGTGGGGTATGCCATTTTTCTTCAGCAAAGCGGACAGCTCTTCGGATTTGTCTACGCTCGTCGTTCCAATCAGGATTGGCTGACCCGCTGCGTGACGTTCAACGATGTCTTCGAGAACTGCCCCGAACTTGGCTTGTGCAGTTCGGTAGATCAAGTCGGCATTGTCTTGGCGAACCATGTCGCGGTTGGTCGGGATCGGAACAACACCAAGGTTGTAAATCTGATTAAACTCGGCAGCTTCCGTCATTGCGGTACCGGTCATGCCACTCAATTTGTCGTACAGGCGGAAAAAGTTTTGCAAAGTAACCGTCGCCAGTGTTTGGTTCTCGGCCTTGATTTCGACGCCTTCCTTGGCTTCGATGGATTGATGAAGTCCTTCGTTGTAGCGGCGCCCCTTCAAAATACGACCGGTGTGTTCGTCAACAATAATTACTTCGCCCTCCATGACCACGTAATCGCGATCTTTTTTGAATAATTCCTTCGCCCGAATGGCGTTATTCAAATACCCAACCAAAGGCGTGTTCACCGTGTCGTACAGATTGTCGATTCCGAGTTCGTCTTCGACCATATCAATTGCTTCTTCGAGCACACCAACGGTTTTCTTTTTCTCATCGACTTCATAGTGCTGGTCGCGTGTCATTTTTTTTGAAATTCGCGCGAACTCCGCGTACCACTCGGTCGCTTGATCAGCAGGTCCACTGATGATCAGTGGTGTTCGAGCTTCATCGATTAAAATTGAGTCAACTTCGTCAACGACGGCAAAATTGTGCCCGCGCTGCACCATCTCTTGGGCCGACCACGCCATATTATCCCGCAAGTAGTCGAAGCCGAATTCATTGTTGGTGCCATAGGTAATGTCGGCGGCATAAGCTTCGCGTCGCTGCGCCGGTGTCATGTGATTAAGGATGGTGCCAACGCTCAGACCCAGAAAACGGTGAACCCTTCCCATCCATTCAGAGTCACGCTCGGCAAGATAGTCATTGACCGTGACGACGTGTACACCGTTGCCGGAAATTGCATTCAGATATGCGGGCAAGGTTGACACCAGGGTTTTGCCTTCACCCGTGCGCATCTCTGCGATATTGCCGAGGTGCAGTGCCGCGCCACCCATGAGTTGTACGTCGTAATGTCGCTGTCCTAAAGTTCGCTTCGACGCCTCGCGCACGGTGGCGAACGCCTCTGGCATCAGGTCATCAAGACTCTCACCCTGGGCGTAGCGCTCTTTGAACTCGTCAGTGAGTTCGCGCAATTCCGCATCCGTGAGGTCCACAAAGTCGGACTCAATCGCGTTTACCGACTTCGCAATTCCCTCCAACTTGCGCAATGTCTTGCCCTCGCCGGCCCGAAGAATTTTGTCAAGAACGCCCACGTGAAACCTTCCAAGTAACGATTAGATAAAGCCGCAGGTGCCATCGTAGTTCCACAGGCCAAAATTGCCTCTAGCCACCCGGATCCGCACCGGATAGACATGCTCCATGCGGGAATTCCTCTACACATTCGTCACCGAGCTAAGCGACCTCGTGCTGGCCCGAGAATGCGTTGGTTGTGGGGAACTTGGCACACTCATCTGCAAAAAATGCCGAATCAGCGTCAGCGGCCGTGCCCATGTTATGCGGGATCTGCGCTTTGATGAACTGGCCGAGGACCTTCGTATTCCGTTGGCAATCGCCCACCGGTACACGCCGCCGGTTGACGCGATGATTTACCGATACAAGGACAACCAAATCCCGGAACTCGCCGCACTGCTCGCCACGCTCCTTGCCGCTGCGATCAAGCACATCCCGATCGTCGATTGCGTCGGTGTTTCGCACATGGCCCGACTTCCGATCTTGATCCCCATTCCATCTCGGAGATCTTCTCTTCGAGCGCGCGGTTTTGATCCGATGGTGCTGATCGCCGATCACCTGGCCCACGCCGGCTACCCGGTCGCCCCGTGGCTGATCGACCAACGCAACGCTGGACGATCCAAGACGCTGGGCATAGCCGACCGGATGGACGCGGCACATGACGCCTTCCGGGTCGGACGCATTCCGGATGGTTACATTCGTAACCCAGTTCCGGTCATCGTGATTGACGATGTCACCACCAGTGGGGCAACTTTCACCGCCGCCGTGTCCCAACTTTTATTGGCCGGGGTGCACGTCATCGGATGCGCTGCGGTCGCGGGGACTCGAAAATCCTGACCTGACCACAATCGGGACGCCATGGGATCCACCCTTCTCTTGACCCGGGTCAGCGGCTTAACCCGGGTAGGCCGCGGCACTTCCTTGGATGCGCTTAATCCATGACTGTGTCGAGTTTTCATAGATCGAACCATCCGCCGATGTAACGAGTGTCGGCAATCCGGGCGCCGCCGCAATGGATACCGGATCTGCGGGTGAACCCTGGGCTTGAATCTCACCACGTCCGAGATCGATTTCATAAATTTGCAGAGTCCCCGCTGTTTCCGTTGCAATCACCGCAATCGAATTGGCGCTTGACCAAGCCGCGGCCGTCACCACACTAAGTTTGGACTCAACCCTGATGGGCTTCAGTAACACGATTCTCGTTACATTCGCCGGCGAAGCTCGAATAACGTGGGCGACCAACAGCACCGAACCGGTTTCTTGAGAAACGATGATCGCTGCCCGAGTTCCGTCTCGCGAAGGAATGACCGATTGGACAAAATCACCCGGCTCGAGTCCATTAATCGCGATGTCAAATGTTTCACCCGTTGATAGCAAAGTCCGCGCAACGCCCAGGTCACTGACAATCCATGCCGTTGTTTTCCCATCGAAGGCGATTGACTGCGCCCCTGCAAGCTCGTCAGCGGCGGCGATTGTCGACTCAAAGGTAGATCCGAGAAGTAATCTGCCCCACAAAAGTTGTCCGGTTGACGTTGAGGCAATCGCTCGTTCTCCGTCGGTGGAAACGGCAAACTTCGCGAGGGCTTCTTCGGTCAGCCCGAACTCCCCTGGAACAGAAATATTTCCATTTGCGGTCAACCTCACAACACCGCTACCGGTGGCCGCGTAACCAACGGAATCACTGGGTAAACCATTCGGATCAACTTCTGGCCACGCATCTCGGGACTGTGGTGAACTCGTTCCCGGGACACTCAGCGGAGTTCCATTCACCGAGATTTCTACGAATTGCACTTCCGGTAATTGCCGTAAGGTCCAGACAATCTGTTGAGATAACGCAACTCGAGCGGCGTCATTGGCCAACGTGACACTCGCGTTGAGGTTGACCCTGGCTATCCCGTTCTCAATGGGTACCGCATCAACCGCAAGTGCGACGCCGGCCGGAAATCCAGTCCGCACCGCCGGGCGGAGCCACTGATTGGGGCCAGCAATCAGCCGTTGAATCAAGGTTGTTCCCAAGGCCGGCCCAATAACGGGAATAAGCCGAGCATCGGGAACCAGCGTCTGGAAACTTGGATTAAAAAAATACAGGGGAAAACTGCGATAAGCCCGATTAACGTCGAAATTCGACAACAGCAGACCCGTTGGGGCGAGGTTGATTCTCCATTGACCATCACGTTGGGCCAGGAAAAAACTACGCTGCAATTGCGTGCCCGGATCTTCGACGGCGTAGCGTCCGTTATCGGAGATTCGTCCGCTGAGCGTCGTGCTAAATAGCACTGCCGCGCCTGCTTCAACGAGAGTGGGAACGCCGTCATACACGGTCACCCCCAAACTTGGATCCCACTCCCCAGCGGCCTCCGGTGTCAGGTAACTACGTGCGACCGCGTGGTTGCTATCAAATGACGCCGAGGATTCCAGGAAACCTTGCACAATCTCCGTCGGTGACATGCCATCGCGCGGTGGACGCGCAATCACCCGGATGAATTGATCGGCACTCGTGTTTGCAACCAATTGCCCCTGCTGGATTGGGCCATCGGTGGGTACCTGTGCCACGAAAGAGCCCGGGCCCGACCCGCAACCCGCTAACAGCGCACCCATCAGAAAAACAAAAAAAATCTTGAACGTCATGGACTACCCCGCTGCCATGGCGCGGTATCGAACAGGTCGCGAGCTCTCTCGCCCATCTGGCCCGAGTCGGAGCGCTCGCCATCGGGTCCCGATTCGTTCCCTGCGATAAAATCCTCGTCGAACCCTTCGTTCATCGACAGCGGTGAGGTGCTAAACGCTTCCCCGGCGACCCGCGGCAATGTCATTCGAAAACAAGCTCCGGCACCAGGTTCACCGGCTGCCTCAAGCCAACCGCTGTGGAGTCGAACATCTTCCAATGCGATTGCCAGCCCCAAACCGGTTCCTCCCGTGGTTCGAGCGCGTGCCTTATCTGCCCGCCAGAATCGACTAAACACCAGGCTGGCCTCACCGGGCATCAAACCAACACCGAAGTCACGTACCGTTATCGCGACGCAATCGGAGTCACCGGCAAGTTCAATGACCACGCCGGTTCCATTCGCGTGCTCAATTGCGTTATCCACCAGGTTGCGGATCACTCGGTCAATTCTGCGCGGATCACACTCAACAAATGCGGGTTCTTCATAGGCGGCGAAAATCACCGACAGGGCATTGCGATCAGCGAGTGGCTCCGTCGCATGAATTATTCGCTTAATCATGGGAACAAGATCTATTCGATCCGCGTCCAGGACAGCAGCACCCGCATCAAAACGTGAAATTTCCAACAGATCGACCAACAATGACTCAAAACGATTGAGCTGCTCTTGCAACAACTCCACCGATCTCGCACTGGAGGCATCAAATGCCCCCCGATCCTCGTACATCACGTCAGCAGCCATCCGGATAGTGGTCAATGGTGTTCGCAACTCGTGGGAGACATCGGAAACAAATCTTTGCTGTAAAAGTGAGAGTTCTTCTAGTTGCCGAATTTGCATCGCCAAGTTTTGGGCCATCTCATTAAATGAGGTTGCAAGTTGGGCAAGATCGTCTTCCTTTTTCACTTGCATGCGCTCATTGAGTTTTCCGGACGAAAAGCGCCTAGCGATTCGCGCTGCCTCACGCACCGGAACAACGACCTGGCGCGTCACCAGCAAGGTAACGAAAGCCACCAAAATCACTAAAATTATTCCGGCGCCGATCACCGCACCCGAAACCAAATCGAGGGTTTCTTGCTCTTGATCAAGATTGAATAGGTAGTACAACTCATAAGGGCCCACGGTCGGAACGGTGAGTGGAGCACCGACAATGAGTCCCGGTGTGGTCCGGCCGTCGAGAAAAACAATCGGTGCGTACGTCCACGACTGCCGCTGTGTTAACTGAATGGATTCACGTAATCCCTGCGGAATGCTCGATACCGCCACCAAGTTTGTCCCGCGCTCAGGCGCACCGGTGGTTGCACTTGATGTGAGTAACAAAACATCAAATGCCGCAGGTGAGCCTGAACGTGCACCCAATGTTGCAATCACACTGTCCACTAATCTGGCCGCCGAGGGGGTTGCCGGTCCCGTATTCGCAGCGTCAAGCAAACGTTGCGCCTCCCCAAGGCCTGATGAAGCTTCGCTCACCGCCGAACGATCCTTTGAGTCCAAAAGACCGGTCGTGACCCGCGACAAGAGTGAAAAACCAAGAATGGTCACCACGATTGCGCTCAGAAGCAACGTCGACGTTGTGACTCGAATAAGAAGCGAGCGGCGCCAAATATTCCTTACTCTGCGAAACGGCGCAAGAATTAAACGAATAGTTTTCACAATGGTGAAATCACCCTAGAGGGGACCAGCTTTGTATCCCACACCACGAACGGTTAAAACGATGTCGGGTCGCTCCGGATCATGTTCAATTTTTGCACGTAACCGTTGCACGTGAACATTGACAAGTCTGGTATCTGCTGAATGGCGGTAGCCCCACACTTCTTCAAGCAGGGCTTCGCGGGTAAAAACCTGACCCGGCTTACGCGCGAGGCAGAGCAGGAGGTCGAATTCAAGTGGGGTGAGGGAAAGACTTTGCTCACCCCGGCGGACGGAGTGTCCCGTCACATCAATCGCCAGATCACCAATCTGTAGCCCGGCCGGGGTGGGCTCCTCATTTCGGCGGATCCGGGCTCGAACCCGGGCAACGAGTTCTTTCGGCTTGAATGGTTTAACGATGTAGTCGTCGGCACCGGCTTCTAACCCCACCACAACGTCGACCGTGTCACTTTTTGCCGTCAACATAACTATTGGGGTTCCGGATTCAGCGCGAATGAGGCGACACACATCAACACCATCTTTGCCGGGCAACATTAAATCCAGTAGCACAATGTCGGGCCGGCTCTCACGAAATACTCGTAGCGCCTGGGATCCATCGGAACAAAAAACTGGCTCAAAGCCTTCACCGCGTAACACGATGCCGAGCATCTCGGCCAAAGCCAGATCGTCATCCACGACCAAGACTTTTCCGCGAGCTCCTTTGTCGGTGCGTGATCCCGTGTTCATCATGCTCATCCCCCTATGGTGTCACCCCGCCGCCGAGCCTACAAGCCCGGACATGCCGGAGACATGCAAATGCGGGACGGGCACCCTCGCAAGAGTGACCGCCCCGCATAAGGGCACGTGTTGTGCTGGTGCTAGTAGCGGTAGTGATCTGGCTTGTACGGTCCGACCACATCAACTCCGAGGTATTCGGCCTGTGGCTTGGACAGTTCGGTCAGACGCACCCCGAGGGCGTCCAGGTGCAAACGAGCAACCAATTCATCGAGGTACTTGGGCAGAACGTGCACACCGAGCGCGTACTCGTCCCGCTTGGTGAACAGTTCAATCTGCGCCAACACCTGGTTGGTGAATGAATTACTCATGACGAAGGATGGATGTCCGGTGGCATTACCCAGATTCAGCAGACGCCCTTCAGAGAGCATGATGATCGAATGACCGTCGGCGAATGTCCATTCGTCCACCTGTGGCTTGATCGTCTTGCGCTTCACTCCGGGAAGATTTGCCAAGCCGACAATGTCGATTTCGTTGTCAAAGTGACCGATGTTTCCAACAATCGCCTGGTGCTTCATCTGGGACATGTGTTCGGCTGTGATCACGTCGTAGCAACCCGTCGCCGTTATGAAAAGGTCTGCGGTACCAATCACGTCTTCGATCCGAGCAACCTGGTAGCCGTCCATTGCAGCCTGCATCGCGCAGATGGGGTCAATTTCCGTGATGATGACACGAGCACCCTGTCCACGAAGCGACTCCGCTGAACCCTTGCCGACATCACCGTAACCTGCAACTACCGCAACTTTGCCACCGATTAATGTGTCGGTCGCGCGGTTGATTCCGTCGATGAGCGAGTGGCGACATCCGTACTTATTATCAAACTTCGTCTTGGTGACGGAGTCATTAACGTTGATCGCCGGGAAGATTAATGCGCCTTCGCGGTGCATCTCGTAGAGCCGATGAACACCGGTCGTGGTTTCCTCGGTAACTCCGATGATCCCGCTTCCAATATTGGTCCAGCGCTGTGAGTCTTGGGTCAACGTGCGAGCCAAAGTCTCTAAAACGACCGTGTACTCCTCGGATGTGTCGGCGTCCGGCTTGGGGACAACACCGGCAGCTTCAAATTCGGTGCCCTTGTGAACAAGGAGGGTGGCGTCGCCACCGTCGTCGAGGATCATGTTGGGGCCTTTGCCGTCTGGCCACATCAGAATCTGCTCGGTGCACCACCAATATTCTGGAAGTGACTCGCCCTTCCACGCGTAGACCGGCGTACCCGTTGGGTTATCAACGGTTCCTTGTGGTCCCACCACAACTGCGGCTGCCGCGTGATCTTGCGTGGAGAAGATGTTGCACGAGGCCCAGCGGACATCGGCGCCGAGTGCGACGAGTGTCTCAATGAGAACGCCTGTCTGAACGGTCATGTGGAGGGATCCGGTAATCCGAGCCCCTGATAGCGGCTTGGTGACACCAAATTTTTCGCGCATCGCCATCAGTCCGGGCATTTCGTGCTCGGCCAAACGAATTTCATCTCGTCCAAATTCGGCGAGGCTTAGGTCGGCAACCTTGAAATCTGGGGTTCCGTCGGACTTAAAAACATTTCCTTGACCAGTTGCGGTCGTGGCGTTCGCCATTGAAGCTCCTTAGAAGATCGTGGGAAGACATTGAATTTCCACAACAAATTCCAGGGCTCCGGCTGCGTGGTTACCTAATTGTGCCAGATATCCACCTCGTCGCACCCCGGCGCACCTCACAGCGCCTCACCATTCTCGTTACCGTTCGATTTGGCCCGGGATCAAAATGGCGGATCAGGTTCCGGCTGGGGAATTTGCTCGGGAATTTGCTGGGGAATTTGCTGCCGCCGTCGCCCCGGCGGCTCGAACAATCCTGGTGGCGCCGATGGACCTACAGGTGATGGTCCTAGGGGTGATGGTCCTAGGGGTGATGAAGCGTGGGGCAGTTCAGGTGGTGGAATTGAATATTTTCGACCACTTGGGGTTCGCCATGTGGTGCTACCGTCGGCTGCGCTCTCGGTGATGCACCACTCGCCATGGGTTTTGAGTTGGTGGTGACGCACACACAATGCGCCTAAATTTTCTCGATCAGTTTTACCGCCCTGGGACCACGGGTTTGCGTGATCTATTTGCCCGCCTCGCGCACTCCGCTCGCACCCGGGAAATCGGCAGACTTGGTCCCGCGCGGTGATGAATTCGCGCAAGGACTTTGACGGGACATATCTTTGACGACCCAGGTCGATCAGGTGGTTGGTGTGGGGGTCGGTAATCATGCGGCGGAAGGTGAGGTCGGGAATTTGGGCGAGGAGATCCCTTATGTCGGAACTGGGTGCAGACACCGGCGCGCGAACACCGCTACTCACCAACCCGATAGATTCCTGCAGCCCCAGCAATGATGCTAAGTCAATCACAATGTCGATATTGGCTTGCAGGCTTGAATGTGATCCGCATTCGGTTGATCCCGGGACGAAATCCCCCGGTGCCGCATTGCTCGATGCCGCACGGCCCGGCATTCCCGTGAGAACTGCAATAAGTGCTCGACTACGAAAAACGCCAGCGGGCGCTGCTTTATCGGGTGGTTCACCAGTTCTGTCCACCGTTGCGTCAAGGCCCATACCCGAAAGCAGTTTTGCCCGAGTATTAATAACAGCCATGCAGGCCTGGGCTTCAATGAGACCCATCCGGGCGAGCAATAAAGCTTGGCCCTCACCTTGATCAAGCACGATGACATCGTGATCGCGTGATGCCGCTGATCTCCGCTTGCGTTGGTGCAGTCCATCAATTTCTTCAAGCTTTTTTTCAACAGCCCCTCGAGTGCGCGTGATGGTCGAAGTCTTCGCCACCTTCACGCCGGCTTCGTCTAATTTTCGGGCAGCTGTCTCGAAATCTCGGCGAGATTCCGAATCGCATTCCCAAATATTTGATAGCTTGCGCACACCGGTGCAAATCGCTGTGGCGTGCGCAACCGTGATCGTTCCTTCATGCAGCGCCCCACGCGTGAGCTCCAGCGGTCCAAGGATGAGGCGAGCCTCTTCGATGCGCCGGTGCGCATAAGCAAATGACCAACGCATGTGGACCGCGATCTCTTCCCGCGCCGCATCTTGGATCACTACGTTCACTTCGCCACGCACTCCAACGGCCTGCCATGCGATGTCCTTTCCAGCAATCGCAACTAAGGCTTCAGCTTGTTGCAAAAATGATTGGCCCGCGGTGGTCTCCGCACCTGTTAGTGAATCAAATGCTCGCTGCATTAATGGTGCGTTGCCCGACTCCCGAAGTTCGGACCGCGCGACGCGCAACAATGCGACTTTGCGTTCGCGATTGTTTTCGTACATGGCACCAGTAAACATGGGGGGTCTGACATTTGACGCCGCCCAGATTTCAGCACAGATTCGGACCCTGATTCGTGTACCCAAACAAATCCGGCAACCGTGTCGCTGCGGTCAAGAATCCGTCACACCTGTTACCAGAGTGACAGATGGTGCATTTTAACTCATGGAATGAGTCAGTCGGGCGAGCAATTACATCAACTATCGGGACCTTCAACACGAAGGCCTGGGACCAAGGAATCGGCCTGCCGACCACGATCAATATCCGGTTCCAAAAAAACATACGTTGCGGTT
>Ga0105053_10001097_pt1 | contig 43420 bp, 30 predicted proteins | sample BON01_FD_78093 | JGI IMG/M metagenome (GOLD analysis project Ga0105053, IMG submission 78093) | Freshwater microbial communities from Lake Bonney liftoff mats and glacier meltwater in Antarctica - BON-01 | ecosystem: Environmental > Aquatic > Freshwater > Ice > Glacier meltwater | place: Lake... | reverse complement strand
TGCTGGCCCGCGCGGTTCAAAACAGCGAGTTCGGTGGGTTCGACTTCCATGAGGGCGCGGGTGCGGCGGCACGGGGACATGCGCGGGAGCACGGGCTGGAGGGGCGGGTGCGCTTCGAGGTGGCGCGGGCGAAGGAGATCACGGAGGACGGGTTCGATTTGGTGACGTTCTTCGACTGTTTGCACGACGTGGGCGATCCGCGCGGGTGTGCTGCGCATATGCGGCGGATATTGAAGCCGGACGGGGCGTGGATGGTGGTGGAGCCGATCGCCGGCGACCGGGCGGAGGACAACATGAACCCGGTGGGGCGGCTGTACTACAATGCCTCGACGATGATCTGCGTGCCGACCTCGCTGGACCAGGAGGTGGGCGAGGGGCTGGGCGCGCAGGCGGGCGAGGCGAAGCTTTCCGCGGTCATTCGTGACGGCGGGTTCAGCCGGGTGCGGCGGGCGACGGAGGGGCCGTTCAACATGGTGCTGGAAGCGCGACCGTAGGGGCGGGGGGGCGCCGGGGGGCGGGCCGGGTTCCGTTTGGGGGTTGGGAGTGGCTTGCGCGCCTATTTATTGCGCGTCACGGCGGCCATGTAGGCGCGGAGGATGGCGTTCCTGTACCAATCCTCGGGGATGTCTTTCCAATCGGGATCGGTGGCGATGGCGGCTTCGAGTTCGGCCTCGGTCATGGTGTCGAGGCGGTGCCAGTCGGTCTGGCTGGCACCTTGGGCGCGGAGGGCTTGGAGTTCCTCAATGGTGTAGCGCTTGATACTGGCTTCGCTCGCCATGGCGGGCGCTTCGGGCGGAGATTGGGGAAACTACTCCGCCGCCCTCAGGCCAGTAAGTGGCGGCTGCGGGGCTGTGTCTGGGATGTGAATGCACTCACCCTCGATAATTTTCTGGTGGCTCCTCTTAATCGCCTCGGCTCGCATGTCCCTAGACATGAAGCGGAAGGCTGACGCCGCCACAAATTTGTTATCTAGCTCAAAGGACAGCCAGCGCCGTTGCAACCCTTCAGCGACCTGCCCAGTCACGTTACTGCCGCCAAAAATGTCGAGAACTACATCGTCAGATGTAGTCAGAAATTTAACGAAAAATTCTGGCAAACCCGCCGGAAAGCGAGCTGGATGCCGTGCGGCATCAACTAATTTACAAGAACGATCGTAGAATCCATTACTCTCTGTGTTTGATAGGGCGATCAAATTAGAGGGGATAGCACCACCATTATCTCGTGCAAATCCTTCTCCAATTGCGTGGCCGCTTGGTCGCGATTTTGGCTTGTAGAATTTTGTTGGGTCTTTGAGAAGAGTCTTCATGCGTTCCGAATAAGGTGCGAGTACCTTAGTGATGTCTGCCTTCGGCCATGGGCTCTTGGATAACCACCAGACTGTGTTCACACTGTCCTTAGCGCGAATCTTCCTCTTGTTTACCCATTCAATAGGTGACGGAAGTTTCGCCGGATTATGCCAATAGAACTCCTCGGCGAGGTGGAAGCCGATGTCGTCACAAAGCCGCAGGAGCAGCCGAAACTGATGAAGGCTCCGAGTGGGGACGCCGCGCTGGTAGGCACCGCCAACGTCAATAACGAATGATCCATCATCGGGTAGAACGCGGTGGATTTTTTCACCAAAGCGGACAAGCCAGTCGACGTACTCCGTTTGATCCTTGTTTCCGTAAGTTTTTTCCCGAAGCAATGGGAAGGGGGGTGAGGTCATCACCAAATTTACCGACCGGCTGGCGAGCCCATCCAACAGTTCTAAGCTGTCGCCGCAGTACGCCGCCCCCTGTCCGGTCGTGTAAGCTGGAGAAAATCCCTTAACGACAGGCAGTTGGGCCATCGGTGGTTCCTTACGAGCGCGGTCGAAAGCTACTTATAGTCTGTAGACGCATGGTCGTCACCTAGGGTCCTTTGAACTCGTGAAAAGGTCGAGTCGTCCCCAGGCCAGAGCAATCCTAGCACAGAACCTGCGAGGTCTGAGGGCGACGCTGGGGCTTTCACAAGAGGCCCTAGCAGCCAAGGCGGGCCTGCATCGCACTTATGTCGGATCTGTGGAGCGGCAGGAACGCAACGTCAGTGTGGATGCGATTGAAAAATTAGCGAACGCATTGGGTGTGCAAATGGCCGACCTTTTCCGGGACCCGCCGGAGATGCTATGAGCGATAGTAAGAAAAAAACGTTCCGACCTCATGTGGATTTTGAATATCTGTTGAAGCTGTTTCCCGCAGTCCAGGAATATCAAGCTCTCGCATCAAAGCATGGTATAGATGACATATTCCAAGATAACGGGGGCAAGATTTTACAGCTTTGCCTATGTCTTGGCATCTCGATTCTGCCAGGGCGGGAAGGCAATGATGCAGTAGACGCTACAACGGGTGGTGAGTTCGAGCTTAAGACGTTGAATTTTCTCACAAAAGGAGGCTTCACTACGCATCACCACCTGAATCCGGTTATCATCGCGAAATATCGTCGGGTGGATTGGATATTTGCTGGGTATGAAGGTATTGAACTTCGTGCGATATGGAAACTTACGCCGCCCCAGATGGAATACTGGTTCACCGCTTGGGAAGCGAAGTGGCACAACACTGGCGGCCGGGACATTAACAACCCCAAGATCGCGCGCTCCTACGTGGTGCAGCATGGTGAGCTACTTTTCCCACGCGCTGGACAACCTGCTTGGTCTCAGGCCGTCCGGGGCATTAAGGTGTTGGCAAAGGAAGGACTGATTGATGCCCAGGCTGCCCGCAGGACATTGGACGTGGCCGTGACCAGTCTACCCTTTTCGGGCCGCTCCCGGGAGCGGCCGAGTAAAGCATGAGAGAAGCAGCGATCCGATAGCTCACTATTGTCCCAGAGCAAGGTTCCTGAATGACCTAGTTAGTTTTATTCAGGAGTTGCCCATCCGCGGTTGCTTTTCGACAACGACCGAGGAAAGATGAGGTCCAGGGGCTCGGCCCCTGGCGGGGTGCGGGGCGGAGCCCTGCGCTCTATTCCCTGACCCGTTCCTTGGTCGGCGATGCCCGCCCGGCGTGGCGCATGTAGGCGCGCAGGACGGCGTTCATGCGGGTTTGGTAGCCGGGGCCTTGTTGGCGGAACCAGGCGATGATGTCGCTGTCGAGGCGCAGGGACAGGAGTTTCTTGGGTTCGGGGTAGACTGGGACGGCGTTGAGGTACCAGTCTTCGGGGATGCCGTCCCAGGCGGGGTCTGAGGCGGTGTCGCGGGCGAGGTCTTGCTCGGTCTTGGCCAGCACGCGGGCCATGTCGGTGCGGCTTTCGCCTCGGGCGCGCATGGCGCGGATTTCTTCAATCGTATAGCGCCTGATATCTTCTTCGTTCGCCACGACGGGCACTCCTTGCGGAAATCAGTCGGATCGCGTTACCGCGATGCACAAAGACTACGGTGATCACTCGGTCGCCGAATGGCCCAATGGCGAGGAAGCGTGGTTCGTCGGCGGTCAGTCTTGCCGCTTCCTCGACATGTGCGACGGCAAACACCTCGATCGCATCGATAAAATCGAGGCCGTGCTTGGCAGTATTGGCCAGGCGCTTGGCTTCGTCCCACTCGAATTCCATCTTGTGCAGCTACGTATGTAGCTACGCAGGCCGTTCGGTGCAAGGGTTATGCGGTAGTGACCGACTGATGGGCCGCGATGGTGGCGATGTCGACGATTTGGCTGACGGTGCTGTCCATGGCGACGAGTTGGACGGCGTGGCTGAGGCCGATGAGGAGGGGGCCGATGGTTCCGCCGCCGCCGAGGCGTGGGGCTAGGCGCGACGTGATGTGGGCGCTGTGGAGGCCGGGCATGACCAGGATGTTGGCGGGGCCGGTGAGGCGGCAGAAGGGGTAGAGGGCTCGGTAGGCGTCGTCGAGCGCGACGTCGGGGGACATTTCGCCGTCGTATTCGAAGTCGACGCCGCGGCTGTCGAGGATTTTCACGGCTTCGCGCATGGTGTCGCCCAGCGCCGAGTGTTGGTTGCCGAAGGTGCTGTAGCTGAGGAGGGCGATGCGGGGTTCGTGGCCGAGACGGCGGGCGGCGGCGGCGGCGCCGATGCAGATATCGGCGAGTTCGGTGGGGTTGGGGCGGAAGTGCATCAGGGTGTCGGCGATGAAGATGGTGTGGCCGCGGTCGCCGAGCATGAGGGTGAGGCCGAAGGCGATTTCGCCGGGTGCGGTGTCGATGACGTGGCCGATATCGGCGAGGCAGACGGCGGCGGAGCGGGTGAGGCCGGTGACCATGGCGTCGGCGTCGGCGGTGGCGACCATGCAGGCGGCGAAGACGTTGCGATCTTGGTTGACCATGCGTTGGCAGTCGCGGATCAGGTAGCCTTGGCGCTGGAGGCGGGCGTAGAGGAATTCGGCGTAGTGCTCGTTGCGGCCGGAGAGGCGGGCGTTGTGGATTTCGATGCCTTCGACGTGGCCGAGGCCGAGGGCGGTCATGGTGGCGCGGACGCGGTCTTCACGGCCGATGAGGACGGGGGTGCCGTAGCCGGCGTTGCGGAAGGCGACGGCGGCGCGGACGATTTTTTCCTCCTCGCCTTCGGCGAAGACGACGCGGCGGGGGTTGGCGCGGACGGCTTCGGCGATGGAGTCGAGCGCGTTGGCGGTTGGGTCGAGGCGGCCGGTGAGTTCGCGGGTGTAGCGGCGCAGGTCGGCGATGGGTTTGCGGGCGACGCCGGAGTCCATGGCGGCGCGGGCGACGGCGGGGGGGAGGTGGGAGATGAGGCGGGGGTCGAAGGCGTTGGGGATGATGTATTCGGGGCCGAACTGGAGGCGGGAGCCGCCGCCGGCTGCGTTGACTTCGTCGGGCACGTCTTCGCGGGCGAGGAGGGCGAGGGCGACGGCCGCGGCGATTTTCATGGGTTCGTTGATGGTGGAGGCGCGGACATCGAGGGCGCCGCGGAAGATGTAGGGGAAGCCGAGGACGTTGTTGACCTGGTTGGGGTAGTCGGAGCGGCCGGTGGCGATGATGGCGTGGGGGGAGGCGGCGCGGGCTTCCTCGGGGGTGATTTCGGGGTCGGGGTTGGCCATGGCGAAGATGATGGGTTTGTCGGCCATGCGGCGGACCATGTCTTGGGTGAGGGCGCCCTTGACGGAGAGGCCGAAGAAGACGTCGGCGCCTTCGATGGCGTCGGTGAGGGTGCGGGCGCGGGTGGCGACGGCGTGGGCCGATTTCCACTGGTTCATGCCCTCGGTGCGGCCCTGGTAGACCACGCCCTTGGTGTCGGCGAGGATGATGTTGTCGTGGCGCATTCCCATGGCCTTGAGGAGCTCGACGCAGGCGATGGCGGCGGCACCGGCGCCGTTGACGACGAGGCGGGTGTCGCGGAGTTCGCGGCCGGTGAGGTGGCAGGCGTTGATGAGGCCGGCGGCGGCGACGATGGCGGTGCCGTGCTGGTCGTCGTGGAAGACGGGGATGTCCATGAGTTCGCGCAGGCGCTGCTCGATGACGAAGCACTCGGGTGCCTTGATGTCTTCGAGGTTGATGCCGCCGAAGGAGGGGCCGAGGTAGCGGACGGCGTTGACGAGTTGGTCGACGTCTTCGGTGTCGATGCAGAGGTCGATGCCGTCGACGTCGGCGAAGCGTTTGAAGAGGGCGACCTTGCCTTCCATGACGGGCTTGCTGGCCAGGGCGCCGAGGTTGCCGAGGCCGAGGACGGCGGTGCCGTTGGAGACGACGGCGACCATGTTGCCCTTGGAGGTGTAGTCGTAGGCGAGGGAGGGGTCTCGGGCGATGTGCAGGCAGGGTTCGGCGACGCCGGGGGAGTAGGCGAGGGAGAGGTCGCGGGCGGTGGTGAGCGGCTTGGTGAGGCGGGTGGCGAGCTTGCCGGCCGGGTGGGCGGCGTGCATGGCGAGGGCGTCTTCGCCGGTGATGCGGGTGGTGCGCGGGTCGGTGATGCCGTCGGCCATGGTGTGTCCCCCAGTCGGCTCGTTTGCGCGATCATGGACCGGTAATGTGTTTGGGGGCTAGAGGAAGAGGATGAGCCCTGCTGCCAGTTCGATCCCGAAGGATGCCACGCCCGCGATGGCGCAGTGGTTTGCGTTGAAGGCGGAGCATCCGGATGCGCTGCTGTTCTTCCGGATGGGCGATTTCTACGAGATGTTTTTCGAGGATGCCGAGGCGGCGGCGGCGGCGCTGGATATCGCGCTGACGGCGCGGGGCGAGCATGCGGGCAAGCCGATTGCGATGTGCGGGGTGCCGGTGCACGCGGCGGAGGCGTATCTGGCGCGGCTGATCCGGCGCGGGTTTCGCGTGGCGGTGGGCGAGCAGATGGAGGACCCGAAGCTGCGGGTGGGCAAGGCGCCGATCAAGCGGGCGGTGGTGCGGCTGATCACGCCGGGGACGCTGACGGAGGATGCGCTGCTGGAGTCCGCGCGGGCGAACCTGCTGCTGGTGCTGTGCGAGATGGGCGGCGCGGTGGGGGCGGCGTGGCTGGATGTTTCCACCGGGTTGTTCGAGACGCAGGTGGTGGGGGCGGCGGGGGTGCCGGCGCTGCTGGGGCGGCTTGATCCGGCGGAGATACTGGTGGCGGGGCGGGTCGACCTGGGGGAGTGGTCGGCCAAGCGCGGGCCGGAGCAGGTGGTGCCGCAGGCGGCGGTGGCGCAGCGGCGGCTGGCGGAGGCGTTCGGGGCGGCGAGCCTGGAGGCGTTCGGCACGTTCGCGGATGCCGAAGCGGGGGCGGCGCTGCTGGCGGTGGAGTATGTGCGGGCGACGCAGGCGGGGCAGTTGCCGCGGCTGGCGCCGCCGTCGCCGGTGGGGGCGGCGGGGCGGCTGGAGATGGATGCAGCGACGCGGGCCAGCCTGGAGGTGACGCGGGCGCGCGATGGCGGGTCGGCGCATACGCTGCTGGCTTCGGTGCAGCGGACGGCGACGGCGGCGGGGGCGCGGCTGCTGGCGGAGTGGCTGGGGGGGCCGTTGACGGATATCGCGGCGATTGGGGCGCGGCAGGATGGCTGGTCGTGGCTGCTGGCGCATCCGGCGGTGGCCGCCGAGGTGCGCGGGGTGCTGAAGGGCGTGCCGGACATGGCGCGGGCGCTGGGGCGGCTGTCGCTGGGGCGGGGCGGGCCGCGCGACCTGGCGGCGCTGGGCCACGGGCTGGGGGCGGCGCATGCGGCGGCGGCGGTGCTGGCGGGGCCGTTGCCGTCGGCGCTGGCCGAGGTGGTGGCGGCGCTGGACGTGGCGCGCGATGTGCAGGCGCGGCTGTCGGCAGCACTGGCCGATCCGGCGCCGCTGCGGCTGGAGGAGGGGGCGGTGGCCGCTGGGTTCGATGCGGAGCTGGATGCCGAGCGGGGCTTGCGCGACGACAGCCGGCGGGTGATCGCGACGATGCAGCTGGATTTCGCCCAGCGCTTCGGGGTGGCGAGCCTGAAGATCAAGCATCACGCGCAGCTTGGCTATGTGGTGGAGGTGCCGGCGGCGGCGGTGGAGAAGCTGCGGGGTTTTTCCGAGTTGACGCTGCGGCAGGGCATGGCCAACGGGGCGCGCTTCACCTGCCCGGAGCTGTCGGAGCTGGACCGGCGGATCAGCGAGGCGGCGGCGCGGGCGCTGGTGCGGGAGCGGGCGATATTTGCCCATCTGGTGGACGCCGCACTGAAGGCGGCGGAGGTGCTGGCCGGGTGTGCTGCGGCGCTGGCGCGGCTGGACGTGTTGCAGGCGGGGGCGCGGCTGGCCGAAGGGGGCGCGTGGTGCCGGCCCGAGTTGCGCGAGGACGAGACATTGCATATCACGGCCGGGCGGCATCCGGTGGTGCAGGCGGCGCTGGCGCAGGCGAGGGTGGGAGCCGGTTCGGCGGCCTTTGTGCCGAACGACTGCACGTTGGCGGCGGATCGCCGGGTGCTGCTGCTGACCGGGCCGAACATGGCGGGCAAGTCGACGTTCCTGCGGCAGAACGCGTTGGTGGTGATCCTGGCGCAGGCGGGGCTGCCGGTGCCGGCGGCGTCGGCGCGGGTGGGCATCGTCGACCGGCTGTTCTCGCGGGTGGGGGCGGCGGACGACCTGGCGCGCGGGCGGTCGACCTTCATGGTGGAGATGACCGAGACGGCGTCGATCCTGCACCAGGCGGGGCCGCGCAGCCTGGTGGTGGTGGACGAGATCGGGCGTGGGACGGCGACGCTGGACGGGTTGGCGATCGCCTGGGCGGTGCTGGAGGCGCTGCACAACACGGTGCGCTGCCGGACGATCTTCGCCACGCATTTCCATGAGCTGGCGCAGCTGACGGCGGAGTTGCCGCGGCTGGCGCCGCACACGATGCGGGTGAAGGAGTGGAAGCAGGACGTGGTTTTCCTGCACGAGGTTGCCGAGGGCGCGGGTGGGCGAAGCTGGGGTGTGCATGTGGCGCGGCTGGCCGGCGTGCCGGCGCCGGTGGTCCGGCGCGCGGGGGCGATCCTGGCGGCGCTGGAGAGCCGGGCGGGGCGGCTGACCGAGGCGGCGGCGCTGCCGTTGTTCGCGGCGGCGGCACCCGAAGTCGTGCCTGAACCTGTGCCCGATACTGGTTCGCCTGATCCGGTGCATGCGGCGCTGGCGGCGATCGATCCCGACCGGCTGACCCCGCGCGAGGCGATGGAGGCTTTGTACCGGTTGCGCGCAATGGTGTCTGTTGCAGCCGGCGACGCGCGGCTAACATCGTCATGATGCTCGAACCATCCACCCTGCCCGCGTTCGCCGACGGTGCCGCCGCCCAGCTTGCGCTGGCGTTGCGCGGGCCGGATGGCGCGCCGCTGGAACGCGACGCCGCACTGGCCGTGCTGCGCCGGCACCTCGCTCGCATCCAGCTTCTGGTGCGCGACAGCTTCGAGCAGGGGCAGATCCAGGGGCTGGCGGCGGCCGGCGCCCTGTCGCGGCTGACCGACTCGCTGGTGCTGACGCTGCACGACCTTGCGCTGGCGACGGTGACGGCGCCGGCGACCACCCCTGGGCCAGTGGGGCGCCTGGCGGTGGCGGCGACCGGCGGCTATGGCCGCGGTGTGCTGGCGCCGTTCAGCGATATCGACCTGTTGTTCCTCACCCCGCGCGATGCCTCGCCCAAGGCGCAGGCGGCGGTGGAGTTCATGCTCTACATGCTGTGGGACCTGGGGCTGAAGGTGGGGCATGCCACGCGCTCCATCGCCGACTGCCTGCGCGAGGCGCATGCCGACATCACGGTGCGGACCTCGCTGCTGGACGCCAGGCTGATCGCCGGCGACGAGGCGGTGTTCGGCGATTTCCGCGCGCAGTTCCGTACCGCGTGCGAGGAGGCGGGAGCGGCCAAGTTCATCGCCGCCAAGCAGGCCGAGCGGGACATCCGGCACCGCCGCTATGGCGACTCGCCCTTCGTGGTGGAGCCGAACGTGAAGGAGGGGCGCGGCGGGCTGCGCGATTTGCAGACGCTGTACTGGATCAACCGCTACATCTTCCCCGACACCACCTTCGCCCAGCTTGTGCAGGCGGGCGGGCCGGCGCCCGGGGTGATGACGGCGGACGAGCTGCGCCAGACGCGGCGGTCGTGGGACTTCCTGTGGACCTTGCGCTTTCACCTGCACTACGTGGCCGGGCGGGCCGAGGACCGGCTGACCTTCGACCTGCAGCCGGTGATCGGCGCGCGCATGGGCTACACCCGGCATGGCCGGCAGGACGGGGTGGAGCGGTTCATGCGCCACTATTTCCTGACCGCGCGCGAGGTGATCCGGCTGACGCGGGTGCTGGAGCCGGCGCTGGTGCGCGCGGCCCTGGGCCCGCCGGCGGTGGCCGCCCAGGCCGATGCGAAGCTGCTGGCGGCCGGCTTCATCCTGGCCGATGGCAAGCTGCTGGCAGCACGCGGGCGGGAGTTCGACCGCGAGCCGATCCAGATGCTGCGGCTGTTGCAGGTGGCGCGCGACCGCAACCTGAAGCTGCATCCGCTGGCGGTGCGCGCGATCATCCGCAACGAGCGACGGGTGCAGACGCTGCGCGGCAACATGGCGGCGGCGGCGCTGTTCCTCGACCTGCTGTGCGGGCGCGATGCCGAGCACAACCGGGCCGACGGGGCGCAGTGGCTGTCGATCATGAACGAGACCGGCATACTGGGCCGGTTCCTGCCGGACTGGGCGCGCATCGTCGGCCAGATGCAGTTCGACACGTACCATGTGTTCACCGTGGACGAGCACACGATCGAGGCGATCCGCATCCTCAATACGCTGGAGCGCGGCGAGTTGGCGCAGATAGCACCCGTGGCCTCGGGGCTGGTGGACCATCTGCAATCGCGCCGGGCGCTGTACGTGGCGATGCTGCTGCACGACATCGCCAAGGGGCGCGGCGGCGACCATTCCGAGCTGGGAGCCGAGGTGGCGCTGCAGGTGGGGCCGGTGCTGGGGCTGTCGGCCGAGGAGACCGAGATGGCTTCGTGGCTGGTGCTGCACCACCTGCTGCTGAGCCAGACGGCGTTCAAGCGCGACATCGACGACCCCAAGACGATTTTGGACCTGGCGGAGACCATCCAGTCGCCGGAGCGGTTGCGCCTGCTGCTGGTGCTGACGGTGGCGGACATGCGGGCGGTGTCGGCCAAGGTGTGGAACGGCTGGAAGGCGACGTTGCTGCGGGAGCTTTACGCGCGGGTGGCCGAGGTGCTGGCCGGCGGGCTTTCCACCGCCGAACGCGACGTGCGGGTGGCGCGCGCGCGCCAGGCCGCCGCGCTGTTGCTGGGCGACTGGCCGGCGGTGGACGTGGAGCGCTTCCAGGCGCTGGGATATGCCGGCTATTGGCTGTCGTTCGATCCCGAGACGCATGCGCGCCACGCCCGGATGATCCGCGAGGCCGAGGCCCGCCAGGCGCCGCTGACGGTGGAGACGCAGCCGCTGCCGGCGCGTGCGGTGACCGAGGTGACCGTGTATGCCGCCGATCATGCCGGGCTGTTCAGCCGCATCGCCGGTGCCCTGGCGGTGGCCGGGGCCTCGATTGTGGATGCGCGCATCCATACGCTGACCAACGGGATGGCGCTGGACACGTTCTGGATCCAGGACGCCGCGGGGGGCGTGTTCGATGCGCCGCACCGGCTGGCGCGGCTGTCGGTGCTGATCGAGCAGGCGCTGTCGGGGCGGCTGCGGCTGACTGCCGAGATCCGCAAGGCGGGGCGCGCGGTGCTGGGCCAGCGGCTGCGGGCGATCCATGTGCCACCGCGGGTGGTGATCGACAACCATGCCTCGAACACCCACACGGTGGTGGAGGTGAACGGGCGCGACCGCTCCGGGCTGCTGCACGACGTGACGGCGGCGATCAGCGAGCAGGGGCTGCAGATCGCCTCGGCGCATGTCAGCACCTACGGCCAGCGGGCGGTGGACGTGTTCTACGTGAAGGACGTGTTCGGGTTGAAGGTGGAGAACGAGCGCCGGCTGAACCAGTTGCGCGAGGCGCTGCTGGCGGCGCTGGCGAGCCCCGAGGAGGCCGAGGCCCCGCCGGACCCACTGCCGACGCGCAAACGCCGCCGGGCTGCTTCGGCGGGCTAGGCTTTTCTGGAATTCAAGGCGAGGGCGCTGCCCTCGACCCGCAAAGGGTCGGAGACCCTTTGATCCCATTATTTATGTTTGCTGCGATGACACGCCCGGTTGGATACGGGCCTTGCCGCAGCCCGGCGGCGGTTCCTGCCAATCTGCGAAAATGGGGCCTGGGGCGACGCCCCAGCGGGGTCGAGGGCGGAGCCCTTGCCTTTGTTCTTTCTTGGGCGGCGATGTGCTAGTGGTCCGACGGTGACGGATAGTGCCGTCACCGTCGGACCACTAGAATGGATTGCACGCTAAAAGGCGCGTTCTTTTCATTTCCGTTCGCTATTCGAGCACGTGACCAGTCCGGCCCGGTGAAGCCGCTTGGCGGGATTTGCTACAGGAGGCGGTATCGTGACCCTTGGACGCTTGATCCTGGCCGCATCGGTTGGGTTGCACTTGGCGTTGGGCGGCCCCGCGCTGGGCCAGTCGCCCGCTCGCGCTCCCGTGCCGGCGCCGCCGGCGGCGTCGATGCAGATGCAGCTGGGTGCCATTCCGCTTGCGCCGCCGCGGGCGTTGGAGAAGCCGGCGATGGTGCGGGTGGTGCGGCTGACCCAGCTTTCGGCCGACCAGCAGCCGGTGGGGGCGCCGCGCGAGATCATCTGCCCGGACAGCGGGTGCCACCAGATGGTCAGCCTGACGGTGGCCAACACGGCGCGGGCGTTCGTGGCCGACATCCAGTTCGTCGGGCATGGCGCGTATCTGGTGCTGGAATCGCGCAGCATCGCGGTGGCGGGGGTGGTGGAATTCGGCCGGGGGCGGCCGGGGCCGATCTTCATCCGCGGCGCCGCCGACAGCCGGATGGAGCGGCAGTTGCGCCTGGTTACCGTGGCGCCGGAGTCGGTGCGGGCGCTGGACGCGGTGGGCAGCGGGCGCACGATCGCCAGCGGCAATGTCTTTACCCGCAAGATCGACCCCGACGTGTTCCTGCACGTGGAGATCCTGCCGCAGCGGCCGGCGGGCTGATCGGCCGGCAGCTTCGGTTTACGGGACCACTGGCAGGGCCAGGCTCTCGGAGGTGCCGGAGAGGATATCGGTGGCGCGGACCTTCCACAGCCCCGGGGCGTCGTTGAGCGCCAGCGGCAGGTGCCAGGTGGCGCGGCCGTCGCGCAGCACGGCGTTGCCGGCGTAGCGGGGGACCGGCTGGCCGGTGGGGTCGAAGACCTCCACGCGCATCACCGCGGCCTCGGCTTCTGCCTTGCCGTCCTGGCCGCCGGTGAGAGCCAGGCGAAGTTCCACGACCTCGCCGAGGCGTGCCTGGGCCGGGCCGGCGATGGTGGCGGCGGGCAGGCGGGCGGGGGCGATGGCCAGGACCAGGGGCTCGGCGCCGTGCAGACGCAGATGAAGCTGCGTGGCCTCGCCGAGGCGGGCGCCGCGGCGGATGTCGTGGGCGACGTGGCCCGGGGGCAGGGTGACGCGGATATCGGTTGTGCCGTTCTCGGGAGCCGCGCCGGTGCGTTGCGCGGACCATAGTGTGACGCCGCCGTTGCGCAGGACGCGGATTTGCACGCCGGGGACGGGCGTTCCGTCGGGAGCGGCGAGGCGCAGCGCGGGTTGCACGCGGGCGCGGGCCAGCAGGGTGGCGAGTGCGGGCAGGGCTTCGCCGTCGTCGTCGGGCAGGCGGGCGGTGGCGCGGGCGGGCGCCATGTCGGCGAGTTGCGGGCGGGGCAGCTTGCGGCTGCGTCCGTCGTAGAGCCCGGCCTCGCCCATCATCAGCACCGTGCCGCCGCGGGCGGCGAAGCCGCGGATTTCTGCCGCCTCGGCGTCGGACAGGGCGGTGACCTCGGGCAGCACCAGCAGGCGCAGCGTGCCCTGGCGCAGCAGGCCGCCGGCGATGAGGTCGGGGGACAGCCAGCGCGGCTGGATGCCCAGCGTGCTCAGCAGCCGGGCGGCGCGGCCGCGGGCGGCCTTGTGCGGCGGGTTGTCGTTCCACTCGGCCTCGGAATCGCGTTCGACCCAGCGGTCGCCCTCGGGCAGGCGGGCGAGCATCCATTGGGTGCGGTGGGTGGCCGGCGAGTAGAGGATGCCGACGGCATCGGTGTGGGGGCGGCTGGCGATCAGCTGGGTGCCAATGCCGCCGGCGAGTTCGCGGAGGGTCGGCGCCAGGGCGAGGCCGCGCGGGCCGGGGGTGCCCGAAGCGGTGAGGAAGGTGTTGGCGTCGTCCCAGATGATGAGGCCGCGCCCGCCGAGCAGCGCCTGTTCCCAGATGCGGCCGGCCTCGCGCGGGCCGGTGGCGAACGAGGTGGTGAGCACGACCAGCGCCGGGTTGAGGCTGCGGGTGATCTCGATGTTGTTGCCGGCGGGGTAGATTTCCATCGCGTCCAGCGCGGTGACCAGCTTGGTGTAGTCGTAGCCGCCCCAGCCCGGCACCTGGGCGCCGCCGATACCCGAGAGTGCCGTGGGGTCGGCTTCGTGCACGGCGTCGGTGCCGGCGCGCAGGGCGCGGGCGAAGGCTGTGTCCATCCACGCCTTGAAGTCGGCCCAGCCGGACCAGTTCTGGTCGGCGCGGCGCATCGCCTGGCTGGTGGTGGGCGGCATTACCGCGTTCCAGTCGGCGAAGTCGCTGCCCCATTGGCGGTTGAGGGCGGCGATGGTGCGGTAGCGGCCGCGCAGCCAGTCGCGGAAGCCGGCGAGGGATTCGGGGCCGAAATCGAAGTCCCAGGCGGCGGCGAGGTCGGCGATGCCGGATTCGTCGCCGAGATTGTAGAACAGCGGGCGGTAGGGCGCCTGGTGGCGCACCGTCTCGACCAGGCGTTCGCGGATGCGCGCGAGCCAGGCCGGGTCGGACAGGCTGGGTTCGCGGAAGTTGACGGTGGGGTCGGCGGGGTTTTCGCGCTGGCGGCGGCGGGCTTCGTCGAACAGCCAGGTGACGGAGGGCTGGTCGGGGCGCCAGCGGTGGTAGTTGGCGTAGAAGTCGGTGGCGATGTTCTCGAGGTACCAGCGCGAATCGGCTTCCAAAAGCGGGGCCATGCGGCGGTCCATCTCGGCGCTGTCGATCGGGCCGCGGATGGCGAACACCATGCCGGCGGCCACGCCGAGGTGGCGCAGGGCGCGGTGGCCTTCGGCGGAGCGGCCGTGCCACATCATCGCCTGCCAGTCGGCCCAGCCCGGCGGGGGGCGGGCGATGAATTCGGCTTCGGCGCTGCGGGGGGCGCCGCCTTGCAGTTCCACGGTGGCGGACAGGCGGTTGCGCATGGCGATGGCGCGGCGCATGTCGAGCGGCAGGGCGATCTCGGCGGACTGGCGCAGGTTGAGCGGCACGCGGCGGCGTTCGATGACGCGGCCGAGCGCGTCGGTCCATTCCAGGGACAGGGTGCCGGTGGCGGTGACCGGGGCATCGAGCCGGTAGGTGGCGCGGGCTTCGGGGCCGCCCTGCACCGCCATTTCCGGGCCGGTCAATGTATCGGCCAGCGCCGGTGCGGCGGGCAGCAGCAGGGCCAGGGCAAGGGCTGATGCCGTTGCCCTGGCGTGGCGCCAGCCCAGCACCACGGGCAGCAGGACCAGGGTGACCAGCAGCGTGGCGCCGAGGCTCCACAGCAGCAGCGCGCCCATGCTGGCGGTGCCGGGGTGCTGGCTGGCGGCCAGGGCGCCAAAGGCGGTGGCGGTGGTGAGGGCGGAGAAAAGCACCGCGCGCGCGGTGGCGGTGCCGAGGAAGCGGCGCGCGCCGGCCCGCCAGTTCAGGACGAAATAGATGTTGAACGACACCCCAACCCCCAACAGCAGTGGCAAAGCGATGATGTTCGCGAAGTTCAGCGGCAGCGGCAGCAGCACGGCGACCAGCACGGTCAGCAGGGCCGAGGCGACCAGGGCCCCCATCACCAGTATCACATCCAGCGGCCGGCGCAGGGCGGCGAGCAGCAGCAGCGCGATGGCGGCCAGCGCGAAGATGGCCGCGGTGCGGAAGGCGTCGACGATGGTCGCGGCGGTCTGGACGATGGTGACGGCCGAGCCGCCGGCATTCGGTGCCACGCTGAGCAACTGGGCCACGAAGGCGGTGAGGCCGGCGGCGTCGTGGGCTTCGGGCCGGGCGCTGACCTGCACGCGCACCCGCCCGTCCGGCAGGCGCCAGTCGCGGGCGAGTTCCGGCGGGACGTCGGCCAGGCTGACCGGGCCCGCTTGCAGCGCGGTGCGCAGGCGGTCGAGCTGGCGTGGCAGGAAGCGGGTGAGTGCGGCGTCGGCCTGCATCAGCACGGTGTCCGGCGCGGTGGCCAGGGCGCGCAGGTGGGTGGCGATGCCGCGCATCGGGTCGTCCGGCGCCAGCTTGGGCAGCACCCGCTCGATCTCGCCCAGGGCGGCCTGCACCGCCATGCGCAGGTCGGCCGGGGTGGCCGGGGCGGCGGGGGCGCGCGGCGCCAGGGTGGCGGCGAGGATGCTGGCGGCGTCGGCAACGAGCGGCAGCTTGGCGTCCTGGCCGGTGGGCACCAGGCTGGCGAGGGTGACCACGTCGGCGACCAGGGGAAGTGCGGCGAGGCGGGGCACCAGGGCGGCGGCCTCGGCCGGGGAGGCGGTGATGATGTCGGCGCTGTAGGGCGTGGTCAGCGGGTCGTCCATCAAGTCGCGCAGGGTGGTCATGGCCTCGGTGGCGGGGTTCTTGGTGCGCAGCGGGTCGCTGTCGAAGGTGAGGCTGGGCAGCAGGTATGCGCCCCAGACCACCAGGGCCAGGAAGATGGCGGCGACCGGCACGCGCAGGCGCAGCAGCACGCGCTCCACCGCGCCGGCCCAGCGGTAGCCCATCGGCTGGGCCTCGCCGCGCGGGCGCAGCAGGGCCATGGCGGCGGGCAGGAAGGTGAGGCTGCAAGCGGTGGCGATGAGCATGCCGACGCCGGCGATCAGCCCCAGCTCGGCGACGCCGGTGAAGCTGGTGGGCACGAAGGCGAGGAAGCCGGCGGCCGACGCCAGGGCGGCCACCACGATCTGCGGGCCCACGCCGGCCGCGGTGTAGCGCAGGGCGGTGGCGGTATCGTCCGTCTCCAGCCGGGTTTCGCGGAAACGCACGCAGAACTGGATGGCGAAATCCACCGCCATGCCGACGAACAGCACGGCGAAGGCCACGGAGATGAGGTTGAGCGTGCCGACGGCCAGGGCGGCGAAGCCGGTGGTCAGCATCAGGCCCAGCACCAGGGTGGCCACGATCGGCACGATCAGCCGCCAGGAGCGCACGGCCAGCACCAGCCACAGCACGACCAGCAGCGCGCTGACGCTGGTGGCGATGACGGCGCCGTCGGCCACCGTGGCGAATTCCTCGTCGGCCAGCGCCACCGATCCGGTCACGCGCACGGTGGCGCGGCCGGCGCGGACGAATTCGAGCTGGGATGCGGCCGCGCGCAGGGCGGCGATGGCCTTGCCGCCGGGCTCCAGCGCGCCGTGGTCGAGCCGGGGTTGGGCGAGGACCAGGCGGCGCGGGCCGGCAAGGTCGGCGAGTTGGCCGGCGAGCAGGCGTTGCCAGGACAGCGGGGTGGGATTGCCCGTCGCGGCGTCGGCCAGGGCCCGCTCGAAGGCCTGCATGGCCGGGCGGAAGCCGGCGGCGGCGGTCTCGCCCCGGTCGACGCCCATGGCGACCAGCGCCAGGGTGGCGAACAGGCCGCGGGCGCTGGGGTCCCCGGCGAGCTGGCCGAGGAAGGGCTGGGCGTCGATGGTGCGGTCGAGCAGGTCGGCGAGGTCGTTCTCGGCCAGGAACAGCAGGCCATTTCGTTCGAGATAGGGCGCGGCGCCGGGCTGGCGGGCGCCATTGAAGTTCGCGGTGTCGGCGGCCAGCGCCTGGGCCAGGGCGGCGGCGGTCGCCTCGGCCTCCTCGGGGGTGGCGCCTTCCACGACGGCGACGACGAGGTCGTTGAACTGGGGGAAGGCGCGATCCAGGGCGATCTCGCGCTGGCGCCAGGGCAGGGTTTCGTCGAACAGCGCGTCGGTGTCGGTGGTGACGCCCAGGCGCGACGCGGCCAGCCAGCCGCACAGCACGGCCAGCAGGAGGCCGGTGGCGACCACGAGGGGGGCGCGGCGGTGGCAGTTGCGGGCCAGGGCGGCGAGCAGGCGGGCGAGGTTCATGCGGCGATCGTCATGCGGTTCGGGTCATCCGCTTCGGAGGGGGGATGGCGGGCGGGGCGGGCATGGGCGCTGGGGCGATGGGTTCACGCTTCCGCGGGGGTGCCCGCGCGCGATTCGGCGGCCAGGGTGGGCAGCAGCGGCAGCAGGGTGGGCAGGTCGCGCTCGGCGACGCAGGCGAGGAAATGGGTGGCGTGGGGTAGCGGCGAATCCTCGGCGTCGGCGCGTGGCAGGCCGTGTTCGTCGAGCGGCAGGGCGGCCAGGCCGATATCGGCATAGACCGACAGCAGCGACGGGCCGGCGCGCCAGACGGCGGGGTCCATGCCCTCCTGCAGGGCGAGGTCGCGCAGGCGCCAGATGGTGGAGATGCGGTCGAAGCCGGCGCCGACGGGGTCGCCGAAGCCGAGCAGGACGCCGCCGACGCGGCGGAAGGGGATGGCGGCGCGGCCGGCCTCGCCCCACAGCAGCCCGTCGGCGGCCGGCATCGCGCGGGCGCCCAGGGCGCGGTATTGCTGGCGGGTGGCGGCGTTCCAGGGGTCGCTGGTGACGCGGCCGGGCCGCACCACGCCCCAGATGGCCAGCAGGGCGATGGCGACGGCGGCGGCGACACTGACGCGCAGGGCGTTCGGCACGTCCTGCGACAGCACGACCTGCCACCAGGACGATTTCTCCTGCGCGGCGAGGCGCGGCTCGAAGCTGGCCAGTACCAGCACGCAGCCGACCAGCACCAGCGGGGCGGCGACGCGAGCGAGGTCCAGCCGGCCGCTCAGCAGGCGGGCATGGCGGTAGAACAGCCGGCGGAACGGCGCCAGCATGCCGGCGCCGGCGAGCAGCAGGGCGGGGATCCAGAAATGCTCGCCGCGCCCGGCGGTGAAGGCGGCACCGGCCAGCAGCAGGCCGATGGTGAGCCCCCAGGCCAGCGTGACGCGGCGGGTGAGCGCGATGGACATCACCAACAGGGCCGCGCCGATGAGGCTGGGGACGTAGGCGCCGGCCGGGTCGAACAGGCCGAGCGCCCAGGCCGGGGTGATCCAGGTGTAGTCGCCGCCGGCATCGAGCGCGCCGAGCGCCAGCAGCAGGGCGCCGCACAGCGCCACCGCGCCGACGCCGGCGGCCACCGCGAAGTCCGGCTGGCTCCAGCGGCCGATCGTCTGCACGGCGGGCAGGGTGGCGGTGCCCGCCATGACGCCGCGGCCGCGCAGCAGCACCTCGTTGCCGGCGAACAGCGCGCCGGCGAGGAACAGGGGGACGATGTAGTAGTACAGCCGGAACACCACGATGCCGCCGACGATCACCGACGGTTCGAGGTAGGGGGCGAGGCCGAGCAGCATCGCGGTGTCGAACACGCCGATGCCGCCGGGCAGGTTGGCGGCCAGCCCGGCGGTGTAGGCGGCGACGTAGATGCCGAGGAACAGAACGAAGGTGAGGCCGGGCGCGGGCGGCAGCAGGGCGTAGAAGATCGCCGCCGTCACCGCCACGTCCACCGTGGCCAGCACCACCTGCACGATGGCCATGCGCCAGCCCGGGAGTTCCACCTCGTGGCCGAACACGCGGATGGTGCCGAGCAGGCGCGACAGGGTGACGTAGGCGGCAACGCCGAGCCAGAGCAGGCCTGCGGTGATGTACATAACCCATGCCGGGACGAGCTCGCCCAGCACCGGGATGACGTGCGGCTCCACCAGCAGGACGGCGCCGCCGAGGACCATGCCGCCGAGGCCGAAGGTAAGGCTGCAGAAGGCCACCACCTTGCCGATCTGCAAGGGGGTAAGCCCCCAATGGGCATAGAGCCGGTAGCGCACCGCGGCCCCGGAGACCGCCGCGAAGCCGAGGTTGTGCGCCAGGGTGTAGGCGCAGAACGAGGCGAAGGCGACGCGCCCGTAGCTGACCGCCCGACCGGCATAGATGGTGCCCAGCCGATCGTAGATGGTGAGGATGGCGTAGGCGAGCAGGGTCCAGAAGAAGGCGATCAGCAGGTTGGCCCGCGGGATCGCCTCCAGCGCCAGCTTGATGTCGGCGAGCTTGAGGTTGCGGAACTCGTTCTGCACGACGTAGATCGCGCCCGCGAGCAGGGCGACGCCGAGCACGGCCGGCAGGTGGCGCCAGCCGAGCCTCATCGCGGCGCGGGGGGCGGGGGGGCCATGGCCAGGGAGACCCTCAGCCTGACGCCTCGGCGCGGGCCAGGGCACCCTCGATCAATTCCGCGGTTTCGACGATGCCGTAGAGCGCGATGAACTGGCCGAAGCGCGGGCCTTCCTGCTGGCCGAGCAGGACCTGGTAGAGGCAGCCGAACCAGGCGCGCAGTTCGGCGAAGGGGTGGCGCTTGCCGACGGCGTAGAGGATGTCCTGGATGGCCTCGGCGGTGGCGTCGGCGGGCAGGGCGCGCAGTTCGGCGAGCAGGTCGGCCAGGGCGGCGCGCTCGGTGGCGTCGGGGTTGCGGTACTGTTTCGTTGGCCGCACGAAGTCGCGGTAGTAGGCCAGGGCGTATTCGACGAGGCGGGCCAGCAGCGGCATGTCGTGGGGGGTCGCCTGCGCGTTGTAGCGGCGGATGAACCCCCACAGGATGTCGGGTGTGTCGGCGTTCACCACGCTGGCCAGGTTCAGCAGCATGGCGAAGGACAACGGCGAGTGCGCCTCCTGCGGGATGTGGCCGCCGTGGATGTGCCAGGCGGGGTTGGCGGGGCGTTCGTGCGCCGCCTGGCCGTGGCCCTTGAGTGCGTTGGCGATGTATTCGTCGACCGCCTTGGGGATGACGTCGAAATACAGCCGCTTGGCGCGCTGCGGCTGATTGAACATGAACTGGCCGAGGCTTTCGGGCGGGGCGTAGCGCAGCCATTCCTCGACCGAGAGGCCGTTGCCCTTGCTCTTGGAGATCTTCTGGGCCTGTTCGTCGAGGAACAGTTCGTAGGTGAAGCCGACCGGCGGCTCGCTGCCGAGGATGCGGCAGATGCGGCCGGAGAGGCGGACGCTGTCGATGAGGTCCTTGCCCGACATCTCGTAGTCGACGCCGAGCGCGTGCCAGCGCATCGCCCAGTCGGCCTTCCACTGGCATTTCGCGCCGCCGCCGGTGACCGGGGTTTCGAAGCGTTCGCCGCTGTCGGGGTCGGTCCAGGCGACGGTGGCGGCGTCGGGGTCGATGGCGTCGATGCGGACCTGCATGACCACGCCGGTGCGCGGATGGATCGGCAGGATCGGCGAATAGGTGGCCTGGCGCTCGGCGCCCAGGGTGGGGCGGATGACGGCTGTGATCTCGTCGTGGTGGTGCAGGATTTCCAGCAGGGCGGCGTCGAAGCGGCCGGCGGCGTAGTAGTCGGTGGAGGAGGCGAACTCGTATTCGAAGCCGAAGCTGTCGAGGAAGGCCTGCAGGCGGGCGTTGTTATGGGCGCCGAAGCTGGAATGGGTGCCGAACGGGTCGGGGATTTGGGTGAGCGGGCGGCCAAGATGGGCGGCCAGCATGTCCTTGTTGGGCACGTTGTCGGGCACCTTGCGCAGGCCGTCCATGTCGTCGCTGAAGGCGAGCAGCTTGGAGGGGCGGCCGGTGAGCTCGGTGTAGGCGCGGCGGACCCAGGAGGTGCGGGCGACCTCGCCGAAGGTGCCGATATGGGGCAGGCCGGAGGGGCCGTAGCCGGTTTCGAACAGCGCCACGGCTTTGCCCGATTTGGCCATGCGCTCGACCAGTTTCTGGGCCTCCTCGAAGGGCCAGGAACGGGGCATCACGGGGGTGGGGTTGGGGGCGGTCGCGGACATGGGCGGAACCTAGTGCATTCGGCCAGTTCAGGGAAACCGGGTGCGGGCCCGGGGCAAAGCGGCCGGTGGCGTAGTGGTGGGGGTGGGCGGTATAGTATGGTGATGTCCGCTCCGCCCATCCATCTGCCCGATTCGCCCAGCGTGGCGGCGGGCGCCACGCGTGCGGCGATCCTGACGGCGGATGGCGAGATGCTGGCGCTTGCGGGCGAGGCGGCGGCGCGGTGGCTGCGCACGGCGGCACCCCCGATGGTGGTGCATGCGCCGGCTACCTTCCGGCGGCTGGGCCTTGGACAGATGCCGGCGCTGGACCTGTTGGAACTGTTCGCCTTCGTGCTGCCGGCGCGGCCGGCCGCGCCGACGCCGCGCGGGCTGGCGCTGGCGCTGGACATGGCGCCGCCGGGGAGCGCGTGGAGCAGCCGGGGGCTGGAGGACGCCGCGGCGCTGCTGCCCGACCTTGCCTCGGCGCTGCTGGGGCGGCTGGCGCAGCTGCGCGGCCTGCCCGCCGCCGCGGCGCTGGGCGGGCTGGCGGCACGGATGGGCCAGGCCGGGTGGGGCTGGGCCGAGCCGGTGCTGGCGGCATTGGACCAGCGCGGCGCGGTGCCGTCCGACGAGATGCTGCGGGTGTGGAAGCGCCTGCCGGAATGGGAGGAGGCGCCGCCGCCGCCGCCGCCCTCGGCGCTGGCCGTGGCACCCGAGGAGGCGCGCACGCGGCTGGCCGAGATGCTGGGCGGGCAGGCCGAGGCGCGGCCGGGCCAGGCGGACTATGCCGCGGCGGTGAGCGATGCCTTCGCGCCGCGCGAGCAGCGGGGCGACCCGCATCTGGTGCTGGCCGAGGCGGGCACCGGCACCGGCAAGACATTGGGCTATGTCGCCCCGGCCAGCCTGTGGGCCGAGCGCAACAAGGGCGCGGTGTGGGTCAGCACCTTCACCCGCCACTTGCAGCGCCAGGTGGAGAGCGAACTGGCGCGGCTGTATCCCAACGCGGCCGAGCGGCGCCGCCGGGTGGTGGTGCGCAAGGGGCGGGAGAACTACCTGTGCCTGCTCAACCTGCAGGACGCGTCCGGGGTGGTGCTGGGTGGCGGCGGATTGACCCTCGGGGGCCGGGCTGGCGGGGCGCATCCCGGCGTGATCCCGCTGGCGCTGATCGCGCGCTGGGCGGTGGCCACCAGCGATGGCGACATCCAGGGCGGCGACCTGCCGGGCTGGTTCGCCGACCTGTTCGGCACGGCCTATACGGCAGGGCTGGCCGACCGGCGCGGCGAGTGCATCCATGCCGGCTGCGAGCACTGGAAAAAGTGTTTCGTGGAGCACACCATCCGCCGGGCGCGCGGCGCCGAGCTGGTGGTGGCCAATCATGCGCTGGTGATGGCGCAGGCGGTGTGGGGCGGGCTGGACGATAACGCCGTTCCCACGCGCTACGTGTTCGACGAGGGGCATCACCTGTTCGATGCCGCCGATGGCGCGTTCTCGGCGGTGCTGTCGGGGCTGGAGACGGTGGAGTTGCGGCGCTGGCTCGTGGGGGCGGAGGGCGGCCGGTCGCGCGCCCGGGGCCTGCGGCGGCGCATTGAGGACCTGGTGGCGGCGCGCGACGACCTGTTGGCGCCGCTGGATGCCGCGTTGCAGGCGGCGCGGGCGTTGCCGTCGCCGGGGTGGCAGGACCGGCTGGGCGAGGCCTTGCCGGAACTGGCGGGCGAGGCCAGCGAGGGCAACCCGACCGAGGCATTCCTGCGCGCGGCCCGCCAGCAGGTGCTGGCGCGGGTGCAGGGAGATGGGGCCAGGGGGGCAGGCAGCGGCGACGCTGGGGCGGGCGGGGCGCTGGAGTGCGACCTGTATCCCGCGGGGCCCGACCTGCCGTCGCGTGCCGCGGTGCTGGCCCGGGCGCTGCACCGGCTGGCGACGCCGCTGAAGACGTTGTCGGCGCGGCTGGCGGCGCGGCTGGAGGACGAGGCCGAGGAACTGGACGAGGCGACGCGCAACCGCATCGAGGCGGCCTGCCGGTCGCTGAAGCGGCGTGCCATCGACCCGTTGGCGGCGTGGGAGGCGATGCTGGGCGCGGTGCCGGCCGAACCGCCGCGGCCGGGCGAGCGGCCGGAGCATATTTTTTTCCTGCGACTCGACCGTCGCGGCACGGAAGATCGCGACGTGGGGCTGCATCGACACTGGCTGGACCCGACGATCCCGTTCGCGGCGACGCTGGCGCGGCCGGCGCAGGGGCTGCTGGTGACCTCGGCCACGCTGCGCGATGCCGGCACGGACGATGCCGAGGCGGCGTGGGAGGATGCGGAGGCGCGGGTGGGGGCCACGCATCTGCCCAGCCCGGCGATCCGCGTAGCTGTCGCCAGCCCCTTCGACTACGCCGCCCAGACACGTGCCTTCGTGGTGACCGACGTGAACAGCCGCGACATCGCCACCCTGGCGGCGGCGTACCGCACCATGTTCCTCGCCTCGGGCGGCGGCGGGCTGGGGCTGTTCACCGCGATCGCCCGGCTGCGCGCGGTGCATGCCCGGATCGCCGGGCCGCTGGAGGAGGCGGGCATTCCGCTGCTGGCCCAGCATGTGGATGCGATGGACAATGCGACGCTGGTGGACATCTTCCGCACCGAGGAGGAGTCCTGCCTGCTGGGCACCGATGCGATGCGCGACGGGGTGGACGTGCCGGGGCGCGCGCTGCGCCTGGTGGTGTTCGAGCGGGTGCCGTGGCCGCGGCCCGACATCCTGCACCGCGAGCGCCGCGTGCACCTGTCGGGCGGGGACACCATCGGCTACGACACCCGTGTCGCCCGGTTCCGGTTGCGCCAGGCCTTCGGGCGGCTGATCCGCGCAGCGAGCGACCGCGGCGTGTTCGTGCTGCTGGACCGCAGCACGCCCACCCGGCTGTTGTCGGCCTTCCCGCAGGGTGTGGCGGTGCAGCGGGTGGGCTTGGCGGAGGCGGCGGCACAGACGCGGGCGTTCCTGGCATAGCGCTGCGCGCGGCGCTGATAGGTTGCCTTAGGGAAATCTTTGCGTTTCCCATCCAAATACCGGAACGTGAGGGGCTGCGGATGTGGATTGGTGCCGGGGCATGGTTTCGCGGTGACAACCAACATTGCTTGCCTTAGAGAGACTTATGGCGCTTCGACCGGAATCCGTAGCATTTACTTTCCTTGTGGGCGCCCTGGCGGCCCTGCCGCCACTGTCGATCGATCTCGGACTGCCGGCGCTGACCCTGCTGCAGGATTCCCTCGGCGCCAGCCCGGCCGAGGCGGCCATGACAATGTCGCTGTTCCTGGCAGGGTTCGGGGTGTCGCAGCTGTTCATGGGGCCGCTTTCCGACCGCTACGGCCGGCGGCCGGTGATGCTTTGGGGGTTGTCGCTCTACGCCCTGGGGGGCGTCGGCTGTGCCCTGGCGCCGACGATCGAAGCCTTGCTGACCTTTCGGTTGCTGGAGGGGGTGGGGGCCGCCGGCGGCACCACGCTGGCCATGGCGGTGGTGCGCGATACGTTCGACGGCCAAGCCGGGCGGATCAAGATGGCGCAGGTGAGCATGGTGATCACCATTGCGCCGATCATCGCCCCCACGCTGGGCGGGTTGCTGCTGCTGTTCGGGGGGTGGCGCATCATCTACGCGATGCTGGCGGTGGCCGGGGTGGTGCTGGTGCTGGCGGTGGCGTTCGGGCTGAAGGAGACGCGCCCGCCGCTGCCGGGAACGTCGCTGAGCCTGGCGGGCCGCTATGCCGCGGTTTTCCGGCAGCGCCGCACCATGGGCTACGTGCTGGTCAACACGCTGGCCTCGGGCGGGCTGTTCGGCTTCATCTCGTCCTCGCCGCTGGTGCTGATGGGGACCATGGGGGTTTCCACCGCGGTGTTCGGCCTGCTGTTCGCCGTCACGTCGAGCGGAATCCTGCTGGGCTCGACCGTCAACAGCATCCTGGCCCGGCGCGGAGTGCCGGCGCAGACGCCGCTGGCGGTGGGGCTGACGCTGGGGCCGCTGGCGGTTCTGGGGGCGGCGGGGTTCCTGCTGGCGGGGGTGGTCAGTCTGGCCACCTTCATCCCGTTCATCGTGGTCGTCGGCTTCTGCCGGGGGCTGTCCACGCCGAACATCACCCACGCGGCGCTGGAGCTGGTGCCGCACCATGCCGGGGTGACCTCGGCACTGATGGGCTGCGGGCAGATGCTGTGCATGGCGCTGTCGGGCGTGCTGGTGGCGGCACTCTACCCGGTGCTGGAGGTGCTGGGCGTGGCGTTGGTGATGTTCGGCTTCCTGGGGAGCGCGCTGGTAGCCTGGCTGATGCTGGGGCGCGCCACCGCGGTGCCGCGCGTGGCATAGTCGGCCGCGACTCGCGGGGGGCCTGGCGGAATGGGTGTGGAGATAGCGATGCTGGCGGCCGGCCTCGCCGCGGTGGCCGCCGTGGCCGGGGTGGTGGCGCTGGTGGTTGTAATGCGCCAGGCGGCTGCGATGCAGCGGTTGCGGCTGCTGGCGGAACAGGCGTTGGCCGGGCAGCGCGGCGAGGCGGAGACGCTGCGGGCCACGCTGGCGGCCACCGAGCGGGCGCTGACGACGGCGCTGGCCAGCAGTGGCGGGCAGTTGCGTGGCGAGGTGGCGGTGGCGCTGGGCGAACTCGGCCGCAGCCTGACCGAGCAGGGCCATGCGACGGCGGGGGCCTTGCGCGGCGAATTGGCGGCCATGCGCGGCGAACTGGCGCAGCAGGCCACCGCCCTGCGCGAGGGCAACGAGAAGAAGCTCGCCGAGATCCAGGCCAGTGTGAACGAGCAACTGCATGCCGCCGTGGAGAAGCAGATGACGGCGAGCTTCGCGCGGGTGGCCGACCAGTTCACCGCGCTGCAGAAGGCGATGGGCGACGTGACCGCGGTAACCGCGCAGATCGGCGACATCAAGCGGCTGTTCGGCAACGTGAAGACGCGCGGCGGCTGGGGCGAGGCGCAGGTGCGGGCGATGCTCGACGACATCCTGCCGGACGGCGCCTACGACACCAACTGGAAGCCGCGTGCCGATTCCGACGATGCGGTGGAGTTCGCGGTGATCATGCCGATGCGCGGCGAGTTCCGCCCGCGCCTGCCGATCGACGCCAAGTTCCCGGTGGAGGATTATGAGCGGATGCTGGCCGCCGCCGACCTGGGCGATGGCGAGGCCGAGCGGGCGGCGCGGCGCGGGCTGGAGGCGCGGGTGCGCGGCGAGGCGCGCAAGATGGCGGCGAAGTATATTTCGCCCCCGGCCACGGTGGATTTCGCGGTGATGTACGTGCCGACCGACGGCATCTATACCGAGATCGCCCGCATTCCCGGGCTGATCAACGAGCTGAATGCCCAGCACCGGGTACTGGTGCTTGGGCCCAGCCTGTTCCCGGCCCTGTTGCGCACCATCCACCTGGGCCACATGACGCTGACGCTGGAGCAGAAATCCGCCGATATCGGGCGGCTGCTGGGGGCCACGCGCACCGAGATGGCGAAGATGGACGACGTGCTGGGGCGGCTGTCCAAGCAGGCCGGGACGATCAGCAACACGATCAACGCGGCGCGCCAGCGCACCCGTGCCGTGGAACGCACGCTGCGCAGCGTGGAGGCGGTGGACGCGGCCGATGCTGCATTGCTGATCGGGCCGGTTGACGAGGTGGCCGCCGAGGCGGAAGAGAGCGGCGTCTGAAAGCGGAGAACCCCATGTCGCCGGATGCCCCCCGCTATGTCGCGCACTACCTGGCCGCCAGCCGTGCGGCGATGGATGCGTTCGCCGAAGACGCCGCCGCCGGCGCGGTGATGATCGCCATGGCCGAGGAGATTGTCGCCAGCATGCGTGCGGGCGGCAAGCTGCTGGTGGCGGGCAATGGCGGCAGTGCGGCGGACGCCCAGCACATCGCCGGCGAATTCATCTCGCGGCTGATGTACGATCACGCGCCGCTGCCGGCGATCGCGCTGACCACCGACAGCTCGGCGATCACGGCGACCGGCAACGACTATGGCTACGAGCATGTGTTCGAGCGCCAGGTGCTGGGGCTGGGCCGCCCGGGCGATGTGTTCCTCGGCATCTCCACTTCGGGCAACTCGCCGAACGTGGTGCGTGCGCTGCAGGCGGCGCGGGCGCGCGGGCTGGTGACGCATGGCTTCGCGGGGCAGGGTGGCGGGCAGATGGCGGGGCTGTGCGGCCGGTTGCTGCGCGCGCCGTCGACCTGGACGCCGATCATCCAGCAGGTGCACATCACCGCCGCCCATATCGTTTGCGCGCTGGTGGAGCGGGCGATGTTCCCCGAGGCGGCGCCGGCGATCCCGGCCTGATGGCGAAGTCTGCGTCACGCTTCGTGTGCCAGGCCTGCGGCGCGGTGACGCCGAAATGGGCCGGGCGCTGCGAGGCGTGCGAGGCGTGGAATACCATCGTGGAGGAAGCCGTCGAGGCGTCGCCGGGGCTGGCCAAGGGCAGGCCGGGCGGGGCGGGGCGCCGGCTCCAGTTCGTCGACCTGGCCGGCAGCGCGACCCCGCCGCCGCGCGCGCCGACGGGCATTGCCGAGCTGGACCGGGTGCTGGGCGGCGGGCTGGTGCCGGGCTCGGCGATCCTGCTGGCCGGCGACCCGGGCATCGGCAAGTCCACGCTGCTGCTACAGGCGGCGGCGAAGCTGGCGCGGAGCGGGCGGCGGGTGCTGTACGTGTCGGGCGAGGAGGCGGTGGACCAGGTGCGGTTGCGCGCGCGGCGGCTGGGGCTGCAGGACGACCCGCTGGAACTCGCCGCCTCGATCAACCTGCGCGACATCGCGGGCAGCCTGGGCGAGGCGAAGGACGCCACGCTGGTGGTGATCGATTCGATCCAGACAATGTGGATGGAAGGGATCGAGAGCGCGCCGGGCACGGTGAGCCAGGTGCGCGCCTGTGCCTTCGAGCTGATCCGTCTGGCCAAGACGGCCAATTTCGCGCTGGTGCTGGTGGGCCACGTGACGCGCGAGGGCACGATCGCCGGGCCGCGGGTGTTGGAGCACATGGTGGACGCGGTGCTGCATTTCGAGGGCGACCGCGGCCATCAGTTCCGCATTTTGCGCGGGGTGAAGAACCGTTTCGGCGCGACGGACGAGATCGGTGTGTTCGAGATGACCGAGCTTGGGCTGTCGGAGGTGGCCAACCCCTCGGCGCTGTTCCTGGCGGAGCGGCGCGGCAACATCTCGGGCAGCGCGGTGTTCGCCGGGCTGGAGGGCACGCGCCCGGTGCTGGTGGAGATCCAGTGCCTGCTGTCGGCCAATCCGGGCGGGTCGCCGCGCCGGTCGGTGATCGGCTGGGATGCGGGGCGGCTGTCGATGCTGCTGGCGGTGCTGGAGACGCGGTGCGGGCTGAAGCTGGGGGCGACGGACGTTTACCTGAACGTGGCCGGCGGGCTGCGGGTGTCGGAGCCGGCGGCGGACCTGGCGGTGGCCGCCGCCCTCGCCTCGGCGGCGACCGACCAGCCGACCGATCCGTCCTGCGTGTTCTTCGGCGAGGTCGGGCTGTCTGGCGAGGTGCGCCAGGTGGCGCAGGCCGAGGCGCGGCTGAAGGAGGCGCAGAAGCTGGGATTCAGCCGCGCCAGCCTGCCGCGCCGGGTGGCCGGCGGCAACCGCAAGCTGGCGGCCCCCGAGGGGTTGGCGCTGAACGAGATCGGCCATCTCAGCGATCTGGTGGCCGGCTTCACCGGCAAAGGCGCCAAGGCGGACAGGCGATGAGCGGGGCTTTTGCGGCATGGGGTGGCGCAAGCCGGGCGAGCGGCGATATACGATGTTCCCCATGCCGAGCATGACGCCGTGAACTGGGTTGATGTTGCCGTCCTTGCGGCCTTGGGGATTTCGGGCGCGCTGTCGTTCATGCGGGGCTTTGTGCGCGAGGCGCTGGGCATGGCGGCATGGGCCGGCGCCGCCTACATCTCCTACATGGGCATCGACTACATCAGGCTGCCGGTGCGCGACATGGTCGGCAATCCGGAGATGGGCGACATTGTGGCGCACGCCTCGCTGTTCCTGGCCGGGTTGCTGGTGCTGACCGTCATGACCGGCATCATCGCCCAACTGTTCCGCAGCCTTGGCCTTGGGGCCGTTGATCGCACGCTGGGCATTGTTTTCGGCATGGCGCGGGGTGCAGCGCTGGCCGTGGCTGCCTATATTGGGGCAGGGTGGGTTGCCGCGCCGGAGCGCTGGCCGGAGCCGGTGCGCGAGGCGCGGCTGCTGCCGGTGGTGGCGCAGGCGGCGAGCTGGGTGGCCGGCCAGGTTCCCGAGCGTTACCGCCCCAGCGTACCGATACCGCCGCCGCTGCCGTTCACCCGTTCGATCGATCTGCTGCAGGCCATTCCGCTGGGCCGCGACCAGCCCAGGCCATGATCCGTCCTTCGCGCTGACAGGAGCCCACCTCATGCCGAACGATGCCGCGCCGAGCCGTGGTGCCCCGGGTGTTGCCGGAGACATCGACACTGGTTGGGGAGACGACGACAAGCTGCACGAGGAGTGCGGCGTATTCGGCGTATGGAACCATGGCGATGCCGCGGCGCTCACCGCGCTGGGGCTGCATGCCCTGCAGCATCGCGGGCAGGAGGCGACGGGGATCGTGGCCCATGACGGGCAGCATTTCCACTCGCATCGCGGGCTGGGGCTGGTGGGCGAGAATTTCGGCGATGCGCGGGTGATCGCGGGGCTGCCGGGCAACCGGGCACTGGGCCACAACCGCTATGCCACCAGCGGCTGCACGGTGCTGCGCAACGTGCAGCCGCTGTATGCCGATTTCGAGTTCGGCGGGCTGGCGGTGGGGCACAACGGCAACCTGACCAACGCGACCCAGATGCGCCGCCAGCTGGTGCGCCGGGGCTGCCTGTTCCAGTCGACGATGGACAGCGAGGTGTTCATCCACCTGATCGCCATCAGCCAGTATTCCACCGTGGTGGACCGGCTGATCGATGCGCTGAAGCAGGTGGTGGGCGCGTATTCGCTGATCGCGCTGACCAACGAGGCGCTGATGGGCGCGCGCGACCCGCTGGGGGTGCGCCCGCTGATCCTGGGGCAACTGGCCAATGCCGAGGGCGGGCGTGCCTGGGTGCTGGCCAGCGAGACCTGTGCGCTGGACATCGTCGGTGCCGAGTTCGTGCGCGATGTGGAGCCGGGCGAGGTGGTGGTGATCAACGACCAGGGGGTGCACAGCATCAAGCCGTTCGGCCGCCGGGCGGCGCGGTTCTGCGTGTTCGAGTACATCTATTTCGCGCGGCCGGATTCGGTGGTGGAAGGCACGCCGGTCTATACGGCGCGCAAGCGGATCGGCGCCGAGCTGGCGCGCGAGAGCGATGTGCCGGCCGACGTGATCGTGCCGGTGCCGGATTCCGGGGTGCCGGCGGCGATGGGCTATGCCGGGCAGAGTGGCATTCCGTTCGAACTGGGCATCATCCGCAATCACTATGTGGGGCGCACCTTCATCGAGCCGACCGACAGCATTCGCCACCTGGGCGTGAAGCTGAAGCATTCGGCCAACCGTGCGGTGCTGGAGGGGCGGCGCGTGGTGCTGGTGGACGATTCGATCGTGCGCGGCACCACCTCGCGCAAGATCGTGGAGATGGTGCGCCAGGCCGGAGCGGCGGAGGTTCACATGCGGATCTCCTCGCCGCCGACCACGCATTCCTGTTTCTACGGCATCGACACGCCGGAGCGCGGCAAGCTGCTGGCGGCGCGGCACAGCGTGGCGGAAATGGCGGCGTTGATCGGGGCGGATAGCCTGGCCTTCATTTCGCGGGACGGTCTGTACCGCGCGCTCGGCCATGCTGGGCGCAATGCCGATGCGCCGCAGTACTGCGATGCCTGCTTCACCGGGGAATACCCGATCGCGGTGCCCGATATTGCCGATGGTGACAACCGACAGTTGAGTTTGTTGTCGGAGCGCAGCTGAAAGTGGCGTAGCTGCGCCGCGCGGTTGTGTAGGCAGGCTTTACAGATTCTACGCGATTGCGTCCTTTTCGTACGATTCCCTATTTTCTTAAGTTTCTCTTGCCCGGCCTAAATTAGGCGACTGCAATCATTGTTTGGTCCATCGCGGCACGACATTTGCTTAGAGGCCGCGGGGCGCTCCGGGCTTGTTCGGTGCTCGCCCCCAGGAGGGAATTTGTCATGAGATTTGCGCTATTGGCGGCAACCGCGCTTGCCGGGGCGTTGAGTGTCGGGACCGCGCAGGCGGGGTTGCACGGGCATTGCCGCCACGCTGTTCAGCCGCTGCATCGTCGACCTGCCGCTCGGCCTGTTCGAACTCAGCGCCGCCGATCCGTCCCTGGTGATGCTGGGTGGCGGCAGCAACGCGGACAGCTACTTCACCTATGGCGGGGCCACCTTCGCGCCGGGTGTTTCGCCGCCGCCGCCGCCGCCGCCGCCGACCGATACACCGGAGCCGGCGACCCTGGCGCTGGTCTCCATGGGGCTGCTGGGCCTGGGCATCGTGCGCCGCCGGCGCCGCTGAGGCATCGTGCGCCGCTGACTGGCTGACCGCGCCGCGGCGCGGCCGACAGAAACGAACGCGGTGCCGTATCCATCCGGCACCGCGCTTTCGTCGTGGGCTATTGCGGCAGCTTCAATGCGCCCTGGTCGATATAGGGCTTGAGCAGTGCATCGGCGTTGCGCTGGGCCAGGGCCATGGCTTCCGGTGCCTTGATCTTGCCGTTGAGCACCGCCTGGACCTGGTCCTCCAGGGCTTTGCGCACGGCGACCGTGTTGTAGGTGGCGAACCATGAGCGGGCATGGGCGAGCTGGTCGAGTGCCACCTTGGCATCGGGATGGCTCGCCATGAACGCCTTCATCTCCGGCAGGTCGTAGGCGGCGATGCGCGGGGCGAAGTAGCCGGTGAAGCGGCTCCAGTGCCCGGCGATCTCGGGGCTTACGAACCAGTTGATCAGCTTCCACGCGGCGGCCACGCGCTCCGGCGAGTTGCCCTTGGGGATGATCAGGCTGGCACCGCCAATCGGCACGGCCGCGGCGATGTTGAAGGGCAGGAAGGCGGTGCGGTAGGGCAGCTTCATGTTGTCGCGCACGAAGGACAGCGACCCGGTGGACAGCACCATCATCGCGCTGCGACCGCTGAAGAAGGCGTTGGTGACGGCGTTGGCGTCGTTCACGCCGGACGGCATCACCTTGTGCTTGTGCACCAGGTCGTCGAGGAACTGCACCGCGCCGATGGTGCTGGCGGTGTTGTAGAACACCTCGCCGCCCCAGTATTCGTTGTAGTAGGCGCCGCCGTTGGACATCACCAGGCCGGAGGTGATCCAGCCCAGGTAGTCGTAGGTGGCGGGGAGCATCAGGCCCCAGCGGGTGGTGTTGGTGCCGTCGCGCCGTGTCAGCTTTTTCGCGGCTTCGACCCATTCGGCCCAGGTGGAGGGCGGCTTGGCGGGGTCGAGGCCCACTTCCTTGAACGCCGCCTCGTTGATGTAGAGCAGCGGCGTGGAGTTGTGGAACGGGATGCCGTAGACGCGGCCGCCTTCCATGGCGTTCACGCGCAGGGCGGGCCAGAAGCGCTGCATGTAGTCGGCCGGCGCGGCGCCGTCCTTGCGGATCAGGTCGTCGAGCGGCATGGCGTCGCCGGTGATGACGTATTCGCGCACGAAATTGGCGCTCTGCATCGAGGCGGCCGGGGGGCGGCCGGCCTGGATGGCGGCGCGGGTCTTGACGTTGGTGTCGTCGTAGCTGCCGGTATAGACGGCCGTGACGCGGATGTCTGGGTTCTCCTTGTTGAACCGCTCCACCAGGGCCTGCATCTCGTTGGCCAGCTTGCCCTGGACGGGGACGGGGAAGAAGAAGTCGATGTCGGTGGCGGCCAGGGCCGGGGCAATGGCGGCCCCCGCCATCAGGCCGAGTGCTGCCGCGGCGGCACGTAGGATGCGCATGTCGTGAACTCCCTTATTTCAGTCCGGTGAAGACGAGGCTGGAGACGAAGCGGCGCTGGAACGCCAGGAACCCCAGCAGCAGCGGCCCGGCCACCAGCATTGTGCCGGCGGCCATCAGGCCCCAGTCGGCGCCGCTTTCGGCCGAGGCGGTGAAGCTGGCGAGCCCCACCGTCAGCACCTGGTTGCGCGGCGAGGACACCACCATCAGCGGCCACAGGAACTCGTTCCAGTGCGCGGTGACCGAGACGATGGCAAAGGCGGCCAGCCCCGGGGCTGCGAGCGGCAGCAGCACGTGGCGGATGGCCTGCAGGCGGGTGGCGCCGTCGACCTGGGCCGCGTCCTCGAAGTCGCGCGGGATGGAGCGGAAGGTCTGGCGCATCAGGAACACGCCGAAGGCGCTGGCGCAGTAGGGCGCCATGATGCCGCCCAGGCTGTCGTACAGGCCGAGGCGCGTGATCATTTCCAGGTTCGGCACGATGAGCACCACGGGCGGCAGCAGCAATTGCAGCAGGAAGGCGGTGAACACCCAGTTGCTGCCGGGAAATCGCAGGCGGGCGAAGGCGTAGCCGGCCAGGCTGACGGTGACGCACTGGATCGCCAGGATGCCGCCGCAGACGATGACGGTGTTCAGGTACCACACGGGGAAGCGGCCGGAGCGCCATGCCTCGGCGAAGTTGGCCAGGGTGAAGGGCCCGGTGGGCAGCAGCGAGGCGGCGTCCAGCGCGCCGGCCACCTGCGGGCGCAGGGCTGCCACCGCCATCCAGGCAAACGGCACCAGCCACAGCAGCGCCGCGGCGCATACCAGCAGCCGGACGGGCGCCCGGTTGGCCTTCATGCCCCGTCAGCTTTCATAGCCGGTCAGCTTTCATAGTGGATGCCGCGTTCGAGCGTACGCAGCGCCAGCATGGCCAGGGCGAGCAGGCCCGCGACGCTGACCACGGTGGCGGCGGCGGCCAGGCCGTGGTCCATGTTCTGCTCGGATTGCTGGTAGATGTAGTAGAGGATCATGTTGGTCGAGTCCGACGGGCCGCCGCGCGTCATCGTCACCACGTGGTCCACCTGGGTCAGCGCGTTCAGCAAGGCGATGATGAAGACGAAGCCCAAAGTGGGGCCGAGCAGCGGCAGGGTGATGCGGCGCAGCCGGGTGAATGGCCCCGCCCCATCGAGCTTGGCGGCCTCGTGATATTCCTCGGGGATGCCGGCGAGGCCGGCGAGGAAGAACAGCATGTAGTAGCCGGTGTTCTTCCAGATGGTGATGGCGATGATGGCACCGAGCGCGGTGTCGGGGCTGCCGAGCCAGTTGCTGGCGCCGATGCCGAGCTTGGCCAAGTGCCAGTCGAGCAGCCCGCCGCCGGGCAGCAGGATGAAGGTGAACAGCGCGGCCGCGGCGACCAGCGGGATCAGCAGGGGCATTACCAGCATTGTTCGCAGCAGCGCGTTCAGCCGGCCGGATTCGCGCAGGGCGAGCGCGAAGGCGAGCGCGAGGAGCAGGCTGGGCCCGATCGTTCCCAGCGCGTAGAGCGCTGAGTTGCCCACGGCGGTGGCGAAACGGTCGTCGGCGAACAGTCGCGTGAAATTGCCCAGGCCCCAGCTTGGCGCCTGGCCGAAGCGTTGTTCGGTCAGGGCGCGCAGCGTGGCGCTGAGGATGGGCCAATAGGTGAATGCGGCCAGGAAGACCGCGGAGGGTGCGAGCAGGGCCGCGGCGACGGCCCATGCGGGGGAGCGGCGTTGCCGCACCGCCCTGTGCACATCCTGCAATCCACCCTGATCAAACGGCATGGCACCTGATACAGACAGGCCGGCGATGCCCTTATGACAGGGGGGCGACGATTGGATGACAAACGAGGCGGGCGGCCCGCCGCAGGCTCATACCAAGGCTCACTATTCGTGACTCTTGGTCGTGACGCTTGGTCGTGACTCTTGGTCGTGACCCTTCGTATTGAACCTTGGTATCAGCCCGGCAGGGCGGCGGTGATGATGATCTCGATCAGGTCGCCTTCGGGCATGCGCGATTCAACGAAGCTGCGCACCGGGCCCTGGCCGTCGGGCATGACGCTGGCCCAGGCCGCGTCGAAGGCCGGCTTGTTGTCGTGGTCGGTGACCACCACCTCGGCGCGCACGATGTGGGTGAGATCGAGCCCGTGGGCCACGAGGTGTTTCTCCAGCGCGCGCAGGCAGCCGATTGTCTGCGCCTTGATGTCCTGGCTGCGGTCGGGCGAGGTGGCCACCGCCCAGATCAGGCCGCCGCCGCCGGGGAAGCGATAGACCGCGAGCGAGGATTTGCTCGGCAGGGATTTGTTGGGGATGCGGGTGATGTGGGGCTTGGCGGTCATGTTGGCGGCTCCGTGGTGAGGTGCTGCCATCAGGCCATGATCGGCCGGCCCGGACCAGGGGGGGCGCCGTATCGTCCACAGCCCCGTGCCCAGCAGGGCGAGGGTGGCGGGCTCGGAGGTGTTGTCTCGGCCCGACCCACGACGTGGCCGGCCGGATTGCGAGCACGGAAAAGGGCGGCACCATACGGCACCGCCCCTCCCGCGTGCTGGAGCCCTAAGGTTCAGGCGCGGCGACGGCGGGCGACCGCGAGTGCTCCCAGGCCAAGGCCGAGGAGGGCGAGGCTCGCCGGCTCCGGCGTCGGGGTCGGTTCGCTGATCACGTCCTGGCGGGCGCCGAAGACGTAGTAGTATTCGACCGTCTTGGCCTGATCGACCGCGAAGTCGCCGAGATTCCAGGCCATCTGCAGGCCGTAATCGCCGACGTTGAACGACGGGAAGGTCGGGCCATAGCCGACCAGCACATTGGCCGGGTCGTCGATATCGCAGCAGCCAACGCCGGAGTCGTCGCTGATGCCGGTGTTGCTGGCGTAGGGATTGGACGGGTCGTTCAGGATCGCCAGCGTCAGGCCCGTGGCCTGACCGGCCGAGCTGACCAGGTCCTCGGGGGCGGTCAGCAAGTCGCCACGCACGTTGCGCGTGTCGAAGTCGCCATTGGTGTTCACGTCGGGATCCGGATCAACCGAGCGCCCGAACAGGACATTGTTCAGTTCCTGGGTTGCGGTGATGATCGACTGGATGCGCACCCGTTCGTCGCCGTTGTTGAAGAAGTAGTTGTTGGTGATGTTCACGCCGAGGCCGCTGCCAGACCAGGTGGCGGCATTGCTGTAGCCGAGGGCCGCTGCCCCGGCGAGAAGCGTGGGAGAGGAGGAGCCAAAGGCGGAATTGCCGTCGTTGCCATTCGAATTTGTGGAGCTCCCCTCCCAGGTGAATTGCGTGCTGGAGAGCCCGAAGGCATCATGCGGCGCGCCGGGGGTCAGGTAGTCGTTGACACCGAAATTGTTGGTCCCGGTGGGGTCATGCTGCAACCCCGGTGGGTTGGTGCCATTGCTGCCGAACGTCCCAAAGTCGCTGATACCGACATTGAGGAAGTTTCCGGTAAGAGTGAGCGGCGCCGCTTGAGCGGCGCCCGTGAATGCGACCGCTGCCGCGATCAGGAATGTCTTGCGCATGATTGTCCCCTGGTTGTTGCCAATTCGTCACAGAAGGCGCCGTAGCCCGCCGTGAAATGAGATGAGCAATTTTCATGCCGGTGGAGCGGAGAGGCGCTAATGCACTGACATATTGCTGTCTTTCCTTCGGGTGTCGGGGAATTCAGCGCTGCTCCGGGCGAAACTGTAAAATCCAGTGACTCGCCGTGCTGCGACACGCTGCCGCGCGAGGGCGGCCGCGAGCGGCGAGGTGCTGTGCGGGTTTGGCGACCGGCCCATTTCTAATGTGTTGGAATCGTTGCCCTAAGCCGCCGGCTGGGCAGGTTGGTCCCAGCCGGCCTTACATGGATCGCACCCCGACAATTGCCCCGGCATCAATGTGGCGCGGCAGTCGGGCCGCTGCAGCCCTGTAAGGTTTCCCGACAAAACGTACCTGTCTGGCCGGTCGAGACCCGTGGCACCGAGTCCTGGTTCGGCGCGCGGGCACCAGCCATCCCGGCGCGCGGACTGATACCAATCGCCCTATTGATTGACCGATGTACAAAGGCAAGGCCAGGGCTTTGCCCTGGACCCACCAAAGGCCGACGGCCTTTAGAAACCGTTTTATTTTCATATAGTTAAGGTCCAGGGGCTTGGCCCCTGGTGGGTCCAGGGCGAAGCCCTGGCCTTGCCTAAAGAAGGATCGTTCTTGACGGCGGTTGGTATGAATCCTGCTGATCGCGGAAGGGTGCGGGAAAGCGCGATCCGGCATCAGCCGCTCTGATTGCGGAAGCCGCTGACGCCGCGCTCGATGTCGGTCACGTGCTCGGGGGCGAACGAGGCGGCGTTGGGCAGGCCGCAGGAATGGGCGATCACCTCCACCTCGTCGCGCAGCCGTTCGGCGTAGTGCTTCACGCGCACCGCCTTGTCGGTGGGGTCGAGACCGCGGATCAGCTTCGGGTCTGACGCGGTGACGCCGGTGGGGCAGTGGCCGCTGCTGCATTTCATTGCTTGGATGCAGCCGAGGGCGAACATGAAGCCGCGGGCGCTGGAGACGAAATCGGCGCCCATGCACAGCGCCCACGCCACCTTGTCCGGCGTGACCAGCTTGCCCGAGGCGACGATGCGGATGCGGTCGCGCAGCCCGTGGCGGTCGCGCGCCGCGGCAACCATCGGCAGGGCCTGGGTGATCGGCAGGCCGACATAGTCGGCCAGCGGTGCGGGTGCCGCACCGGTGCCGCCCTCGCCGCCGTCGATCTGCACGTAGTCGGGGCAGTGGGCGGGGTTGGCGGCGCAGTCGGCGAACCAGTCGTCGAGGAACTGCGGATGGCCGGCGACGATCTTCACCCCCACCGGCTTGCCGGTGACGCCGCGCACCCGCTGCACGAAGGCACCGAGTTCGGCGATGTTGGCGATGTCGGTATGGCGGTTGGGGCTGATGCTTGGCTGGCCCACGGGGATGCCGCGGATGGCAGCGATCTCGGGCGTGACCTTCTCGGCCGGCAGGATGCCGCCCTTGCCGGGCTTGGCACCCTGGGCGAGCTTGACCTCGAACATGCGAAGTTGGGGGTGGGCGGCGATTTCGCGCAGCCGGGCCTCGCTGAGATTGCCGTGTTCGTCGCGCACGCCGTATTTGGCGGTGCCGATCTGCATCACCACGTCGCAGCCGCCGTCGAGATGGTACTTGGCGAGACCGCCTTCGCCGGTGGCCATCCAGACCCCGGCCATCCTGGCACCGCGGGAGAGTGCGGTGACGGCGGCGTGGGACAGTGCGCCGTAGCTCATGCCTGAGATGTTGAAAAAGCTCGGAGCGTCGTAGGGCTCGCGGCAGGAGCCGGGGCCCTCGGCAATGCCGATGCGCTTGCCCGCCCACTCGGTGCGCTCCTCGTCCAGGATGGGGAAGGGGGCGTTGCGGAAGACGAAGGCCGGGACGGTTTCGCTGCCGAAGCTGACGAGGTTGGAGATGCCCTTGGCGGTGCGATAGATCCAGGCGCGTTCGAGGCGGTTGAACGGCCGCTCCACCCAGTCCGGCAGGTACTGGTATTGCCGCATGTATTCGCCGAAGCTTTCGGAAAAATAGCGGAAATGCCCGATCACCGGGAAGTTGCGCAGGATGGTGTGCTGGGTTTGCCGCGTGTCGTGCACGTAGACGGCGGTGATGAATGCCGCGATCAGCAGCAGCAGCACGATGGCGATTGTCATTGGCGTTCCTGCCCCGTCGTGAAGACCTGTTCTGGAATCAGACTAGCAGGGCAGGTGTTCGTGACATCTTAAGATTCGAAGACGGGCCTGAGATTCGAAGAGGGGCGCGGACTACAGGTACGAGGCGATCTCTTCGAAGGGCTTCTTGATGCCGCCGGCGACCGGTACCTCGCAGCCGGGCGCGGGATAGCCGGCGACCAGCAGGATGCTGGGCTTCTCGTGCGCCGGGCGGACGCAGATCTCGTTGAGGAAGTTCATCGGCGCCGGGGTGTGGGTGAGCGTGGCCAGGCCCGCCTGGTGCAGGGCGGCGATGAGGAAGCCGGTGGCGATGCCGTGGCGCTGGGCAAAGATGGCGACCAGCACTGGCGCCGTCTGGAGGAACGGCTTGCTGGCATTGGTGCCGAGCGGGGCCAGCGCGTCGAGCCATTCCCCGGGCGCGCGGCCGCCGTGGTAGAACTCGTATTCCTCGCGCTCGGCCAGTTCGCGCAGGCGGCGCTTGCGGGCCGGGTCGGTGATGACGGCGAAGTGCCAGGGCTGCTGGTTGGCGCCGGAGGGCGCGCGCGCGGCGGTGCGGATGGCGGCCTCGACCACCGCCAGGGGCACCGGGCGGTCGGAGAAGTCGCGCACGCTGCGCCGGCGGGCCATGGTGGCAAGGAAGCCCTGTGCGCGTGCCACCATCTCGGGCTGCGGCAGTTCCGCGAACTCCAGGCGTTGCATATCCGGCGCGTTGATGCGGCTTCCCCCGGGCCAGGCGGCCGTTGCTCAGTCGATTCGGGTGGTCTTCGCCCATTCGAAGTAGCGCTGGCGGGCGGTTTGGAAGATCGGGCCGGCGTTGATCTCGCGGCCTTCGTAGCGGGTGCAGGCGACCAGCTTGCCGTAGTTGCCGGTGCTGAAGATCTCGTCGGCCGCCTCCAGGTCACGCGCCGACAGCGTGGCCTCGCGCGCCTCGATACCGGCTTCGTTGAGCAGCGCCATGGTGCGGTGGCGGGTGATGCCGGCCAGGAAGGTCTTGTTGTCGGCGGGGGTCAGGGCCACGCCGTCCTTGGCGATCCACAGGTTGGCGAAGGCGAACTCGGCGATGTTGTCCCACGGGTCGCGCATCACCGCGGCCTCGAAGCCGCGCGCCTCGGCCTCGCGCGTGGCGCGCGAGGAGTTGGGGTAGAGGCAGGAGGCCTTGGCATCGGTGGGCGCCATTTCGGGCGCGGGTCGGCGCAGCGGGGAGAGCGTGGCGGAGAAGCCGGCGTCGCCGGGCAGGGGGGCGTCGAAGATGTGCAGCACGAAGGCGGTGGTGGCGCTGCCGGTCGCGATCGAGCCGCCGACGGTATAGAACATCGGCTTGATGTAGAGCTCGGCTTCCACCGGGAAGCGGCGGATGCCCTCGATGGCCAGGCGCTCGATTTCCTCCGGCGCCATGGCGGGCTCCAGGCCCAGCGCATGGGCCGAGGCGACAGCGCGCCGGCAGTGCAGGGCGAGGTCGGGGGCGCAGCGGTTGAAGGCGCGCGCGCCGTCGAACACCATCGAGGCCAGCCAGAAGGAGTGGTCGGCGGGGCCGGTCAGCTTGGGGTTCTCGCCGGTCCAGTGTCCGTCGAGCCAGAATTGCGCCGCCATGGTCGGTCTCCCGCTTGCAAGGGCGCGGACCAAAGGACGACGCGGCGGCCTCGTCAAGAGGGGGCGGCTGTTCAGCCCGTTCGTTCAGCCCCGCCGGGGCAGCCCCGCCTGGGCAGCGCCGCCGGGGCGAAGAACGGGGTCGATTCCAGTTCCGACTCGGCAAAGGCCTCCAACTGGGCCTGCAGGGCGGCGCGGTCGGCGCGGAACAGGGCGCGCACGATCGCGGTGGAGAGCAGGCCGGCGGCGGCCGACACGCCGGGGATGTCGCTGGCAATGGGGCCCATCGAGCCATAGGCGGCGTGGTTGAACAGGTGCACGCGAGATAGCGCCGGGCAGGTGCCGGGTTCGCGGTCGGTGAGTTCGAAGCCGTCGCCGAGGAAGGGGTAGGCGGCAAGCTCCGGCCGGTCGAGCCCTGGCGGCGGCGGGCAGGCGTCGCGCCACAGGGCGATGTGGGCGGCCAGGTCGGCCAGTTCCGGGCGGCGGGCGAGGTCGACGGTGAAACCGGTGGCCACGACCAGGAAATCGGCGGTGGCGGCACAAGATGACAGGTCCAGCGCCACGCCATCGGCGGTGGGGCGGGCGGCCAGGACGGGGCTGGCGCGGTGCAGGCGGAAGCCGGGGTGCTTCAGCACGCGGTGCACGCTCTCGTGCGGCGGCGGCGAGCGTTCGTCGTGCAGGTAGACCATCAGGCGCCAGCGTTCGGCAGGCGGCAGGCCCGACCAGCCCTCGAAATAGCCGGGGTTGGTGGCGCCGCGGCTTTTGTTCACCTGCGGCAGTTCGGCGCGGCGGCAGAACATGTCCACCGCCGCCGCGCCGGATTCCAGGGCCACGGCTGCGGCGTCGAAGGCCGAGGCGTTGGCGCCGAGCACGGCCACGCGCCGGCCGGCCAGGCGGGTGAAGTCGATCGCCTCGCCGGTATGCGCGGCGCGGTCCGGCCACAGGGTGGGGTCCACGAAATCGGGCACCAGCAGGCCGCCCGCGCCGGCGCGGCCGGTGGCGAGCACGACGTGGCGGGCATGCAGGGTGCCGCCGCTGGTTTCGACGGCGAAAAGCTCGCCGGACGGGCGGATACGGGTGACGGCGATGCCGTGGCGTACCGGCAGGGCCAGCACCCGTTGCAGCCATGCCAGGTAGTGCTGCCAGTCGGCATTGGCGATCTTGTACAGCGCCTGCCATTCCGCCTCGCCGCGGCGCGCGGTGTACCAGGCGCGGAAGGTGAGCGAGGGGATGCCGAGCGCGATACCGGGCAGGTGCTTGGGGCTGCGCAGGGTGGCCATGCGCGCGGTGGTGACCCAGGGACCCTCCTGGCCCTGGGGTGCGGCGTCGAGCAGGGCGATGTTGCGCACGCCCTTGAAGATCAGCGCGGCGGCGGCGGCGATGCCGCACATGCCGGCGCCGACCACCAGCACGTCGAGCGCCGGTTGTCCGTCCGGGCCCGTCGTGGTGGCGGGCCAGGGGCGCGGCGGCAGGCCGAGCAGGGCGAGGTCGTGGGCGACTGACTCGTCGTGCGTGGTGGCAGTCATGCGATCCATGCTGTCCGGAGTAGGCCGGCGTGGGCCCGCCGCGCAAGCCGGGCGTCAGCCTTGCAGCAGCGCATCGAAGCGACCGTCGGCGATGGCGGCGGCGATGTCGGCGGACATGGCGGGGTTGAACTTGCGGGCGAACAGCAGGTCGGGGTTGCCGGCGCGCGCCTGGCGCAGGGCCGGGCCATCCAGCGCCGTGCCGGCGGGCATGGTGTGCATCGGCGTGCCGCGCGTCGGTGGCGCCGGCAGGGTGCCCAGCACGGTGTGGATCATATGCTCATCGGGTACCGGGAAGAAGCGGAAGTAATCCTGCACCTCCGGGCGGTGCAACGCGGGCAGCAGGGTGGCGACGGTCTGCCCGCTCAGCGCCCACCACTGCGCGCCATAGAGTAGGCGCGGGAACAGCCGGGGGCGGGGCGGCAGGCCGGCGAGCACCTCGGCCACCAGACGCTGAGTGTCGCCGCGCAGCCAGTCGGCACGGTCGGGGCGCAGGCCGTAGTGGCGCACGGTGTCGGCGGCGCCGAACGGGTTCAGCAGGCGGTCGTCCCAGTGGACGAAGTTGTGGAAGCGCCAGGGCTGCTCCCAGCCATGCCGCGCGAATGACGCCTCGCGCGGCTGGCCGGCCAGGGTGGGATCGTCGGCCACCTCCAGCATCTCGATGCGGTCCGCCCCGCCATCGGTGAGCGTTGCAAGCAATTCATCGGCCGGCAGCAGCGGCAGGGAATCGCCGCTCACCAGGGCCAACACGTCGTGTTCGCGCGCCGCCTGCATCAGGTTGAGCGTGGCCTGCATCATCGACCAGCCGCCCCAGTGCACGGCGCGGCGCGGTTCCAGGGCGGTGGCGTGGGGCGGCAGGCGCAGGTCCGCCGGCTTCGCATCGGTCTTGGCGTCCAGGTGGACGAACACCGCGAACCGGTCGTCCAGCACGTCGAGCAGGCATTGCAGCGGCGCGGGCAGGTGGGCGAGCACCAGGATGGCGACGCGCCGGTTCATGGCTCAGTCCGACAGCGGGTAGAGCGCGCGCGGCGCGTGGCGGAACGGGAAGGCGGCGATGTCCAACGCGGCGGGGCCCGGCGCGTCCACGTCGACGATGTCGGCGAGCAGTGGTTTGAAGGCGGCGCGGAAATGGTTCTTGGCCTTCACGCACAGCAGCTTCACCTCGTCGAGCGCGATGCCGTGCAGGGCGAGCAGGCCGGGGTCGTGCGGGCTGCGGCTGAGGCTGGTGACGATGACGCGAACATTCGCCCCGCCCGGCGTGCCGGCCAGCGAGAGCAGCGCCGTTGGGCCGAAATTCGACTGCACGCCGCGCATCATCGGGCCGGTGTTGCGGTATTTCCCCTCGGTCAGCGCCAGCACGCGGCCGCTGAACGGCACCGGCGCGCCGTAGGCGTCGGTCAGCCGGCCGCCCAGCGTGCCGGAAAGCTCGCCGTCGATGCCGACCTGTTGGGCGCGTTCCACCAGGCCGCCATCGGTGATGTAGGCAAAGACGGTGGGCACCTGGACATCGGCGTCGAGCAGCGCGCGCA